>PVMK01125567.1_pt1 | contig 23515 bp, 24 predicted proteins | sample 1853481 | NCBI WGS metagenome assembly PVMK01 (sample SAMN08533507, study PRJNA380276) | Marine sediment metagenome, whole genome shotgun sequencing project. | reverse complement strand
TTACCCCAAAGAGCAAGACCACAAACCCCACTTGGAGGGTGAGAAGAATCAATGGTAGCTGACATATCCAGTGCGGGGAAAAGTCAGGCCAGACTTGAATTTGTTCACCAGGTATCGGCTGAGAAATATTACCCCAAAGAGCAAGACCACAAACCCCACTTGGAGGGTGAGAAGAATCAATGATCCGGAGGGAAGAATCGATTGGAGGTAGAAATACAAACCCAAGATAATTAAGGTGCCTCCTACTGAGAGTTCAGCCAGGCCATCGATGAACCATTATTGGTGAGTCCGCTGCGCAACTTGATTGAGATCATCATTCATGCTATTATCCTATCAGACTAGTTTGTAACGCAAACCGATTTGTGATAATTCTAGCACATATTCTTGCGTATGTCAATCATTCATCGGCAAATAAATTGGCGCAGAAATCATGGAGGCTTTTCAGGGTAAGCGGTGTTTTAGAAGATGAGTACTTGTATATCGATTTTTTGGCTAATTATTAAGCAGCGGAGCAATCTATGTCCCACAAGCCAGTCATCTTGGTAACCGGTGCCTCTTCTGGAATAGGGGAGGCTGTTGCCAGGTTATTCGCTCGGCAGGGTTACCGGGTTTCATTGGGCGCACGCCGACTTGAGCGCTTACAGGCGGTGGCACAGGGGATCGAATCCGATGGTGGTCAATCAATTGCTGTGCAATCTGATCTGACAAGATTTGAGGATATTCAAAGATTGGTTTCAAAAACCTTGGATCAGTTTGGACAGATAGATGTCTTGTTAAACAGCGCTGGTTTTGGACGTTTGAAATGGCTTGAAGACCTGGAACCAATGGAAGATATTCAAGCCCAACTCCAGATCAACCTGATCGCGACCATATTGGTCGCCCGTGAGGTCCTTCCACATATGATCCAGCGAGGCTCAGGACATATCATCAACATGGGTTCATTGGGAGGTTTTGTTGCCACTCCAACGTATACGGTCTATTCGGCCAGCAAGTTCGGGGTGCGCGGATTTACCGAGGCCTTACGGCGGGAAGTAGGCGTGTATGATGTTCATGTATCTGGCGTTTATCCAGGAGCTGTTAATACAGAATTTAAACAGCATGCAGGTATTAAACGCAAAACTGGGCAGACAACCCCTGAATCATTACGATTAGAACCAGAAGAAGTCGCCCGGGCTGTTTTGAGCGTGGTCAGACGTCCCCGGAGAGAGTTGATCATCCCCTGGCAGATGCGCCTGACCGTATGGATGAATATTCTCTTTCCGGGAATTGTCGATTGGATAATTGAAAACCGTTTTACGCGGTTGGAACGAGATATTTAGGGGCGGTGAATAGCTGGCCGGATTGGTGACCCAGGCTTATTTTTCGCTTATTTCTACCTTTTCCATCCGATCTCCCTGGCGAATGGCATCAACGACATCTGCGCCGCTGACTACCTTTCCAAAAACAGTATGTTTTCCATCCAGGTGGGTTTGGGGGCCATAAGTGATAAAGAATTGACTACCATTCGTATTGGGGCCAGCATTAGCCATGGATATAACATTGGTCTCATGCTTGAGCGGATTACCCTGCAGCTCGTCTTCAAATTTGTACCCGGGTCCACCGGCACCGGTGCCCGTTGGATCGCCTCCCTGGATGACGAAATCTTTGATCACGCGGTGAAATGTGACTCCATCATAATAACCTTCCTGGGCGAGGAAAACAAAATTGTTGACTGTCTTGGGAGCATTCTCGGGATAAAGCTCAAGCTCGATTAACCCCTTCGAAGTCTCCATATTTACACGATAATTCTTTTGAGGATCGATCTGCATTTCGGGGGGATTCTTCCATTGTTTATTAGTCATTGATGGTTCCTTTTTCAGAGTTTTTATCAACCTGGAATTTTACGACCGATAAATACATCGCATGTACCAGGTTCGATCTGGCTGTGTTCGAACGGGATAACTTGTGGTTGAAAGCCTGCATTGGTGAGAAGTTTCAACCATATTTGGCGGGGAAATAATCCCAGCAGGTGGCGGTCATGTTCAATCTGCAGGTTCCCTTGCTTGTCTTTTATCAGGTAAACCATATCAGAGATACAAGTTGAATCCTCTGGATCAGGATCCCACGTCCAATCTAAATATCGTATCCCGCCTTTTTGACCATCATGACCGCCATGCTCAGTTGAGGGTCGGAAAGTTTCCTGGACTTTATCGGGAGCGAGTAGAACCACGCCTCCTGGACGGCAATGCCAATAGGCGGTCTCGATAGCTCTTTGTAAATCGGCTTCGCTGCTCATATACATGATAGCATCATGGATGAATACTGCATCGAAGAACCGATCCAGGCGGATATCGCGCATATCTCCCTGGATATGCTCACATTCCGGGTTCAGCTGCTGACTGATTTCCAGCATCTGGGGAGAAAGATCGATCAAGGTGAGCTGGAAATGAGCTTTGAGATGGGAGGCATTGTTTCCGCCGCCGCTTCCCAACTCGAGCAATCTCTCTGGTGAGGTATCACTGGCGGAGATAATGGCATTACGGTAGAACTCTGCCTCCTCGGCATAATCCTCTGGAGCAGTGAGCAGGTGATACCATGGGGCGAGTTCGGAGTACAGGCGGAGAGTGTTTGGCGATGCTTTTTTATTCATTGGTCTCAGATAAATTCTTTACCAACTTGTGGGTCTGTATTTCACCCATCAGCATCCATGATCTGATCGAGGATCTCAATTGCGTCGCCAACAAATATTGGACAGCGGGTGACAAAGAGCTGTGAGTCATGGGCGGATTGCAATCCCTCCGGTGTGCTGATATCACAGTCCAACAAATCATTACATAGAATTGAGCCATAACGTTCCTGAAATTGGGAGATGAACTGCTCAACACCATGGTAAGTTTTCTCTTTGGAATCCAGGTCAGCAGCTGAAGTGTGTCCATATTTCAAACCCAGCACCATGAACGCTCCATTGACCGCACCGCAAGTCTCTCCACGGCGGGCGACTCCTCCCCCAAAAGGTGCAGCAATGCGAGCAGCTGTTTCAGGTTTCAAATCGAACAGGGCGGCATATGTCATGAGAACAGATTGGGAGCATGAGTATCCATCGAAAAATAAGGATTTGGCTTGCTGAACTTTGTTCATGGAAGTATTTCCTGGTTGAGTGTTAATCAATCGCTAACGAGAAGAAAAATTCTATCTATAGGGTTTATCTCAAGTGGCTGATTAACAGTTAATGGCTTAGAAATTATTCACTTTTAAATTACTTTGGAGATCGTGACCAGAGGATGATCACTTCAGATTGTTCACCGAGAGCCTGACGGAGCAACGAAATTAATTGAGGGCTGGCGCCATGCTCCGTGAAGTAAGCGATCTCCATTTTGGTGATCGAGTAATCCTGGTCCTTCATCGATTCTTCTTCTAGCTGATCGATCAAGAATTGGAGATCGTCCTCTCCAATTTCGCCCAGCAGGTCACCGGTAGATTTGTTATACATGTAAACCATAATTCCTCCGAAGGATTATTTGATTTATTACAGGCATAGATTGTAACGCAAACGGGAGAATGCGACAAAGCATCCCCACAAATTCGTCCCTCTTCTTTTATGGTCGTCGAACGGCAGGGGCTCGTAATTGTTTGATTGTCAGGTATTAGCCCGCAGAATTGATTAAATTCATTATTTCTAGCGGTTTTCCCCTGGCGGGATCGGGGACTAGTGAGATGGCATCCTGTGCACAATGGGTGACGCAGACACCACATCCCATGCAGACCGATTGGTCGATGCTCGCCTAACCATTGTCAACTGAAAGTGCGAAAAACTGGCAATAATCATAGCAGTCACCACATCCTATACACAGGTCTTCGTCCACAGTACTGACATACCCGGAAGAGGCCAGCGTGGGTGTACCGCGCCGTTGAGCTCCCATCGCTCCGCCGCAGCAGGCACAGCAGTTGCAAATCGCGTAGAACCTACCCAACATAGCATCTATAAAAAAAGGCGTGGTGAACGTGCCCGCGCTCCTCTTCGGCGCGCAAGATCTCGATCGCCTACCCTGAATTTATCCAACGTGACCGGTTTGGGTGAGTTCGTTAATAAAACTGGCGAAAGGTTCACCAGCGATCAGGCAGACATCCATAGGCTGGCACGCGTCGTCTTTTGCTGCGCGGCACGGACATTCAAGAGCGACAATATGTCCCGGGTTGGTGAGTACGATATCACGGGCTTTTCCTTAGGGGATAATCTGCTCCAGGTTTTCCAGGCGAACTTCTTCCTGAACTGCAACCAGCTGTTTCGCAGCCTGCAAAGGGACAACCTTGCCATGATAGGTTTCAGTAAATGTTATTCCACCGGATTAATATTCGGTTCCGTTGGGATTTAAAAGGGAAATGAAAAGCCGATTGAAAGCCCCAGAGATTTTGGCCAGGGTTGGAGAAATCGGGTGCTCTCCTTTCCCAATACTGATAAATAGGTCTGGCCAGCGTTGGTACACGTAGCCGGGAAGGAAATCGAAGAGACGCTAGCCTGGGGTTTTACGCGCCTCCCTCATGAAAGCTCGCGTTGAAGGTTGATCCGCCTCCAGCTCCTGGTCATGCTTCTAGTCCTATAATAAATAGCGCCCTCCCCATTGGGAAGGGCGGACCAATTTACCTCATTCTGTTTCTGGTTCAGCTGGGGCTTCTGCTTGAGTTTCTTGCACTGATCGGATTCCATTGCGGACCTGGTTCAAATAGCGTTCTAATTCTAATTCTAAATGGGTCAAGGTTTCAATAACGTAATGGTCTGCCTCGATCCGAGTTTTGTCTGCACCAGTGATGATGTCTGTGGCACGTTGTTCGGCAAATGATTGGGCATTCTGGACGATGGAATCCCTTTCCAGCAGTTGCTCGCCTTTCTCACGAGCCAGGGTAAGAGTTCGGTTGGCTTCTTCTTGTGCCTGGGCTAGGATGCGATCATGTTGAGTCATCACTTGTTGGGCTTTTTTCATCTCTTCGGGAATGGCGACCCGCATCTGATCGATAAGATCGAGCATTTTCTCTTCATCGACAACCACATTATGGGTGAAGGGGATAGCACGGCTTTCGTTAAACAATTCTTCAAGGCGGTCAATTAGATGCAAGATATCCATCGGGTTCCTCCGCAGTCAGAAGACTCACTTTATGGGGAGTCTATCGGAATTAAGATTACTCACAAAATGGCGTTTCGTCAACATATTAAGCTCGTCCTGGGATGATAAGCGTACTAATGATGAAGATAAATCAATCCCGCATGGAGGTGGTTGGTACGATTTGCTGCCCATCACCTAGTTCCGCAAAGCGTTCTATCAGGGCAGATTCGACATGGGGGGGAACCATGCTGCTCACATCCCCATCAAGGGAAGCGATCTCACGCACTGTTGAACTGGATAGGAAAGTGTGATCCTCATTGGTTATCAACGAGACCGTTTCAATATCTGGTGCTAAACGGTGGTTTGCAAGACCCATGCGAAATTCATATTCGAAATCGGAGAAGACGCGCAGTCCACGCACGATCACCTGGGCATTAACCTTGTGGCAAAATTCTACTGTCAGACCACTGAAACCCATCACTGAGATTTGTGGATTATCTATGAAAGCTCGCTGGACGAGTTCAATCCTCTCCTGAGGAGAGAATAGCAATGATTTTAGAGATCGGTCATACACTGCGACGATAATCTCATCGAATAGATGGGTAGCGCGTAGAATTATGTCGATATGTCCCCGATGAATCGGGTCAAATGTGCCGGGTATTAGTGCTCGAACCATATCACCTCGCTGATATTGAGTTGCAAATTATGGGCCATGCGAATGATTAACTGATATCCGACTGAGTTACCTGCCCATTCTGACCCCAAAAATGTGCCAAAGTAGCGGCCAGCTCCTGATGTTCGGGTAGACTTAGATCTGGATCCTGTTCAAAAAGATTTTTCGCAGAGCGTTGGACTTTTTCGATCAATTTTAGATCAGTCAGAGACGCCATAAGCAGTTGCTTGGTGTAGCCAGACTGGCGTGTCCCCAGGAAATCACCGGGTCCACGTTGGTTTAGATCGATTTCCGCTAAAGCGAAACCGTCATTCGTGGTAACCACAGCTGACAGGCGCTCATTTTCTACTGCGTCTTCTGTCTCAGGGATCAGCAGGCAATATGCCTTCGCATCGCCACGACCAACGCGACCGCGAAATTGGTGCAGCTGTGCCAGGCCAAAACGGTTGGCACCCTCGATCAGCATCACAGTGGCATTGGGAATATCAACTCCGACCTCCACGACCGATGTGGAAACCATGACCTGGTAATCACCATCACGGAAGCGTGTCATCGCCTGCTCTTTTTCGTCAGGTTTTAATTTTCCGTGTAATAAGCCCAATTGGTATTCAGGGAATATTTCGTTTTGCAGGCGACGATGTTCGTCAACTGCAGCTTGGCTGGCTTCTTGAGCATCAATAGCACCACCAAATTCGGTATTCTCGATCAATGGATAGATGATAAAAGCCTGGTGACCCTCAGAAACCTGGCTGCGGATCAGTGCATAAGCCCGCTCTCGTTCGCGAGGCAGTAGGATATGGGTGTCTATAATCTGACGACCGGGGGGCATCTCGTCCATAACAAGCAGATCTAGATCCCCATACACAGTCAGGGCTAATGAACGCGGGATAGGTGTTGCAGTCATAACCATCAGGTGGGGATTTTCCCCTTTGGCACGTAGGGCAGCCCGTTGGTCCACACCGAAACGGTGTTGCTCGTCAATGATCGTCAGCTGTAAGTCAGCAAATTTGATTGGCTCTTCGATCAAAGCATGAGTTCCAATCACCAATTTAATCTCGCCACTTGCCAGCCCCTCGCGGATATCTTGTTTTTCTAATTCTGGTGTGGCACCGATCATCAAGCGTATTTGATCTTCCGCTAAGGCTCCTTTGTCTCCAGTAAGCAAATTCTTCATACTTGTATAATGCTGTTCGGCCAGAATACTGGTTGGCGCCATCAAGGCTGTTTGGGATGCGTGCTTGACAACCAAGGCGATGCCCAAGGCTGCGACGACCGTTTTCCCGGAACCGACATCCCCTTGCAGCAAACGGTTCATGGGGTGACCGCTGGAAAGATCAGCGCGCACGTCAGCTAATGCATTTTGCTGAGCATTGGTGAGGCTGAAAGGTAGTCTCGCGACTTGAACTTCCAACCATTCATCTGGGACATCGAAGACCCTCGCTGTGCGCTCTTGCCAGGCACGCTTTTGTTCTAACATGCCCAATTGCAGGTACAGTATCTCTTCGTATGCCAGGCGATAGCGGGCTGCTTTCAGCTGCCCCATCGAATCTGGAAAGTGAACCTGGAGGAGAGCATTTGAGAGATCTGCTAATTTGTTCTCGTGGCGCAGATCTTTCGGTAAAGGATCTTCTAACTTGGGGGCCCAATAGGTGATCACCCGGTGCATTAATCTACGCATCCAGCGCTGGGTAATGTTGGCGGTCAATGGATAGACAGGGACGATGCGATTCGTATGCAGATTCTGCTGCTCAATTTGTTCGATTTCAGGGCTGTTCATCATCATGCGACCCAGATACTGGTCGATTTTGCCGGATAGAACAATCTGAATACCGCTTCTGAGTTTCTTGGCAATCCAGGGTTGGTTAAACCATGTCATCCTCAGATTCCCGGTACCATCGCTGACAATCCCTTCAGTGATGTTAGCCCGCCCATTGCGAATCTTGCGGTTCGTTACGCTCTGTACGGTGCCAATCACCGTGACTTGTTCGCCATACTCCAAACGGTTGATTGGTTTTAATTGCGAATAATCGTCATACCTGCGGGGGAAGAAGTAGAGCATATCTTCCAATGTCTCCAGGCCAAGCCGTTCTAAAGTTTTTGCATGTTTGGGGCCCACTCCCGGGAGAACGGTTACTGGAGCATTTAATGTAGCGGGGGTCCTTTTTTCTGGTTTCTTCTCCTCGAACTGGGTTTCTACCCTGGATTCAATCTCAGGTTCGGGGTGCTTTGCATCCACTTTGACCGTGACTTGGTTCTCGGCAGCGGTTGCATCCGTATCTGCTTGTTCAACCATCTCGCGTGGTCCCTCTGGAGATGTTTGTTCTTTTATTAGCGAAACATCTGGTAATGGTGCAGCATCCATCTCGCTCTGAATTCGGTGCCACAAACCCTGTAAAGCCTCCTGCCTGGAGGTTGGGCTCAAACGATTGTAATCTCGCAAACGAGAGAGCACCGCGGAGATCAATTCCTCTGGCAACCCATCTTGCCGGGCTTCTGCTTCCCATGGTTCGAGCATGCGAGACAAGCCGCCCAATACAGCCCGATTGTCATAACCTCGCTCCGCTTCTAATTTAAAGAATTTCTGTAGTTTTATCAGTGAGGGCTTCATTGAGGGTATTTTACCAGCAACGACCAATTATTATTGGTGGGATTCATCTTGGAGTAAAGCTACAAATCCAAGACCATTAGGCCCCACATGAGCCCCGATTGCGGTGGTCACATTCACCAGCAGCGGTATCGTAGGCACTTCGGGAGCGAGGGTTTCCAACAATCTGCGGGCATCCTTTTCAGCATTAGTATGCAGTATGGCGAATCTTTTCAATGGCTTTGGGCTTTGCATCATTTCCAGTAAACGAGCAATGCCTTTCTTGCGAGTTCGTACTTCGCCCATGCTGAGAACATTGCCATCGATCACCTCAACGAAGGGCTTTAAATTCAGCAAGGCACCCAAACTCGCGCGAGCCCAGGAGACCCGCCCGCTGCGCCTGACATACTCCAGTGTATCCAACATGGCAACCAGTCGTAACCGCTTTCGAATCTGTTGCAGTCGCGCCGCAATTGAATCCGGGGATACACCTTGGTTAATCGCCTCAACAGCTTCAAGGATCTGGAATCCTAATCCCAATGATACTTGCCTGCTATCTATCACTATGACCTGACCGGAAACTGATTGCGCCGCGGTGCTGACCGCATTGAAAACACCGCTCAGTTTATTAGAGCAATGGATTGAAAGTACCTGGTCATAGCCATCGCTGAATAATTGCTCATATAATGCCTGGTATGTGCCTACAGAAGCGGTTGAGGTCGTCGGAAATGTGGCCATGTCCGGTAATTGGGTGTAGAAATCTTGGCGGGTAAATTCCTTGTTATCCTCAACACTTCGTCCATCCATCACCAGGATATTGGGGACGACATGAATTTTGTGGGCAGTGACCAATTCACTGGGTAGATCGCAGGTGCTGTCGGTGACAAAAGCAATGTTCATAATTGAATGAATCAAAATTTTCTTCTGAAGATAGGGATTACTGGATAGTTATATCAATCTCGCAGGTTTGATTGAACTGGTTCCATTTTGAGATCGATCAAAGCGCATACCTCAGGCAAGTTGAGCAAGCATACACATCCTCAACTCTTTGTATTTATCGTGGTCACTCTAAAGAAATGATGAATTGATAATGAGGCTGTCCCCCATCTTGCAGCTCTACTTCCAAGAGTGGGTGGGCTGCACGAATGGTATCCGCGATATGATTCGCTTCGTGTTTGGATACATCTGCTCCATAGAATAGAGTGAGTAGCTCATATTGACTGGCATCGGTTTGTTCGATTAAGGAGATGCATGCCTCTTCGAGTGATTGCGCAGAAGATACTAATTTTCCATTAAGCAGGGCAATGGTTTCGCCTTCCTTAACCTTCACACCATTGATCTCCACACTGCGAATCGCAGTGGTGATCTCACCGGCGTCAACTTCTCCAAGAGCCGCGTTCATTTCGGCCACAACCTCGTCAAAATCACCTTGTGGAACGAGTCTAAATAAGGCCGCGAGACCTTGCGGGATTGAAAGTGTGGGTATCACAGCTACCTGTTTCACGGTCAGTTCGGCCGCATTATTGGCTGCCATTATGATATTCTTATTGTTCGGCAGAACAATTACTTTATTTGTAGGTAAATCCTCAAAAGCATCCAGAATATCCTCGGTGCTGGGATTCATAGTTTGTCCGCCCTCCACAATTCCTGCCACCCCCAGGCTGGCAAATACCCGGGAAATACCTGGGCCAGGGGACACTGTGATGACAGCGATCTGCCCAGGTTCAACGGGGGAAAGGTTGACTGCACTGCCACGGGCTTGGCGTTCTATCTCCTCCATCTGCTCGATTAAATTTTCGATATATACCTTGGTAATAGTGCCGAGTGACATCGTGTAGTCTATGGGCTCGTAACGCCTATCTTTTTCGACATGAATGTGCATGCGATATAGGCCCTCTCCTTCACCGACCTGTATTGAAGTCCCAATCTCTTCAAGTCCATTATAGAATTTTCTCAGGTCGAGTTTATCGTGAGGGCGGAAATCCACTACAATTTCATAATCCTGACCTGGTTCGATAGTTTCAAAGGTGTCCTCAAGAGCCATTCTTGAAAGAGGCTGAACAGTCGCCAAGGGGGTATCCAAAGGTTGGCCGTTGATGTATCGCAGCATCCCTTCTAGGACGAAGAAAAGACCTTTGCCTCCTGCGTCGACTACGCCTGCCTTTTTTAAAACATCGAGTAAGTCTGGAGTGCGTTCTACAGATTCATCCGCTTCCTGGACTGCGCGCTCAAGGATGGCGATAGGATCTTCCGTCTCGGCCAGAGTCGCCTCCGCCGCGTGGGCGATGTCTTTAGCTACCGTCAGGATTGTCCCTTCTACGGGGCGAACAACTCCCTGGTATGCCGTATCGCGTGCTTCGCTGAATGCACTGACCAAGGCTGGGCCATCTAGCACCTCAATTTCATCTGACCCGCGGGCTAACCCTCGCCATATTTGTGAGAGAATCACGCCTGAGTTGCCGCGTGCACCCATTAAAGCGCCATGCGCCACAGCATGAATCATTTTCCCGAAATTATGTTCCGGTGAGTCTACAATTTCGTTATAGGCGGCTTGCATGGTCAAGACCATATTGATACCGGTATCGCCATCAGGAACAGGATATACATTTAGCGCGTTTACAGTCTCCTGATTAGTTCTCAACCAGGATAAACCGGCATAGATTAAAAATTTCAGGGCTTGTCCATCTATTGATACAGTGCGGAATCTATTCTGCCGCCTTCTTATATAAGTCTGCTTAGTTTCTGAATTCATCAATTCGAATCCGCTAAGGTTTTTTTAGCCAGCTCCTTAATCCAGATTGCTGATACGTAATCCACTGACATGAATGTTGACCTGATCTACGGGCATTCCGAGCGCCTTCTCGACATGGTATCTGATTGTATTGGCGACGCTCCTGGCAACGGATTTTATCCTGGTTCCATACTCGATGACAATATACATATCGATGATTATTTTTTCTCCATCATAATGAACTTCAACCCCCTGGGTGGGGTCTTTGACTAATGCATTAGTGAGATTGTTGATCAAGTTTTTTGGCGCCAGACCGACCACACCATATGATTCAAGAGCTGCTTGGTAGGCGATAGTGGTGATCGCTCGGGGGGAGACATGAATGCCGCCAATCGGGGTAGTTTCTCCAGTCATAATTATCCTCTATAGGTTTAACAACTTAACTTGTAAGGAGATACGATTCATGGTAATATTGCTCGGCTCACAACAAGGTTTGAGCTGTATATTTTGGGCAGAAAAATCCGAAAGCATACGTATCTCTAGGGCAATCCACAACTCCTTATTCTCTGCTTAGAAGGAACAAATTGTCCAGAAAGGATCAGGAAAGATGGCAAAGTGTCAGAATTGTGGGAAGAAGACGACCTTTGGTCGTAATCGTCCCTGGTCCAAAAAGGCCACTCCACGAACATTCCGTCCAAATCTTCAGAAGATTACTGTCTATGAAGATGGGCGCAAATCGCGCAAGGTATTGTGCACAAAGTGCATCCGTACTTTAGTGAAGACAAATTAGTATATTAAAGGACAGAGCGATCCAAAGGTTATTATCCATTCAAAAATCTGTCAAAATCGCGGCCAGGCCGCGATTTTATTATTTATTGGATGGTTTTAACCCCTTTTTTTTACTTTCGAATGATACCCGGGGGATAGGGATATGGCAAGGGTCAGCTGGAATTGAAAACCTGAATCGACTAGCGGAATGGGGGATTGTACACAAAGAAAACCCACAGGAAGAAGGGTACTAAGCCACCCACAGCGATCAATGCGAGCAAAGCTAATAGAATCGTGATCCAATCTAAATCTAACGGATTTGATTTCTTTTGGATGCCCTCAGGGGTAGTCGGAGATTCGAATGGTTGGGTTGCCGCCGTACTTGAATGTGTCCCTGTAATTATGGGGGGCGGTTCCTGTCTTGTTCTTATGGTATCCTGCTGGTAGGTTACCAATACCCGGCCCAATTGATCCGCGCTGCGGTAACGAGCGGCAGGCTCTTTAGACAGAACTTTAAGAATAATTTGTTCTAGCTCCATTGGGATCTCTGGATTGAGCTCGCGGGGAGCCTGTGGCAGAACCTCGCGTTGCATTTTTGCCAACTCCGAGGAGGTTTGTGCAGTGAAAGGGAGTTGTCCGGTGAGCATCTCATACATGATTATGCCAATAGAATATACATCCGAAGCGGGGGAGGGGGCTATCCCGGCAGCCTGCTCTGGAGAGAAGTAATGGGGTGAACCCCAAACAATATCTGCTTTTTTCACCCGGATTTATGGACACCAGTGCACGCGCTATCCCGAAATCAACGACTTTCAAATGTTGGTCTGGGGTGATAAGCAGGTTCTGGGGTTTGATATCGCAATGAACAAGCCCGGCTCTGTGCGCATAACCCACCCCTGCACAGGCTTGCCCTATTAAGGTAAGGGTCTGGTGGATTTCGAAACGCTCGATTTCTTCCTGGAGTTGATTAAGATCCCTGCCAGGAACATATTCCATGATGATGAATAAGCGCTCGGCATCAAGTCCAAAGTCATAAACGGTGACGATATTTGGGTGGGAGAGGTTGGCGGCAGCTTTGGCTTCTTGATGGAAATGCTCGCGAAAAGCTGGATCAGTTGAGTATTTTTGGCGCAAGACCTTGATGGCAACGTTGCGCTCAAGGGTCAGATCGCGGGCCTGATAAACAACTGCCATGCCACCTTTTCCCAGGGTGTTCTCAATACGGTAGCGATCGTTTATCAGCGTGGTTTCTGCCATATGGCTGCTTCTTCAGGCGAGTTGTCGGAATTGTACCACTCATCGATTTGCTGATTTCGAGTAGAATCAGTTCACTTTGAGAACGAAATTATTGATCATCAGCTGGCTGAAATCCATTAATCAAAACACCCATTCGATCTTGGGATCATTACTTCATGCCAAACACTCTTCTGGTGTATAACCCCGTCGCAGGTCGCTATCCCTCCCGAATGTTGACAGAGCGTGCAGCGAGGGTTCTTCAGCAATATGGATGGGGTGTGGAAATTGAAACTACCACTGGTGGCAGTCACATTCAATCCCTTGCCCGCCAGGCTGTTCAGGATAATAGAGACTCGATCATTGTTGTAGGGGGAGATGGTTCGCTCAACAAAGCCCTACCCGGTCTCGTGGGAACAGAGACTGCTTTGGGTGTTTTACCAGCTGGAACCGCTAATGTGTGGGCCCAGGAGCTTGGTCTGCCCGGGTTGAGTTGGACGAGGTGGAGTGCCCTGGAAGAAAGCGCTCACCGTCTGGCCCGCGGACAAGTTCAGCAGGTGGATGTCGGATTGTGTAATGATATGCATTTCCTCTTGTGGTCAGGCATCGGGATAGATGCTTTTATCGTTCACCGAATCGAACCCAGAAAACGATGGGAAAAGAATTTTCCTGTGATGCGCTATGCAACGAGCGCCGTCTGGAATGCGAGCCAGTGGCGGGGTATAGATTTACGCGTTGTCGCGGATGATCTACACGTGGAAGGCAGATTCATGCTGGCGGAGGTGAGCAATATCCGTTTATATGCAGGGGGTTATGCGACCCTTTCCCCAGAGGCGAGTTTGGATGATGGTTTGATGGAATTGTGGTTGTTTGAGGGGGAAAATCTTGAAGATATCCTCCAGCAAGCTTGGTCTTTATGGTCTGGAAGGCATGTCAAATCCAAACGAGTTCAACACATGCAGTTCAAGGAGATAATATTAGAATCGGATTCTCCGATATATCTCCAATTGGATGGCGAACCAGAGGTTGGGGGTAAGCAGGTAGCGATCGCTGTGCTCCCCAAGTCATTGAAGGTCCTGATCCCTGACAAGGCGCCAAGATCAGTATTTCAAGCGGATCCACAAAAAGGGTAAGGGTAAAGTGCATCGATTATTTGCGTACATCAAGCATAAACCAATTACATTACTATTATTGGCTCTTCCTTTGGCTTACCTCGCCGAATACCTCCATTGGGGACCACTTTGGGTATTTGCTTTATCAGCGCTCTCAGTGATCCCTCTAGCTGCATTAATTGGAGAAGGCACAGAAGCTTTAGCTGCTTATACAAATCCTCGTATCGGTGGATTGCTTAATGCTACTCTGGGCAATACCGCTGAATTGGTCATTACCATAATTGCCATTCGAGCAGGTTTATTAGAGCTGGTAAAAGCTTCAATCACTGGCTCGATCTTGGGGAACCTGCTCCTGGTCATGGGCTTGTCAATGGTGGTCGGAGGGGTGCGCCATGGCATTCAAACATTCGATCGTCGCCAGGCCAGCCGCAACGCGATTTTACTGGTGTTGGCCGTTATTGCCCTGCTGATTCCTTCCATATTCAGTAGTTACATCGGCGCTCCGCAATCCACTCGCGTGGAAGCTCTTAGTGTGGGCACTGCAGCAATCATGATTATCCTGTATGGGCTGGCACTGTTATATAGTTTAAAGTTCGAAGGAGCTCCCTTATCGCATAAGACTACTGAGAAGATTATCCACAAGCCGACCTGGTCAATTAGAAAAGCGCTGATCATACTGGCTCTCGCAACGGTTGGTGTTGTTATCTCAAGTGAACTGCTTATCCAAACAGTCGAGCCAGTAATGGCCGGATTGGGTATTTCAGAATTCTTTATTGGTATCATCTTTATCCCGCTGATTGGAAATGTCGCCGAACACCTGGTTGCCGTGCAGGTGGCAGCCCGCAACCAGATGGATCTCAGCGTTGAGATAGCTGTCTCCTCAAGTTTGCAAATTGCCTTGTTTGTTGCTCCAATCCTCGTCTTCATCAGTCTGATTTTTGGTAATCCTCTTCAATTGATCTTCAATGAGCTCGAGTTGGTTGCCTTGATAGCAGGGGTATTGATCACCGCTTTTGTGTCCGAAGATGGCGAATCAAACTGGTTAGAAGGCGCTGTGCTGCTGACGATCTATTTTATTCTAGCTCTGGGTTTCTTCCTTATTGATTAATGCTTAGAGAGTGATCTTTTGGAATTACGAAAAATATTTCAATTTTTCCTGGACCCCTGGTTGATCTTCAGTGCTGTTGGTTTTGGGGTCGCGCTGTTGATCGCCACTCTGCTTCTCCTGTCGTGGACGCGTTCGCCGCAAACATCTGTAGGCGCATCAACAGCTGTGATCACTATCATCGCCTTGCCTACCGCCACCCCGATCCTCCCTACTTCCATGCCAACAGAGACGGAAGCACCAGCTGCGACAGATTTTCCTCCGCCCCCTCCAGGGGACTTAGCCATAGACGCATATGTCCAGGTCACCGGAACAGGAGGGGATGGTTTACGGTTGCGAACCGGACCGGGACTCGATCGGGAAGTCAGATTGCTGGGAGGCGAGGATGAGGTTTTCTTAGTCCAGGATGGACCCCAGCAGGCGGATAGTTATACCTGGTGGTATTTAATGGGGCCATTTGACGAATCTCGTCATGGGTGGGCTGTGGCGAACTTCCTCAGAGTGGTCCAAAACCCCTGATTGTTTTCTGATTATGGGGATGGTAAAAATATTATTGTGAGGTAGCGAATTTCTATGGATATTCTAAAACCGGCAGGTATCACTGCCGATCGCCAAAAAAGAGTTATGACGATAAATTGGAACGATGGCCATACGAGCGAGTACTCATTTACCTTATTCCGGGTAGCCTGTCCATGTGCCGAGTGTCGTGGAGGGCATGCGAATATGGGCGGGGATCCGGAACCTGAAATGTTTCTCGCCGTAGATGAAGACACACCTGCCAACCGATTGGTGAATATTGAAGCGGTCGGCACCTATGGAATCACCCCTGAATGGGAAGATGGGCACCACTATGGAATTTATAATTGGAATTATTTGCGGAAATTGTGTCCCTGTTCTGTTTGCAGGGAGGAGGCAGAATAAACAAAAAGAAACTGGGTTTCTCAAGTATGCCAATTTCTAAGGAAAAGATTACCGGGGTAAATTAAATCGTTAGAGATAATCCTTCAGGTTATGTTCCACCGCATAAGCAGCGGCTTCGGCGCGATTGCTGACGCCTAATTTCGAGAGAATGCTGCTGACATAATTGCGGACAGTGCCCTCTCCTAAGAAAAGTGCTTTTGCGATCTGTCGATTGGTTTTACCTTCAGAGACAAGCAGCAAAACATGTCTTTCCTGCTGGGTCAGGGCAGAGAAGGCAGATGCTTCCTCTTCTTTGGCAGCTTTACGGACCTCTTGAAAGATACGCTGTGTCACTGCCGGGTCTAGCAAAGCTTCTCCTCGTCCAACAGCCTCGATCGCCCGGACTAAATCCTCGCCACCGATTTGCTTTAAAACATACCCGGATGCACCAGCCCGGATCGCCGAGAAGAGCATCTCATCCTCAGCATAGGAAGTCAACATAATGACTTTCGTGCCCGGATAATTGTTCGAGATCTCTTCGCAGGCTTCAATCCCAGAGCCTCCCGGTAAGCGAATATCCATCACAACTACATCAGGTGAATAAGTTGCTACTCTTTCGAGCGCCTCACGTGCGGTGCTCGCTTCAGCAACAACTTCAAATCCCGGATGACGATCTAGGAGGGCTTTTAAACCCAGACGGACTACTTCATGGTCGTCTACCAATAATATGCGTTGCTTTGTCATTGATTGGCTAACCTCTTCGGGGTGAGTATAGCCCAGAGTTTATCGACTTGCAAGGTCTGAATTTGAACCCATAAAAAGTGATCTATGGATCAAGTGCAAGCTAATTAACCCCAGGCTCAATCTTGCTCTGAGATCACTGCTCCAGGAGTGCTTTGTCACGGCGGAAATCAATAAACCTGTAACCAACACCGCGCTCTGTGAGGATATATATTGGGTTGGCAGGATCTTTTTCTATCTTTTGGCGTAGATAATTGATATACAACCTGACATAATGAGGTTCATCGCGATATTCATATCCCCAGACTTTGGTGAGGATTTGATCGTGCGTGAGCACCCAACCTGCATTTTGAACCAGATGGTAGAGCAAGCGATACTCTGTTGGACGCAGCTTAACCAGGTTTCCTTCAACCCAGACTTCGTGACGGTCAAAATCAAATTTTAACCGGTCATCTACTTCGATCAAGCCGTGCGTACTGGCACCTGTCATCTCGGTCCGGCGTAATACTGCGCGAACTCTGCTGACCAATTCGCGAGGGCTGAACGGTTTTGTGATATAGTCGTCCGCGCCCAGTTCCAGACCATGCACACGATCTTCTTCTTCACCCTTGGCGGTGAGCATGATTACCGGCACGGTGTTTGATTCCCTGATCATCCCCAGCACTTCAAAGCCATCTATATCCGGCATCATTACATCCAGTAAGACTAAATCGGGAAGATTGCTGCGGATTTTATCTAAGGCTTGTTTCCCATTAAATGCCTCAAAGACTTGAAATCCATCATGCTCCAAGTTCAAGCGGATGAAGCGAACCATGCGTTCCTCGTCATCGACAACTAATATTCGCCGATCTTTAAAAATATACTGCATTGATTACTCCCTCACAAATCCAATGATGTCTTCTTCTTCTTCTTCACCGGGCATAATTTCGATGAAATTGATCTTCTCGATTGGCCAGATGACTGTAGTAACTTGTTCCTGGATGTAATTGACGTCTTTTCCATCGATGAGGCGTGGATTATGCACCGTAATTATATTATCTGTTGGAGCGGGTAGTTCATCAATTTCTCCAAGGATTGGCTCTGAGTGCAGGATGTGGAGAATGATTAGTATTGACATAGGTCAGCTTCCTGTCTAGTGAAAATTATCCTCATGAGAGGCATCGCTGGGGATCAGATTAATCAGGTATTTCGATGATGATAACTGAAATATTGTCCGGTCCACCGGCTGTGTTTGCAGATTCGAGCAGCTTTTGACTGGCTTCTTGCGGAGAGTCTGCTGCCGTAATGATTTCCACCATCTCATTGTCTGACACCACACCCCAAAGACCATCAGAGCATAACATTAAATAACCGGATGACGGGACTGAAGAGGTGACCACTTCTGCGTCTATTGGTTCGACCTGACCGAGAGCCCGGTAGAGAACATTCCGCTGTGGGTGTATGGCCGCCTCGTCGGAAGTGATCTGTCCTAGATCTTGCAGGCGTTTGACCAGGGAGTGATCTGTGGTTAGCACTTGAACATCTTTTTCAGGATCGATTTGGTATGCACGGCTATCACCGATATGCGCAATCGTCATTTGATCTTGCAAGATGAGCAATCCAGTGAGCGTAGAACCACCCCCAGGAGCTTGCTGAAGAATGGCTTGGTGGGCTAGATGCATGCCCTTCTCCATCAGCTCTTGAATGGGCTCCTCACGCTTTTCATCTGGATTGTCAATGGTAAAGGAAAATAAATTTGACAGCACATTGCTGGCCATGGCATGAACAGCCACTTCGCTGGCTTTCTCTCCGTGAAGGTGACCACCCATACCATCGGCGACGATATACAAACCCATCGACAGGCTGATATTGTTGCTGACCATATTTGTGGTCATGGCGAACAAAGCATCTTCATTATGATCACGCTGTAAACCAATTGAATTGCCAATTCCAACCGTGTAAGGATTCCTGGAAGCTGTCATCTTTGGGGGGTATCTGCTGGCCGATGTAGAGTTGTACGGTTCTGTGGGGTGGTCGGAGCTCTCAAGAGAGGCTGGTTCTTCTGGAACTGCCTTGCCGCTACTGCCAAATATGCTCTTCAGGAATTCTGACACTGGAAATATCTCTCCATTCTCGGGGGAGTTTAGGGATTAAATTGATAATTTGGCTGGGAGTGCGTAGAGCGTGTTATCGGTTGAGCCAATGAAGATCATATCATCTTGAGCTACAGGTGTGGCGGTGATGGGTTGCTTTGTCTTGAATTTCCAGCGCAGATGACCTGTTTGGTTGTCAAGACAATACAGATGTCCATCTACAGACCCACAATAGAGCCCATCTTCAAGGACAATTGGAGAACCTGTTACCTGGTGCTCGGTCTGGTAACGCCACACTTCTTTAACCTTATTTATATTGACGCAATATATATTACCATCGATAGACCCGATATAAACCAATCCATCCGCAAAACAAGGTGATGAGATCGACCCTTTATCCATCTTGAAGCGCCAGACTAAATACCCTGATTTGGCATCCAAAGCATACAGGTAAGAATCTAGAGAGCTAAATATTACCAAGTTGTCAGCGACTATCGCCGATGAAGTGATCCCTCGTTTGGCTTTAAAACGCCATTTGATTCCACCTCTGAAGTCCATGCAGTAAAATTCTCCTGCTTCATTTCCCGCATAGACTTCATCCTGGGTCACAAAAGGGGTTGAGCGGATTTCAGCGATGGTTTCTGTTTGCCAGATTCCTCGTCCACCGTTGATATTGATGGCATGTAACGACAAATCGTCGGAGCCGATGAAAATATGACCGTGAGCAAGGGATGGCGAAGAACGCACCGGCCCTTTTGTGTAATAAGTCCATTGTAAAGAGCCTGAACGTGCAGAGACGACATGCAGGCGATGGTCTTCAGATCCGATAAACACAGAATCACTCATAACAGCTGGACGGCTGACGATGCCTCCGTCTGTCTGGTATTTCCAAACCAATTTTCCTGATTCGGCGCTGACTGCATACAGATGATTATCGTATGATCCAAAATATATGATCCCGTGGGCATATTGGGCTGAGCCGCGAATTTCGTCAGTACAACTAAACGTCCAGATTGGCTGGATAGTGTTATCTGATATAGGGAGCACCGGGTCAAATTGTGGCGAAAGATGTCTCGAATCGGATCTACCGATGATTCCCAGCAAGGCTCTTTTCATCTCCTCTGCGCTTTGATAACGACCTGCAGGCTCGATTTGAAGTGCTTTGTTTACGATGCTTTCCAGTTCAGGTGATACCTGGGGATTGATCTCTTGAATAGGTCGCTGGGCGAAGGGAGATAGGGTTTCCTTATCGGGATGCTGTTGCGTCAGCATGTGGTGCATGCATGCTCCCAACGAATAAATATCTACCAAAACACTATCTTCGCCCTGGGATAACTCCGGAGCTGAATATCCTTGGGTACCAATCATTACCCCCTCAACTTCATTCTGAAAGGTGAGCGCGATTCCAAAATTGACCAACATTAAATGGTTGTGCTGGTCGAGGATGATATTTGAAGAGTTTAGATTGCGGACAATGATCGCCTCGGGTTTGTGAGAATGCAAATACTGCAGCAATTCGCATAATCCAATTGTCCATTGAATGACTTGCTCCAGGTGAAGGTGTCCAGTTGACTCTTCTAGGATGGAGGCTAAGGTCTGACCATGGACGAATTCAAGGATCAAATAGGAGTTTCTCTCAGAGGTAAAATAGTCCAAGATCCCAGGTATAGACGGGTGAGAAAGCGTGGCTAAAAGATTGGCCTGGCGTTCAAAGTTCTGGACTTTAGTCTGCCTCACTTGTGGATCTGGAGACGGATTGCGGAATTCTTTCACCACGACCAGCTTAACAACATCTGGGAAATGCAGATCACGCGCTTGGTATACTGCGCTGTTCGAGCTGGCGCTGATCGTACTCTGGATCAAGTAGCGATCAGATAAGCGTGTGCCTTTTTTTAAGGATAAGCCTTCGGAATCCATGTTCTGATTTGCGATCATATCTTTGTTGCACCTGAAAGTTGGTCAACCCCGGAACCTAAGGTTACAAGTCTTAATTTGCGATAACCAATCAAACCCTGAGGACTGATTAAGATACATAACAGGGAAAGCCGGCTATTTTGATTATAGCCACCATCCAGGGTTTATGCAAATTACAGATTCGCATACTGGGCCGTGGATTGCTTCCACCCTGATGATGCTATCAGTATAATACAATTGGTGATCGAGAAAGGATAGGTGAGTATGGACGGTCATGATATTTATCTCTCTCCGTATTCCTGGCGATACGGTTCAAATGAGATGCGCCATTTATGGAGTGAGGTTTACAAGCGTCGTATGTGGCGGATGATTTGGGTGACCTTAGCGGAAGTCCAATCGGAATTTGGACTCGTATCGGTCGAGCAGGTTGCTGATCTGCGGGAGCATATCGCCAATGTTGATATTCCTCGTGCGTTCGCCTTAGAAAAACAGATCCATCACGATCTGATGGCGGAACTCAAGACTTTTGCGGAGAGTGCCCCCATTGGAGGTGGTGCACTGCATTTGGGAGCCACTTCAGCGGATATCGAAGATAACGCGGATGTATTGCGCACTCGCCAGGCGTTCGAATTGATCATTGAAAAACTTCGTAGATTGCTGCTCGCCTTTGTCGATGCAGCAGATAAGTGGGCTGAACTACCTTTGATGGCATTTACTCACCTGCAGCCGGCGGAGCCGACAACCTTAGGCTATCGTCTGTCTATTTATGCCCAGGATCTTTTTATGGACTGGGATGACCTGCGCCGGGCTTGCAGGAGTTTACGCGGCAAGGGATTCAAAGGTGCCGTGGGCACTGGAGCATCCTATGCAGAACTGATCGGACGAGATAACCTGGCTGAGTTCGAAGCAAGACTCGCTATGCAGCTGAATCTACCTTTTTATCCGGTGACAACGCAAGTGTATCCCCGCAAGCAGGATTACCGCGTTATGTGCGCCTTGGCTGGTCTGGGCAGTTCTCTGCATAAGTTTGCCTTAGATCTGCGGATTCTCCAATCTCCATCCTTTGGGGAGCTGGCGGAGCCCTTTGGTGGAAAGCAGGTTGGATCATCTGCAATGCCGTTCAAACGCAACCCGATCAACGCTGAAAAGATCGATTCCCTGGCTCGTTCATTAGCTCAGCTGCCGCGGCAGGCATGGGATAACGCCGCCCTTTCTATCCTGGAGAGGACATTGGATGATTCTGCCAATCGGCGGTCTATGCTTCCGGAGGCTTTCTTGATCGCTGATGAATTGATTGAGGTAACTCGCCACATTGTAGATGGACTTGTGGTAGATGAAAGTGCCATCGAGCGGAATCTTTCGATGTATGCACCGTTTGCCGGCACTGAACGAGTCTTGATGGCGTTGGGCAAGGCTGGCGCTGATCGACAGAAGATGCACGAGCGTTTGCGGAAACTGGCGATGAATGCCTGGGCATCAGTTGAGAAAGGGCAGAGGAATCCGCTGAGTGAGCTGATCCCTCGAGAACCAGATTTCTTGGAATACCTGACCGCGGATAAGCTGCGGGAGCTTTTGAACGCCAGCCAGTACCTGGGAGATGCCCCCAAACGGGCGCGTGAATTGAGTAAGACGATTCGGGAGGCGTTGAACAATTCCCCTGTCGGCGAACACTCAGAATTAGAAGAATTGTGAGCTGATTAAGCTTAAATTTCGCTCATTGTAAGTTCTTCATTCCTGTAATCAATATATTGAGTCGTACCAATATTTATCTGAAACCTGATTATCCCCCGGTGAGTTCCAAGCCAGTCTTAAATTCTTATACCAGCCTGTTGGATAAACCGCGTAATACCACCCGAAAGCCCATCCGTATTGATTTCAACACTGAAAATCAATTATATGGATAAAGCTCCGCTGTGATTAATTTGGGCTCACCATCTCTCCTTCCAGGGAGTAGCCCGCCTCTTCCCAATCCTGAATGCCACCAGCATACCTGCGAATGTTTTGATAGCCTTTTCCTTCCAGCAGCTTATAGGCATATAAGCTGGCAACACAAGTTGTATTGGAGCAATAAACGACAATATCATCCTCCTTATTCAGCTTCTCGATGCCTTTCTCTGGGGTGTCAATGTGTATGGAACCTGGGATGTGTTTTGCCCGGTAATGCCATTCTCCTAGCACGAATACCAATTTAAAATTATCGCCCCGATCGATTCTCTCCTTGAGTTCTTCTCTTGAGATCAGGTTCATTCTAACTGCCTCCAATAAAGTCCAAACCAATTATGTAATCTACCAATTTCAGTACAAATCCAAATACTAAATACGATTATACCCCCGCTGAATAACGTCGATGGCTCTGAATCTATCTGATTTCTTGGAAAATCTACTCGAGGGACTACTGAGGTAGTTGGTGGAAACCAACACGCGTACCGGAAGTGGCGCGTCATTTGAGCCTTAACATCCAACATTTTGTTGACTGACTATTATACCAACCAGCTGAGGAGGTAACCAAACACAACCGCCACTACCAGGGTTATGGAGAGGTATAAAATAAATACGCGGCGAGAGACCAAACCCCACACCGTAGCCATGGCAGGCAGGGTGGTG
>PVMK01189151.1_pt2 | contig 23517 bp, 17 predicted proteins | sample 1853481 | NCBI WGS metagenome assembly PVMK01 (sample SAMN08533507, study PRJNA380276) | Marine sediment metagenome, whole genome shotgun sequencing project. | reverse complement strand
CGAGCCCAAGTGGCGAGTGTCTGCCTTTCGGCGTTTCTACCCTCGACTCTATGCACCGAGGGTAGGTGCTCACATCGGAAAGGAGAGGTGGTGGGTTTGTTGCCATGTTTCTCCGGGTTGCCAAACGCTATGATTTACGCCTTACTTCGAGCTTCATCTTGATGTGGGAAGGACGATGCGGAAACTAGTGTTCACGATGGGCTCTCCGGGATCGCGGGCCGTCCGCATCGTGCTCCACGAACTCGGACTAACTTTCGACTCGGTGGTCACGGATGCTGGCGCTCCGCCAGATCTCACACCCGCTATGCAGGTACCGTGTCTAATCGACGACGGGCAGACACTTTGGGAAGCACCACTGATCGTCGAGTATCTTCTATCACTGCCGGACGCCACCCCTGACACACGTCACCGACAATCAGCGAGACCACTGTCGAAGGTGCTCGTGAGGCCCGAACATGAGTGGGATGACAAACTTGCACTTGCGTCTGCGCAAACGTTCGGAACGTCTGTCGCCACCATATCTCAGATGCGCTGGTCGGGGGTCAAGCATTTTGACAACGAATTCCTTGGACGTTGCGCGCAACGCCTTGATCACCTGCTCGACTGGTTCGAGAGAAGAATTGACGGTGTGCCCATCGGACTGTTCAAGGACGCAGTAGCCATTCAGGACGTGCTATTCGTCTGTTGGCTCGACTTTGTGGATCACCGGCCGTTAGATATCGAGTGGCGTTCTCCCAAGCGTCCCAACATGTCGGTACTCTTTGAGGAATTGACCCATCGCGAGTCATTCGTTTGTAACCCAATCGAGTGGTGGGAGCCGGCCTGAGACGTCAATGGCGCTGGAAACGCTGACGCCGATCTTGTTCCTCGACAATCTCCAATCGGCCCGGAGCGGACGGCCCACGGTCCGGACGTGTTCTGTCGACTGCCGTCCGCCGACGGCCGCCAAGGTGGGAACTCGTCCCACCGTCAGGTAGACATTGTGGAGAAGTGTCGATTCTGCAGATAGCTGAGGGTAGAACCTCAGCTTCCCAAGCTGATGGCCTACCTTAGATGTTGGCTGCGATGCTTGGCGCCCTCTCCCCTGCAGTGCCGGAAATCGCCGAACGACCATACGAAACCGACGCGTAGCTAGAACGTAGCTCGGCTAGGCTCTTTGGGGCTGTTTGGCGCGTTGCGTAGCAGGTTTCGGGGTGATGCGGGCGTTGCAAGGCATTGATTTAATTAAAACCCCAATGTGACCTACTGTCTTCGAACAGGTGGTCGGGGGTTCGAGTCCCTCCGGCAGTTTGATAAGTCACGTGCTGGAATCAGCCTATTTGGGGTGATCTACCCGGTCGAGCACTGCTTGGGGTCGGCAGTGAGCACAAAATGGGCAATCAGGCCGCCGAGGCAGTGGCATTTGGGCAATGCCACGAACGCCTGCAAACGACCCGACGGTCTTGCCTCAGTATCGTCGACGGTTTCGTTAAGTTCCTGATGTCAGGCCCTCATACTGCGCCGGGCTGATATGCCCGGGTAGCCGTGGCGGCGCTCGCGATTGTAGAACCGCTCGATGTTATTGGGAGTTACGTTCCATTGCGGCGAGACAGGCGGCTTCGCCGTCGGCCGGAATCGGGGTTGTGAAAATCCGCTTTATCGGAGCGAAAATACTGGTGACGAACCGACCGGCCGTGATGGCCCATTCGTCCGCCGTCGTACTGGTTTGCAGATCCAAATAATTGCCACTGACTCGTATCGGTGTAGCAAGGGTGAACATCGTCGGCCGTTTAGCACCGGGCGTTAGAACGAAGTCGAGTTGTCGATTCTTGAAGTTGACGTCGCCGTCACCCGACACTTGCACGTTGGTTGTATCGACCAGGAACTTTTTCGGTCTCATTACCCCATCGGTCACGTCGAATACGCCTACGACGCAGTTGACCTTGGACCCCGAACCGGAGTCGATTCTCGGCAAGATGGCCAGGAGCAGGTTGGCGGCCCACAGATCGAAGATGTCGGCCTGCATGTTTTCCGGCCAGACGGCGAAATCGAATTCGCCACGTGCGCCGCTCATCATGGCGTCCAGACTCTCCGAGCGGGATCGGAGATCGACATTCAGGCTGAGCCAACCGGCGGCTTCGGCCGCAGGATCGATTCGCCTCGCGAGCACCCCGTAATCTAGGTGCTCGATGTTGACTCTGGTTCGGGCCGTAACATCGCTTTCCGACATCTCGAAACTGAACTTCGCATCGGCCGATCCCGCCGGAATTTCAACTCTTACTGGGTCCAGGGAAAATCGACCGTCCTCGAGGGTTGCCACCAGTCGCCCGCTGCCCAGGCGATCCTCACCCGACAAGACTTCATTTACGGACAATGACAGGTGAGCGTCAAATCCGCGCATGCTCTCCGAAGTTAAAAGGGCTTTGACCCTCGCCTTTTTACTCTGGAGCGACCGTGACCGATTGCCCCCATCTTCCGATTGCTCATTCGATGCATCATATTCGAATGCTGACCAATCGCCGGTCTTGAAATCATTCAGTTGCAGCGCCTTGCTTTCCAGGTTTACGGCCAGTCGTGGACGCGTGCCAGTGGTGATCAGACTCACGTCCCCTATGAGGTGGCTGTTGCCGACCCGGACATTCAGCTGCGGCGCGTGGTAGCCGTCGCGATCCAGAAGAAATTGCCCGTCAAGGGAATACGGCCCCCATGGCGGAACTGATACGTGGAGAAGTTCGTCGAGACTGTCTAAATTGGTTCCAGCAACAGAGAGGTCGAATTGGAGTTTCCTCAACGTGAACGGCAGAGCGACGGATGCATCCATCTCCACGTGCATGCCAGCGGTATCGGCGACCAGCCGCAGCGGCACGCGGTCATTCGATTCGAAAAACGATGCGAGGGGATCCGTTTCGATTCTGAGTCTAATGGGGGTCGCGTCGATACGGCCGTCGACGTCATAAACGGCAGGTCTGCCGGGCATGAAAGAAAGGGTACTTTTGACTATTCCGATCTCGAGAGGAGCTTGCGTATTCGGATCGCGAAAAATCGTCACCCCATCCTCGAGAAAAATGGAAATCTCGGAATTCTCGAGGATTGTTTTCAGCTCACTACCGCGGAGAATCATAGCGACCGCGACGCGACGGGCTTTCGTTTCGGAGAATTCTACGATCTGGAGATCTCTCAGCAGACCGCCCACATCAACATGTTCGGAAGCGATATCGAATGTCGCTACGGGCATCTGGCCACGGAGGTCGAGGCTGAGTTGGCCTTTGAATGGCACCTCACCGACTGTTGCCGTGAAGGGTGATTTCTTCAAACGCCCCTCGCGAATGTGGCCCCTGAAGGTCACATTTGTCACGTCCACCGGCTGCAAATGGACCCGCTCGACAGCGATGTCCAGATCCGCATCCGTAATATTTACCCCATACGGCAGGATGGGCATATAAAGGTCCAGTCCTGGCCTTTCGTCCTGGCCTTTCGGCTTCTCCTGATGCGCGAACAGGGTGGCGAGCTCCTCGGGCTCAATCTGGGTGAACAGAATTTTGGCATTCAAGAGCAGATCCTGATTTCTCCAACTCGCCGACAACTTGCCTGTCAGTGCTGTTTGGCCGAGATTCGCGCGTGCCGATTCGAAAGTTGCCTGATCGTCTTTCAACGACAGCCTGCCGCTTACTCCGTAACCGGCCTGGGCATCTGGAGCGGCGCCAAGCCAGGCGGCAAGGTCGCCAAACCTTTCCCCACCGAAATCCAGATCCAGCGTGGTGCCGTTCAGATCTGTCAGCTCGGGAACGATTCCTTTTAGAGATAACCGGGCACCAGCGCCGGTCGCCGAAAGGTCGATCGGCCACGGCGTGCTCGACAGCATTTCGGCCACGGTGGCACTAGTGACATTGACCGAGAAGACTTCGTCGAGAAGCGACCCTCGTACGCCAAGCCGTAGAGCTTGCCCCTTCGGCAGGGCGAGCTCGAACGATTCCAACGTCAAAGGAACCGGCTCCTCTGCGCCCTCGTGACCGTACGAGAGGTCAGCTCTGCCAATCGTCATGAGAAGGTCCAGGCTTTCGAGGGCCGTGCGAACAGTCCGGCCCCGCCCCGACGCATGCAGGGAGAATCTCTCGAAGCTGCCCTTGATATCTTCCGAACGATTTATGACTTTCGGCAGGTTACTGATGTCGCTCCCGCCGGTTGAAAGCGCGAGGGCAAAACCAAGTGCGTCATCAGCGGACTGGATCGCCAGCTGTCCTTCGATTGGCACATCCGAGACGGTCACCGTTATCGGCGCGGTGAGCTGACCGTCGTCCACCGTCACCCTCAGAGAAGCAGCTCGAATATCGGCGGGCACACCCATCACGCGATCGATGCTAAGCACTACATCGGCATCGAAGTGCCGTAGAGCGTCCAATGAGAGCGCACCCTCATCGAGGGAAAAGTCCATCAATGCGGTTTGCTCCTTCCCCTCGAGCGCCTTATCGGCGTTACCCGGTGGCTCTCTCGATGGCCGGGGTTCGTCTGTCAGGAAGGGCTCGAGATCGAGAATCACGACATCGAGGTTGCCGGAAAGACGCGGTCGACTCCCAGCGCGATCGAGATCGAAGTCGCCGCTGAACGTGGTGTTACCCATCGAGCCTTCAAGGCGGGATAGGTGATAGCCTGTTTCCGATTGCACGAGACGCCCGGTCACTGCGTACGGCCCGCCGACCGGCGGAAGGGGTGAGTTGGTCAAGGATTCGAGCGCCTCCAGCCGTTCACCGGTGATTGCGATGTTGAGGTCGATGCCCCGGGCATGTAACGGTTCGGCGATACTTCCGTTGATCGTCAAAACGGCGCCGGCTATCTCCGATGTGACATCCAGAAACCATGGCTGGATTGGATCGCTCAGGGCAGCCAGACTCCCGCCGGTTGCGGAGACATTGAAGGGCTGCTGCTGCGCCGAACCTCTTGCGGACAATATGGTCGGACCGTCTCGTCCCACGGAAGCGTCGAGCGCCTCGATTTCGAACTCGAATGTCTCACTCGAGTCTTCGTCACGGTAGTTGATCACCAACGATCGCATGGAGAGCTCGCCCAGTCGCACGAACTCGAACGTTGCTCCATCGGTCGCAGCCACCGCTTCTTCAGAAGTTTCCGGCTTGAATAACCAATTTTTCCCCCCGTTCGCCCTGGCTTCGAGTCGAACGTCGACCCCCTCGATGGCGATCTCGTCGATGCTGATCTCGCGGCTGAGCAGCGGCAGCAGATTCACGGTTGCGTGGGCGCGTTCGAGGCGCAAGAAGTCCTGCCTCTCCCACCCTGGAGGATTGGCGATGCGCAGGCCTTGGATCGCGACCGTCGGAGGTAAAGCGGGAAACAGAGTGATCGGTCCCGCGATCTCGACTGTCCGCCCGAACGCTCCTGTGGCGGTTGCTTCTATATCGGCTCGGAAGGCTTCGAGACTGATGGTGACTCCGAGGACCATGACGACGGCCGTTGCCGCAATGGGGATGCCCAATAGAGCAACGATGGCGATTCCGAGCCAGCGCAGCATTCGAATCTTTGACCGGCCGTCGTCACTTTCGCCCACGATCGCACCATCCCGCCCTTTTCTCCGTCCGACACCGGCACCGAGACTCGCAGAGAAGTCGTTTACAGCGTTTACGACGAGGGCTAGCAGACGCTCATGAACGTCGCCTGGTTCGTCTACCCCCCCGCCAGGCTTGGATTCATCTCCACCAGCACCTTTCTCAACCGCTCGATGTAATCCGGCGGAAAGGTCCAGACAGGAACATCATCCGCCGCTTTCACAAGGCCCCGCCGGGCAGGGTCGATATTGTAAGCCAGATACGTGAGCATATCGGAACTGACATAGGGACTGTCACGGAAATAGGAATGCCCGTCGCCCGACGTCGCGCCGGCGGCGTCGGTGACGTCGATGATTTCCAGTGATTCATTCTTGCGCACGAAATCAGCGATACGCGGCGGCATGCCGTCTGTCCACATCTGGCCCAGCCGCTCGCGGCTGAAGATCCACTGCGAGATGTTCAAGGCGAAGTCGGCCGATGAAACGTAGACGGTGGTTCGTTCGGGGATCCTGAGTATGCCCTCCGCCGCGGCCGCACCGAATCCCTCGCGACTGACGTCGGCGCCGATGAAGACCACGCTGCCGATGCGTAAGTTATTGCGAATCTGATCGTCGGTGGCGTCTGCGTTGAGCAATGCGAGCTGCTCGAGCGCGCGGAGCACGAGCCGTGTGCCGGCGCTGTATCCGATAATGTGGATCCGCTCTACCTGCGTCTTCTCGGCCAGGTAGGTGATAAGCAAACGAAGATTCCGCGCCCTTGTGACGGTGGTTTCCGTGTCCGAGGCGTAAGCGAGGGTACGGGGCGTCGACCGCCAGGCGTAGGCGATGAAGGCGCCGCGATAGCCGAGGAAGTGCCACAGCTCGGAAGCGACCAGCACGGGGTTGTCGAACACGACGCGATAACCGGGAATGTAGATGTAGACATCCTTGATCCCGGAATCCGCCAGGCGCTCGTCAATCAGCTTGGCAAACTGCCTGCCTGCCTGGTCTGGGGTCGTCGGAGGTGGGTCCGGCCGCGTAATGAACGTATAGGTACTCGCCAGCACACCAGTCTCATCCACCGACAGGACCTGCAACGGATAGTCGGTGGTGCGGTTCTTGGCGAGCGAGATGCGCCGCGCCTCCTCCCAATCGATCCCTTCGGCGCCCGCTTTGACCCTGGCGCTGCCCAGTCTCAGCACGAATCCGGGCTCATTGAGATAGAACGGGAGCTCGTAAGGTGACTCGGCCGGTTTTCGATCCGTGGCATACAGCATGCCGAAGTCATCGTACAAAACCGGTGGTGTACCTTTGGGCAGCGGGTTGATTTCCCAGCCGGCGAAGACCGCGGGTGCGGGCATCAGGTCAATCGTGTGTGGATTGCTGACGCAGGCGCCGGCCAGGACGAACAGCGGCATCAAGCCGAGCAGTCTTGATCGGCTCACCGGACCCAGTTTTTCGACATTGTGTCCGTTAACTATCGGCATCGCGACACCCCTCCGTCATCTGGTTCTATGAAAGACCGTCTGATCCCCGGGCAACGGCGCAACTTCTCGATGTCGATGCACACTCTAGCTTCCACTATCGCAGCTGTTGGCGCCATCCATCCACTCGGATGTCCGTGCCTCGATGAAATCATAGAAAGGGTTAAATCTCAATCGCAGCAACCAGTCGGAAGAAAACTGCAGCAGTCCTCGCTCGCCTTGGATGGACGTCTGCCCGAGGAAGACAGTGTCCGTGTTCTCCGGCTCCAGTTTTCGGTCGATAGTGTTTGGCCAGTACTCGGCGGACTGTGTCCTCAAAAGTATCGACGGATCACTCTACGAGGCTTAGGGTCGGCCGTTACCGGTTGCGGTAGCGATTGAGGTCAAAGATTCCAGCTTCAATTGGTTCATCACGCAGGTATGCCGATTGAAACCAGTCGGCGTCGGACCAGAAACGCAGATTCGTGCGGCGTACGCCGTAGAGTGCGACAAAGCGCTCGTATGCGTCGCGGTCGAGGATGCTGACGAAGCGGTCCGCGAATTCCTCGATGTTCTCGGCATCGACGGTGAAGAAGAAATTCGGATAGGCCCCTATGACTCCAGGTATGACACTGACGGTGTCATGGTCCAGATCGCGATTGCTCTCATCCTCGAACATCGATGTCAGATTCTTGTAACCCTTATTGTGTACCAGCGTGTAGGCGAGATCGGCGTCAGTGTTATCGCTGGTACGGACTTTCACGAACGAGACGTCGGGAATCACCTTCAACCGGACGCCCTTGACGGACGCGATCCGGCGCAGCGCCCTGTCGATGCGCAGCTGAATCTCGCTCGCGTCCGGCGTCGTACACGGCGCCCGATCACAGCGATTCAGATGATCCAGTGGGCCGGTCATTGCGCCGAGACGTGCTTGGATGTGTTGGTACAGTTCGAGTTGCACGTCGTCTGTGTTGAAGCCTGTCACCGTATCCACGTCCATCCAGTCCATCGGTTCCTGGAAGCGCCGCTGCACGCTCTCGCGTATGCCGACATACCATGAATCTCGTATCGTCCGGCGCTGCTCGGCCGGTAGGAACATCAGGAAATAGTTCTCGCCCTCCATCCGCAGGAATTCCATGTACAGGCGAGTGTTTAGTTGGTGACCGACGTTGCCGAACACGTCGAACCCGGCGACCAGCAGGTAGTGAATCCGCTCGAACACCGGGTAATCGAGAATCCACGCGGTCTCGGGGTAGTCGCCGAGGAGGCCGAAGGCCACCGTCGCGCTGTCAAAGTGCCGGAATACGGTCAGCGCCGCATTCGGGTTCGTGCCGCCCCCGTCCCAGATATAGGTAAGGGCCTCGTCGATTCGCTTAGCCTTGATGTTTTGCAGGTATTCGCCCCGGGCCTTCAGATACTGCTGTTGATTCCGCCAGTAGTCCGACCAGACCGCCAGTATATTTAGGGTGTTCTGGCGGCCAGCCGGCAGTCTAAGGTAGTCGACCTTGTTGTCGAGAAACTCGGGTCGTTCGGTCAGAATCGGCTGGTCCGGGTTGAAAAAGAACACCCAGAACTGGTCGTCGATCACATTCAGCGCGACCTGTCCGCGGCAGATGGGCCCCTTGATAAAGCCCTCGATGAAAAATCGGGCTTCGTCGAGCAGGAACCGGTACCGTGAGTTGATCGGTATGGGGTCAAACACGCCAAACGGGTTCGATGCGATCCGCGGTTCGTAGGACGGCAGCTCCGCGACCTCGTAATCCGGATCCAGGAACAGTTCCCGGTAGCGTGTCATGCGGTCCGGCGACAGCCGATAGACGACGTGTGCCTTGGCGACGATGCTCGACTGGAAACGGAGCAGCCTGTAATAGAAAGTATCGGTCCCGGGATCGCCGATCGGTCGCACCGTCGCGATCTCCTTAACTAGCTCGCCGGGTGGGGTGTACGAGCGCACCAAGCGGTAGAACTCCCGGTCTCCAGTGCCGTCGAAATGCAGGTGGCCGAGGAACAGGTGCTCATATAAATAGCGGCTCATCAACTGCTCGCGGTTCGATGGCCCGTTCAGGAACTTCTCCCATTGCTCGATCTGCGCGGCTGCTCTGGCTGAAGGAACGGCCGGCGGCGGCTCCTGCGCGCCCTGGGCCAGCCACTGTACCAGCACGCTATATTCCGACTGGCTCAGGTTCGGCATCGCGAACGGCATACCCCAGTGCGGATGCCTGCGCGCGAATGACGTGAATTCGTCTTCCTTGACGCAGACTTGTGTTCGGTCGAGGTTCAGGTCGATGTCGTCGGAGATCATCCCGATCTTCGGCTGCGGGTTCAGCTGTTTCAGGCGCAGCATCTGGTACAGCACCGAATTGCGCAGATTCTGCTCCGGATCGTTGGGGTCATCGGGCGGCGGACCATTGATAACGGAATGGAATCCCTTGTCTCGCCACTGAGCCCGGGTCTTTGCGTCGATATAGAGCCGCGTCGGCTGCATCGCGGTGATCCGTGTCCCGTCGTAGACGCGTTCCGGGCTCGCCCCCCGCTCGAGGCCGGCGTGGGACGACAGTTTCAGCTGGCAGGGCGCATCCCAGCAACCGTGGCACACGACACAGCGGTTGTTCAGCACCGGCTGGACCTCATCGACAAACGAGATCGGCTTTTCGGGCAGCGTCAGCAGTAGTTCAAAATCGACGCTGGCTTGGTTCAGGGTCGGCGACGGCCTTTCAGATCCGGAGCAGGCGCCGATCAACAGCACGGCGGCTGCCAGCATCGCGGTGGATAAGGCGTTTGAGGGAGTTGCCGGTGGTCTGTCGGTCATCTCGACGCTTGGTATGGGGTCGGTCCGTTGTACCGGCCGCGTGTGGACGGGATGGTCAAGCCTAGCGGCTTGGCCGGGCAAATGACAGTGCGGTCGGAGCGGCCGAGATCGCTGCTCGCGGCACCCCCGGAGTCAGTTACCAGCGATCGGCGCATGCGAGAACGCATGCTCCCGTGTTTCCAGCCGATACGAGCGCGTCGCCCTCGCCGCGCGCCACGACCTCGACGGCGATTCGTTTCATGGATTCGGAAGAGATCAATTCAGAGGGACCTGCCGAGCAGTCCGCTGGGCGCCCCAGCGGGCCAGCTCTTCGGCGCTCAGCCAACGCGAGCCACGGCCCGGAAGCCGGCTTGCGGCCAGCACGTTCTCGCTCAGGGGTTGCTGAGTATGGCTAAAAGTGGTGGACCAGAGTTGCTGGCCGCCCGGGGCATCGAACAGGGCCAGATGGAATGTCACGCTGGCGCCACGGCTGGCGGCAGCGGCCGTGCCCTCGCGCTCGTCCCAACGCGTGATCTCGCCCACCAGGAGCGCATCCGCGCCGAACTTCTCGGCGACGATTCGCGCCGACTCCGGTGGAACCGTGCGGCTCGCGCCACTCGCTCCTGCTCCGGTGGAAGCACCGGTCACCACCAGAGCCTGACGTACTTCCTCCGCCGACATCACACGCGCACCGCGTTCGCGCAGTGACTCGACAATCTCCCGAGTCACGAGCCGCGAGGCCGCTTCCGGGCTCGAGTCACCGAAACGCCGGGGCTGATCGCGCAGCGGTTGCGCCACGGCGAGCGGCGCCACGGCGACTGCCCGGGTGGGCTCCTGGGCCTGGCGCCGAGGTGACTGCTCGCAGGCGCTGAGCGTCAGGACGACCAGCATGAGTAAAGCGATTTCCTTCATCAGACCTTTTAGCAAGAGCGTATTCAGCAGTCCGATCAATGCTTGCCGGCGATCCGCTCTTGCCGCCGATCGAGCCTCATATCTCATCCGCTTTCTTTGCCGAATACTCTGCCGATAGCGAAAGACCGGGGGCTACCTTGCGACCGACAGTCTGCAACGACGGCCCCTGAGGGCCGTCATCGATTGTGACGGCTGCTATCGGGACATTACTCCCCGCGAATGTTACTGGTTTCTGTCGGAACCTCGTAGGGGTTCAGGTCGGCCGCAACGGCCTTGCTGGCGGTCCCTGGAAGAATCTCGAATCCAATTTCGAACGTCACAAGTGTTTGTGCCAGCTGCGCAATAATATCGACGTTACCTTCCGCCTGGGCTGTGCCATCCTCGATGGAGGCAGCAAAGCTCTTCTTGCCCATCATAATGTTTTCGAGATCGGAGCGATCGATCGTGATGGTCAGATCCGGATTTTCATGAAGAAACCCTTCGACGTTAGTCATCGTTGCGTTGTTCACTTCGACTGCAAACGTTTCACCGTTGTCCGGCGTGATTAGATTCATCGAGAACTCGAGATCCTCAGCCTTCTTGCTGTCCATTCGAATAGCGATGAAGTCGAGGAACAATTCCGTGGACATCGCCCCGATCATATCCGGACCGGAGGAATCAGGCGAAGCACCCTCGGGAATTCCCGATCTCAGCTCCAACGCCCCGGCAAGAAAGCTATTGCGCAGCCCCGGGTTCTCCTGCTGGTAACCAATCTGTTCAAATATATCGGCCAGCAGGTCCTTCGCGTCCTGGTTCTGAGGCTCCGCCCAGACTAGCTTGTCGACGATTTCCTGTGCATAGAAGTACTTACCTTCATCGTGAAGCTGCCGGCCGCGCGCTATGATCTTCTCCGCACCACCCATCATTTCGACGTAAAGCGGCGCAGAGTCTCCGGGAGACAGCGGGATCAGAGTCGTCGGATTGGCGTCCCACCAGCCAAGATAACGCATCAGCACCCCACGGCTGTTATGTTCGGGTGAGCCGTGATAGCCGCGCGCGAACCAATCATCCTGCAGACTGGGAGGGACACGATAAACGTTGTGAATCTCGTTGATCGTCACCCCCTGATTAGCATAGTGCAGCACCTGGTTGTTCAGGTGCGCATAGGCGTCACGTTGTCCTCGCAGCACCTCCTGAATTCGCTCGTTACCCCAGCGCGGCCAGTGGTGTGAAGCGAACATCACCTCGGCCTCCTGACCAAACAGGAAGAGTGCGCGGCTGATGTACTTCGACCAAGCGAGGGCATCGCGCACCGGAGCCCCTCGTAACGTGTAGATGTTGTGGATTGTGCCCGTGACATTCTCGGCCATCCACAACGCCTTCCTGTCCGGAATGTAGGTGTTCATCTCGGCCGGTGCTTCCGTACGGGGTGTATTCTGGAAAATCATCCTTATCCCATCGACAGTGATTTCCTCGAGGGATTCCTCAACGACCCGCGTCGGCGCAATCAACCCGATGCTGCCCGCCGAGACGTTCTGGGCAAGGCCCTGCCCGGCATGACCGAACGGACTGGCCGGCAGCAGTACGCCGTACTGATAGAACAGACGCCGATTCATCGCGTTGCCCGCATAGATATTCTCGGAGATCGTGTGCTGCATGAATTCGCGCGGCGCAATGATCTCCACTTTACCGGCGGCAAGTCTGTCCGGATCGACGACACCTCGAAGACCACCGAAGTGGTCGCCGTGTGAGTGCGACACGATGACTACCGTCACCGGCAGGTCCTCGATTTGTTTGTTTATGAGCGCGAGTCCGGCACGCGCTGTCTCGCGCGACGTCAAGGGGTCGAATACGATCCAGCCGGTTTTGCCACGCATGAAGGTGATGTTAGCCAGATCGAGACCGCGTACTTGGTAGATCCCTGGAATTACTTCGAACAGGCCGATCTTTTGGTTGAGCGTCGACTGACGCTGCAGTGGTGGGTGAATGCTGTCGAAGTCACGACGCTCGCTCAAGAACTCATAGCGTGCGATGTCCCGCGCTACGTGACCGGCATCTGCCTTTATGACCATGGAGTCCAGCGGGGCAATAAAGCCTTTCTCCGCCTCTTCGAAGTCGCGTTTATCCGCGAACGGCATCGTCCCACGGGCTCTCCGGATGACTTCGAGGGTATGCTCCGATGGCGGTTTTCCCTTTGGGTGGAAGTGCCGATCGGATGACTCTGCGTAAGGCAAGGAGCCGGATGCGGGGCCCGCCGCATTCGCTGATCCTGTCACCGACACCGTAAGTGCCAACGAAATTCCCAGTAGCGCGGTCACGTTATGCACAGCGGATATGGGCCAAGAATGAGACATTCCCTTCCTCCTTATATAATTTGTTTTCAGACAATCGACCACTTGGCACAGCCTGCAGACAAGAGCTTCTGCCAAATCCGGAAGGTCACGAATTGTGACCACTCAGTTAAGCCTCTTCTATTTCGAGCGTCCGCTTCGTGATCTGGCTCAAGATTCGTGGACGCCTTGGAGAAGGATGACTAACACCCCCCCGGGAACGATACGTGGCACCCTCGGCGAGCCAAGCGGGCCGACCTCGCAGGGAGCGGTCTTCGTTCAGCTGTCGAAGACCGAGCGGAACACCAGGGTCACACTCTGAAACCTTCCTGAACTGCTGAATTGGTAGGCGAGGCCAACCCGGTCCCACTCGAAGTGCCAGAACTTGAGCTTGCGCTTTCCCTTGCTGAAGGCGAGTCCCAGCTCCCAGGTATCGGCTACCTTGTCGATGGGGACATCGCGGACGAGAAATTTCAGATCGTCGAAGTAGGCGGTGTAGGTAGCGTGCCAGTCGAGATAGACCTGGTCGCCACCCAGCATTACGTTCCGCAATGGCAACCGAAACTCCAAGCCGGCCATGACGGGAACGGCGTCGTTGGACGGACCCTCGTTGGGCGTGTAGCCGATGTACTCGATGGCGTTGACCAGAGACCACTCGAGATCGCCGCGGCCCAGACGATAGCGGCTCTTGAGTCCCGCCCAGTAAATCCACGCCGACTGGGAACCGTTTACCTGCGTGCCCCAGCCACCGTATGCCAGGGGCTTCAATGACCAGCGTTTCGTTATAGGCACCTCTACTTCGACGCCGGGGGTGACGCTCACCGTGCCAAAGTTGTCGGCGTCGAAAACCGCGGCGAGGTTGTCGATGTTGAACTGGTGCACGCTGAAGGTAACCGGGAGTCTGAGCTCGATGCCGATGTCCCGATTACCCTCGTCGTCCAATCCTGGCTCTCCCCAATTCCAGCGTGGCGCTGCGCGGATGGCAAAGACATCGAGATCATTCCCCACCGAGTACCAGCCCGTGCCGAAGTACGAGGCATAACCCCAATGCACGAAGTTGTCGGCAGGATTCTGGGCGTGGACGACCGGGCCGGCAAACCCGAGAACCAATCCGGCAGTACAAAGGCGCGTGACCCCGCACATCAGCTTGCGTGCGATCCGGCGGATGACCATAGCCTTTCCCCGCAGGTCCACAGAATTTCGCCTCGCCTGACCGACATTAACAATCTCGGGCGCTTTGAGTATACACTTCTGAAATTCTGTCGCGGATGAGCCAAGTCCGTTAGTCTTGATAGCGACACTGATATCCGACGGGGAGGGGTCAATGAACAAGGCAATAGGGAAAGTCACGATGGTCTGTGTATGCCTGGCGCTGCCACTGATGGGGGCGTTGCGCGATGCGGGCGCGCAAGGTGGAGCGGTCATGACGTACCCGCGGTCGGGCCAGAGCCAGGATCAGCACGACCGTGACCGGATGGAATGCAGCCAATCTGCCATCGACAGCACGGCATTCGATCCACTGTTCGAGGCACAGTGGCTCGCGCGATCTCAGGGACAGCTCCACTCGTCCGTGACGTCGCCTGCGCCGGACGCGAGCGGCCCCGGTGCGGTGGGGGGCGCGGCAATCGGCGCCACCATGGGCGCCATCGTCGGAGGGATCAGCGGCGATGCCGGCCGGGGAGCGCGGATCGGGGCAACCAGCGGTGGCCTCCTCGGCGCCGGGCGACGCGGGAACAGGCGGCAGGAGCAAGCGCAGTGGGAGCGAAAGCAGGCGGCGCAGAGACGGGACGAATCGCAACAGCTCCAAGCTCAGTTCGACGCGGGCATGGCCAACTACGAGAGAGCGTTTACGGTGTGCATGCGGGCACGTGACTACGAGGCCCTGTGAGTCGGTAGCACGCCTTGGAACCATCTTGGGAGGAACGAATCGTGAGAAAAGAAATCTTGTGCATGCTGCTGATATCTCTCGGACTGGGAAGTCTTGCGCCTGAGGATGTCAGTGCGGGCGAGACGGTCACCTACCGTGGAGTCGGAACCTTCGTTGCTAACCGAAGTACCTTACCCCTCGCAAACGGGGGTGCCGCGTTCCAACTGGCGAACGACGTGGTTGCGACCATCGAGCCCAGCGAATCCGGCGTCCTGTACGGTGACTGCGCGGGCCTCGGCTACGCTGACGCCGGGGGTCAGTACAGCGCGCGTGCCTTCTGCACGTTTGCCGAGAACCGAAACCGATGGATTTGTCATCGATGCCTCGATCGAGCCGGGGGTGGGCGGTACCGTCAAGATCATCGGCGGCAGCGGCAAGTGGGCCGGCGCATCGGGTGACGGCACGCTGGAGGCGAAATCCGCCGATGGCTATGGTGGCAGCTATAGCTACGAGTTTCGGATTACGACGCCTTGAGGAAGGCAAGGCGCGTGTCAACGCAGCCGAGTGCAAATCCATGTTTCACGCTCAGACAAAGTGGAGGTGACCATGCGGAGCCCAGCGATAATCAATAGCGCCTCCGGGCGGCGAATCTTGCGCACTTCGATACGGTCGCCGCGGTGGGCGCAGTCGCATTCGGCTGGCTAATCGGGGTCGCTGCACACGAGATGTCGAACGGAAAGCTAGCAGCGGCGATTCGCGCCAACGGCCATCCCTGTGCGAGAGTCATCGAGAAGGAACGCTCGAGCGAAGGACCATCAGTCTGGCGCGTGCGATGTAACTCGGGACGCTTCCGGGTCACCATGAAGGGCGATTCCGCATCCCGAAGTCGTGCCAATCGACTAACACCGTGCGTTTATGCGGATACGCTCACTGCAAAAAGAGACGAATTCGCTGCAGGATCTGGATTTGCCGGTGTTCCCGAATCCCTGTCAGGTGGGTCGGGTTCGCGGCCTGAACGGGTAAGCGACGTACCCGGCAGCACTGGCACCGAAATCGGTGTACTCACCATCGCTGGAAAAAGCATGATGCGAAGAACATGCGCGTGAAATGGAGACAAGCAACATGAAGCGCTCGAAACAAGAAATAAGATCCCTGTTCGTCAGTCGCCCACTGATGGTCGCCGGTTCTTTCTTCGTCATGGCCGCCTGTGGCCTTTCCATAGCTGCCGGCCCCGCCTTCGCGTCTCCCGCCGATCGCGCGTGGACCGCTGACGATCTCGCGAAAGAGAAAGTGTACTCGCCATACGCGGGCAGGGCCTATGCCGACCGGGTCTTTTTCGGCGACATGCATTTCCATACCAATCTCTCATTCGACGCGGGCCTGGTAGGGGACGACGCTGGACGTGCACGATGGTTACCGAATGGCGCGCGGTGAAAAGGTGATCTCGAACACCGGTCAGCCCGTGCAGCTGATCAGGCCGCTCGACTTCCTCGTGATCACCGACCACGCGGAGTTGATCGGGCTTGCACCGGCCATCCGCGAATCGAATCCGCTGCTGCTCGCGGATCCCTGGGGGAAATGGATTCACGAGCGTTTCAACTCGGGCGAAGAAGGCCGCATGGAGGGGTTTCAGTCGATCATCAAAAAAGGAACGTCGGGCATCAACCCGTTCAGCTCGGATGAACTGACGCGTTCCACTTGGGGAAAATTCATCCGGATCGCGGATCAGTACGACGAGCCCGGCCGGTTTACGGCGATGACCGGGTTCGAGTGGTCGTCCACGCCCGACGGGGACAACCTCCACCGCGTTGTCGTGTTCCGCGACGGCGCCGACAAGACGGAGCAGATCATCCCGTACTCGACGTTTGACAGCGATGACCCGCAAGATCTCTGGAAGTACCTGGCGGCATACGAAGCCAAGACGGGCGGCGGTGCGATCGCCATTCCGCACAACGGCAACGTCAGCAATGGCTTGATGTTCTCCGAGAAAACTCGCTCGGGTGGTCGGATGGACGCAGACTATGCGGCGGCCAGGATCCGCTGGGAACCCATCATCGAGGTCACGCAGGTCAAGGGGGACGGCGAGGCGCATCCGCTACTGTCGCCCGAGGATGAATTCGCCGACTACGAGAACTGGGACGTCGCGAACCTGGACGGTTCGGCGCCGAAGAAAGAGTGGATGCTCCAGTACGAGTATGGACGTTCCGCGCTCAAGTTGGGCCTCAAGATCGGCCAGAAAGCTGGGGACCAACCCCTACAAGTTCGGCTTGACCGGAGCGACGGACACCCATACCGCGCTTGCGACCAGCCCGAGAGGAGAATTTCTTCGGCAAGTACAAGCATACGGAGCCGTCGCCTGACCGGCACAACCGCGCGGTCATCCCAGCCGAAGATCCCGCGCTGCGAATCATGACCTCACAGGAGGTCGCCTCGGGGCTGACGGCCGTCTGGGCCCGGGAGAACACTCGGAAAGCGCTCTTCGACGCGATGAAACGCAAGGAGGTCTACGCGACCACAGGTACACGGATGATGGTGCGCGTTTTCAGCGGTTGGGACTTCGAGGCTGAAGAAGTCACGCGACCGGATTTCATCGCCCAAGGCTACCGACGCGGTGTGCCCATGGGCGGCGACCTGAGGGACGCCCCCGATGGCGCGACACCGCGCTTCATGATCCGGGCGCTGCGTGATCCGGACGGTGCTAATCTCGATCGCGTGCAGATCATCAAAGGTTGGCTGGATAAAGCGGGTGAACTGCACGAGCGGATTTACGACGTGGCAGTCTCCGACGGCCGAAAGATCGGCGCCGATGGTCGCAGCAAAGAGAAAGTGGGCAACACGGTAGACGTGGCCACCGCAACCTACACGAATACGATCGGTGATGCATTGCTGATGGCGTATTGGAAAGATCCCGACTTCGATGCTGAAGAACACGCCTTTTACTACGTGCGCGTGCTGGAGATTCCCACCCCGCGTTGGACGACATACGACGCCGTATTTTTCGGCATCGATCTCCCGAATACTGTGCCGGCGACGCTGCAGGACCGTGCTTATACGTCCCCCATCTGGTATACGCCGGGGGGATAGCGGGCCATGGTTCATAGCCTTCTGCGGCTTCTTCGGGAGCCGTTGCTTCACTTCTTCGCTCTCGGTGCGGGGATATTTCTCCTGTTCGGTCTCATCGGTGATTCTGACGAAGACCAACGCTACGAGGTCATCGTCAAGGCCGGTCAGATCGATCGACTGGTGGAGGGTTGGAAGAAAACCAGAATGCGAGCACCCACCGTGTTCGAACTGGAAGGGCTGATCGCGGAGCACATCCGCGAAGAAATCTACTATCGCGAGGCACTCGCGATGGGGCTCGATAGTAACGACATGATCATCCGGCGCCGGCTACGGCAGAAGATGGAGTTCTTATCGCAGGACCTGACCGTTCAGGCGGATCCTACCGAGGCAGAGTTGCAAACCTACCTCTTGGAGAATGCGAGCGCATTTCGCATCGAGCCTCGGATCACATTTCGCCATATCTATCTCAGTGTAGACAAGCGGGGTGATGACACACACGGCGATGCGCTGCGGTTGCTCGCGGAGCTTCGCGGCGGTGATGGCGCCATCGATACCGCAACCCTTGGCGATCCATTGCCGTTACCGCGCGACTACGCGTCGCTACCCGGGCCAGAGGTGAGAAGCTTTTTTGGTCGCGATTTCGCGGCGCGTTTGCTGACGTTGGAGCGGGGTGCTTGGCAGGGACCCGTGGCGTCGGGCTACGGGCTGCACCTCGTGTTTGTCCGCGAGCGCACCGAGGCGCGAATGCCCGAGCTTGCCCAGGTGCGCGACGCAGTGGAACGCGAATGGCGCGAGGTCCGCCGCCGCGCAACCATCGAGGCGCTCTATCGACGGGTTCGGGAGCAGTACACGGTCGTCGTCGAGCGTCCTCGCTGGCTCGATGCGGATGCGGACCTGGCCGTGGCAGGGCAGCGATGATGCGTGTCCCGTTGGTTGCCACATTCATTCTCATGGTGGCGATGAACCCGCCGGCACATGCCCACGAGGTTCGACCGGGATACCTGGAGCTTCGCCAGACGGGAGCGGAAACGTTCGACGTGTTGTGGAAGGTCCCTGCTCAGGGGAACCTCAAGCTCAGCATTCATGCGCGACTTCCGGAGAGCTGCAGGCCGCTCTCGGCAGTTGTCTCGACCAAGGGTGGCGGCGCATTCACGGACCGGTGGACCGTGACCTGCCCGGGTGGGCTGAGCGGCGGAACGATTTCCATCGACGGGCTGTCCGGGACACTCACCGATGCGCTCGCTCGAATCGAGCGATTGGACGGAACGTCCCAGGTCGCTCGTCTTACTCCGGACGCACCCTCGGTCGTCGTCGAGGCGGCACCTGAATGGCAGCAACTTGCTGGTGCCTATCTGGGCTTGGGCGTCGAGCATATTCTTCTGGGAATCGACCATCTGCTATTCGTTCTTGCACTGTTGCTGTTGGTTAAAGGCTGGCGCCGGCTCGTCGCGACCGTCACCGCGTTCACCGTGGCGCACAGCCTGACGCTTGCGGCTGCGACGCTCGGCTACGTGCATGTCCCGCAACGACCGGTGGAAGCGGTCATCGCCTTGAGCATCGTTTTCGTGGCCGCCGAGCTCGTTCGTCTCGCACGCGGGCAGGTGAGCCTGACTCAACGTTGGCCGTGGGCCATCGCGTTCACCTTCGGATTGCTGCACGGCTTCGGGTTCGCGGGTGCCTTGAGCGAGATCGGCCTGCCAGAGCAGGCGATTCCGCTGGCGCTGCTGTTCTTCAATATCGGTGTGGAGCTGGGCCAGCTCCTGTTTATTGCCGGTGTTGTGGCAGTCGCCACGATCGCGAGACGCATCGTGACTCCGCTGCCGACCTGGGCGCCGCAGCTGTCAGCATATTCCATCGGCGCCGTGGCGGCTTTCTGGACGATAGAACGCGTGGCGCGGTTCTGATCGAGCCTTTCGGCGTCTTTTCGACCCACGTGCTCGTTGCCAACAACGTTTCAGCTAAGAAAAACGTCAGGAGTTCTTCGGACTTTCAGGCTTGCACGGTTGTTCGCCGCTCTCCGCCGCTTTGGAAAGCGGTTCGGCTGCTTCGCCCTCCGCGGATTCAGGATCGAAGGCATCGGGCGATCCGCGCGGCGGATAGTCGAGGGTATCGGCGAGCTGCTCGCGACGGGAACTGGCCATGTTCGGAAATGGCAACTGGCCGGAGGCGCGCCAGGATTGCACCTGATGCATGGCCGCATCGCCACGCTCTTCATCCAAGCCGCCGTCGCGGCCCAGATACAGGGTCCGTGACGAGAATGCGAAGCTGGTTCCGGCTTCCTTGACAATTTCGCCGACACGCAGCATGACGTCCTCCTGGATGGCGAAGAACTCGTTCCAATTTCTCGTCAGGGCATAGACGCGTATCTGGATGTCGAGCGATGACGACCCATAACCGATGAAACGAATCCGGCGGGTGTCATTGTCGAGCTTAGGATGAGCGAGACACATCTCGCGAAGCTTGACCAGAACGTAGCGGAGCTGTTCGAGCTCGGTCTCGTAGCGGAGCCCTATGGTTGCGAGGATTTGCATCATATCGCAGCGAGCCCAATTGATGATCTCCATGTCGGCAAACGTAGCATTAGGCACCGTGATTATCGTTCGATCCCTCGCGCGGATTTGTATCGAGCGCACACCGATTCTCTCCACGGTGCCCGTGTAGTCACCGAAGCTGCAAAAATCTCCGACACGCACCGGTCGGTCGGTATACAGAATGATGCCGCCGATGAGGTTCTCGATCGTGGGCCGTGCCGCCAATGCAACGGCGATACCGCCGACGCCGAGGCTGGCGACCAGCGGTACCAGCGGCACGCCGAGATGGTTCGCTCCGTAGAAGATGATCCCGAGTCCCAGGGCACCGCCTAGCACGCCCTGCGATCATCCGGAGCATGTTGGCGTCGAGACTGGCGGCGTCGATCCGGGGTGAGCTGATGATGATTTCTGCGACGAGTAACGCAAGAAGATACGAGATATGGGCGCCGAGAAGCGTGATGGGGACCAACAGCCCTTTGAGAACGACGATGAGACCCTGGCCGCTGAAATTAATCTGGTGAACAAGGAGATATTCCGCGGACCAAAGCCCGAGTAGGGCGATGATCGGCACGGCCAATCGCCGGAGCACGCGCATGAAGTCCGTGTCGGGGTCCCAGAGACGTCGCAGCCAACGAGACAAAAGGAACGGCACGAAGAATATGACGAGCAAAGTGAGCACGAGAGCCGTCCACTGCCACAACGTCTTGCCGTAGTAAAAGGTTCTAGTCCAGGCAGGCAGATCCTCCACCCAGGCGAGCCATTTCGGCGGCAGCAATCTGCCCGGGGTCGAAACGTACCACTCGTAGAGTCCTTCGGTTTCCTGGTTCAGATACGGGAAGTGCCTTACGGTCTGGTACATTTGCGCCGCTTGCGCGACGGTCCGGGGATCGAAAAGAAACTCACCGGCCCGGGGGACCTTCGGCCACCTGAACGATATTGATATTGGTGTCGGGGAACTCGCCAGCGGATGAGTCCCTGCGCCTCGACCAGCTGTTCGTCCGGTACGATCTCGGTCAGCGGAAGCTGTACTCGGTCGAGCACCTCCTTGAGCTGTAAAGCTGCCTCCACGCTCAGGAACTTTCGAGTTGCAGGCGAGATCTCGCTGAGATTCAGGGATCCCACTGCCCGCCTCAAATGCACTTCTGCGCGCGCCTCCTGCTCGAGCACCTCCTCGCTCTTGAAGAAGCCGGGTGTCATCTCGTGTTCGCGTGCCGCAGCATGAAGTACGCGATGCGCTTTAACGACGTTGTCGATGAGGTTAAAGAGGGTACCTCTGGGACTCGTCGTGTCGGGTGGTTTGAGCGGAAAGGGATCCTCCTGTAGCGTTGCGGTGGCGGACGCAGTGGCCAGGGCTAGTGTCAGGAATATCCCGGTGAGGGAGCCGATACCACTGAGCGAGCGGCGCCTCACGGCCGCATCGGCACCTCGCGCGTTTATTCCAGTCTTAACCCCTGCAGCCATGTCGCCCTGCTCCAATATCGCCGCCATTCTACCGGTACACGCTCTGTGCTGCATCAGACGGGAATCCGACCCGGAGCGGATCAACGAGCCGCCGGGCTTCACTTGACCGGAAGTTTTCCGCGAGAGGTGCTTGTGTGTTACCGTTTTCCCCTAACTGTGTTGAATTCGTCTATTTCTCATCATCACCGATGGCCCATATGACAGCTGTTTGCCCGACTTCCGAGCTCCTGTTCTTGCACATCGGGAAACGTGTTCGCAGAGCGATGATGGGATTGCTGCTGGCATCTCTGCAGGCGTGCGGTGGTCCGGACCTGAAGCCCTGGCATACCGAGCGGCTCACGGCCGAATTCGATGCAGGCATGACCGAGGAAATCCGGACCTTTGACGACTATTTGCAGCTCGAGGACAGACTGTTCGCGGAGCTGAAAGAGAAAGTCTACGCTCACACCGGCACTGGACCGGAATATGCGCTGATTCGTTACAGCACGGGCAGCGCCGCGGACCCGCTGGTCAGGCAGCCCAACTGGAACCACAGCTTCGAGATCCCCAATGACAATCCCGTCGGTGGTGTCTTGCTGCTGCACGGCATGTCGGATTCACCCTACACGTACAGGGCGCTTGGCAAAGCGCTGGGCGAGAACGGCTACTGGGTAATCGGACTGCGCCTGCCCGGCCACGGCACGGCGCCGTCGGGGCTCACGCGGGCCACCTGGCAGGATATGGCGGGCGCGGTCGAGATTGCGGTAGCGCATCTTGTGTCGAAGGTGAACGACAAGCCCGTTCATATTGTCGGCTACTCTACCGGTGCGGGCCTGGCCTTGAACTTTGCCCTCGACGCCCTCGACGGAAGCACCTCGCCGTTACCGGCCAGCTTGGTCCTGATTTCGCCGGCGATAGGTATCCACTCGGCAGCGGCGCTGGCCGTGTGGTCGGACCGCATTTCCCGGGTCCCCGGTCTCGCCGGGCTCCGCTGGGCACAGATTCAGCCCGAGTTCGATCCATACAAATACAATTCGTTTGCGATAAATGGCGGCACTCAGGTTCACAACATGACCCGCGCGGTGGCACGCCGCGTCAGAGAGCGTGCCGAATCCGGGTCGGCCGACAATTTTCCGCCGACTCTGGTGTTCAAATCCACGGTCGACGCTACCGTTACCAACGAGGCGCTTATCGACAGGTTGCTCGCCCGCCTGCCGCCGAATCGAAACGAGCTGGTGCTGTTCGACATCAATCGATCCGCCATCACATCAAAGCTGATGATCAACGATCCCGGCCCGTTCACTGCGCGTCTCATGACCGATCCCTCTCTTCCCTTCGCCGTCGAATTGATCACCAACGAAAATCCAGAGAGCAGTAAGGTCGTCAGTCGCCGCAAGCCGCCGCATTCGAACACTGTATCTCCCGACGAGCCGCTGAATATCGCCTGGCCAAGAGGTGTGATCTCCTTGTCTCACGTGGCATTGCCTTTTCCGCCGGATGATCCGCTCTATGGGCGCGGTCCACCAACCAGCGATGACGTGGTTTTTCTGGGTCAGATGGCAATTCAAGGTGAACGGGGTTTGTTGAAAATTCCCACGGACTGGATGCTGAGGTTGCGACACAATCCTTTCT
>PVMK01126969.1_pt1 | contig 23518 bp, 22 predicted proteins | sample 1853481 | NCBI WGS metagenome assembly PVMK01 (sample SAMN08533507, study PRJNA380276) | Marine sediment metagenome, whole genome shotgun sequencing project. | reverse complement strand
TCCTCCTGAAGCCCTGAGCAAGGCGGAGCGAGAAGAGCTCCGCAAGCTGCGGCGTCGGGTGCGTACCCTCGAAGAGGAGCGCGAGATTTTGAAAAAAGCGACGGCACGATCAATGGGTCACCGCAACACCATGACCACGCACACTCTGCAAAAGGATATGGTGACGGATGCAAAGACGAAGACGAAGACCTTTGTCGGGGGCGGAGACCGCCGAGCTCTGGCGTCGGTGGCGCGAGGGAGACTCCCTGAGCGACATCTCGCGCGCCCTCGACCGAAAGCCTGGCTCCATCTACCGTCATCTCACCGAGGCCGGAGGCGTTCCGCCAGCGCCCCGTCGGCGCAATCCCGCGCACCTGTCTTCTGCAGAGCGCGAAGAGATTTCGAGGGGGCTTTGTGCGGGGCGCTCGCTTCGAAGCGTGGCAGAAGCTCTTGGTCGATCTCCTTCGACCGTTTCGCGAGAAGTGCAGCGTAACGGTGGCCGCAAAGCGTATCGAGCCAATGTCGCCGATTCCCGAGCCCGGGAGCAGGCAAGAAGACCCAAGCCCTGCAAGCTCGAGACTCACGCTCGCCTTCGCCGTGTAGTCGCCGCGAAACTCCGACTAGAATGGTCTCCGGAGCAGATTGCAGGCTGGCTCCGGACGCGCTCTGCACACGACGAGATGAACGTGTCTCACGAAACCATCTACAAGAGCTTGTTCGTCCAATCCCGGGGCGTTCTCAATAAGGAGCTGCGGCAACACTTGAGGACGCGGCGGAAACTCCGACGCTCCCAACATGCCAGTACGCGAGGGCAGCCACGGGGTCAGATTATCGATGCAGTCGCGATTCGTGAGCGGCCCGCCGAGGCGGCCGACCGTGCCATTCCCGGCCACTGGGAGGGCGACCTTCTGACCGGGGCGAGAAACAGTCACATCGCCACGCTGGTCGAGCGACGGTCGCGATTCACGATGCTGGTCCAAGTGGATGGCAAGGACACCGAGTCCGTCGTCAAGGGGCTCGTCCGACAGGTGCGAAAGCTACCCGCCGAGCTTCGCAGGACTCTCACGTGGGACCGAGGCATGGAGCTCGCTCGGCACAAAGACTTCAGCGTCGCCACGGACGTGCAGGTCTTCTTCTGCGATCCACAAAGCCCTTGGCAACGAGGCACGAATGAGAATACCAATCGCCTCCTGCGACAGTACTTCCCCGACGGCATGGAACTGTCGAGTCTGTCTCAAGCCGATCTAAACAAGGTCGCTCGTCGACTCAATCAACGTCCACGAAAGACCTTGGGCTTCAAGACGCCCGCTGATATCTTCTCGGAGGGTGTTGCGCTGAGCGGTTGATTCCACAGGATTGTGCTCGACGACTCCGTAAAGAAACTCCTCGCCACCCCGGGCCCCGTCCTCTGGCTCACCGGCGCCGGTGTCTCCGCCGAAAGCGGGATCCCCACCTTCCGAGGCAAAGAAGGCTATTGGCAGGTCGGCTCCCGCAACTACCAGCCCGAGGAAATGGCGACGCAGGCCGCGTTTCGCGAGATGCCGGAGGAAGTGTGGGCTTGGTATCTCTATCGCCGCGGCGTCTGCCGGGGGGCGGAGCCGAACTCGGCGCATCGAGCGCTTGCAAAGGCCGAGCAACGGGGAGGAGAGAGCTTCCTCCTAGTAACCCAGAATGTCGACGGGTTGCATTTGCGTGCCGGCAATACGCTCGACCGCACGTACCAGATCCACGGCAACATCGATTTCATGCGGTGTTCGCGCGAATGCCTGCCAGCTCCGGTGCCGATGCCGGAAAGTATCGACGTCGCGTGGGAGAAAGGTCGGCCGGTGACCGAGCGCGAGCTCGGGGAGCTGAAGTGTCCCTCCTGCGAGGCTCTCGGACGGCCGCACGTGCTTTGGTTCGATGAAAGCTACGATGAGCCGAACTTCCGCTTCGAGAGCTCCATCGATGCGGCGCGCCACGCTTCGTTGGTCGTAGTGGTAGGCACCACCGGGGCAACATCGCTGCCGATGCACATCGGCACGATCGCTACGCAACGCGGGGTTCCCATGATCGTCGTCAATCCCGAACCGAACCCGTTTAGCGCACTCGTGAAAAGGACCGGCAAGGGCGCGTTTCTTTCCGGCACGGCGGGGCAATGGGTCCCTGAGATCGCAGCCGCCCTTTCCTCGGACTGAAGAACCTTGCCACACTCGCGCTTCGGGGATACCTAGAAGGACATGGCGCGACTTCCAGTGTGGGTCCTGTGTTTCGGTCTGCTGGTTTCTCTGGCTTCTCTGGTTTCTTGCGCGAAAGAAGCCGAATCCGCCCGCTACCCCGATCGACCGGGAGGGGAGTGCAGCCGCGCAGCAGGCGCGACGTGCGACGCAGGCTTCGTCTGCCATTACGCGACGAGCGCCCAGTGCGGCGAAAGCGGCGCGCAGGGTGCTTGCTTTCCCATGCCTTCGACGTGCACCAAAGACTACAGCCCGGTCTGCGGCTGCGACGGGCGCACCTATCTCAACATTTGTGTGGCCCACTCGCACGGAGTGTCACCGCAAACCGCGGGCGAATGTCCGAACGCAGGCGTCGCGGCGGGTCCGGCGGGGAGCTGCGGTGCCGGGGGTGCGCTCGCCGCATGCCAAACGGGCCTTTTCTGCCACTACACCGAAGTGCAATATTGCGGCGAGGTCTCGGGCCCTGGCGAGTGCGCCCAACAGCCCACGATCTGCACGAAAGAGTGGGCGCCGGTGTGCGGCTGCGATGGGCGCAACTTCAGCAACGACTGCGTGGCGCACTCACATGGCGTTTCGATACGCCACCGAGGTCTATGTCAAGACGCAGCCCAGGCAGCCGCCGGAGCCGCCGGCGCAACGTGCGGAGTCGAGGGAGCCGGTGGCTGCTCCACCGCCCTTTTCTGCGAGTATCCGCCGTCCGCCCAATGCGGCGCGAGCAAACAGCCCGGCAAGTGCCAGCCAAGGCCGCAGGCTTGCACGGCAGAGTACAACCCGGTGTGTGGGTGTGACGGAAAGACGTACGCGAATGCTTGCTCGGCCAAGGCAGCGGGGGTGTCGATGAAGCAGGAGGGGGCGTGCCCGTAGTACGCTGAACCGCAACCACCGGCACTGGGCACTGGCGCTGACGCTGACGCTGGCGCTGGCGCTGACACTGACTCGGGGTAAGACCCCTGCAATGGTCGACCTCCTCCGTACCGGCCCCCCCTCAACCCCCCGCCTCCTCCTCGCCCACGGCGCCGGCGCTCCCATGGACTCCCCCTTCATGAACACGATCGCCGAGCACGTCGCGGGCGCGGGTATCGAAGTCATCCGGTTCGAGTTCGAATACATGGCCAAGCGACGCGAGGACGGAACGCGTCGGGGGCCTGATCGCGCGCCCAAGCTCATCGCTCGTTTCCACGAGGTGCTCGGCCTCGTGGGCCCGCCTGGCGAGGTCGTCATCGGCGGCAAGTCGATGGGCGGGCGCATCGCGTCGATGATCGCCGATGACGTCGGGGCTGCGGGCGTCGTATGCCTCGGGTACCCCTTTCACCCGCCGGGGAAACCCGAGCGGCTCCGTACCGCACACCTCGAAGCGCTGAAGACCCCTACCCTGATCGTCCAGGGCACGCGGGACCGGCTCGGGAGCGAGGACGAGGTGGCGACCTACTCACTTTCGCCATCGATCGAGCTGGCTTGGATGGGGGATGGGGACCACTCCTTCAAACCGCGGAAGAAGAGCGGGCGGACGCTCGAGCAGAATCTCGAAGCTGCGACAGGTGCGGTGGTCGCACTCACTCGGCGGGTCGGGTGAGGTGGACCATATCTTTGAAGCTCGCCTCGGAGGGCAGGCCCTCCGCGAACCAGTACTGGTCGACCCGGCCGGGGCTCACTGCCGCGATGGTGGACGATACAGTGCCGTAGACGGGGGTCTTCACGTAGATCGCTTGGAGGTATCGCGCGACCTCCTGATCGAATGGCGCGCCGGGGGGAGCTGGGGGAACTTCCGAAGGGTCGGGGAGCGAGCCGTCCGCGAGCACGGAGACGAGGCGCGGCTTGATGAGGGGCCAGGCTTCCGCGGGAACCGACATGACTCGGTCGCGCGCCCTGTTGGCCTTCGGAAATTCAGGAGAACCGAGGCGGTCGTTGCAAAGCACATGAACGCCCTCCCCGAGTTCCTCGAGCTCGACCTCGCGGGCGCCTCGCCTCCCGTAGGCGGCGCACACCTGATTCCCGTCGCCGAAAATGAGGTTGAAGTCGTTGTAGGTGGCGGGATCGACTCCGCTCAGGTAGCGGGTCACGCCCCCGAGTGACTCCTCGGTAAGCGCATCGATCACGAGGCCACCGCGCGAGCGAAGCGAGTCGTCACGCGTCCCGAAGCTACGCTGATTGGTGAGCCCGACAAAAAGGCCTGCTCCCGTCAGACCAAACCAGGTCCCACCTTCCCGCTCGTCACGCCCCCCTACGATGAGCGGATCTGATCGCAGTACGGTGGGGCCAGACGCCGCGCGGTCGTAGAACTCATCGCGGTTCGAAGCGATGATCGTCGAGCACCAGTCATCCATCAGGTGTCGAACGATGATGGTGCACATCGGCTAGTCCCAGGCAGAGATGAGCGCCGCACTGCTGCCCTCCGCAAGAGAGCGCACGCTCGTCGCGTCGGCAGCAGTGCCTCGTTCGGTCTCCAAGTGATGCATCAGAACGACGGCATCAGTGCCGATTGTACCAATGCGTTTGGTTCGAACGGTCACCCGCTCGCCAGGCAACACGGAGAGGCGAAAAGTGACCTGTTCGGCGACAGGTCGCAACAGCGTAGGAGCGAGGCCCGCAGCAACCATGCGCCTGCTCGTCGCCTCATCGCACCAGCCGACGTAGTCGGGGTGGTTGGCGTGCCCCAGCGGGTCCGACCAGGTCTGCCACATGTCGAACGCAAACTCGTCCTTCGCGCCCGGCAGCTCGTCGAACTTCGGCAACGTCACGGACGGCTCGATGTCGGTTGTGGGAAATGCGGCCCCGAGCTCCACGGATCCCTGCTTGGGTCTGAGCGTGTCTCCATCGACATGAACCCACTCTTGCGTGGCGGCCGCGACCCGTTTCCCGCCCGTTCGAATACGCACCTCGCGCGCGCAGAGTGTTCGCCGGCGAAACCGGGACACCCACGTCTTGATGCCGAGCACGGCCCCGTACGCCGTTTCGGCGTCATGGACGACAGTCGTTTTGTAGACGACGAACGTGACGTTCTCATCGCGAAAACGGGACACCGGCCAGCCCGAGTTGATCGAGGCAAGCGTCGACGCGTCCTGACAGAGGCGCCAGATGTCCGCCGCCCGCGGCACCTCGCGCGCCGTAAATGCGTTGCGAGGTAGGATCAGCGGGAATTCCCAAACCGCGTTCGTCACCGGTTCGCGATAGCACCATCGAGGGGTTATGCGACCGCCCGATTCAGTCCGAGGCGACGGATCGCCCTTGGCGGCACCACTGGCTCCAAGACCCGACGTAGAGATGCGCGCCCGAGAGACCACATGCCTCCATCGCCAACAAGAGATGACAGGCAGTGACACCCGAACCGCAGTAGCAAACCACCTGCTCGGGCGGCACGTCGTCGAGAATGCGCGCATAGCGCTCTCGAAGCATCGTGGGCGACTCGAACGCTCCGTGACGGTCGAGCTGCGACTGCCAATAGAGGTTGTGCGCTCCCGGGATGTGTCCTGCTACTGGATCGAGTGGCTCCGACCGTCCCGCGTACCGCGCCGGAGCGCGCGCGTCGATCAGACGCCAACGCGGATCGATGCGAGCGCGATCAACGAGGGCGGCGTCGACCGTCGGCCAACAAGCGAGCTCGCTCGGATACGGGCCCACGGGGTTCGGGCGCGAGGCGCCGGCCTCCAGCGCGACCCCGGCTTCGCGCAACGCCTGCCAACCGCCATCGACGACCGCAACGGCCTCGTGACCGATCGCGCGCAACATCCACCACGTCCGAGCCGCAGCCATCCCGCCACCCGCGGCGTCATAGACGATGACGGGAATCGAAGGCGACACGCGCCAACTGCCGACCCGCGCAAGCCACGCGCGAAGCGAAGGAAGCGGATGGCGACCCCCCAGCGCCGGGTCCCCAGGTTCCGAGAGGTCGGTCTCGAGGTCGACGCGAATGGCACCCTCCACGTGACCGTGCTGATACGCGGAAGTCGAATCAGGCCCGCTGCGGGCGTCCAGGAAGACCGCCTGATCGAGGAGCAGGATCGCGTCCGCAGCCGTGATGAGAGGGCTCGAAATCATTGAACTCTCGCACTCTAGCGCACAAGATGCTCTAGAGAAGGAGCTGGCCATGCTCAGTGACAAGATCCTCGACAACCTACCCCGCGAGATTCGCCGTCGCGTCGAGCCTTACTTCGAAGCCGTCCACGTGATGACGCAAACCAGGAACCCGAAGGTCTTGCGCTCAATGGCGCCATCCGGGGTGCGCGGGTTGATCCTTCAGCAAGGCAAGCGAGGTGTCCCGACAACGATGCCTTCGCACCATCGCGCGTACTTCGACTGGACGTATCCGAACGACCACCCGGAGATGCGCAGGCTCTACACGCGCGCGAAGCAGCAGCAGTGGAACGGCGACGACCTTCCGTGGCACATCGATGTCGACCCCGAGAATCCGGAGAAGCCGATCATCCCGCGCGAGTTCATGGACTATGACTCCCTCGGTGGCCTAGGCATCCACTTGAGCAACCTGGAGGAACGCCGCCTCAACGCAAGCGTCGCTTCGTGGATGCTCAGTCAGTTCCTGCACGGCGAGCAGGGCGCGCTTGTCGCGGCAGCGCAAGTCACGGAGGCCGTTCAGTTCTTCGATGGCAAGCTCTACGGATCCACGCAGGTCGTCGACGAAGGCCGCCACGTCGAGGTGTTCCATCGGTATCTCGATTCCAAGATGAACAAGCTCTATCAGATCAATGACAACCTCTTCGTGATCATCGATGCGCTGATTCAGGACTCGAGGTGGGACGTGAAGTTCTTGGGCATGCAGATCATGGTTGAAGGCTTGGCTCTTGGCGCGTTCGGGACGCTGTACCGGATGACCCAAGAGCCCATGATCAAGGCGCTCTTGAAGAAGGTGATCCAAGACGAGGCCCGGCATGTGCACTACGGCGTCCTCGCTCTCCGGGAGCACTTCCGAAACGAGCTCAGCGAAAGCGAGCGACGCGAGCGCGAGGATTGGGCTTTCGAAGTAGCCCTCTTGATGCGCAACCGCTTCCTGATGTTCGAAGTGTACGAGGAGTGGTTCGAGCACAAACTGACGCGCAAGCAATGGGCGAGATTCGTCACCGACTCGCCCGGATTCTCCATGTTCCGGCACGAGATGTTCAGGCGCCTCGTCCCCAACCTCCGCGAGATCGGGCTGCTCAGCGACCGGATCCAGCCGCACTACCACCGGGCGGGCCTGATGCAGTACTTCGACGGCATCTCGGCGACCCAATTGAGCAGCGACGAGATGCTCTCCGATCTCGACGCACCCTGAGCCTGGAGCTCAGGAGTCGGCGACTACGACGAGCAAGGCGCCGGCGTCCACCTGATCTCCTGGAGCCACCGTGATCTGAGCCACGGTGCCGTCTCGCGGCGAGGTCACGGAGTGCTCCATCTTCATTGCCTCCATGATCAGGAGCGCTTGACCAGCTTGCACCGCGTCGCCTTCTGCAACGTGCACCTCGGTCACCTTGCCGGGCATGGGTGCCACGCATCCACCAGCGGGAATCGCTTGCGATTTGTCGGGGAAGCGGGGCTTGCGCAGGAGGCCGATGCTGAAGCGGGAAGTATGGACATAGGTCCGGTCCCCATCGAAGGTCGTGCGCGCGCTCCAGCGGTGCGAGCCCTCCTGGAGAACCAGTTGCGGCGGTTTCCAGGAGACCACCCGAATGTCCCGCGCCTCGGCGCCGGTCCAAACAGTGAATCGATCGTTGCCGAGGTGGCGATAATCGACACGCACCGCCCCTTCACCCACAACGTATTCGACCGATTGCGGCGTGTGATAATTGTTTCGCCACCCCGATGGGACGCCGGGCACGAGCACCCGCTGACGCTCGCGCCGTTGTTGGTCCGCGAGCGCCGCTGCAATCGCCGCTCGTTGCTCGTCGGCTTCGGAAGCGCCGTCGCAGAGGTCGCCCAAGTGCCGATCGATGAAGTGCGTGTCGATCTGACCCGCCACGAATGCCGGATGACTGAGAACACGAAGCAAGAGCTCGCGGTTGGTCTTCACGCCCTGCACGCTCAGTGAGCGGAGCGCGCGACGCATCCGTTGAAGCGCGAGCGTGCGATTCTCAGCAGAGGTGATGATCTTGGCGAGCATCGGATCATAGTGGATGCTGACCTCGCTGCCCTCCCGGACGCCACTGTCGACGCGCAACCCTTCTGCGGGCGGCAGGTCCCAATCGACCACCTTTCCGCTTTGCGGAAGAAAACCGGCAGCCGGGTCTTCTGCGTAGAGGCGAACCTCGACGGCTGCGCCTTCGAAACGAACCGCGTCTTGCGACATGCGAAGCACCTCGCCTTGTGCGATCAAGATCTGCTCTTCCACGAGATCGAGCCCGGTGACGCATTCGGTGACCGGATGCTCCACCTGGAGGCGCGTGTTGACCTCGAGGAAGTAGAAGCGCCGGTCAGGCGCGAGGATGAACTCGACCGTGCCGGCATTCTGGTAGCCGATCGCTTTGCCACACGAGATGGCGGCTTCGCCCATCTCGCTCCGAAGCGCAGCATCAAGCCCGGGGGAAGGCGTCTCTTCGATGATCTTCTGATGTCGGCGCTGGATCGAGCACTCTCGCTCGTTGAGGTGAATCAAGTTGCCGTGGCTGTCGCCGAGAATCTGGATCTCGACGTGACGAGGCTCGTCGATGTACTTCTCGACCAGCAGCGTGCCATCCCCAAAGGAGCTCTGACCCTCGCGCGCAGCGGAGGCTATGGCGTCTGGGAGCCCCGCCTTCTCGCGAACGAGCTTCATCCCCTTGCCGCCGCCGCCAGCGCTTGGCTTGAGCAGCACGGGAAACCCTACCTTGATCGCCTCTTTCGCGAGGACCTCCGGATCTTGGTTCGACCCGTCGTAGCCGGGAATTACCGGAACACCGGCCTTGGCGACCAACGCTTTGGCTTCACGCTTCGAACCCATGGAGCGAATCGTGTCTGCCGTGGGTCCGATGAAGATGACCCCCGCGGCGCTGCAAGCGGCTGCGAACGCTGCGTTCTCGGCTAAGAAGCCGTACCCAGGGTGAATCGCGTCGGCGTTCGTCAAGGCCGCGGCTTCGAGGATCTTGTCGATCCGCAGGTAGCTTTCGATGCTCGGGGCCGGCCCTAAGAGCACAGCTTCATCGGCCTCGGCAACGAACGGCATGTTCGCATCTGCATCGGAGTAGACCGCCACGGTCGCGATTCCCATTTTGCGGCACGTGCGCATGACCCGACGGGCGATTTCGCCACGGTTGGCGATGAGGACCTTCTGAATCGTGCCGCTCAACGCTCCCATGCTCCCTAGTGACGAAAGACGCCCCAAGACGTGGTCCCTTGCACGGGAGCGTTGTACGCAGTCGACAGGCAGATCGCGATCGTCGTCCGCGTGTCACGCGGGTCGATGATGCCGTCGTCCCAAATGCGCGCGGTCGCGTAGAGCGCAGTCGATTGATCTTCGATCTGCTTCTCGGTCATCATCTTGGCGACCTCGAGCATCTTCTCGTCTACTTCGCGCCCCTTCTTCCGCGCGGCGTCGCGCTGAATGATGTCGAGCACACCGGCCAACTGTTTTCCGCCCATGACCGCGATCTTGTGATTGGGCCACGTGAAAAGAAAGCGTGGACAATATGACCGGCCCATCATCGCGTAGTTGCCCGCCCCGTAGCTCGACCCGGTCATGATCGTGATCGCCGGAACCGTGCTGTTGGAGACGGCGTTGATCATCTTGGCACCGTGCTTGATGATCCCGTTTTGCTCGTACTGCTTGCCGACCATGAAGCCGGTTGTGTTCTGCAAGAACACGAGCGGAGTGTCGCTGCTGTTGCAGAGCTGGATGAATTGCGCCCCTTTGTTCGCGCTGTCGCTGAAGATAGTGCCGTTGTTGGCGATGATGCCAACCGGGAAACCGTGGATGTGCGCCCACCCGCAAAGGATTGTCTTGCCGTACAGCGGTTTGAACTCACTGAAGCGGGAGCCATCGACGATCCGCGCGATCACCTCACGCTGGTCGAAGGGGACCCGCACGTCGGCCGACGCGATTCCCAGCAGATCCTCAGGATCGTACAGCGGCGCCTCCACGGGTCGCGACCAACCCCTGCCCTGCTTTTCCCGCCCGAGGTGCGCGACGATCTCGCGCCCGAGGCGAATAGCGTCCATCTCGTCTTCGGCGAGGTAGTCCGAAACGCCACTGATCGTGGAGTGCATTTCAGCGCCGCCGAGCTCTTCGTGATCGGTCTCTTCACCGGTGGCCATCTTCACGAGAGGCGGCCCCGCCAGATAGACCTGCGCCTGCCCTTTGACCATCACCACGTAGTCGCTCATGCCAGGCATGTACGCACCGCCTGCCGTAGAGCTGCCAAAGACGAGACAGATTGTCGGAATCCTGTGTTCAGAACGCTGCGTCAGGTGACGAAAACCCGCACCGCCCGGAACGAAGATCTGGTCCTGTTGAGACAAGTCGGCGCCCGCGGATTCAATGCAGCTGATCCCCGGCAACCGGTTCTGCTCGCAAATCTCTGCAAGCCTTCCGGTCTTCAACATGCTGGTCGGACTAATGGCGCCGCCCTTCACGGTCGCCTCGCTCGCGAGTAGGCAGCACTCGACACCGCTCACGAGGCCGACGCCACCGACAACCGAAGTGCCCGAAGTCTCGCCTTTCATCCCGTGACCTGCGAGCGCCGCGATCTCCAAGAAGAAGCTGTCGCGATCCAGGAGCATCTCGATGCGTTGGCGCGGCAAGATGCGGCCGCGCGCAAGATGCCGGCTCACGTACTTCTCGCCGCCGCCACCATTGGCCTTCGCAAGCGCGTCGCTGACTTCCTCGAGCGCCTCGAGATTGCCTTCGCGGTTGGCCGCATACGTCTCGGACTTCGTATCGGCCTTCGAACGTAGGACGGGATAACGCTGTTCGGACATGCCCTGAGATCCTAGAGGCTGCCGGTGACCTGCGGCAACCAAAAAATGAATGAGGGTTCAGTTGGTCTAAGTTTGCCAGATTACGGGCTATTTCTCTCCTGCATGTACGGGAGGACGCCGGTCCCGCCAGGGGCGCGCGCGCTCGAGCTGGGCCGCGAGGGCAAACATCACCGTCTCGTCCGCTGGGCGCCCGGTAAACATGACGCCGATCGGAAGCCCCTCGGCATTCCAATACAACGGCACCGACATCGAAGGCTGCCCCGTGAAGTTCGCGACAGGCGCGAACGGGATGAATGAATACGTGCTTTGCGCGGCCTGATCGATCAGCTTCGTGCTGCCGAGCGGTGCCTTCCAGTTCAGCGCAGCGATGACCTTTTGTGCGACTCGGTCGGCTCCGCGTGGTTTGAGCTCACCGATACGCGCCGGGGGCGTTCCCAACGTGGGTGTGAGGACGAGATCGTAGCCCCGATACACATCGCCCAGCCTACGTGCTTCGGTTTGCAGTGCCCGAAGCGAAATCAAGAAGTCCTGCGCGCTCACCGCCTCGCCGAGCATGCGCGCAGTCCAAGTCGTGAGCTGAAAATCCTTCGACGTCGCGCGCCGGTTTGTCATCTGCTCGCCCTCGCGAATCTCCGTGGCGAGGTTTGCTGCGACCACGATCAGGAACGCTCGACCGAGCGCCAGCGCATCATGCCCAGGCGCAACCTCTTCCACATGATGTCCGAGCTCCGCGCAGAGCTGTGCCGCATCCGCGACCGCGGCCCTGCAATCTGGATGCACGGTTGCGGGCAAGGGAGGCTCGCTGTGAAATGCAATCCGCAAGGGTTTCGGGTCGCTTTCGGTCGCTCCTAAGAACGTTCCGTCGATCGGTGCGGCGAAGTAGGGAGTCGTCTCGTCAGGACCGTGTGTCGCGTCGAGCATCGCAGCGCTGTCCCGCACTGTGCGCGTCAACACGTGCTCCGACACCAAACCCGACCAATGCTCACTCACGAAGGGACCTGACGGATTACGGGCCCGCGATGGCTTGTGACCAAACAGCCCACAACACGATGACGGAGTGCGGATCGATCCACCTCCGTCCCCGCCCGATGCCATCGGCGCCAAACCCGCGGCGACGCTCGCGCCCGAACCGCCGCTCGAGCCACCCGGAGTTCGATCCAGCATCCACGGATTGCGGGTCACGCCGTGCAGCTCGGTCTCGACGACGACCTCGATGCCCATCTCCGACGTTGCGGTTTTAGCCACGGGAACCACCCCAGCGTCGAGCCAACGCCTATAGAGGTTGGTCGCACCGGTGGGTGTCCAACCCTCGAAGAACCGAGAGCCCTCCTGGGTCGGGACACCCGGGATCCTTTGGATGAGGTCCTTGATGAGAAAAGGGACGCCGGCGAATGGACCGTCGCCCAGGTCCCCCAGAGAGCGCTCACGGGCGGCTTCAAAGAGCTCAAACACGACCGAGTTGATCTGCGGGTTCAGGCGCTCGATGCGCGAAATGCACTCTTCGACGAGGTCAGCGCTGCTGACCTGAGCAGTGCGAACCAGCTCTGCGAGGCCCAAAGCGTCGTAGGAGTCGTATTCCGCAAAGCCGGGCATCGACCAGATGCCTACTCCAGTCAAAGGCCCAAAAGCAATGGTCTTTGTGGGTCCCTGGGCAACGTGAGATACCCGACAGTGATGTTCCGTTCACAGTATAACTAGATTTTTTTGATCATATGGTTGCTAATTTTCCAGCACGGTGGTACGACACGCTTAGACAGACCGGAGAACTAGCAATGTCAGCAAAAAAATCCAGCGATACCATCATGATGAACGAAGTGGTCGATGCCGTGAAAGCACGGGGTTGGATCACCTACAACGAAGCGTCTCAGGTCATCGCAGGGATTGGGGCGACTCAAGGGAACGTCCGGAAGTTCCTTCGGCGACTCGACAGCGCCGGGGTCGAGGTGACCGTCAACCAGGGCAAGAACCGGAAATCGGATCGGCGGCGCGGCGCCAAACCGGCAGAGAAGACCAACGTCCTCAGCGCCGAGCCGGTGCAGACCTACCTCGATTGGATGGGTGCCGTGAGCCTCCTGACGCGCGAGGGCGAGGTGGAGCTCGCGCGACAAATCGAAAGAGGACGTCAGATCATTTTCGACGCGGTCGTCGAGCACAAGCTCCACGCAGACGAGATCACAGAGGTTCGTGAGCGCGTGCTCACCGGCGATCTGGCCGTGCGAGAAGCCGTGATCGAGTCGACCTTCGAGGCCGTACTGTGCGCCCTCGCTTCGTACGTGGAGTCATGCGAGGAAGGCTCCACGGCTCGCAAGAAGGCAGAAGCCGACTCCGGGCTCTCTGCCAATCAGCTCCGCAAGCTGCACAAGACGGTCTCTGCCGCCGACGCCGACGTCGAGCGGGCGAAGGCCGAGATGGTCGAAGCCAACCTTCGGCTGGTGGTTGCGATCGCGAAGAAATACCTCAAGCGCGGCCTGCCCTTCATGGACTTGATTCAGGAGGGCAACATGGGACTGATGCGCGCGATCGATAAGTTCGACTACCGTCGAGGGTACAAGCTCTCGACATACGCTTCGTGGTGGATTCGTCAGTCGATGGCCCGCGCAACGACCGACCAAGCGCGCACTATTCGTATTCCGGTTCACGCCTGTGAGCTCCTCACCAAGGTCACCGGCATGACGCGAAAGCTCACCGGCGAGTTCGGACGTGAGCCCTCCCCGGCCGAGATTGCGACACGAATGAAGCTTCCCGCCGACCAGGTGGCGAATCTACTCATGATCTCGCGCGACACCATTTCACTCGAACTGCCGGTCGGCAACGACGGCAACAGCGAGCTCCGCGACCTGATCTCCGACGAGGAGGCCGGCACCCCGATGGATTCGGTGATCGGCGAGGACCTCTCCAAATCCGTGCTCAGGGCGCTCGAAACGTTGAATCCACGCGAGCAACGCATCATCCGCATGCGCTTCGGCATTGGCGAGAAGGAGTCACACACCCTTGCCGAAATCGGCCGCGAGTTCGGCCTCAGCCGCGAGCGCATTCGTCAGCTGCAAGCCCTCGCACTTCGCAAGCTGCGCAATGTCCACGGCGACGCCGCCCTCAGGCAGTTCGTAAGCGCGTAACGCCAAGATAGGGCGCTGATCCGATGACCGAGGCTACGCATCGGTGTTACGGGGTCACCCTAGCTCGCCGGCTTTCGCCTTCGCGATCCACTTCTCCATCGCTTTTTGCACCACGTCGAGGGCCATGTTCTTGAACGGACGGAGGAGGAACGGGACCTTCTGCATGTCGATCACGGCCTGCCCTGGTTGCATGTCGATCGTGGCAACGACGTTCACGCCTTTGACACGAAAGGAAACCTCTGCGTGGTTGTCACTGCGCCACGTGGTCTTGGCATCGTACTTCTCCCACTTCGCTATGTAGTGCTCCGCGGCTTTCTCCGCGGCCTTCTTGGCCAGCTCTGGGCTGAGGTCGTGTTTGATGATGTGCTGCATGAAGCCCCTCGATGGCCATTAGGATGGCACGAAACTACGGGTTTACGCTACGCGAGGAGCCCTACCGGACGCCCTCGCGCGATCCAGGCCGCCAAGGCAGAGGTATCGCCAAGCGGACGCGTGGCCTCGGGTAGGGACCACGCCCGTGTGCCTTGTTCTGTGCAGAACGCGACGATATTCGAGTGCTTCTGCTCTTCTTCTGCGATGAGCGAGGCGCGCATGCGCTCGAGCTTGGAGGCAAGCGCGGCAAGCGAGTCCGGATAGGTGAGTGGCGCATGATCGGCGCGACCGATTTCCGGGATGAACGCCCGATTAAAGACCACGTGGGCGATCTCGAAGCCCCGGCCCGTGACCTCGGCGGCAACCGACTTGGCCGCCTCGATTCCGACCGAGTCCGCGGACGAGACGAGCACGAAACTCGTACTCGAAGATCGCATCAGCTCACGGACCTCGCAGGCACGCTCGGCGAATCCCTCCCGGAGAAAGGCCATCTCGGCGAGGAACTCTGTGAGCGCCGACACGAGAGAATCCCCTGCGACGGTTCGAAGTAGCCGCTGCGCGAGCGCTCCGCCGCGCAGTGCCGGAGACTCATCCGAGGCTTGGAGGAACCAGCGGACCACGCGTTGATCGAGGAATCGCACCAGGCGGGCCGGAGCGTCCAGAATCTCGATCGCGCTTTGTGCCGGCGGGGTATCGACGACGACGAGGTCGTAACGCGAGTCGTGAACCGTCTCGTGAACCCGCTCCATGGCGGCATACGCGTGAGACCGCGCGAGGGTGTTGGAGAACGCTTGGTAGATGCGGTTGTCGAGGACGCGCTGCGCCCGTGCTTCGTCGTCCGCTGCGCGCCGGATGATCCCGTCTGCGCTTGCCTTCGTTTCCAACATGGCGGCGTGCAACTCACCGCCGGGTGCGCGCAAGGGAAGCGGTATGTCGGAAGGCACGTCGCCCAGGCCGTGGATCCCGAGCGCGTCGGCCAATCGGCGCGCGGGATCGGCGGTCAGGACGAGAACAGACTTGCCCCTCAGCGCCTCCCGAAGCCCCAACGCCGCGGCGAAGGTCGTCTTGCCCACCCCGCCGACGCCGACACAGAACGCAAGCCTGCAGTCGTCGGGAAGCTCGATCACCAGACCTCCGTTTGCGCGATCGCTTGGGACAGCGCCGCAATGACGGCCAAGCTGTCCTCGTCGTGGGCGTCGAAGCTCATCGTGGGGAGATCGATGTTCCGACGCAGTTCACGCAGGCACTTCTCGGCGATCCTCCGCCGCTGAACCAGATACTCGGCCAGCGCCAGATCGGGGGCCCAAGGCTGGTTCGCGCCGGCACCCCGGAGCTCAGCTTCCACCAACTGCTGCTCATCGTCGTCGAACCAGACCCGCGGGATGCGGTTGACGAATAGGCATCCGAGGTGGAGGTCGCCTCGCTCGCGAAGCCGGTCGTAGAGTTGGATCGTCTCGTTGACGGCCAAAGGCTCGGGCACCGTGACGATGTGGACCGCGCATCGTTGCTCGTCTCGGACGAGGGCGGTGGCGCCGTCGAGCACCTGGCGGAGAGGTCCGTCGTGGAGAAAAACTTCGAGGACACCAGGAAGGTCGAAGAACATCAACGCGTGTCCGGTCGACTCCAGGTCTACCAAGATCGGGCCCCATCGATCGTCGGCGGCGAGCTGAGCCACGCGGTGCAGGGTCACAACCTCGTCTACTCCTGGGGCCGCCATGAATAGGCGCCGTAGTGAGTTGTTCTGGGCGACGAGGTTCGCGATGGGGCGGAGCTTGACCCGCGACGTGATGTAGTCGACCAGCGCAGGCTCGAACTCAACCCGCGTCGCATGCACGCCCGGCGCCACCTCGATGGGCTCGTACCCGACGTTCGGGCCATGAAACAACCGCGACGACGATGTGTGAATCCCGAGCTCGACGATCAGCGGTTGCCTTCCAGCTCGCGCGGCGGCCGTGGCAAGGGCCCCGAGGACCGTGGACTTGCCCACCCCGCCTTTGCCGGTGAAGAACTGAACGGGCCGCGTGAGGGCTTCCCAGGTGGGCGCGTGCACGTCGAACACCTAGCAGGATCGAAACGTGATATCGAGGGACGTGACCGGTATGCAGAGCTGGATCCAAGCGTCGCGCCCGCTCGCCCACGTCAACATTGCCGTGCCACTCGCTCTAGGACAGGTGGCCGCGTGGCACGTCACCGGGTGTTTTGATTGGCAGTGGTTCGCGGCCGCGCTGCTGTGGGGCGTCTTGGATCATCTGTTTGTCATTTTCGCCAACGACTTCGCGGACCGTGAGGCCGACAGCGGACGACGAACCCTGTTGTCGGGAGGCTCAGGCGTCATCCCGGAAGGCAAGCTCACAGCACGGCAGGTGGGTCGCACCGCGGTCATTGCAGCGATTTTGCTCGTGCTCTATTCGTGCGCGTTGGCGCTCGTCGGACGAGCCTGGACGCCCCTGTATGCGCTCGCCGCCCTCCTACTCATGTGGCTCTACAGCTTTGGACCGGCGCGCTTGAGTTACCGCGGCGGCGGCGAGCTACTTCAGGGCATCGGCGTGGGCATCGGACTCCCCTCTCTCGGCTACTACATGCAAGTCGAGGGCGCGCTCGCGCCAGGATGGGTCGTTGGGCCCGCCGCGCTCCTCGGTGTCTGCAGCAACGTCCTGACCGCCCTCCCCGACATCGAGGACGACACGCGCGCCCACAAGAACACCTGGCCAGTTCGACATGGTATGCAGCCCGCACGCCGCTTTGCGTCCGCAGGAATTGCGTTCGCCGCACTTGGAGTGTTCCTCTGGACGCCCTTGCTCTCTGTGCCGGCCAAGGCGGCCGTGGGAGTCACCTCGCTTCTGCCCTTGCTAGTCGGCGCCGGCGCTCGCGACCCGTTCCGCGCGGCGTGGTGGTCGAGCATCGCGATTAACCTCCTGGTCACGCTCTGGATGCTCGCGATGGTGTTGAAGCTCTAGCGGCTCAAGCCAAGCGATGTAGCCGCCTCTTCGCGAAGCTCGTCAAAATCTCGGCTCGCGTCGGGTTGAGCATCGATGCGCCACGCTTGGACAGGCACGTGCCCTCGCTCGGTGAGAAGCTGATACAGAGGAAGCTCTTCATCGGGCTCGCGGGAAAACGGAAACGGATTTCGCGACGCACTTTCGGGGAGCTTTGGGTACAAGTCGTCATCGGCTTCGATCAGCGTGACGATGTCGCGGCCTCGGCTTTCGATCTGCCGTAGAAAATCGACACCAAAGGGCTCGACGGCCCTTGCGCGCCTCTGAGGCACGGCCCACCCAACGGGCCCAGTCAAACCCGTACATGAAGTCGTGTACGTACCGAAACCGAATCGTCGAGTGCTGCCCGTAGGCCCTCATCAAGCCCACTGTAAGTCGCGTGACGTGCTGCAAGTAGCCCGCGTAGTCAGGCGCAACCGAGGCATCACGGTGAATAGACGCCAGATAGAAGTCGAAGTCCCAGAAGAGATTCTCCGGGAAGCTCTCGAGCTGCGCTTCGGCGACCGATGAGGCGGCAGCCGCCAGGTGCAGGGACTGGCGCGGATCGGCCAACGTGGCAACGAGGTCCGTCAGGGACCTCGCGGACGACCGGGAGGGGTCGAGCGTCAACGCGCCCCGGGGGCACCGCTCGATCCTTGCGTCCACCTCCCGGAGAGGGGTACTCGTCTCGTCTATCGCGTGCGCCGTCATTCCAACCCCGGTCGTAGCCACAGCAGGACCGCAGCCACGGTTGTACTATGCCAGATCGCTCGATGAAGGAAGCGTTTGTACCCGCCCTGCGCTCGAAATGCGTTGGTCACGGCCGCGCCGCTAACTCTGCGCATCCCCACGAAGTTCCACAGCACGATCGCCGCGGCCGGTGCGACGGCCCAAACCGGGACCCAATCCGGTTCCGAAAACGACCCGGCGACCCAGATTCCGGCCCCAAGCAACACGCACCCTTCAGTCAACCCGCGCGCGGCGCGGTTCCCGCAGGTGGACGCAAAGGTTCGCTTCCCCCCGGCGCGATCACTCTCCTCATCGGAGAGGCCACTGGCCACGGCGCTCGCGAGGCTCAACGCCGAGAACCCGGCAATCCAGGGCCAGACTCGGGGAGCGACGGAGCCTCCTTGCAGGTAGGCGTTGTAAAGTGGGAGCGCCGTGCCGATGCCCACCATCTCCAACAGCTCGCCTCCGCCTCGGTAGTTCAGCTGGATCGGCGGGAGTGTGTAGGCCACGAAGATCAGCATGCATGCGAGCCCGGCTTCGAAAGCGACCGGCCGCAGCAGAGCCGACTCCGCTCCGGCGGCGACCATGAGTGCGGCAGCCCCAAGAAGAGAACCCACTGCCGCGACCGCGCGCGCATCGAGGATACCGTCAGGGATCGTTTTCGGAGAGCATCCGTCCGGAAACATGCTTCGTTTGATCGAATCGACATCTCGATCGCCCCAATCGTTCAGCAGGACGATGAAGCCGAGCCCGAGCACCGTGAAGCCGAGCCCCCATCCTAGTGCCGCCAAATCGAGCCGCTCCGCCGGCCTCGCCCCGAGGACCTGCCCAAAGAGTGCGGGCACGAGCAGCTTCGGCCAGCTGGCGGGCTTGAGGGCATAGAACCACCTTCCGAAGCTCGACGCAGGAAGACCACCGCCGGTGGGCGAAGCTCTCATGAGCGTGGGGCGGGGTCCGCGGGCGTGTGCGGATCCGGGGGGGCACTCTGGATGTGCTTCGCTCGCGCTTCCCACTTGGCGCGGGCCATCGCCCGCATGTCTTTGACCGAGTCCATCTCATCGACGATCTCGAGGCCGATCAATGTCTCGAGAACGTCTTCCATGGTGACGACCCCGTCTACGCCGCCGTACTCGTCGACCACCACTGCGATGTGCTCACGCTTGTCCAGAAACTTCTCGAACAGAGCAGGGAGCGCGACGGTATCGGGCACGATCAGCGCGTCTCGCGCAAAGGTATGGACCGGCACGTCGAGCTCGTCGCGCGCAGCGTGCAGTAGAAGCTGGTCTTTGAGGATGTATCCGGTGACCTGGTCGGGAGTTTCCTTCCAGATCGGGATGCGCGAGAACACCATGGAGCCTCGCTCGGCGATCGCGTCCCGCACCATCGTGTCCTCTTCGAGCGAGAACATCACGGTGCGCGGCGTCATGATGTCTCTCGTACGCAACGAGCCAAAGAGAAACAGGTTGCGGAGGATTCTCATCTCCGATTTGTCGAACACACCCTGCTCCTCACCAACGCGCGCCAACGCCGCGAACTCTTCGCGCGAGAGCGTTTCGGGGACCCGTCGACGCCTCATGAAACTGGTGACCACCTCGGAGAGCCACACCAACGGAAGCAGGCTCAGAATCAAGGGTGGCAGGACGGCCGCAATGAAACCCGTGAGGCGGCGCCAGTGCATCGCGCCTAGCGTCTTGGGAATGATCTCAGAGATGAAGAGGATGAGCAACGTCAGCACCGCAGAGGTGATGGCGAGCACCTCCGAACCCCACAGGCGTTGCGCTTCGGCGCCGACCCCCGCGGCACCAACGGTATGAGCGATGGTGTTGAGGCTCAGGATCGCGGCGAGGGGGCGATCGACGTGCAGCTTGAGTGCGCGCAGCCGTGCGCCAACCTTGGGCCGGTCCTGCTCGAGCTTGGCGAGGTGGGACGGGGTGACGCTGAGTAGCACCACCTCGAGGATCGAACAGAGGAACGACACACCGAGTGCGATCCCGACGTAGACGAAGAGCAGCGTCATCCGGGGACTCGGGTCCGCACTTCTTCGCCGCCGTCGTGCCGTCGGAAGGGGCCATGGTGACTGAGCTCTCGGATCTGCTGCTGCACCGAGAAGGCTTCACGCGGAAGAAAATCCGCAACGGCCTGCCCGAGCACGGGGTGACGGATCCAATGCGCGCTGTGGATTGGGACGGGCATCAAGCCACGCCGCAACTTGTGCGTACCTTGGGCACCAGCCTCGAAACGGCGCATGCGATGCTCAATGGCGTGTTCGATGAGCCGATAGTAGCAGAGCTCGAAATGGAGCATGTCGTGTCTCTGCGTTGCGCCCCAATAGCGGCCGTAAAGGTGTCCGCCCTTGGCGAAATTGACCGATGCCGCAACGATCCGACCCTCGTCCTTCGCCGCAAAAATCAGCGGAGAGGCATTGAGGGTCGATCCCGCAAGCTCGAAGAATTCTGGGGTCAAGTAGGGGTGCGAGCCCTTGCGGCCGCAGGTCGCGCGGTAGAGGCGCTCGAGCTCCAGCCAATCCGACACGCGGAGCTCGTCACCGCGAAGCGCCTCGATGCGAAGATTTGCTTCGGCGGCCACGCGGCGCTCCTTTCGCAGCTTCTTCCGCATGGATGAACGGAAGTCGCCCACAAAATCTTCGAACGTTTCGTATCCCGTGTTCCGCCAATGGAACTGAAAGGAGAGGCGGTTCATCAGCCGGCCGTCGCGGACAACCCACTCGTGCTCCTCCGGGTTCAGAAAGAGGAGGTGAATGGAGGACGCCCCGGTCGACTCCGCCACCTCGAGGCAACCGTCGATCAACCTCCGCACGAGCTCGGTCGGGTCCTCGTCGGGTGCAAGGAGGAACCGCCGCCCCGTCACCGGCGTCACCGGTACCATGGCGACGAGCTTCGGATAGTAGTCGATGCCCAGTCGAGACGCCGCGTCCGCCCAGCCCCAATCGAAGATGTACTCACCATAACTGTGGGTCTTCAGATAGAGAGGCAACGCGCCGACCAATCGCTTGTCACGCCATGCCGTGACGTGCGTCGGCTCCCAGCCCGAACCCCGCCCGACCGACCCGCTTTGTTCGAGCAGCGACAGGAAGGCATGCTCGACGAAGGGGTCGTCTTCGCCGACGAGTGGGTCCCAGGCGTCCGCATCCACCGACCCTAGCGACGACAAGATCCGTATGTCGATCGACTCACGCAAGCGAATGAGAGAGTGTGCACGACAGGGGCGGCTAGAGCCAGCCGAGGTAGCGGGTCGCCCCACGCTTCCCGCGAACCTGGTTGATCAAGCGCTTTGCCATGGCGTAACAACGAAAGAACCCGGCCACCTGCGCCCGTTCGAGACGGCTCAGCGGGGCACTGGCGCAGACCCACTTGGGGTCCGCGTGTCCCGCATCGATGAAATCGATCTGTGCTCTTGCAACGACGCTGGCAGTGCTGCCCAGGGACAGCTTCGGCCCCAGCACTACCGCGTCCAGCGCGTCACCATCGTCTGCCACCGTGCCCGGCACATGACCGTAGTTGAAGGGGCAAGGGATTGGCGAAACGAAGTCGACCGTGCCGTCATCGTCTCGTTTGATGAAGCTACCTCTCGGAACGTCGATGACGACCGTGAGATCTTCTGCCGTCATCGAGCGAGCTCGCACGCGGTCGCCACGAGCCCCTCTTCGACGACATAGCGACCCGTCATGACATCTCCGGGTTTGAACTCCCCGGCTTCTTGTTGGAACACCGCTCGGAACGACTCGTCGCCCAGCTCGACCTCGACGGCATGGAAGCCGAGGAACTTACTGGTGATCGGATACTGGCATTTGTAGACCGACTCTTTGGCGCTGAAGAGGACCTTGCCGGTCAGGCCTGGCGCGGAAAGCTCGTGCAACCAGTCCCGCTCCTTCGGAGTGCAGACTCTTCGCCACAACGCCTCTTTCAAGGGGTCGCGGGTTCCAAGTCGATGCCGATCGATCGAACGTCCTCGGCCCGAGCCACCGCGGCCGCGCACCAGGCATGTCCGTGTGCGACATGCGTGCCGACGAAACCCGGCGGCCAAATCGGGGCGCGGTCTTCACGGCGAAGACCGGGCGTCGTGGTCGGCACACCGAGGCGGCCCAGCGCAATCCGGCTGCAGACGCGGCCGGCGGTGAACTGCTCGACGCGCGTCTGCGCGGCACCTGCGACCGCCTCCCGTTCGGCTTTCAAGAGCCCGCCCTCCACCGCGTGCGGATCGACCTCCTCGGTCTCTATGTGCGACCGAGCAAGCGGCTGAAGAGCGGCTGCGCATCTACTGGCGACTAGATGACGCGGCGACGCCAAGGATCGCAACGCGTTTGCGCAAGCGAGAGGATCGGCGCCAGCGCGTTGAGCACGTCGGCCACGCTGGTCGCGTACCAGGTGTTGGTCACGATACACGATGTCGCCCGGAGCAGTTCGACGTCCGTGGCCTTGCCGGTGGTCAGCGCCTTGAGGTTGGTCGTATAGACTCGCGGTTCGCGCAGGGACCCTCGAACGATGCGAATGTCCTTGCGGTCGGCGCGCCGGATAGAAGCCCTCCCGCGCGCGCCAGCGCCTCGGTCAGCCGAATGCCTTCGGTCGGTATGCCAGGGCTGCGGGGCGCCGACATGCGCCCAACACCATGATGAGCTCGTCGTGATAGAACGTAGAGCTGATCGCCCGCACGGTGGACCCGAACGTTGTGCTTCGGGTCGCCCTGCACTGGCGAGCGCATGCTGACCGGACCGTCTCGCCAGCTACTGCACGAGGCGGCCAGATCCAGACTACCCAGCAAGGTCGGACCTCGTGGGACACCGCGCCTCGCGGCATGCCGCCGGCCTGTCAGCGAGCACGGCCGCCACGCGCATCCCCGGGACCGCACCCGAACCGCCCGGCGTCGCCGCCTGCCCCGACGACAGCCGATGCCGAGTGGCCGCCGAGCGTGCTGATGATCAGGTTGGCCCGAACGAAGCGGTCGTACTTTCGAAGGCCCCTCTCGACGGCCCTTTCGGCCTCGGAGAGCGACAGGGACCCGACCTGGATGTCGCCTGCCAGCGGCACGTGAAGCTGACCCATGGCATCGACGATCAGCCCATCGTACACCTGCGTCTGCGCCGAAACCGTTGTGAGCTGGACCACATCACCGGGAAGCAGCTTGAGCGCCTCGGGAGGATCGGATTCGAGACCCGGAAGGACGATCGGCTCCGGTGCCGAAAAAGAAGGGTCATCACCCGGAACGGTCGGCGCCTGGTTATAGCGGTTCCGCG
>PVMK01117715.1_pt1 | contig 23524 bp, 27 predicted proteins | sample 1853481 | NCBI WGS metagenome assembly PVMK01 (sample SAMN08533507, study PRJNA380276) | Marine sediment metagenome, whole genome shotgun sequencing project. | reverse complement strand
CCGATCACGCCGTGCCCCGGAATCACGTGGGTGTCTTCACCGATCATCGTCAGCACCCGTTCGATGTTGGCGAGGTAGCCATCCACGGAGCCGCCCACTTCCGTGTCGATCCGCGGAAACAATCCGTTCCAGAACTGATCGCCCATGTGCACGACATCCGCCTGCCTGAACCAGACGATGCTGTCGCCGTCGGTGTGCCCCGCCGGCACGTGGAAGATGTCGATCTGGTCATCATTGAAGTGCAGGCGCAGCCGATCCGAGAAGGTGACGATGGGCAGCGCGGCGCGCGGCGGGGCATCACCCAGCAGGCGCACCCGCACGTTCTCGTGCGCCAGGATAACGCCCGTTCCCCCAAAAAATTCGTTACCGCCGACGTGATCGGCGTGTACGTGGGTGTTGAGAATCAGTTTCGGTCGGCCGCCACCGAGTTCGTCGAGTTTGGCCAGCAGACGCTCCGACATGGGCGAGTAATCGTCGTCGATCAGAAAGGTCCCATCCGGGCCGATCGATGCGCCGACGTTGCCACCAACGCCGCGCAGCAGATACACCGAACCCGCGACGTGTGCCGCATCGACCGTGGCATCCGCAAACCGGTCCTGCCCGTGACTCTGTGCCGCGCCAAGCGCCACTCCCAACACCACTACCATCAACACCAGCGGGGCTCGCGTGCGCATCATTACTCTCCGTGGATCGCGCTGAGGAAATCCAACAGCGCCGCGTTGGTTTCTTCCGGACGTTCCTGCTGAATCCAATGGCCGCTGCCTTCGATGATGATCGAAGCGTGCAGCTTGGGTAGCGTCTCCGGAAACTTCTCGATGGCGGGCGCGGCCATAATGGTGGGCCCGTCCCGCGAACCGCCCACAAACAGCGCCGGGATCTCGATCGGCCGGCCGGCGAATGCGGCCAGATCCTCCCAGTCGCGGTCGACGTTACGGTATCGATTCAGGCCTCCGCTGAAACCCGTGTACTGGAACTCCGCGGCGTAGACGTCCAGGTCCTCCTCGGATAGCCAGGCAGGCATGGTTTCGGGATAGACGAATTTGTCACACATCTGCTTGCCCACCATGCCGAGGTTCGGTACGTCGAGCGGTGCATCCCCTGACGCGCTGAAGTAGAAACCGAGCAGCCAGCGACGCACATCCTGTTCCAGTTCCGCTTCGGCAACGCCCGGCTCCTGAAAGTAATCGATGTAGAAGCGCTCGTCTCCGCCCATGGCGGCGCTCATGGCAGCGAAAGAATCGGTCGGCCGGATGGGACCACCCGGCGGGTTGTAGGGAACACTGATCCCGGCAACGCCGCGGAACAGGTCAGGGCGCAGCAGTGCCGAGGCCCAGACGATGGGCGCGCCCCAGTCGTGCCCGATCAGGGTCGCGCGTTCATCGCCCAGGGCGCTCACCAGGCCCACGATGTCGCCAACCTTCTTGACCATCCGATAGTCTTCCACCGCTTTCGGTGCGGAGGATCGTCCGTAACCGCGCACGTCGATCGCCACCGCGCGGTAGCCCGCGTCCGCAAGGCTGGGAAGCTGATAACGCCAGGAGTACCAGGACTCCGGAAAACCGTGCACCAGGATCACCAAGGGGCCCGCGCCACATTCAGCCACGTGAATACGGATGCCGTTGCTGTCGACGCTGTGGTGTTTGATGTCGTGTTGTTCGATTTCGCTCATTGCTTCCTCATCTGAGATTCAACTCGATCCAGCCAGTTCCAGTTCAATCGGTTCGCGCCACGGGTTGTGGAACATCTCTCCCGGTGACAGCACCACGTCCGGATCCACCTTCGGGCCATCGACCGCCATGCCGAACACCACCGGCCGCCGGCCGGAATCGATGTACTCGGCGATGCGGGGGCGGGCCTGCATGCGCGCGTGAAACGCGGCCAGCAGCTCAGCACGTGCCAGGGCCTCGGGAAAGAACGCGCGCACCTCATCCAGGTACGTGAAAGCCAGATAGTCGATGTGACTGACCGTGTCTCCCACCCAGTACTCGCCCGCCCCGTGTGCTGAATGCCAGCGCTGCAGCGTTCCCAGAAACCAGCGCAGTATCCCATCGGAATAGCGTTGCTTCTTGCTCTGATAGTCGGCCTCCCAGGCGAAGCGCCAGAGATGTTCCTGGGCTTCCGACAGAACTTCCTGGATCTCATCGTAGACGAACCAGCCCGCTGCATCGCCACCGCCATCTACGCCAACGAGACCATGAGTGCGCGCCAGATAGCGCAGGATCGCGTGAGACTGCGTAAGGTCGACTCGATCGTCCTGATACCGGGGCAGACTGGCGAAGGGCACTTCCTGCTTCAACGCCGCCCATTCTTCCGGCGAGGTGACACGGCGATCGATGAATTCCACGCCAAGGTCACTGAGCAACAAACGGGACGCTTCTGCCCGGCCACGCAGTTCGAAATAGCTGAGGGTCGGCGGTCCCATCATCAGCGGACAAGGTGTTCGGTCGTGTCGAACACGTCCGCGTAAAACTCTTCCGTGAAACACTCGGCCGGTATCCTCTCCGGACCGGCGAATGCGGCCAGTTGAATCATTCCCAACGCCGGGTTATCAGCCATTCGCTGGAAGGCAGCGGTCCGACGCTCCAGATCTTCGGGCCCAAAGCGCGCATTCAGCGTGGTCGCAAAGGATGCCGCAAACCGCAGGCGCCGCAGGCGTTCACGCCGCTCGTCAACGTACGGCCGGAAAATCGACGCGTTCCACACGTCGTTCCGGGTCAACAGCTCACCCACCATGCGCGCATCGCGCAAGGTGACCGACAGTCCCTGCCCCAGAATCGGATCGTTGTACCCCGCGGCATCGCCCGTCAGCACGGCGCCCTCCACACAGGGCTCATCCACCCAGGCATCCTGACTCGGATAGGATCGGCACGGCCCGATGGGTCGCGCGTTCGCCACGGCCTCGCTATGCGGAACCGGCGCCATGTCGAAGGCGGCCAACAGTTCCTGAGCACCCTCGTCACCAGTGAACCGGGCCTCTCCGGCGTACGCATAGTCGGCATAGATCCGAATCTTGCCACCGCCCTGGGGGAACACCAGGTAGTGAATGTCGCCCACCTTACCGATGGTCTGCAGGTCCTCCGGCCATCCCTCCGCACCATCAACCAGCAACCCCGCGATGAGATGGTCGATGGGTGCTTCCTGCATGCTGATACCCAACTGGCGCCGAACGGTCGACGTGCGTCCATCGGCGCCGACGATCCATCGACAGGCAACCTCGCTATGCTCCCCGTCATGCTCGAAGGTCACGCGAGGTTGCTCGCCTGCCGTCACCTCGACCCGGGATACGCCGCGTCGCACATCAACGCCGGCTTCATGGGCCCACGCCAACGCCTGGTTCTGCATGACCACGTGCTCCATGCACAACGGGCCCGGCACATCCGGATGCACTCCCTCAAACGACAATGTGCGCGCCTCGGCCTCTTCCGGAGTCAGCAATTCGTCATAGCCGATGTGGGTGGCCAGATGATGTCCGCCATGGGCGATGAAGCAATCGTAGAGTCCCAGCTTCTTGAGTTCCGCAGCACCCCAGGGCGCCATCCACTCGCCCCGCACCCGGTCCGAGAACTCAGTGAGACGCTCGAGCACCAGCACGCCAAGCCCTGCACGCGCGAGATACCCGCCCAGCGCACTTCCGCCAAGGCCTCCACCGACGATCACCACATCGAAATTCTTTACGCGCGCCACACGCCCCTTCCTCCATTGCTCAACCGTCGGTAACGGCCGACAACAATGACGATAAACTAGGCCGAAGCCAAGTCGTACGGTAGCCCACGCGTGCCTGATACACCGACGTTACGCCGCGCGTTATCGCTGCCGCTGATGATTCTCTATGGTCTCGGCACGACCGTGGGAGCCGGCATCTACGCGTTGATCGGCGAGATCGCCGGGATTGCCGGATATCTCTCGCCGCTGGCCTTCGCGGTTGCAGCGCTGATGGCCGCCCTTACGGCAGGATCCTTCGCGGAACTGTCCAGCCGCCTGCCGCGCGCCGCCGGTGCGGCGCTGTATACACAGCAGGGCTTTGGCTCGGTAGGGCTGGGCCGGGTCGTCGGTTTGCTGGTGGTGCTTGCCGGAGTCGTGTCGGCGGCCGCGCTGGTCAACGGGTTCCTGGGTTATGCGAGCTATTTCGTTGCCTTCAACGACACAGCGCTCGCAATCGTAGTGGTCGTCTGTCTGGCCGGCATCGCCGGTTGGGGCATTGCCGAGTCGGTCACCGTGGCAGCGCTGATAACGGTGGTCGAAGTGCTGGGCCTGGCCGCCGTAATTCTTACGGGTGCGCATTCCTTCACCAACCTCGCCACAATCATCGAGACGATCGAGGTCGATCTGCACAGCGTGCCGACAATTCTCTCCGGAGCACTGCTCGCCTTCTATGCGTTCATCGGCTTCGAGGACATGGTGGACGTTGCCGAAGAAGTGAAGGACGCGCGCCGCAATCTGCCCCGCGCGATCATCTGGACGTTAGCAATCACGATGTTGCTGTACATGCTGGTCGCCAGCGTTGCGGTGCTGTCGATCGCCCCCGACGAACTGGCGGCCAGTGACGCGCCGCTGGCCGATCTGTTCGCCCGAAATACCGGTGCCTCGGGATCGGTCATCGGCTTCATCGGCATGTTCGCGATCATCAACGGGGCCCTGATTCAAGCAATCATGGCGAGCCGCGTGCTGTACGGACTGAGCTCGCGCGGGCAGCTACCCGCCCGGTTCGCCCGCATTCACCCACGCACCCGAACGCCGCTGTTCGCCACCCTGACGGCATCCGCGGTGATCCTCGTGCTCGCATTGCTTGGCGACCTGGCGGGGCTCGCGACAGCCACATCGCTGATCATGTTGGTGATTTTCGCCGTGGTTAATCTCTCGCTGTGGCGCATCAAATCCCGCAGCCGTGCCCGCGACGAACCGCCACCGGCTTTCGAAGTGCCGCGCTGGTGGCCGCTGGTCGGGTTTCTGGTCTGCGTGTTGCTGGTCGGTCACGCGCTGACGGTTTTCTACGGATGATTCGCGGTTGGAGATCCCGCCATACGTCGCAATCGATCGGCAGCGAATGCCAGACCCATGGCGACCAGGGTCAACGCGTACAGTCCTGAGGTGAAGGCACCGGTCAGGTCGTACAACACGCCGAGACCGATCGGACCCACCACGCCGCCGACTTCCGCCGCGGAGAAAAACAAACCGCTGGCGGTTCCGGCAGACCGTTCGCCAATGCCCGGCAACTCGATCAACGTCAGGATCAACACCGTCATCAGTGACGAACGGGCAATGCCCTGCAGAAGCAAACCCGAAAATAGCATCGGGGGTTCCTGAAACTGCAGCAACAGGCTCGCGCCACAAGCCCCCAGACAAAGCACGATCAGAATCCGAAAACGTCGGGATGGCGTCGCCAGGCGCGGGATCAGCAACGACCCGAGGATGCCGACCACCGTCGGCACGGCCGCCCAGTAGCCGGCTTTGACCGCATCCATGCCGCCGCTGCGCAATAGCTCCGGCAGCCAGTTCACCAATCCATGGTTGAACAGAAACACCCCGACCCCCATCAGCAGCACCAGCCGAACCGCTGGGTCTCGCAGCAACGAGCGCAACACCTCACGCCGGGGCAGGCGGGACGCCAACGATTCCTCGTGCTCTACAATCAACGCTGCGGAGTGCCCGGCGACCAGCCACCACACCACGCCGGCCGCTACGCTGAAGATCGCCCACAATTCGAAGACCCGCCGCCAATCGCCTTCGAACGCCGGCAACAACACCGAGTGGGTCAGGGTCAGCGACACGATCCCGCCGATGGCCGGGCCCGTCATGTAGATACCCATTGCCAACCCGCGTTGCGACCCCTTGAACCACTGGGTGATTACTTTCGGCGCGCCCGCCGAGATGATCGGCCCGCCCACACCAAAGACCATGACGGCAAGCAGCAGCTCACCGTAGCCTTCGGCGATGCTGCGACCGAACGCCGACGCGCCCACCAGCAGCGCGCCGATCAGCAACGACCAACGAACGCCCAGCCGATCCAACAACATTCCACAGGGGATGGCAGCGAGTATGTAGACGAGTTGCCAAGCTCCCATCACCGTACCCATGGCCACGTGGCTCATGCCCAGATCGGCCTCGACCTCGACCACCAGCGGCGCCAGGCTGGTGGCGATCAAACCGAAGGTGCCGTACAGGGACCAGACGCCCAGCAGCAAAAACCAACGCAAGTAGCGCGGTGGCGATTGTTTAGGTTCAGGTCCAGGCATCGCTACGAGCCTGCTCCGCGCGCGCATTCGCGTCAACGCAGCTATTGCATCCGGACTCATCCGGACTCATCCGGACGGATCTGCACGGATCCGCGGCTGTTGCGAATCGTCAGCAAAAGGGGGAATATGAACGCCCCTGGGAGGGGAAGTGGGCGAATCGCGCGCCGCACTGACAGGAACGCAGCGGATGCAACACCGTCGGCGCGATGATGACACCCAATCGTCAAAAATGGGGATACTTCAATGAGCTGGAAACACTTGGCGCTGGTCATCCTGGCGTGCTTCGCAACGACCGTTGCGAACGCCCAGGACGGCCCACAGAACATCAACGTCGTAGCGATCAAGATCAACCCGGGCGGTCAGGCTGCCTTCGAAGCCTTCATGACCAGGTACAAGGAAGCAGTTGAAAAGAACGGTGACGACCGCACCTGGAACGTGTCGACCAACGCCATCGGGCCCGTCACGCAGTACACGATTTCATCGCTGATGCCGAGCTTCGCTGCGCTGGACAACCCACCGAATCCACTGGCCTCCATGGCCGAGGCCTTCGGTGAGGAAGAAGCAGCCGCGATCCTGGCATCGATTCAAGACTCGGTCGCGGAAATCGACGGCCGCGCCTGGATCGCGCGCCCGGATCTGAGCCGCCCGTTCGAATCCGACGCCACCCCGGTGGGTGTCACCATTCTATTCATCGACGTCAAGCCCGGCGGCCAGACGGCCTTCGAAGCCTACGGCAGAAAACTCGTCGAGGCGTCGAACAAGATGAACGACGGCAACTGGGCGATGGCGACCGGCGCACCCGGCGCGCCATCGGACTACCTGGTGACTATTCCGATCTATAAGTGGGCGGACCTGGACACGCCCCAGGGCATGCCGCTGCGGGAACGTATGATCGCCGCATTCGGTGAGCGCAACGGCGCGAAGATGTACGCCGAGGGCGTAGACAGCATCGAGAACATCACGACGTCGCTCATCCGCACGCGCCCCGACTTGTCGCGGCCACCCCCGCAGTAGGGCCTTCAACCGATACTCGCCCAGATCTGGACATCCATCATCTGTAAGATGGTGGATGTCCAATCCTTTCTTGTCCGATGACACGCCAGATTTACGTCACGAGTCTGTTCGAGATGCCGCAGTACGTGCGCATGCTGCGTCCGTCGCACCTGATCTCGATCATTCAGCCCGCCTATCAGCCGGACCGACCCGGCGAGATCGATCGAGCCAATCACCATCGGGTAGGCGTGGACGACATTTCCGAGCCGACCGTCGATCGGTTGCTGATCGATTCCGGTGACGTCCGCGCGCTGGTCGATTTCATCCACACCTGGGAGCCCGACGCGGGCAGCCTGCTGGTGCATTGTTACGCGGGAGTGTCGCGCTCAACCGCGACCGCGTTGATCGCCCACGTGATGAAGACGGACGACCCGCTGCGCTCCGCGGCTGCGCTGCGTCGCGCCGCACCGCACGCCATTCCGAATCGTCGTGTGATTGCCCTGGCCGACGACGTGCTAGGCCTGAACGGAGTTTTGATTCAAGCGCGCGAAACCATGGGTAACGCCACGGAATCGGTGGTGGAAGCACCGCTCACGGAACTGCAATTGGATGTGGACCTGGACCTGGACTAACGCTGCGGTTCAGCCATCGACCGACTCGGCAATCTGCTTGATGCGGTTCAACCGCTGATCCCATCGTTCCGCAGCTCGCTCCATCCAGCGGGCGGTCGCCAATAGCGCCCGCGGTTGCACCGTAAAGCACAGTTCCCGGCCCCGCTTGCGACTGTCCACCAGTCCCGATTCTTCGAGAATCTGCAGATGCTTGGCAATGGCTTGTCTGCTTACGGGCAATGTTTTCGCCATGGCCGATGCGCTGGCTTCGCCGCGCTGCGCCAGTTCCTCCAGCAGATCCCGGCGAGTGGGATCGGCCAGCGCGCCGAACACTTCATCTACCGCGATCCCCACCGTCATAAGGCAGCACTCCTACTCTGCGATCCCTCAACATAGGCGACCAGGTGGCCGAGTTCGTTTTTCCATCCGCCGCTGATGTCACCGAACAACGAATCGCGAAGTTCATCGCTGATCTCCAGACTGGCGAAGCCGCTCTCGACCAGCCGCAAACGGGTGCCTTCATTCTCGGCCATGAGCGTGATCTCCACCCGGGTGGAACCACCATCCACCCAGCCGCCTTCGGCCCACCGGAATGCAAACACGCGCGGTGGGTCCAGATGTTCGATGGTTGCTTCGTAGCTGAAGGGTTTGCCCTGGTACGTCCCGGCCAGGGACATCGCGCCCCCGACCCGCAGGTCGATCTCAGCGAAATCCCACAGCCACTTGTTGATGTGCTCAGGGGTCGTGATCACCTCCCAGACCCGCTCGACAGATGCGGCGATGAACACCTCCCTTTCTACGCTGTCTTTCATCGAAGCTCTCCCATCTGATATGCAATCATATTATTGCATGTATTCACTACATGCAACTATTCTATTGCATATTAGATCAACGTGCCCGCTCCAAGCTGATCCGTTAGGATGCCCCTCGGCCAACTAAATTGGTTCGGAGGGGGGAATCATGGCAGAAGCTGTTCCGGAGCAGAGCGCTTCGTATCTGGGTCAAATCACCGACACGTCCCGTTGGGAAAACTTCCAGCATCGACCCGACGACATCTTCGTCTGCACTCCACCGAAGTGTGGAACCACGTGGACCCAGGCGATCTGCGCGATGCTGGTGTTCGGCAAGGTCGACCACGGCACTCAGCCCGGGGTGATCTCGCCTTGGATCGACGCACAGTTCGCGCCCATCGACGACTACCTGAAACAGATCGAGGCGCAAAAACATCGGCGCTATATCAAGACGCATACGCCGCTCGACGGGATTCCGTACTTTCTCGATTGCACCTACCTGGCCGTACTTCGCGATCCCCGCGACGCCTTCTTTTCCATGCTCAATCACCGGGACAACATGACCGATGCCGAGTTGGCGCTCAGCAGTTTTCCGAGCGGCCCCAACGCGTTCTCCGATTGGTTGAACCGCGAGGGCGACCCGGGCAATTGGGACCAGCAATCGCTGGCGGCTCTCGTACATTTCTTCAACACGTACTGGCAGTACCGCGACCTGCCCAACATCCATTTGTTCCACTATTCCGATATGAAGCGGGATCTGAATGGCACGATTGCCTCGATGGCCAATGCGCTGGATGTCGAAGTCGACGACACCCTGCTGGCCGAGATGACCGAGGCCGCCACCTTCGAGAGCATGAAGCGCAGTGCCGATCAGTTCGCGCCGGAGTCCGGCACCGGCCTCTGGAAGAAGGAGGCCGATTTCTTCGCCAACGGTAGCAACCAACAGTGGAAGGGTGCGCTGAGCGAGGACGAACTCGCCGCATTCGACGCGCGTCTCGCGGAGCTGTTGGCCCCTGATGAGGCGCACTGGGTGGTCAACGGCAACGGCTGAGACGGCGACGCGTTAGCGGACGGCGAAGGAACCTGATGGCATCGCTCTGGACCGAACTGAAACGCCGCAACGTGCCCCGCATTGCCGCGGCCTATGCAGTCGCCGCCTGGCTTGCAGTTGAGGTTTCCTCGGTAGTACTCCCAGCATTCGACGCCCCCGACTGGATTCTGCGCGCCGTGATCATTCTCGTCTCGCTTGGCTTTCCGGTGGCACTGGTCATCGCCTGGGCGTATCAGATGACACCCGAGGGGCTGAAGCGGGATGAAGAGATCGATCGCGAACGGGACGCCATGCGTCTACGCAGTAATCGTCTCAACATCATCACCATCACGGTCCTGGTGCTCGCTGCCGGCATTTTCGTAGTCGAGCGGATGGTGCCGTCGGAGGGCGTAACGCATGACCGCAAGTCGATCGCGATCCTGCCCTTCGAAAACATGAGCGGCGATGCCAGCAACGATCCATTTACCATTGGCATACACGACGACCTGCTGACCCACATTTCGCGCATCGGATCGATCAAGACCATCTCGCGAACCTCGGTACTGAAGTACCGCGACACCACTCGAACCATCCCGGAGATCGGCCACGAACTTGGCGTCGCGACGATCCTGGAAGGGGGCGTCCAGCGCGCCGGGGATCGGGTGAGGATCAACGTGCAGTTGATCGATACCGCGACCGACGAGCACCTGTGGGCCGAAACCTACGACCGGCAGCTGACCGCCTCGAACGTATTCGCCATCCAGACCGAGATCGCCGTTGCTGTAGCTGCTGCGTTGCGAGCGACGCTGTCGCTCGAAGAACAGCGCCGCATCGAATACGCCCCCACGCAGAACCTGGCCGCGATGGAAACCTATTTCCTCGGCAAGCAGTTACTCGAGGAACGGTCCCGCGAATCGCTGTTTGCGGCCGTCCAGTACTTCGAGAAGGTCATCGAGCTGGATCCGCGCTACGCCTTGGCTTACTCGGGGTTGGCCGACGCCTACATGCTGCTCCCCGAGTACACGCCAACCGTCGACATGCACGAGGCACGCGAGACATCCGAAGCGGCGGCAAATCGCGCCCTGGAGCTGGGGCCCGAGGAACCCGAGGTGCTGGCATCCGCGGGTTGGAATCGGCTGATCCATTACTACGACTGGACCGAAGCCGAACGCCTGTTGCGCCGCGCGCTTGCGATTGAACCGAACAACGCCGGCGCACTGCACTGGTTGTCCCACGTGCTCTCCTGGCAGGGTCAACATACCGAAGCGTTGGCGAAGGCGGAGCGGGCGCTGGAGGTCGATCCACACACGACGCTGATGGCGATGAATCTGGCGTACATACGCACGGATGCGAGCCTGTTCGATCAAGCGATCGCCCGCGTGCTTCGGACGATCGAAGAGGACCCGGACTACTCCGAGCTGCATGGCAATCTCTGGCTGGCGTACCTGCGTGCGGGCCGTCCTGGCGACGCCGCGAACTCGATGGTCGATTGGGCCAAAGCGACCGGTCGGGACGTTGACGGTGCTCGCCAGGTGGGAGAGGCATTCATCCGCTACCGCGAGACCGGCAACATGCAGCCGTTGTCGAAAGAACTGGTCGCCCGAATGGAGTTTGGTCTGGAAGACCTGGGCCAGGTGTACGCCTTTGTCGGCGACGCGGATCGTGCACTCACCGCGCTCGAGGCAGGCTACGAACAACGCTCGGGTTCGCGTAGTGTGCTCAGCATGCAGATCAACCCGGGCTATGATTTCTTTCGTGACGATCCACGTTTTATCGCGCTGCTCGGGCGCCTGGGGTTCTAATGCGCCTGTACACGACGGCCATGGCCCCCAACGCCCTCCGCGTGCTGATGCTGCTGCGCGAGAAAGCGATCAATGCTGAGGATGTCGAGATAATCGAGCTGGACGTACAGGCACGCGAACACAAATCATCAGAATATCTCGCGATCAACCCGCTCGGTCAGGTGCCTGCTTTGCAACTCGACGACGGCACTTGCATAGCGGAGTCGCTGCCGATCTCTCGATATCTCGACTCCATTAGCGAAGGCCCGTCACTGTTCGGCGACACGCCGGAAACGCAGGCCGTCATAGGGATGTGGGAGCGCCGGGCCGAGCTCGGCCTGTTCATCCCCGCGGTCGAGTATGGACACCACACCCAACCGATGATGGCCGACTCCTTTACCCAGTATGTCGACTGGGGAAATTCGTTGATAGGAACCGTGCAGTCCTGCCTCGGGCTGCTCGACGCGCGGCTCGCCGAATCGGCCTGGCTGGGTGGTGAAGAGTTCAGCGTCGCCGACATCACCGGCTACTGCGGGTACAAGGTCGCTGAATTCTGGAGCATGCCGATGGACGAACCCCCCAACGTCACAGCCTGGGTGGCTCGCATCGGCCAGCGACCCTGTGCCTCGGTCATTCCGCTCTAGGACCCGAACTTTCGAACCTGGGTCGACGGCGTGATTGCCGCGCTACCCTTGGAGGAAAAATGACTACATGGTCACATGGCGAAGTCTCGGTCGATGGCCTGACCTTCGTCTATCACCGTACCGGTGGCGACAAACCTCCCCTGGTGCTCTGCCACGGCATCACCGACAACGGCTTGTGCTTCACCCGGGTGGCACAGGAACTGGAGGATGCCTTCGATGTCATCATGGTCGATGCGCGCGGCCATGGTGAATCGAGCAAGGCCGCGCCCGAATCGAATTCACATGTCGAGGATCTCGCAGGCATCATCGACGCGCTCGATCTGCAACGCCCTGCGCTGATGGGCCATTCAATGGGAGCCGGTACGGTCGCAGGAGTTGCCGCGGCCTATCCGGAGCGGGTCTCGCGGATCGTCCTGGAAGATCCACCCTGGCGCGATGTTCCAGCCGGGCAAGGCAGCGACGATGAACTCCGACAGCGCGCGGAAGGATTCCGCGAGTTCATTCAATCGTTCAAGACGCTCAGCGCCGAAGACGCACTGGTCCGGGGCAAAGAACTTTCGCCGAGCTGGCATGACGACGAGTTTCCGGCCTGGGTGGAATCTAACCTGCAAGTCGCCGAAAACGTCGTCGACGCCATGGTGCTGAAACGCTGGCAGAACATCGTGCCGAGAATACAGTGTCCGACATTACTCGTGACCGGCGACGAACAGCGCGGCGCGATCATCACCGAGGCGCTGCGGCGGCAGATCGACGCCGACTATGAGTTGATTCAGACACAGCAGATGAAAAACGCCGGACACAACATCCGGCGCGAACAGTTCGAAGAGTTCGTGGCCCTGGTCCGAGCTTTCCTGATCCCCTGACCAGCCAGAGTTAGATCCGCTCGCTAGCGTTTCTTACGTTCCGCCACGCAGCGTTGAACTTCTTCGCGCGGCATCTGACAGATCGCCTTGCCCGCGTTGACGGTCCGGACGTTCAGGGTATCCGAAGACCAGTCGTTCGCTTCCATGACGAGATAGACCGTCCCGTCGCGCTTGAAGATCTGCCCATTGAGATGTGAGTACGTCATGCGTCCTGCTCGTACCGATGGCGCGAACCATGGTGCGCCGAATGGCGCACTAAAACATTGGTTGGATTGTAAACTTCATCAATCCTCGGCTTCCTCCGACTCCTCCGGCATGCGCTGCAGTGTGGCGACCTTCAACACCACCAGCGCCGCGTCCATATCCCCGGCCAGCGCCTGTTCACGGATCTGTTCGTACAACGCCTGCAGGACCTCATCGGTGACCAGGGGCGTCGCCTCGAAGCCAGCCAGTGCAACCGCAACTCGATCAACCACGCCGTCGGCAACCACCACGTTGTTGTGGCCCGTGACGACGGTGTCCCCGCCGCCAATGAACTCGCAACCCGCCAGGGTCACGACGAGCGCAAGAAGGAACGTCGGAACGATAAAGGAACGCATGAATTTCTCCAAAGCTCGAAAATCGCCGCCACCCTACCATCGCACCACCGGCCACGCCCCGTTTTTCGGTAGACTCCAACACTGGAGCACCGGGGGGAATCCAATGGCCACTTTTCTGGCAAAAATCAGGATATTCGAAGGCAAGGAAGCGGAGTTCGAAGAAACGGCACGCATGATGTGGGAGGCCACCCATGCCCATGAGGCGAACTGCCGCCGCTACGAGTACTGGCGCGGCGCGGAACCGCGTTCCTACTATTGTCTGGAATCCTTCAGCGACTATCTGTCGTTCATGGAGCATCAGGCGAGCCCGCACCACGAAGCCCCGGATTTCGGCTCGATGCTCGAGTCGATCGAGATCGAATGGCTCGATCCGCTTCAGGGCGCCTCAGGCCTGGTGCCCACGGAATCGCAAGCGATGCCGGACGACGCCAGCGACCTGATGAAGCAATACGCGGAGGGGTTTCCTGTGGTGATGCAGGCTTGGTGGAAAGCGCTACGTATCGTCTAGCGGTCGGGTGAACCGATGCTGTTCAACTCACTCACCTTCGTGCTGTTTTTTGCGATCGTCCTCGGATTGCACAATCTGCCCCTCAGCTGGCGCGTCAAGAAAACCAATCTGCTGCTCGCAAGCTACCTGTTCTACGCCGCCTGGAATCCGCCCTTCGTACTCCTGTTGTGGTTATCCACGATCGTCGACTGGATCGTTGCGCGGCGCATCCACGCCGAAGAACGCCAGGGTTACCGGCGTCTCTGGCTGATCGTCTCGATTGCCGTGAACCTCGGTGTGCTCGGATTCTTCAAGTACGGCGACTTTCTTCTGCACAACTGGCAGGCGGCGATGGGTTCGTTCGGCATCACCTACACGCCGCCCGAGTGGAGCATCGTGCTGCCGGTCGGGATTTCCTTCTACACATTCCAGACGATGGCCTACAGTCTGGACGTATACCTGCGCCGTGCTGCACCGGCGAAATCGCTGCTCGATTTCTCCCTGTTCGTGACCTTCTTTCCGCAACTCGTGGCGGGGCCGATCGTGCGTCCAACCCAGCTCATCCCGCAATTCGCCGAACCGCGCCGCGCGAGCCCCGGCCAGCTACGCTGGGGTCTGGCGCTGATGACCATCGGCCTGTTCAACAAGGTCGTTATCGCCGACGGCTTGCTCGCGCCATCCGCCGATGCGGTCTTCGGCGCCGAGGCAGCGCTGCCCGCGCTCGACGCCTGGCTCGGCACCCTGGCGTTCTCGGGGCAGATCTTCTGCGACTTCGCCGGCTACTCCACCACCGCCATCGGCATCGCGCTGTGTCTGGGGTTTTCGCTGCCCAACAACTTCCGCTTTCCGTACGCGGCGATCGGCTTTTCGGACTTCTGGCAACGCTGGCACATTTCGCTGTCGAGCTGGCTGCGTGACTACCTCTACATCCCGCTTGGCGGCAACCGCAAGGGCCGCGGCCGCACCTACGCCAACCTGATGACCACTATGCTGCTCGGCGGCCTGTGGCACGGCGCGAGCTGGACGTTCGTTGTCTGGGGCGGTCTGCACGGCCTGTATCTCGCAATCGAGCGTTGGCTGACCGAGACCTTCGCCGGCGCCCGCATCGCCCGGACCGTGCTCTTTCAGTTCGCCATGGCGCTGGTCACCTACTTCGCAGTGAACATCACCTGGGTGTTCTTCCGGGCCCAGGATTTTCCCCAGGCGTTCAGCATGCTCGTCTCGATGTTCGGGCTGCAGACCGAGGCCACCTCCGTGTTGCCGACCATCCGGATCATCGAAGTGATCGTCGTGACGGTATCGTTGGTCGGTATCCACTGGTTCATGCGCGAACGTTCGCTGGAAGACGTCGCTCAGCGGGCCCCGACCTGGCTGCTGGGATTCATCTGGGGTGCGATGCTATTCGCCATCATCACCGCACAGGGAACCGGCGATGCCTTCATCTATTTTCAGTTCTGAGGTGCCCGCATGAGTGAGGCCAGAGTCGACCAGGGCGAGTTCTACGAGCGACAACTACCGGCCGTACCCGCCGCCGCATTGGGACTGGCGCTGGTGGTGCTGCTGATCGGTATCGGTATCTGGGAGTATTCCATGCGCGGACTCGGCCTGGAGACCTGGGATCTCGATGACGGTCCAGGCCACTGGGCGGTGGAGCGCCGCAAAGTGGACGCCGGCGGCGTGGACGTCGCCATCATCGGCGCCTCGCGCATCCTGTTCGACACCGACCTGGATGTGTTCGAGGAAGTCACCGGAATTCGCCCCGTCCAACTAGCCCTCGCCGGCACTGTTGCGCGCTCGTTTCTCACGGATCTAGCCGACGACGAGGACTTCAACGGCCTGCTGATCATCGGCATGACCGAACTCGTGTACTTCTTGCCCCCGGAAGGAGGTCTGTTCGAGGGCGCGCTCAGCTTCTACCGGGACGAAACCCCGTCCGAACGGTTCGGGCACCAGGTCTATCTTCGGTTGCAGGGATTGTTCGCGTTCATCGATTCCGAGTACACCCTGACACGCCTGATTTCGCGTCTACCGATGCCGCGACGAGAGGGTACGTTCGATCCGTACGACGAGGTCTGGAAACTGAAGACGAACGAAGCTGACCGGCAGACCCGGCTATGGCATCGGATCGAGTCGCCTGGGCCTCTTCTGGAACATGCCAGACACGCATGGGTTGCCGACTGGGAATACTTCAAACCGATTTCCCTCGAGGGCTTCGCCCCCGACGCGATAAACGAAGCCATCGCCACGACTTACCGCGATATCGAGAAAATCCGGGCCCGGGGTGGCGAGGTGGTGTTCGTGCGTTGCCCTTCGTCGGACTTCTACCAGGACATCGAGCGTGAGTACCTGCCACGAGCGCGAATCTACGATCGGTTGATCGCCGAGACATACACATTGGGCCTGCACTTCGAAGACTACGAATCGATGCGGGGGCTGATCCCTCCGGAGTGGTCGCATCTCTCCGCAACGGACGCGAAGGTGTTCACGCGCGCCTACGCTTTAGAGTTGGTCAAGCAGTCAGCCTGGCTGCAGGCGCGAATGGCCGAGCGCAACGAACCAGGAGAATGACATGAAGATTCTCGTCGCCATCGACTTCTCCGCAGTCACGGAGCGCATCATGGACGTGATGGAACGCATGCCGGGGCGGGACGACGCCGAGGTGTTCCTGCTGTACGTCGCAGCCCCCGAGCCGGATTTCGTTGGTTACGAAGCGGGGCCGAAAGTGGTACGCGACCAGGTCGCGGCGGAGCTACGCCGGGAACGCGACCAGTTGCGCGAACTCGCCGAACGCCTCCGCGCCGCCGACATCCCCACCACCGCGATCATGGTGCCCGGAGCGACGGTGGAGGCCATTCTCGAACAAGCCGGAAAGCGCGGCGCCGAGTTGCTTGTGATCGGCAGTCATGGCCACGGCGCGATGTTCGATCTTCTGTTTGGCAGCATCTCGGAGGGGATCGTGCGCCGCTCAACGCTGCCGGTGCTGGTGGTGCCGTCCCGCACTTAGATCACCATGGCGCAAGTAACCAAGGTTGGTACTATCTTCGCCTGACATCCGCGGGAGGGAACGATGACGACACGTCGAGTAGTTACGGCAATCGATGAGCAAGGCAAATCCTATTTCAAGCACGACGGTCCAACGCCCGGCCGGGTAGAACTTGGCCTGTTCATCGACGAGGAGATCTGGATCGATGATCCGGCGCGCCCCGATCCCTCCGGCGAGTACGACCCGGCGAGCGCCGAGGGGTTTCAACTGGAGCCGCCCGCCGGCGGATCCTGCATCCGCATCTTCACGTTCCTGCCCGAGACGGCTCTTGCTGAGGACAGAGAGGCCTACGACCCGGAAGTGCTGGCCGCGGCCGCGTCGCGCTTCGACACGGGCGACGCCATGGAGGCGGACAATCCAGGCATGCACACCACGGCTACCATCGACTACGGCATTATCCTGTCGGGCAATGTCACGCTGGAGCTCGACAACGGCGAAGTCGATCTCGGCCCCGGTGACGTCGTGGTCCAGCGCGCCACGCGGCACGCCTGGCGCAACCGCTCGGGACAGCCCTGCGTCGTAGCCTTTGTACTGATCGGCAGCCCGAACTACGAGGCAGGACCATGACCACCACCGACCACCGCATGCCAGGCGCCGACGAGTGCGTCATCCGCCACATTCTAGAGAAGCATGCACGGGACACACCCGATGCACCCTTTGCCGTATTCACCGACGGCGGTCGGTGGAGCTACGCGGACACATTGACGAAGGTACGCCAGACCGCGGCGGGGTTGCAGGCGCTCGGTGTCAAGCAGGGCGATCACGTGTTCTGCTGGCTGCCCACGAGCGGCGACTGTTTGCGGGTCTGGTTCGCCATCAACTACCTCGGGGCCGTGTACGTCCCAGCGAACCTCGCCTACAAAGGCGGACTGCTCGAGCACGTCGTGCAGCTTTCCGATGCGAAAATCGGGGTGGTGCACGCGGATCTCGCGCCGCGCCTGAAGGACGTCGAGTTGCACTGGCTGAGCGACGTAGTGATCCTCGATGGCGCACCACCGGACGACTCACGGCTGACGTTTCACGCGGCCGGCGTGCTCGAGCCAGACCAGCAGCCGACGGACCTCGAACGGCCCATCGAACCCTGGGACATCGCCTACGTGATTTTCACGTCAGGCACGACCGGACCGTCCAAAGGCGTGCTCACTTCGTACACGCAGATCTGGACCCAGAACGTGGAGGCGCTGCCCATCGTTACACGCGAAGATCGCTTCATGATGACGCTGCCGCTGTTTCACGTGGGTGGCACCGGACCGATTTACGCGATGCTCTCCACCGGCGCGTCAGTCGCCATGGTGGAATCCTTCAGTACCGAGAACTTCTGGCAGACCGTCGACGAAACCCAATCCACCTACTGTGTGCTGCTCGGTGTGATGACTCCATTTCTGCTGGCGCAACCACCGTCGGATCAGGACAAGCTGCATACGCTGAAACAAGCGCTAATGGTGCCCTGGGCCGATGACGCCAGGCAGTTCGCGGAGCGGTTCGACATCAAGCTGTACACCCTGTTCAACATGACCGAAATCTCCTCGCCGATAGTCTCAATACCCAACCCGCCCCAACCGGGCATCGCCGGCACGCTGCGCGAGGGATTCGATGCGCGAATCGTGGACGAGAACGACTGCGAGGTGCCGGTGGGCACGGTCGGCGAGCTGATCCTGCGCTCGGACCGCACGTGGGCCATGAATTCCGGTTACTACAAAAACCCGGAGGCCACCGTGGAAGCCTGGCGCAACGGTTGGTTCCACACGGGCGACGCATTCCGGATGGACGAAGAGGGAAACTATTTCTTCGTCGATCGGATCAAAGACGCGATCCGCCGCCGGGGCGAGAATATCTCGAGCTTCGAGGTCGAGGCCGAGGTGCAGATGCACGAGGCCATTCAGGAAGCGGCCGCCATCCCGGTGAAAAGCGAAGTGTCCGAAGACGAGGTCATGGTGTGCGTATCGCTGGCGCCGGATCAGAGCCTCGATCCGGTCGAGCTGATCGAATTCCTGCAACCGCGCATGGCGCACTTCATGATTCCGCGCTATATCCGGGTCATGGACGATCTGCCGAAGACCCCGACCTCGAAAGTGCAGAAGCACCTGCTGAAGGACCAAGGCGTGACGTCCGATACCTGGGATCGGGAAGCCGCCGGCATCAAGATCAAACGCGAAAAAATCGGTGGCCATTGAATGAGCAACGTCACGGTCTATGACCACCCGCTGTCGCCCTACGGGCAGAAAGTGAAGATCGCCTTGTTGGAGAAGGGCGTCGCGTTCGAGGCACCGATGCCGGACGCGCTCGGCAGCGGCGCAACGGCCGGCGAGTTCGCGGCCGCCAGCCCGCGCGGCGAGGTCCCGGCGCTGATCGACGGTGAGGTCGCGGTGTTCGACTCGACGGTGATCCTGGAATACATCGAGGAACGCTGGCCTGACCCGCCACTACTGCCCGCCGAACCCGCCGAACGCGCCCGGGTACGGATGCTCGAGGATGTCATGGACACCCACTTCGAAGCGATCAACTGGGGCATGTCAGAGATTCGCTATTTCGGCCGCGCACCCGGGGAGCTGGGCGAGCAGATGATGGCAACGGCCGGTGAGCAGATTGCCACCTGGTATGCCTGGCTCGAAGGCCAGTTGTCGGATCGCGAGTGGTTCAACGGGGCGGGTTTCGGCTGGGGCGATCTGTCGGTCGTACCCTATGTGAACGGCGCAGCCGGATTCGATATCGTTCCCCCAGCCGACTCCCGACTGGCGGACTGGCACACGCGTGCCAATGCACGCGACAGCGTCCGCGAGTGTGCGCAGGCGGCCGCTGCGGTGGCCTTCGACAGCCCGGCGGCGAGCCTGGATCAGGTCAAGGCCGCCATGGATGCGGGGATGTTCAAACGGGAGTACCGCGACCATCGGCTGGAGTGGATGATCAAGACCGGCGGGTTGAGTGTCATCCAGGACGGGCTGAAGAAGGACAACATCCGCTTCATCGAGCCGTTTGCCGCCACCCGCTGACGCTTACCTCCTCCCTCCAGGCACTGCTTCGGGGTATACTGTGTGAACTCATGTGTAGAGGATCACACACGTGGCCACGAATCTCTCACTGGACCCGGAACTGATTGATCGTGCGCTGGAGTTGAGCGGTGAGCGCACCAAGAAGGCAGCCGTCACGAAGGCGCTCGAGGAATTCATCGCACGCAGAGAACAGAAAAAGCTGAGGGAATTGTTCGGCAAGCTCGATTGGAATGACGAGGTGGACTACAAGGCCGATCGAAAGCGCCGATGAACCTGTTCGTGGACACCAGCGTCTGGTCGATGGCATTTCGACGCAGCGACGGCGCGCCTGCACCCGAAGTGATCCGCCTGGATCGAGCCCTGGAAGCCGGAGAAGGGATTTATACCACCGGCATCGTGCTGCAGGAGTTGTTACAGGGCTTCACGAAGCCGCGATCCGCGGAGCAGATCGTGAAGCAGTTTTCCGCAATTCCATTTCTGGCGCCGCAACGAAAAGACTACATCGAAGCGGCGCAACTTCGAAATGTCTGCCGGCGCCGTGGCGTGCAGATCGCAACCATCGATGCGCTGCTGGCCCGGTTGTGCATCGAAAACGAGCTGACCATGCTCAGCTGCGATCAGGACTTCACGTTGCTCGCCGAGCTCACTCCGCTCAAGCTCTGGCAGCCTGGACCTGCCGAGATACCGTAGTTGATGCGCGCCGTAGCGTAGTTCAAGGTCTTAGGGTTAACCTGACGTCAAGACCTGACTGGAGATCGTCATGAGCGAGGAGATGCCATCCGCCAACCATCTGATCAGGTTCTGGACCTGGCGCGATCTGACCCATCAGCAGGTTGCCCACGACGACGACGACGCGGCGGCATTTACCGAGCGCGCCGAAGAACTGCGCGCCGAAGTCGAGTTTCTGTTGTCCGGCGGTCTGTCCGAAGGCGCAGAAGAGGCGCTGGGCGCGCTGGCCGAACAGGACATGTCCGATTTCTGCATCATGGTCGACCTGTCCCAGGAAATGGACCTGCCCGGCGTTACCCCACTCGCCAATACCACCCGCAAACACCTCGAGCAGTTCTTTGACCACGAACCCTGGCACTCGCTGATGGTGGACACCGACCTGACGGTGGCATTGGCGATGTACGAAAATCTGGCGATGCGCGAGGACAACCTGCCCTGGTACGAAGTTTCCCCGAACCTGGTTCGAATCACCGCCCGGGTCCTCGATCAGGCCAACGCCGAACATCTGCAACGTTTCGCCGGAGAGTTGGAGGCGTTGCACGACCACTCCAAACTCGAACTGCCGCCTGCGGTCGCCGAGTTAGCACGTTATCTGGTTGATAGCGCCGCGCATCGCCTGGGTATCGAGCCGCCATCCATCGGTACCAGGCCCCCAGGCACGAGCGCTTGAAACCCCTCGTCTGGACGTGGTTCTGGTTGCTCGGCGGCTGGATGATAACCAACTGTGCGGCAGCCGAAGTGGTGATCATCGGCGGCGAAGGACACGATTGCCGAGCGGATCCGGGTTGCTTCAATCGCATCCATCCAGAGATTCCCATGGCGGCACGCGCCGAGCCCGGGCAGACGATCCTGCTGCACACCCGCAACTCGGAGGACATCGATCTCGATCCCGACGCACCGCCTGACCCGCGCGAGGCAGACCCGCAGTTCGGCGCGGTGCATCCCTTGACCGGGCCCGTCCACATCAACGGCGCGGTGCGCGGCGATGTGTTGGCGGTGACGCTGCTCGACATCGAACCCGGCGCCTATGGAATGACACTGATCACTCCGGATGGGCTGGTCAGCGACGCAATTGCGGGGCCCTTGACGGTACGCTGGCGCCTGAACCGCCAGTTCGCCGTCAGTGACGCGCTGCCCGGCGTGCGCATCCCGAACGCAAGTTTCCCCGGCGTAGTAACCGTACTGCCAGGGGCCGCGGAACATACCCGGATGCTGCGGCGTGAAGTAGCGCTGGCAGCCGCAGGGGGCACCGTGTATGGCCCCCATCCGCTGTACGCGTCGCCGGACTCGATCTGCGGCCCGGCTGGCACGCACAAGGATGAGTGTCTGCGGACCATCCCGCCACGCGAACACGGCGGCAATCTCGACATCCGCTACCTGGGGGTCGGCGCGACCCTCTACCTGCCGTGTTACATCGACGGCTGCGGGCTCGCGGTGGGGGACGTTCATTTCGCCCAGGGCGACGGCGAGGTGGCGGGTACCGCCATCGAGATGGACGCACACGTCAGCCTGACGACGCGGTTGATCAAAGATGGGCCCGAACTGCTCCGTGGAGCTCACTACGAAGGACCGGCGCGCCTGCTGGAGATCCCCTCGCGAACTTTCTACGCCACCACCGGCATGCCGCTGAAGCCGCGCGGCGACGTGCCGCCTGACATGGCATACCTGGCAGCGCCGAAGATCGCCACGCTCGAGAACCTGTCGAAGGACCTGACCCTGGCGGCCCGCAACGCGTTGCTGGAAATGATCGACCACATCCAGCGTGCGTATGGACTCACGCGCGAGCAAGCCTACATCGTCGCGAGCGTGGCCGTGGATCTGCGCATCGGCCAGCTGGTCGACGCACCGAATGTGGTCGTCACAGCCATCCTGCCGACCGACATCTTCCAGGCAGACCAGCCATGACCTCGATCAACTGGAGGGCGCCAACCGGGCCAGCAGTTCCGGATCCAGCGGCAACAGCGTCGGCTCGGGATAGGCTTGCGGGTCCAGCATCGTCAGCCCTTCCATCATCGGGATGCATTTGCGCATCGTGACGATGTACACGACCTTGTCGACCACCTCGCCTTCCGCGTGCACCGCGCCGGCCGGAATGTTGAGCCGGTCGCCCGCCTGCAACGGAATCCGCTCGGCGTTTTCGTCCAGCAGGTAGGTCTCTCCCTCCATCACGTAACCGATGATATCGCCATCGTGCCAATGCAGCGGCAGTTCGGGCGACGTACCAGAGATATAGGTAGTGGGCCAGAAACCGGAGCTGCGAATGTCATCGAAGACATCTTCCTTGGTCTGAAAATAGCCCTTGTCGACGGTCAGCTTCATGTCACGCTCCGCTAATCTGAACGGGTACTACACAACCGAGGATACACCAGGCGGTTCAGCCCGCGCAGGAGTGCGCAGCCACCAATCCACCAGAATCAGATTGGGTACCCAGCTCAACCACGCCACGATCGCATAGGCCGACTCGAAGTCGAGCCCGAACCCCCCTTGCAGAATTGGCAGTTGAATGCGCAGCATCACAGCGGCGAATGCCAGGGCGTAGTTACGGGTCACCCAGAGCCGATGACGGCCAAGGTCGCCGGCCCGCACCGCGCGGTACGCCAGCGTCCCGCTCGTCAGCCAGACGATCGCCAGCAGCCCGAAGCCAACCCGGCCGACCGGCCCGCCGGCCGCGCCGAACGCAAGCACGAGCCCGCCAATGCCACCGATCAGCACGCCGCTGAGGTAGGCACG
>PVMK01122488.1_pt1 | contig 23528 bp, 30 predicted proteins | sample 1853481 | NCBI WGS metagenome assembly PVMK01 (sample SAMN08533507, study PRJNA380276) | Marine sediment metagenome, whole genome shotgun sequencing project. | reverse complement strand
CATTAATACCGGCCTTGGATATACAATCCGGCAATTCTTCCTTCTGATCTACGAAGAGCTCAGGTGAGTATGGAGCTGCGTGTGAATTAAGAAATATTTTTATTCGCAACAACATCTAGGTATAAAATTAGAAAATAATAACAAATAGTTAATAAGCAGGTATTCATGTTGAAAGCTGCAAATTATATTGCTATATGATGTATGTTTGCTTTTGGGTGGCTGATAAATAGCCAAAGTGAAAGTATAGATACTTTGGATAAATGTGATGTTGATACGCTGATTAGAATTGGAAAACAGTAAAATATAAAAGTTCCTGATTTTTAAAAATTAAAAATAAGACTTCGGGAGGAGATACTAACTCATGACCTTCACCAAAGCAGATCTCATCAACCAAGTCCACGCCACCCATCCCAAGCTTACAAAAGTTCAAGCACGTGAAGCTGTAGAGGCCATCCTTCGTGCCATAAAGTCCAGTCTTGGAAATGGCGAAGATGTCCTTCTGTCAGGGTTCGGGAAATTCAGTGTCAACGATAAATCATCCCGGAAAGGTAGAAATCCTCAAACCGGTGAATCATTGATGCTGGACGCAAGGAGGGTGATTACTTTTAAGCCAAGTGGGAAGTTACGAGAGAAGGTAAATGAGAAGTGAAGGTTCTTTGGAAAGATCTTGACCCCATCATACATACAGACGAAAGGTTACACCATTTAGTGGAATTAACCTTCGATGATGAAGAGGAAAAAGGCGGTCCCAATATTGAAATAAAGGGTGATTCTATTATATGTTTTTACTCAATTTTATAACTTGAGATTCATTATGCCATTAAACTCTTTATGGGAAAAACTTTTAAAGTCGGATTCATTAAAGCGTGGTTGGCACCTTGCGAGAGATGACTCTTCATCCGATTTTGCTGAAGATTTAGCAAGTGTTGATCTTTATGCGGTTGACATTAAAGCTGAGTTGAAAGAATTAGCCAATCGATTGGCGACAAATACTTTCAAGCCGAAACCCCTTAAAAGAATTGAAGTGCCAAAAGGAAGTCTAGGGTTCAGACCTGGTTCAATTTTGTCATTTCCTGATCGTATTGTCGTCTCGGCCATAATTTATATTATTGCTGAAGTTATTGATAAAGAATTACCAGACTCTGTTTTTAGCTGGCGCTTGAAGAAACCGATCCCTAGAAAAGGCCCTCTATTTAAAGAGTCAAGTATCTTAGACTTGCCATACCTAAAAAAGAAAACAATAAGATTTAAAATTAGCCCTTTTGAGCCTTGGTATGCTAACTGGCCAGAGTTTGATAAAGTTTCAAGGACAACATTTAGGAGTACTAGTTATCGGTTCTTAGCAACATCAGATATTGCTGCCTATTTTGAAAATATCCAATTACCTTTACTTCGCGACCAACTCTTACGCCACCTCCCGAATGATCCGAAGATAGTCAATTTACTCTTTTCTTTTCTTGAAGTATGGGCCCATAAAACTGATGATGGACGCACGTATTTAAGAGGAATACCGCAAGGCAATTTTGTTTCAAGTTTCCTTGGCAATATATATCTATTACCTCTTGAGCCTCTTGCAAAATGATCAAATTAAACAGTAAAGACGCAGCGAGATTATTGGGTTAAGCCAACCAAATGGGTTACATTACCTCGCCATGTTCATTTTGCTGAATTTTTGTATAATTTTATGGTCACATAGGCGCACGTTTCTTGTGATTATACTGCTTTGTTTGTTCTTTGACAATCTATCTGAGCAGCCGTAGGAGCTGATCAGCGAATAAAACGATCACCCCGAGCATCAAATGCTGGGCCACCTTGCTGTGTCCTTTCACCATAATGTTGTTGGCGCCAAAATCTTCTTTCAGCCGGCTATTGGCCCTTTCTGCAGAAGATCGAACTTTGTAGCGTTCTGCCTCATGGGGCAGCATTGGAATGACTTCTTTGCCACGAGCATTCTTATCAATGATCGGTACATGTCCAAACTGCCGGCTTATTTCATCAATCCGTTTAGCATCGTAGGCGGCATCCATCAGGTCATACAGGTAGGTGACTTTGTTGCTAGTCAACTTGATCAGCGGGATGGCAACCTGGCTGTCATGTATCGAAGCAGAGGTAACAAGGGCACTGATCGGCAGGCCCGCATCGTTTATATCCAAGTGCAGCTTGTAGCCATTCCAAGATGTCCTGTAGCCCTTGGCATTTTTCTTGGTGCCTCGGTCACATTTGGTCGGCAGTTCCTGGACAGCCTCTTCTGCGGACAAAGCAACTTGACGGTCAAGTCGTTTTTTTACAGCCGGTTCTCGTTTTTCACCCTTGGCAGGACGGCCTCTCTTTCGTAGTTTCTTCGGTTCTTTCAATTTCTTGGCAGGTTTCTCCCTGCCAATGATGGCTGTGGAATCCCGGCTAATATGTCCGAGTAATTCATCTGCCAAATAGTTTCGAACCAGGGAATCATGTGCACGAGAGCCAAGTCTACTGGCAGAAAACTCTGCAAATGCCCGTGAGAATGTGGCCTCTGAAGGTATAGCACTTTTGGTTGCAAAGCCGCATATACGTCTCAGGTTCTTGGTTGCCTGAAGCGCTCGGATTAAATCAATGGTTGTGGGCAGACGGTATAAGGTCTTTGCCACAAATGCACGTGCCATAGATTGTCGATCAAGAGGATTACGACCTCGCCAGTGGTTCATTTGGCCTCTTGAGGCATACTTTTCAACCTGGACAATCTCGAGAATTGATACCAGTCGTTGTTCCTGCTCAGTCAGCGGGGCATCAAAACATTCGTTCAGGTAAGGGAACAAACTTTTTTGGACACGACCCATTAACCATGATATCTTGTCAGTGAGCTTCATCGGCATCCTCCTTGGCTTTTTTTTGGTGGTACAAAACAATACCATGGAATGCCATGAAGCTCAATCATTTCAATATTTTATATTAATAAAAATCCTTGGCCAATTTTGCAAGAGGCTCTCTTGATAGAGAATTTATCGATTTCCAGAAGAAATATGATTCTAGATATTTTAGGTATATGGATGACGTAAGAATCTTCACGAAATCTCAGGAAAACGCGCGTCTTGCAATATTTTTGATGGACAGAACCTTGCGCAGCTTACATTTAGATGGACAGAACCTTGCGCAGCTTACATTTAAATGTGCAGACAGCGAAGACAAAAATATTTGACGAGAGAAACAAAGAGATAACAAAAGCACTTATTGATCAAAGAGTAGATGAGCTTTCTGACCTTATTGACACCCTCAAGTCAAAAATTAAAAGTGGCCCAATTTCTAGTACTGATAAGAAAAAGACGCTAAAAAAATTAGCGGATATTTCTAAGGTAAAAGGAACTAATGGACAAAAAATTCATGGTGCAAAAAAACCTCTTGAGGGGCTTACGGTAAGGGCTTTCATTAGATGGATAACTGCCCATCAGATGCTTGAGAGTTCAGGGTATATCGGCAGATTGTTGGCTGAAATCAGAATCAATCCTGACCACAGGCTGATGCGACGCCTATTGATGGCTACAAAAAATTTCCCAAGGCTGTCTTCAATCGAGCGTAAGTTAATGGATTTTTTAGAATCAGAATACAACATTTTCCCTCATCAAGAAGCTGAATGTCTGAGGGCAATTAGGTATTTAAGTAGAATCTCAAGCAGAACCAAAACTTACGGCTATAATATATTATTAGACAAAAACAAAAATCCTTATGTCCGATTACAGGCCGCATATCTTCTTGCATGAACTGAATTAACGAAACCAAATCTTGATGATTTGTTAAAAGTGTTTAACGAAGATGATCACCCCTATGTTCAAAGTGCAATTGCGGGGCTGCTTGTTCAGCGAAGAAAGAATAATAAAGAAATTGTCAGAATGTTAGTACTGCATCCAAACGATAAAATACGAAGACTCGGCAAACTTTATAGCCGCATAAAAAATGACAAGGCAGTTGCAAAAGATAGGTTAAATCATATTTTTCGTCCAAGTATAGGTTGGATAGTTTGTGATAACATGCCATTTATTCATCTAATGGCAAATTCCACAGAAGAAAATATTAGGCTACAGCTGCTTACAACAATAAAATCGCCCAAAAAGACGTTGGAGCTAGTTGAGGTTAGGGAGATTCTTAAAAGTATACATTCCAGATTAAAAGAAAGTCTCAAAAGTTGAACTTTCACAAAAGAGGACAGATTGAGGTCGTCCCAGTCAATATATCTATAATTATTCCTTCCTTTTTCCATACATCTTCCGGTCTTCTCTTAGCACCACTATATAGGCTACTATATAGATTATAAACGCTGCAAAACAATAGATAAGACCATTTAAGGACACTTCTGATGTCACGATATTCTCCATATGCTTTTTCAAATAAAATCATGCAATATGATGTATCACAGAGCCTTCTTTCTGAAGCAAATTCCCCAAAATATCAGTTACTCCGACTGCAAATCCATTCTGCCATCCGGTAATGAATTCACAAAATTCCACAGGAGACAGATTGTCTGTTTTGCTTTCAAACAAAGCATCTGTATATTTCTTGGATTTTTTCCCGCATGTACTTTTGCCATCTCTATATCCCTGCTGATAACCTTCTTGCCTGTAATCTATTTTGCAGTCCATTTTTCCTCCTCAACAAGAGTAGCCGAGTTACATTTAAATTATGTATTCTTCTTCCCAATATACTTATTTGTTAACCACAAAATGGTAAAAGAACAAATAAGTAAAAGTTAGTATAAAACCCGGGAAAACACTGTATATAGATTAAAAACCATCTACCAATGGTGAAAGGATATTATGAAGGGCGTAAAAGAATGGAATGATAATTTGTAGTTCTGATAGCCATCATCAATGGTGACCATCAGGGTCAAACTATCTATATTCATTCAGGACTGAAGTTTTGGAAATATTTAGACCGCAACACCGCATTTCAAATCGGACTAGGCCCCAACTTCATGAGCTGCATTGCCTCCGGGATTTCTCTTATAGGATGTTTCAAATTTCTCCTGGAAGCTCTTTGCCAGCTTATTTGCCGCCTGCCGGCAGGCTGCAACATTGTCCCAAGTTTCCCAGGGTTTGAGAATATCCTGGGACGACACCCCGCGGCACTCCGTTATCATTTTAAAGCCGAATTGTTCGTGGGTCTGATGCCGCGCATGCTCCAGATCACCACTTAATGCGGCAGCTATCATTGCTCTGCTGTCCCGGATAGAGATTCGTGAACCGACACCATAGCCTCCGCCTGACCAGCCGGTATTCACCAGATAAACCTTGGCTCCCGATTGTTCCAGTTTTTTCTCCAGTAGCTGGGCATATTCAAATAAGTTCCTGGGCATAAAGGGGAGTCCCGTAGCAGGCCGAGAAAAACGGGACCGGTTCGGTGATCCCCCACCTCGGTCCCTGCCAGCTTGGATGTATAGCCCATCAGAAAATGATACATTGCCTGTTTCGGGTTTAGCCTGGAAATGGGCGGCAATGTTCCCGTAGCGTCCGCCGATAAAAAGAAAATTGTTTTGGGATCCTTTGCCGTACCGGTTTCACTGGGATTCGGCAGGTTTTTCAAGGGATATGATCCTCTGCTATTTTCCGTGATGCTTGCGTCATCATAATTGAATCTTCCTCTCGTCATGACAACATTTTCAGTCAGGGAACCGAACTTCTTCATGGCATTGTAGATATCGGGTTCTGCATTCTTGTCGAGCCTGATAAGCTTTGCGTAACAGCCGCCTTCCATGGCAAAGAGGCCTTTTTGTCCCCCAGGCAATTTGATCATCGCCCAGCATGGTCCTGTCCGGGATCCGAGGAGAGGGTGGTTTTCCCCGTGCCGGATAATCCAAAGAAGAGGGCGGATTCCCGGTTATCGCCGATATTGGCTCCGCAGTGCATGGGAAAGATGCCCATGGTAGGATAAATATAGTTGAGGAAGGTAAAAACGCCCTTCTTCGGCTCACCGCAATACTTCATGCCTGCCACGAGGATTCTTCGCTTGTTGAAATCAAGAATGACGGCGCCGTCCTGCTGTAAACCATACTGTTCCGCATCGAGTTTCAAATCGGGCAGCACTATGGCGGTCACGGCATCCTCTTTAATTTGGCCCTCCAGGATCATATCCGCAGGGGGGAGATCGCGGAATTGATTGATGGCAAACAGGGTTCGTGAGGCATGGGAGGTTATGAACTGAAAAGGAAAGGCATTTTCCAGATCCGCTCCCAACATCCTGTTGGCGACGAAAATCTCCTTTTTTTCATTAATATAGTTGATGATTTCCTCATAAATGAGGTCGGCCTTTTTGCGGGTCATGGGTTGATTGAGTTTTGAATTGGAGAAATCAACACCCGGGGCATCATCAATAATATATCTGGCAACCGGTGTTCTCCCCGTATGCCTCTCTTCCCCGTACTGGTCATCGACCCTGGTATTGATGACCAGGGTACCTTTTCTGCTGAGTTCACCTTCTCCTCGGCGGATTGCTTCGGTGACAAGCTGAGAGAAGTGCAGATTCTCTATCCCTTTCGTCTCACCCAGATTACAGGTCACATCTTCATTTATTCCTAATCTGCCCAAATCGAGTAATTCCTGAATGCCCATTTACACACCCCTTGAGGAATAGTGTTCTTCATCAGCCGTTGCAGATAGTAAGCTGCTCTTAATTACTCTCTGTCGCTTACTAAGACGCGGCCCGCATATGGCTCTTTCTTTATTTCAGGTGTAGTTTTCCTGTTTTTTCTGATTATACGCGATAGCTGACGTGATAACCATAGCCCGGTGAAAATCAGGGGATACAATACTAATTTTCAGGAACGGGCTTGACATTCTGACATTCCTCAAGTCCAGATATCTATATATATACCCTCTCCCTCTCTGTAGATATCACCTTTTAACATCACCATCAAAGCACATAACGCAGGTAAGCCATAATGCCTGTGATAATCTGTGCAAGTGCCAGGAAAAGGACAACAAGGTTGTTTATGCCGTGGATGGCTGGAAGGAATCTGCGCTGCTTGGGATTGAGGTACAGGACGAGACCGGAAAAGATACCGAACAGTCCAAGCGGCAGCAGTATCATGGCAACTGCAACATGCAATCCCATATCAGGATTGACCAGGTAGCGGTTAACCATAAAGAGCCCTGCAGCAATGCCGCCAAGCATGGAGATAAGTCCTATGAAACCAACAATTGCATGGCGCTTCCGGAGAAATTGCGTTGTTTTGTTGTAATGCAGGCTTTTGGTGCGCTGGAATCCCAGGTAAGCTGCATAAAAAGCCAGCAGAATGGCACCAAACTGGGCAACTGGATGGATGCTGAGGATGAGTGTCATATTCTTGACCTCCTGAATCCTTTACTTTTCTTATAAGCACAGCTCGGGTATAATTCTTACTCTATACATTACTTACCTGTTTACAAGAGCCATTGCATGTAACGGCCCTCTCCAGAATAACAAAGGGCACAGATCTATTTTTGAGCACGAGAAAAACACGTAATGAATAACTCTTTAAAGGGAGCCTTATTGTCAGGTTTGATATTTCCAGGCCTGGGTCAGGTTGCTCTAAAACACTATAAACGGGGTGCTGTCATAATGTTTACGGTTATAGTCAGTATGGCCGTAGTTGCAGTGAAAGCAGTACAACACGCCCTTGCCATCCTGGAGAACATTGAGTTGGAGGGTGGCATAATCAGCATGGACACCATCTTGAACGCAGTCACCCAGGCATCCGCCAATTCCGGGAACCTAACATTCAATCTCCTCTTTTTATTGATAACTGTCTGCTGGATCATAGGAACTGTTGACGCTTACAGAATCGGGAAGAAAAAAGACATCGAACAGCGTTCACCGTGAGGAAGAGCAATGACGAACAATCAAAGTTGTCCAATAAAGTCCCCGGACCTGTCACAGGTGGAAGCTGTCTCCCTTCACCCTGAAAACGAGGTCAGCGATTATCAGCAGGCCGTGGAGTTGGCCGGAAGCGAGGCGGAGCAGCGGTTTGAGGAATATATGCTGGTGTCCTGGTATGACCGGGACCGGGATTTCGAATCGCCTCCCCATACTTCCGAGTGTTCGGAAGGCTGCAAAAAGGATGGCTATATCAATTATGGACTGAGCCATGGAGCGACGCTCAGGGTTGATATCGAGGATGGCCGGTTTGTCTTTTTCTACGCCCCGGTGGAATGGTGAAATTATTGCAAAAAAGTAGTGGATTTTAAAATTATTTTTAAAATGTTCAATCTACTTTACACTTTTCCCCCCTTAAGCTAATTTAGCAGGGCGGGTTTATCTCCCGGCAAATTAAATTAAAGGGTTTTACGAATGTCAGATATAGCAAAAAATGAAAAGAGATTAAATGAGAGGCACCTGCTTGAAGCAGAGGTCATGTTTAACACGAAAAATGACATTTACATGGCCAAGACGGTTGATATATCAAAGGGTGGTATCAGGATTGTTACAGAAAAGCCGATTAATATCCGTTTCCAGATAAAAGAGAATAATAAACTGGTACTGTATGATTCACAACTGGTGTGGGCCCAGGTGAAGGATGACGGTTCCATGGAATACGGTTTGAAATATTAAACGAAATTGACCAAATGATGAAACAACACTGTATTATTATATTCTTAAATTTTAGTTAACTATTCGATAAAGATGTGATCGTGCCGGATTCTAAAGTTGCAAAAACATATGTCAGGCCAGACAATACAGCTGTATTAACTTGTACGCACTGCGGCATCCAGAAAGTCGTCCTGGCTGATTTATTCACGGGGCGTAAGCACAGACTTAGAGTTAAATGCAGATGTCAAAAGGTTTTTATAGTCAATCTCGAGTTCCGTAACAGAGTTCGCAAAAAAGTAAATCTGAGAGGGACTTATATAAATCATTCACAGAAGGACAGCAGTGGACATCTTATCATCCAAAATATTTCCGTGACCGGATTGGCATTTATCACTTTGGATGGAAGAGACTTTAATGTGGGTGATGAGCTTAGCGTAGAATTTACCCTTGATGATGAGTATCAGACTGAATTCAAAAAAGATATTATTGTCAGGGATGTTGGCCACAAATCAGTTGGATGCGAGTTTGAAAAATCCGAAGATGCCTTTGGAAGTCCATTGGGTTATTATGTTACGCAAAATCTATAGATAGTATTATCCCAATAATCCCAATGCCAGGGTCAGGCTTAACATTTATCAGCATACGAAAATTGCTGATGATTGACAGAGTATTTTTCTTCCCAAAATACATAAAAAGAAGGCAGAGCCTAACCTCGACTCTGCCTTCTTTGCTTTCAATATCAGCTTACATGACTATTTAGATTCATGTATCATGCGTGCTGCCCCATGCTTAATCTCAACAAGGTCCTTTTTCATTTCAGCCAGACCATACCAGGTCACATAATCGGGATTCATGTGGAATGCCCCCTGGAAGGCCCGCATCCGGTGTTCCAGGAACATAACGTATAATGTCTGCTCAATAGGAGTGATGGCATCATAAAAGTTAAGCAGGTCCGGGTAGGCCGCCTTTCCCTCCTCCGGTTTGATGAGACCCTTGGCGTAAAGGTCGGCGACGAGCTCAATGGCTTCAGCCATCAGCTTATCAGCCTCTTTGATCATGGCATCACCATTTTCAAGACTGGTTTGCGCATATGATTTGCTGTGGCACTGGGAACAAATCTTGAGCATTTTGTCACGCGGAGCCTGCCATTCCTCTTTTGTCAAACGAGCCATCTTGCCTGCCTTGACAGCATCGAGACGAGCCGTCGGATTGCCCTCCGGATCAAGCACATGCAGGCCTTTCAGGATGGTTGTCCGGTAGCCCATCCACTCAGGATCGTCTTCGGGCAGACGCACGGCAAGAAAGCCCCAGGAAGTCATTACACCATGGTCGCCGTCCTCCATGTGGCAGGTCTGGCATTTCGGTGCCCGGCCGGTATCGCCCTCGGTCAGATAGATTACACCGTGCTTGGAGCTGGACCACATCTCCCACTGCGGATGATCAAACCCCATGTGGCAGGTACGACACGCTTCCGGCCTGTTTGCCTCTTCTTTGGAAAATTTATGCCGTGTATGGCAGGAATCACAAGGGGAACCATAACGGGCCTCTTTTCTACTGGCTTCGTCCCGCACCCCAACCTTGTGGCAGCCGCCGCAGCCTTTCATGCCCTGGATATAGGCATGCGGCTGAAGCCCTGTTGCAGGCATGGCATTCATGGCCACCCAGGCTAACGCGTGCTTGCCGGCCATATACTGATCATGCTTTTCTTCATGACATTTCTGGCAGGTCTTTTCTGTCGGTAACTGGACATTTGCCACATCAGTGGCGCTTTTGTGACCCGAACCATGACAATCTGAACAGTCAGTACCGGCCTTGCCCATTTCTCCGGAAAGGAAATCCTTCACAATGTTAGGTGTTACATCCCTGTGACACTTGATGCAGGCGCTTTCATCCGCACCAAAAACTGTGGCAGGCATGAATAATAATATCATTGCCAAGCCACTCCAAATAAAAACATTACCAATTGACTTCATCTGCTCCTCCTCATCTTTTTTTTACACACAAAACCTTTTGCCTGTTTATTTCTTAGACAATTAGAAAGGAAATTGGCATTGACTTAAGTCAAGCAAGTGCTAACAAAGCGCTCAACTCAAAATATCTGCTGATAATATTTTTAAAAAACTCTCTACAAAATCCTCCTCTCGTTCGGATTTATCCACTTTCTGACAGGTTGTTTGATTAATCATTCGTTAATTTCCCTTGTCTTATGTTAAAATAACCTGAACAATTCAGTGTCCAACTCTGTAAATTTTTTTATACTTCTTGGTGAAATAACAAATGAAAGAACAAGAAAACATGCAGGATTCTTTTGAAGTAATCAGGACATATTTTAAGAAAGGAAAAGTTCATGGCTTCATATAGCGATTTGAAATGCTGGGAAATAATAAACTGTGATCATCTGGAATGTCTTGCCAGGAGTGAACCGGAAACACCTTGCTGGGAAATTGCTAAAAGGGTTGCGGCTTTTCGCGATACTTCCAATACTTGTCGTGATTGTATAGTGTATCTACTTCAAAAAGAAACTTCTGTTTTAAGCAAAAAAGAAATTCAGGAAATTTTAAGACACAGGGAGCATTCTAAAAAGATTGGGACAGGTTATCTTGCCTGCATTTTAAAAACATCCACAAATGGTTAATTTTTGTTTCACAAATCACAATGTCTGCGATCAAACCAATTAGTCACGATTGATCGCAAAGCCAACATTGTGGCAAGAACCTGGACTTTTAAGAAAGTTACGATACTATTCTAATAGTAAATTATTCCTTCTTGCGGCGGATGACCGTATTGGAGCCGAAAGATGTTATTAAAGCTGCCGGCAATTTCAACAGGGGAGACAAAAGCGAGGGGTGCATGGAAACTATTGATGATATAAATGCAAAAGAGCAGGGTCAAAAGAAAGGCTTGAGCGGCATAAAGCTTTTCTTTCTGGTGATAGGGATCGCGGTTGTTACATCAATTCTGACGGTTTGGTTAAGCACATTATATTTTTTCCCCAAGCAGTTTAAGCCGGTTGAATTAAGTAAGTCCGAATCACAAGCACTGGCTGATAAGTTAGACCGACTGGATCAAACAACACGATCGAAAACTGCTCTAACTGATAAAGATGGTAAAGTGCTGACTCCGGGAAAATATAGCGAAGATGCGGCGAGCCGCCATTTAGTGTTCTCTGAGCGTGAATTAAATGCACTGCTGGCAAAAAATACTGCTCTGGCGGAAAAACTCGTAATTGACCTATCGGATAATCTGGCCAGCGCAAAACTTATTCTTCCGTTGGATCCGGATTTACCCATTCTCGGTGGCAAAACATTGAAGCTGAGTGCCGGTCTGGAGTTCCGTTATGAAGATGCAAAACCGGTGGTGATGTTACGTGGTATAAGTTTGTGGGGTGTTCCATTGCCAAATTCCTGGATCGGCGGCATTAAAAATGTTGACTTGGTCAAAGAATTTGGCGGTGATCAGGGATTCTGGAAGGCGTTTTCTGAGGGCATTGAATACATTCGAGTGGAAGAAGGCAAGCTCTCAGTGCAATTAAAAGAATAGGCTTTTTCCCGAAGGTCAAACGTATATTTTTTTATTTAACTCACAGCATTATTAAGTTGATATCAATAATTATTTGCTATTAGGGCTGCGTTCTATATAACATAGGTTGTCGCTGAAGAACTGTAAGGCAAATCTTGTTTTGCCGGTTTTTATTATTAATCTTGTTGTTTTAAAGGAGGGGATACCATGAAGAAGGGAATACTGAGCGGTTTCGGAGTTTTGTTTGTCGCTGCAATCCTGATTGGTGGTTGCAGCAAACCAGAGGAAAAGAAGGCTGAAGCACCCCCTGTGCAGAAGCAAACCGTACAGGAAAAGGCTCCTGCAGTGAAGCAGGAGACGGTAGAAAAAGCTGAACCAACTGTTGAGCCCGCAACCATGACAGACAAGGCTATTGAGGTGGCAGTTGACGTGACCCTGGAGCAGTTTGCAAAAGACGTCAAGGGCGGCAAGGAATTTCTGAAAAGCGCCAAGGGCGTGCTTGTTTTTCCCAGTGTTTTCAAGGCCGGCATTGGTATTGGCGGTGAATACGGTGAAGGAGCCTTGCGCATCGGTGGCAAGACCGTTGATTATTACAGCACAGCAGCGGCTTCCATAGGCTTCCAGCTCGGAGCCCAGACAAAACGGATTATCCTGGTCTTTATGCAGGATGACGCTCTGAAAAAGTTCCGGGCGAGCAAAGGCTGGGAAGCAGGCGTTGACGGCTCCGTGGCCCTGATTGAATTGGGTGCAGGCGGGACGATTGATACCACCACTATCAAGGATCCGATTATCGGATTTGTCTTTGGCAACAAGGGACTGATGTTCAACTTGACCCTGGAAGGCTCAAAGTACACGAAAATTGTACGGTAGAGATTTCCAACTAATCATTTAACCCAAAATCCGCGCTTTGCAGGCGCGGATTTTTTTATTTATTTTATTTGCGAATGAGGTAATTCGTCATGCAATACTTGATATAGAATCAGGGGAAAATCATATTGTAATTGATCCCATGCTCAGCGATAAAGGGAAACTGCCTCCGTTTGCATGGTTTCGGCATAAACCTGAGCGTAATCCCATCGTTTCTCTGCCGGATAACGCTTCGCAGTTTCTGGATAAAGCAACGCATTGCTTTATAACGCACAGCCAAGCATTTGGGATAAAAGCTCTGCAATACACTGATCACCTTGATGCCGCAGGTGAATCTTTTCTTAAAAACAAAAACCTTTCGTGCAATCAATAAAGATCACTCAGGATGGAACGATACTGGTTCAGCTCTGGTGTGTACGCCAGGATCCTGTTCCCTTCGAGAAATTTCACTGTTGCAAAAGTCTCAACTGAATACCATACACCTACTCTTCGGCCATTCTGATCAAGGATGTAGCTTGCAAAATAGTTCCCTGTCCTGTTAAAATCCTGCTCAGAACTAATGACAGAAACCCACTTTCTCATCTGTTCGTAATCAACATTAGGAATTGGCCGCCAAAAATTTCCTGGATTGTCCAATTCATAATCCTTGTGGATTAACAGAATTGCATTGGGTGTATCATATCCCCCGGTTGTGAAATAGTTGTAGTCCTGCAATACTTCATAGTTACGAAACATGTTGTCAAGATCTCTATCTCTATCGATTGTCCCGTACATACCTGCTGCTGCATAACCTGCCAGCAGGAAAAGCATAAAAGCTGATGCAAGTAGAGTAAATAAACTATTCCGCCTGTTCAATATATTATATATTCTTTCAATCATGGCGAGTTCCTCCACATATATACTGTTCTCCAGCAACTTCATTCGTCACTGAATGATAATAATTCTTACTACTAATAATGTAATCACCTCTTGCCGGCTGTCCACTGCACATGGCAACTTAAAAATTGAACTGAAAAAGTTTCTATTGTGGCAAGTTGACTTTACACAGAGGAGGCATCTTGACTTTTTGGGTAATAGGTTTGATAATTTTACCTTGCATTTGAACATAAAAAACAGATAATGCTAAAAACAAGAGTGATGTCTGTTTTTATTCAATGATAGAAAGGGTCTCATAATTATTGATAGATGCCTATCTTTCATTTTATTACAAAGGTGACATGGACAAGGTTATGCCTCACGACAAAGAGTTGCCAGAGCGCCTCCAGAGAAAGCTTACCACTATATTGGCAGCAGATGTGGTTGGTTACAGCCGCATGATGAATGCTGATGAGGATGGCACCTATAAGCTTTTGGGCAAGTGCAGAAAGATTATTGACAGAAATATCGAGCATCATGGTGGCCGGATATTCAACACTGCAGGTGACAGTGTAATGGCTGAATTTGGCTCAACGGTTGAGGCGGTACGTTGCGCAATAGAGATTCAGGAAGAGATCGTCGCACACAATACAAATAAACCTGCATCGGAGCAGATGTGGTTTCGTATCGGGCTTAATGTGGGCGATGTCATTATCGAGGATGATGATTTAATCGGCGATGGTGTCAATATCGCTTCACGTATGGAGTCGATTGCAACACCAAGTGGAATCTGTATCTCGGGTAGCGTCTATGAGTTGGTGCGCAATAAACTCTCTTATGCCTTTGAGGATATGGGTAAACAGTCGGTAAAGAATATTATCGAGCCGGTTACTGCGTATAGTTTGCTACCGGCTGCAACTCCACAAATAACACCAGGCATGGTAGATACGTTGCCGCCCCGGCTTGAGAAAAAGAGACGCGCAGGATTACCGATTGTATTAGCAGCGGTTGTGTTTCTGCTGGGAGCAGTAATTGCAGCGGCCTACTTTGTCGGTAGAGATTCCGGTAAAGGCGATTTTGCCATTAAGGAGGATGCAAGCTCTCCGTCTGTCCCTGCTCCTGAATCCGCGCTGCCGGAAGAACCCATAGTATCCAAACCAATGGAGACCCAAAAACCTGAAGTAGTCCAGAAGCCTCAGACTGACACGCCGGCGTTAACCAACCTGACGCCGTCTTACTTTGCCGGAAGGAAAATAGAAGGTGTAACCAGTAATACGGGGCAGCGATTTGTGATTCAGATGAAAGAGCGTGGAAGTGCTAGCGTTACCACTTATAAAAAAAACAAATCGGCTGCCAAGCATAAAACATATCGTGGTAACTGGTGGATAAATAAAAAAGAACGGCTCTGCTTTGAATTTAACAAGTTCGCCGAGGGTGAAAAATTTTGTCGGAGTCTGACTGTCGAAGATGGTCGTGAGTTGCTGGCAAGTGATGATCCAGCTAAGCCGAAGTGGGTGTTACGACCACGGTAACTCACAGAATTATTTGTTTCTCTATTCAATCTCCCCTCCGAAGAGTTGTAATAACCGGGTATTATTTCATCTCTAACAGTCAAAATGTCTATCATCCTGTCAAAATGAAAGTGCTGTGTTCGGATAAAGTACTAAGTTTTTTTGCCATAAATACATACTTGACCCTATTTTTTTTCTTCCTCTCTTTTATTACTTTTTTATTTAAAATATAGAATGTGTAGAGCAACTCGGGACAAGCCGAACAAATCTCGCTCCATGTGCAGCCTATAACCGGTTGATGGCATGGGGGAATTATGAGGACCCGGAAGAGCAATATCTTACACTTCGATTAATTCTATAATTAGAAGGAAAACAATTTTGAGCAGGCTGGTTGTAACTGTGTTGTCTGAAAACGATTATGGGAGAGGCTTATGGCACAAAAAAACATGAAGATATGTCCAACTTGCCAAGGAAAAAAAGTAATCGAGGGAATATGTGAATGTGCTATGGAGTGGCGTGGCACCCAAAAAGAAGATGAATGGGAGGACTGCCAGTGCACACCTGAGCAGGAATGTCCATCTTGCCAGGGGACCGGATTCGTTCAATCTGATAATTGATCAAGAAAAATATCAATATAACAAAAAGAAATTGACTTATCAGTTGTTACAATAAATCAGGCTGTGGCATATCGCCGCATCCATTTAACGGAGGTGATTCATCGTGAAGAAGATCCTTAGTAAAAAGACCTTGGTTAAGGAGGCCATTTTCTGGACGAAAATGGGTAAAGCCGTCAAAGAAAATCCCGGTAGACTCTGCCACAAGTGAAAGGGCTGAAAATCTGATGATTAAGTTGCCGGTCGGCAACAAAGTCCCAAAGGCAGATGGGTTAGCTCGAACACATCTGCCTTTTTTGTCCTTTCCTCCTGTCAATCCATGATGCAAGTTGAATTGAGGCTAAACTCCCCATGCCGATAAGTAATCTCCAGGAATTTTTTTTCCAGTGGCACCTGACCGAAAGGTGCAACCTGCGCTGCACCCATTGCTACCAGACCGGTGGCAAGATGGAAGAACTCAGCCTGGCCGAAATCCGGGAGGTGCTGGACGAAATTACCGACATGCTTGAGGCCTGGAGCGAGACGTATCAGCTCGAATTTTCCCCGAGCCTGAACATCACCGGCGGCGAACCATTCCTGCGCAAGGACCTTTTCGAAATCCTCGAAGAGATGCGCATTGCCGACTTTGCAATCTTTCTCCTGACTAACGGCACCCTGATTGATAAAGAAAAAGCAGAACACCTGGCCAGACTCGGCGTCAGCGGAGTTCAGGTCAGCATCGAGGGGTCGGAAGATATCCACGACTCTATCAGAGGCAGCGGGAGTTTTGCTGCTTCATGCCAGGGGGTTGCACACCTTCTCAAAGCCGGACTCAAGGTGACACTGAACGCCACTTTATCGGAGATCAACGCCGAAAAATTCCGCGACATGGTTGATATTGCCAACGCGCTCGGGGCCCAGCGGCTGGGATTTTCACGGCTGGTGCCATCCGGCCGGGGATTGGAGCTGGTGAACCGTATGCTTGATCGGGAAAAAGTCAGGGAAATATATGAGTCGATCTTCAGCCTTTCCACCGGCACCCTTGAGATCGTCACCGGCGATCCGGTGGCCTCGCAGATGAGAAACGGGACCGGAATGGATGATTGCGGCTCGATCGCCACCGGCGGTTGCGCCGCCGGCATCTCCGGCCTGACCCTCCTGCCCGATGGCACAGTCACCCCGTGTCGGCGGCTGGCGATTCCGGTGGGAAATGTCCGGGAAGATTCCCTGCGGGAGATCTGGGCTAATTCCGAAATTCTCGAACAACTCCGAGACCGTAGCCGGTATAAAGGCCGCTGCGGCAGTTGCCCCAGGTGGGCCAATTGCAGGGGCTGCCGGGCAATCGCCTACGCCTATTCACTTACCCAGGGGAAAGGAGATCTCCTGGCCGAAGATCCCCAGTGTTTCATCAACTGCTCTTAACCAATATTAATGGAGAAAGCTTATGTCAAAATGGAATATCGACCCCGATCATTCAGTAGCGGCATTTAAGGTCCAGCACATGATGGGCGTCCATGTCCGCGGCCAGTTCAATAAATTAAGCGGTTCGGCCCGGTTTGACCCGGCTGATCACTCCTCTTTCTCCCTGGAGGTTATGATCGATGCCACCGGACTCTATACCGGCATCAAGAAGCGGGACGACCATCTTGCCAGCCCCGAGTTCTTCGATGTGACAACCCACCCGACCATAACCTTCAAAAGCACCGGATTCACGACTTCGGGAGACGGTGGCAGGCTCGCCGGAGATTTGACCATCCATGGGGTCACTAAACCGGTCACCCTCGAAGTGTCTTTTTCCGGACCCGTTGTCAGTCCTGAAGACTTCGGTGGCGAGACCACCATCGGCATCACCGCCACAGCTACAGTTAACCGCGAAAATTTCGGCATGGCCTGGAATGTACCCATGGACGACGGAGGCGTGATGGTCGGCTGGAATATCGGAATCAATCTGGACATCGAGGCCGACTTGGAAGAGTAAAGAATCCCGGCCCTGAGGACCGGGTTTTCAAGGACGAATAAGCAAAAAAATCCCTGGATTCCAGGGACAGCAGGCCTATTGCGGCTCCGCTTCTCCCTAAATTACCAGGGTTATACCTTATTTGTTTCAGGCTTTGGCTCCCTTAAAGTGGACGTAAAGATCCTTGATCCTGTTTCTCAGTTCATGAATTTTTTGCGAGTCCTCCTTGTCGACCCAGCGGGGTTCACTGATGGAATAGATACTCTTGTGGAGATAGTCGAGAAAATCTTCCCTCGATTTGCACCATTCATCCGAACAGTCCCCACTTAGCCCTTCTACCTCATTGATGTCATCCTTGAGTATATCAAGGGATTTTTCAAGCTCGGAAATAAACTGCCGATGGGCCTTCAGCATATTGTATTCCATGTCTTTCTGTCGTAACATTTTTATCACCTCCTTGACCGATTTTACCTTTCCATACTTTCTGTCCTTTGCGGTATGCATTCTCACACCTAGCCCGAATATTTCATGAGTATTTTCGAAGTCTACGCTATCTGAAAAATTAATGTAAATATCTATTTTTATGATATTTGATTTATATTTCGGGTAAGTTTTCTCGGTTACAGTTTGTACCAAATGACAGGAAAGATTTTTTCAAAATTACTCACCCTCCGGGCAAGCCGATACATCCGTATAGCCTGCAGTGTAAGGCGTTTCGCATACTAAAGTATAGCTCAATCCCCTTACACTTTGTCTATTCGGCGTCTTGGCTTGTGAAATTTCCGGGCTGGGTTAGCAGCATTCCTCCATGATGTAATTTTTGTGTCCGCTGTCAACCGACACGAAATGAATACCCTCCGGCTTGGGAAGACCGGCTATTTTCCATGCCTTCATGGGGTTGATGAACTCCTCGTTCACGCAACCCCTCGGTTGCCTTGTATTCTTGCAGACATAGTTCAGAATCGGAAACGCATCGAATTTTCGGTAGTAATCCCGTAAGAATTTAACGATCTCCAGCTTTTCTTCCGTGAGGTCTTCAATTCCTTCCCGTTTGGCCAGGATTCTTGCGGTTTCCTCGTTCCAGTCCTCCATGTCCGCAAGAAACCCTTCCTCGTCTATCTCAAAGGATATTTCTTTTTCTTTTATTATAGTCATTTGAAATCTCCCGGCTTAATACAGCCTTTTATTACCGGCAAACAATCACCAATTTATAATAATCTTTCTTATATAGATTTTATTCACGATACGGGCCTTGTCAATTAATTTGCTGCCATTAATGAACACCAACAGGAGAAATACATGACAACTACCAAACAGCTCCCCAAAAGTTTCTGCTTTGGCAAGCAATCCTGGCTAAAAGCAATATCACGTTGATCGGTCGGATTTTTCATTGACAGCCAGTCCGGGGATTCATTATAGATTATTTATGTGTCAGGATTCAGGGTGGTTTACTTGAAAGTTTTAATCTCTAAAATCGGAGAAAGGCATGATCGACCAAGATGCATCCTATGATAGAGAAGGAGACCCGGCAGTGCAGCAGGAGATCCTGGAACAGGTTCGTAAAAAGCTGACGGAGCTGTTTGGTCATCTGGAGCACGAGGTCCCCTTAATTCTTTTTGCCGATCCACTGGTCAACAGTCAGTATAGCGAGGCAGCAAGGGCTGTTATCAGGGCGGTCAGGGAATTGACAGACAAGGTAAGTTTACGGGAATTCGGTTTGAATCATGAACTGGCACAGAAGTATAATGTGAGCCATTCTCCCACTTTGTTGTTCGACCCGGAAAATATTGCCATCCGGTGGCTTGGAGCGCCGGTGGGGGAGGAGGGCCGGACCTTTATGGAAGCCATCACCATGCTGGGACACCGCAAAACAAAGATAAGCGGCCCCTCGCAGAATATTCTGGATAAGATTGACTCACCGCGAGCCATCAAGCTTTTTATAACCCCCACCTGTCCCTACTGCCCGCAGCAGGCGGTCAATGCCCTGAAAGCGGCGATTGCCAAGCCAGAGCATATCTCTCTTGAGATAATTGACATTCAGGCTAACCCTGATCTGGCTGAGCAGTATAATGCTTTCAGTGTGCCGGTCTGCTATGCCAATGACGTTATGATTGCCCAGGGAGCACTCCCTGAAGAGTTGTTTTTCGCTTCACTGCAGAAACTGGAACAGCAGAATATCTTTATCCCGGAAAGCGATGCGGAATTGGTCGAAACGGACTTGACAATTATCGGTGGTGGCCCAGCTGGTCTTACAGCCGGGATCTACGCAGCACGCAGCGGTTTAAATGCGGTCATCATCGAGCGGGGAGCCTTGGGCGGGCAGGTGGCACTGACTCCGGTGGTGGAAAACTACCCCGGCTTCACCCAAATCGGCGGCAAAAGCCTGGTTGATATAATGGTCAGCCATGCCCTGCAGTATGTTAACATCTTTCCCGATGAAGATGTCATGGAAATAAAAATCGAACAACCATTTAAGATCCTGACTAACCGGCGACGCTATACAGCCAGGGCTGTTCTACTGGCTACCGGTGCCGGTTACCGCCACTTGGGTGTCCCCGGTGAGAGCCGTTTATCAGGCAGCGGCGTCAGCTTTTGCAGTACCTGCGACGGCCCCCTCTTCAAAGGCAAACAGGTCATCATGGTGGGCGGTGGTGACAGTGCCTTGACCGAAGCACTTTATCTGGCCAACAATAATGTTCGGGTTATCATTGTGCATCATCGGGACACGTTTAGGGCACAGGAGCATCTGGTCAATCAGCTAAAAGATAATGACATCCAGGTGATTTTCGATACAGAGGTCAAGGAGATCCGTGGCGATAAGAAAGTTGAAGAAGTGGCTCTCTATAACAATAAAAACCACAAAATCACCAATAAAAGTGTAGATGGTGTCTTCATCGCCATCGGTTATAAACCGGCGGTTGAACTGGCCCGCAAAACAGGTGTCACCCTGACAGATGACGGTTTTATCAAGTGCGACAACAGCCACAGGACAAGCATTCCAGGTATCTATGCAGCGGGAGATGTGGAGGGCGGTTATAAGCAGATCGTCACAGCTGCAGGACAGGGGGCGGGCGCTGCAATGACCATATTTGAGGATCTTGTTAACCCGTACTGGAAAACAAAGGGAGGCAAAGTGTAAATAAATTATGGATTGCCCAGGCTGTGAATATTGCTTCACAACAGGTTCATATGATCAATTTTGACACAGCGGTCTATGATCACTAAAGGTAAAGATGTCCAGTAAACCATTAAATACTTTTCCTATTGTTATATCATCCCGTCAAAATCAAAGTGCTGTGTTCGATTAAAGTACTAAGTTTTTTTGCAATAAATACATACTTGACCCTATTTGTTTTCTTCCTCTCTTGCCTTACTCTTTTATTTAAAAAATAGAACTTATAGCGCAACTCAACTTTTTGTTTACAGATGAGAAATTATTAAATGGAGAAATCAAATGGTCATGAAGATATGTCCCAACTGCCTGATTTGGGTTTCCAAGGAGAACCCCCTCTGCCATCAGTGCGGTCACGACATTAAAAAACGTCCAGCAAGTAAGTCTCAAGAAATCGTGTCAAAGAGCAAGTCATATAGGTCTGTTTTATTGCACAAGTTTAAATTTCTGCAATCAACCAGAACTTATTGAATTGAATGAAGAGTTACTATTGCCATTCAAACACCTTAACTCGGAATGAGGACGGTAATAGTTTCTATTTTGGCAAGCAAATGTGGAGTTTTCTAGGCAATCTTAGGACGCCACATTGTAGCACAAGAGATAGTTGACAATATTTCATTTTATACATATTTTTTTGAAATAGCTCAACTATAGAAAAAGTCAAATCATCCATAAGGAGAATGCCATGAAACCAAGTTATTTGATTCGCACCTTGGGCCTGATTACCGGCCTGCTCTTCATCGGGGTTGCAGCGCAAGCTGCCACAGCACTGACAAGCGTCAAAACGGATAAACCGATTCTGCTCTCGGGTGTGGCTGATAATGCCTGGCAGAAGGCCGCTCCCCTGAAGGTGACCCTGGACAACCTCCCCTATGAGCCGAGCAATGGCTACGCCGGGATGCAAGAGACTACCGTAACCATAAAGTCACTCTATGACGATGAGTACATCTACTTTCTGCTCCAGTACAATGACCCCACCGAGAGCCTGGCACGGTTCCCCTGGATCAAGCAGCAAGACGGCACATGGAAGCAAATGAAGAAGAAAGACAGCACGGGCCACGACAATACCTACTACGAAGACAAGGTTGGTATGTTCTGGGACATCAATACCAAGGGCTTTGCCAGTGATGGCTGCGCGATTGCCTGCCACATGGACATCGAAGGCGACACCTCGGCAGGACGCAAGTTTACCGATAACCCTGGCGAGACCATCGACATGTGGCACGTCAAGAATGTGCGGACCAGCCCTCTGGGGCAGGCCGACGACCAGTTCGTAGACAGTACCAGTGACGGTAAAACCAACAAGGGTTGGGGCCGAAAAGGCGATGTCAAGACCGGCGGCGGCTACACGAACAACGTCAACAAAGACAAGACCCACCCTGCCTACATGAACTTCCCTCCCAGCGGAGCCGCCAAGTACTATGTGCTGCCCAGCCTGAAGACCCCCTTCGTCGATATCTTCAAGCCTGGTGACGTGGTGCCGGGGATTATCATCACTCCCTTCCAGGGACCGCGTGCTGATATCGAGATGCGCGGCAAATGGGACAAGGGTGTCTGGACCGTAGAGATCCGCAGAAAGCTGGTTACCAGCGGCGAAAAGGCCAATATTCAGGACGTTCAGTTTGACGACCTGAGTAAAACCTACCACTTCGGAATTTCAGTCTTCGACAACAGCCAGATCAACCACCTGTATCATGACGATGTGCTGACGCTGAAATTTAAATAATCCTCACACATATTTTGTGTCAACAAAAGCCCACCGGAGAACATGTGTCCGGTGGGCTTATTTGTTTGGGAGTGCAGAGCCAGGTCTCTGTTACCTAAGATTCTATCAATCAAAACTCGCGAATGATTCTCAAAGTGTTAAGATATTCAATGGCAGCCTTAACTCGTCGCTTGATCGTATAAAGTTAACATTGTGGCATGCAATGTGGACTTTGGTTTCTATCCATTAAACAAGTTAATTTACACTAACAATCACTTCAATCTGACAAACAAAAAGGATACAGCGATGCGAAAATTTATATTAACTACGGTTTTGGGTGGAGTGTTGTTTTTGATCCCGTTTGTCCTAGTGGTTGTTCTGCTGGGCAAGGGGTTCCGTATTATGCGCACCGTGGCTGGAAAGGTGGATCTGTTATTGCCTGTGGACTCGGTTGTGGGTTTACCCATTGTTGATGTGCTGGCTGTACTCTTTCTTATTAGTTGCTGCTTTATCGCTGGATTAGCCGCGAGAAGCAGTAGGGGACGGGATCTACAAAAACGGATTGATGACTTACTATTGCAGTTGGTTCCGGGTTACGCCTGGATCAAAGGCATGACAAGCAGTGTGAGCAATGAAGAGTTCGCCGCCGGGTTCAAACCGGTTTGGATTCGCCTGGACGACCAATATCAGGTGGGCTTTGAGGTGGAACGTTGTGAAGACGGCCTGGTAGCTGTTTTTCTTCCAGGTGCTCCTGACCCACGGACGGGAACACTGAGTTATGTGGAATCGGACCGGGTAGAAGACCTGGATTCAAGCT
>PVMK01189437.1_pt2 | contig 23530 bp, 21 predicted proteins | sample 1853481 | NCBI WGS metagenome assembly PVMK01 (sample SAMN08533507, study PRJNA380276) | Marine sediment metagenome, whole genome shotgun sequencing project. | reverse complement strand
AGGATCACCGATCATGCCGGTGAAATCACCGATGAGGAAAATTACCTCATGCCCGAGATCCTGAAACTGACGCATCTTATTAATAAGGACGGTATGACCCAGATGCAGATCCGGAGCCGTCGGGTCAAAACCTGCCTTGATGCGCAGTGGCCGCCCAAGGGCAAGCTTGGCGCGCAATTCGTCCGCGACCAGCACCTCTTCGGCCCCTCGTTCAATTTCAGGTAATTGTTCTTCTGCTGACTTCATTTTGCCTGCTTTCGTATTAACAAGTACTAAATGCGCTGCACTGGCCGTGTCTACGGGCGCCGAGCATAAACAATTAGCAACAAGGGGTCGACTTCCATGCCTTCTGCTCTATTTAACATAGTCCAATCGTTGACCCCACAGCAGGCTTTTGCCGATAATCCATTTAACTTTTAGTATTGTCATTGCGCCGCCCATCAGGACGATGCAGTGATGCACTTCAGTCCGGCAACACCTGAACTTACGTCGGATAGCAAATAAACGCAGGGGCGTTATGGCTACGTATCGACCGATAATGCGCGACTACAAACCGGTGCCGGCCAAAGCGCAACCAAGAGCCCGGTGGATGGTTTGGTTCGTGGCCGGATTAGGTCTGCCACTGATATTGGTTGCACTGATGTTGCCCGATCAAAATCAACCCCCACCGCTTGCGCCCGAGTCAACCAGCCTCGTCAGTATTGGCCCTGTCCCAGAAGTTACAGCGCCTGCAAAAATCGCAGCGCTCGTGACAACCACTGAAAAATTAATTTCCACAAAAATCCCCCCTCTGGTCGCTGCACCCCAACCGGAGCAAGAACGCATTGTTTTAACGGTACGACGTGGTGACAGTCTGGATCGCCTGTTTCGTCGGCATAAGCTGAGTGCTGCAGACCTTGCCGGCATTATGCAGGATGATCTGGCCAAGCAATATTTGCGGTTGGTAAAGCCAGGGGATGAAATCATTGTCCTCCATAACGATGGCCACATCTCGGAACTAAGCCGGGAAATTAATTTTGACAGTTCACTGAAAGTCAGCCGCGAGGAAGAGGGCTTTAGTGCCGGCATGATTAAGCACAAAATTCGTGTCCGGCAAGTCGAAGCCAAAGGCCGTATCACCAGCTCTCTCTACCTGGCCGCCGCTGAAGCCGGCATATCAGATCGCACCATAATGAACCTCACGGACATATTTGCGTGGGATATAGATTTTGTACTCGATATACGCCAGGGCGATGAGTTCCGATTAATCATTGAGCAACGCTCACGTGACGGAGTAGCCATTGTTGAGGGCAATATTCTGGCGGCAGAATTTACCAACCAGGGTGAAGTATTCAGGGCCATTCGCTATGAAGACCCGGACGGACATTCCAGCTATTTCACTCCAGATGGCCGCAGTTTACGTAAAGCTTTTTTACGCGCCCCGTTAAGCTTTTCCAGGGTCAGCTCTAATTTTAATCCCAATCGCCGGCATCCCGTACTTAATACCATAAGGGCACATAAAGGCGTTGATTATGCCGCTGCCCATGGAACACCCGTAAAAGCAGCAGGTGATGGCAAGATTATTTTCCGCGGTAAAAAAGGCGGCTATGGAAATGCAGTCATTCTGCAGCACGGCGGCAACATCACAACACTCTATGGCCACTTGTCCAATTTCAATCGGCATGCGCGTAATGGTTCACGCGTAAACCAGGGCCAGGTAATCGGCTATGTCGGCCAGACGGGTCTGGCAAGCGGGCCCCATTTGCACTATGAGTACCGCAAGAACGGCGTGCACAAAAACCCACGCACGGTGAGCCTGCCCAAAGCAGAACCCATCGACCCGGCTCTGAAGGCTGATTTCCTGCGTACTGCAGCACCCCTGATTAATCGACTTGATGACACGCCATTGGTTCTTCTGGAAGCAAACAATACTGGCGACTTCAACATCACCAATACTGAAACATAGTTAATAGTCAGGAATCCGGATGCCCAGCAAGAATGAACTCTTTATAGGGTTAATGTCCGGCACAAGTCTTGATGCCATCGATGTAGCATTGGTTCGTTTTAGCGACAAACCCGCCCGAACTGCACAGTTGATTGCGACACGGGAGCACCCGTTCCCGGCTGAAATCCGTGGCGAACTTCAGACCCTGATAGAATTTCCCCAGGCAATTGATCTGGATCAACTTGGCCTGCTGGACAGGAAACTTGGCTTGCTTTACGCACAAGCGGTAGACACTTTGTTGCAAGAATCTGCAACCGATGCAAAAAGTATTGCCGCTATTGGCAACCACGGACAAACTATTCGACATCGACCTGATGCATCACCGCCATTTACCATGCAGATCGGCGATGCAGCCACCATTGCCAATACCAGCGGCATAACAACAATCGCCGACTTTCGCAGCGCAGATATAGCACTTGGCGGACAGGGCGCACCTTTAGCGCCCGCCTTTCATCAATGGGCGTTCGCCAGAAATGAATGCACTGGTTTTGTTGTGAATATCGGTGGCCTTGCCAATATCACGGTAATGCACCCAGGGGCACCGCTAATTGGGTTTGATACGGGGCCCGGCAATACACTGCTGGATGCCTGGTGCAGGACACACCGAGACAAAGCCTATGATGAAGATGGACACTGGGCTACCAGTGGCAAAGTAAATGCTGATTTACTTCAAACTTTACTGGCTGACCCCTATTTCTCCAAACCAGCTCCAAAAAGCACCGGTCGGGAATATTTCAATGAGCATTGGCTCAGAAACTTGCTTGGGGAAACTGTAACAACCAATAGTGCGGATGTGCAGGCTACGCTGGCGGAATTGACTGCACAAACCATTGCCGTGGCAATAAAAAAATATGCTGATTCAGGGGATATCTGGCTGTGTGGCGGTGGCGCCCTGAACTCTGATCTAATAACTCGTATTAAGGCTCACCTCCCGCAATTCGAAGTAGCTACGACTGCAACACTGGGCATACCGCCCGCATGGGTGGAAGCTGTTGCATTTGCATGGCTGGCACGGGAACGATTAATGCTCTCCGCAGCAGGCATACCCAGTGTTACCGGGGCCAGTGCAAGCGGTATATTAGGCAGCATCCACCTGCCCGCAACAGAAAAATAAACGCTAAAAATTCAAGTCGAAGTAGCCGCTTTGGTGTAGCCAGCGGCCAACGATTGCCTGCTGCGCCTCAAACATTAATAAGCTGTAAATCGAAACCAGCCAATTTAAGGTATTCCTGTTCGCGTTCAATATCAGCCAGCGTCAGGGGATTAGCCGTAAGCCAGCTATTGGAAAGACTCAGCTTTAAGGTGCATTCATTGGCTGCCAGGCTTAGTAAATCAGGAACCTCACAGGAACGGCTGCGGTTAAACAGTACAGCAAGACGCAGAAGTATAGCGAGCCGCAGGGTCAACTTATCCAATCCTCTTGGTAGCACCTCGCCTATATCAGCAGTCGCGAGCTTGCGCCGGTGTACGCCTACCATGCCCGCAAGCAATTTCTGTTCACTCCGGTTAAAACCTGGCATATCAGAATGCTCCAGTAAATATGCGCCGTGCCGGTGCTGTTGTGCATGGGCAATATCTAACCCAATCTCATGCAACCGCGCTGCCCAACTCAATAACTGCCGTAACATCGGTTGATCCAGCTGCCAGTCAGTAGCAACCTGATCAAGCAGCGTATTTGCCGTTAGCTCAACCCGATCAGCCTGGTTGGTGTCCACATGATAGCGCTGCTCCATAGCGCGCACAGTTCTTGTCCTCGAGTCCTCTTCACTTGATCGCCCTATCAGGTCAAATAATATTCCTTCACGTAATGCGCCCTGGGTTACCGCCAGTTCATCAATGCCAAGTTCCTGCATAACCTCAATCAGGATGGCAATTCCGCCGGGAAAAACCGGTATTCGTTCAGCCGACATCCCCGCGGACATCAGGTCATCAATACGCCCACTGGAAATCATCCGCTGAATCAATTTTTCCAGCGCCACCACCGTTATGATCTGATTGCTATAGCCTAATTCCTGCAGCACATTGCCGGCAGCTCTTATGGTTCCCGAGGCACCTGCCACTCGCCCCCTACAGTGGTTTCGGAAGTGCTGTGCGACCGGACGAAGCTCCAGGCTTGCTACTGTTCGGGCATTAGCAAAACCCTGTGGCCGTTATTTTGCCGTCAGGAAAATGACTGCGGCTCATGGCTACACAACCTAAATGCAGGCTCTGCAAAATTTGGGGCTGGAAACCCTGTCCCGGCAGCAATTTCCGTGCTGCCACCACCGATATCAACAAAGAGTTGATTACCATCAATGGCCGGCATCATGCGACTGGCGCCAACGTATATAAGGCGTGCCTCCTCTATACCCGAAATAATATCAATGTCATGACCCAGTAATGTTTGGGCCTTAGCTATGAATTTGACCGGGTTATGGGCTTTACGCAGGGTGTTAGTGCCGACAATTCTTAATCGTTCAGAGGGTATGTCACGAAGCCGCTCGCCAAAACGTGCAAGACACTCAAGTGCGCGCGCCTGAACAACGTCATCAAGACAGTCTTGCGCATCAAGTCCGGCTGCCAGTCGGACCATTTCCCGAATTCGGTCGATTACCCTTAACTGCCCCTGACTGTAGCTTGCGACAAGCAGATGAAAACTGTTTGATCCAAGATCAACCGCAGCAAAGGGTTCGGAAGATGGCTCGGAAAGTTTTGTGGCAATAATTTTGCTGCCTCAATAGGTCAGGACCTGGACAGTGACAAGCAATTATTAAAGAGAAATATTTTTTTAGTGGCTAGTTCCCCGAAAAAAGAACTCAGGAAAAAATCAGACGCTAAATGAAGAGCCACAACCACAGGTTGTCGCAGCATTGGGATTGCGAATAACAAACTGCGCGCCTTCCAGGTCATCTTTGTAATCAACCTCAGCACCCATCAAATACTGGATACTCATCGGGTCAACCAGCAGCGTGACACCCTGATTGACTATCTCAGCATCACCATCCTGCAAATCTTCATCGAAGGTAAAGCCGTACTGAAAGCCGGAACAACCGCCACCAGCAATAAAAACTCGCAGCTTAAGATTCGGATTGTCCTCCTCCTGAATCAGAGAATCGACTTTGCGTGCAGCTGCATCCGTAAAAGTTAACGGATCGCTCGGGGGTTCGTATTGGCTGGGTTCTGCGGTCATTAGGCTCAACGTCAGGAAATCGGTATTAATAGGCTCGAACAGATAGTTTAACCCAATAATCCTGCAAATGGACGTGTGGAAGGCGGCTAGCCCGCACCTTCCAATTCTGCTTCAAGCGACGGCTCAACCGGCGACGACTTGCCCGCGACCTTCGCGCGTGCCGGTGCCACTGCCTGTCGAGCCTCATGAATCAATTTACCATTAATCTCAGCACCTGCAGCAATTTCTATAAGATTGTAATGCACATTGCCATTAACCCGGGCAGTAGGACCAAATTCAACCCTGTCACTAACCACAACATTGCCTTCAACGCTGCCACTTAGTGCCAAACGGGGGACATCCACATCACCCTGGACACTGCCTTGCTCGCTAACACTCAAAAAGGCATCAGAATCACTGCTACCTACAACGCTGCCATGAACGACGCCATCAATATGACAACCGCCATCAAACAATAAATTGCCCTCAATTCGCGCACTTGCGCCGATCAGGGTCTGAATCGAATTGGGCTTAAGCCCTTTTTTGCCAAACATTTTGTTTTCTCCTGCGCCTAAAACAGCAGTTTTGTTGCATCGCAACGGAATATTAGCCATATTGCTGCCATTTGGCAGCCCAGAAACACAATCTAGCCCGGTTTAACATCCCAAACGAAGAAGTCTTCCACAGTTTTAGAGTTTTTTCCCTTGGAGTGGACTATGACATGAACCCGCTCGGGGATGAAATCTGCCGGAATCACCACCTCCGCCTTCAGATCCTGAAAATAGCGAAAGGAGTAGGCGAGCTTCCCCGAATCACTGTCCGCTACCAGATCAACCAACGTCAGCCGCACCGGTTCACCTTCCTGTAAACCCTCAACAATCATCTCAACCTTCCCCGATATAAGCTTGGTACTGCGAAATGCCTGCGCCAGAACCAGCCGCAAATCAAACTCTCGTTCACCCAAACCCTGGGAAACCTGAAAATTCTGGATACGTAAGCCGGTACCATCGTTTTCATTAACGATACCTTTATAGAACTCAATATCTTCCTGCTGCTCCAGAATACGGCTTTGCAGATCTACCAGCTGACTTCCCACCTTGCGGTAGGCTTCACGATCAACCTTCATGGATGTTTCAAGCACGGCGATCTGCTCACTAAAGCTCTTGTTCTTTTGGGTGAGATCTTTTAGTTGCGCTTCCAGCAGGGCTGAACTTTCCAGCGCACCAATACGGCTAAACCCAGCCCGGTTTTGGCCAACTTCATAGCTAACAATGCCAACCAATAAAAACAAACATGCAGTGCCGGACAGCAACCAGCGTCTGGTTTGCATACTCCGCTGGGTTACGACAACTTTAGGACGACTCATTGAACAAACCTTGTTCGTTTAAACAGGCTGATGCGGTTCCGCGAGCCATTCCTCGGGCCACCACCGCGGTTGCGGGGGAATCTCACCAGAAAATAATAACGGTGCAAGTTCCGCTAACGCGCTCACATAAACCTGGCGTTTAAAATAGATTACTTCCTTAACGGGGCGCCAGTATTCAACCCATCGCCACCGATCAAATTCGGGAGTAGCCGTTGCTTCCGTATTCAGTGCCTGTTCCGAAGCAATCAACCGCAACATGAACCAACGTTGTTTTTGGCCGATACAGACAGGTTCCTGTTCGTAGCGTATATACCGCTCCGGCAAACAGTAATGGAGCCAGTCCCGGGTCTGCCCCAGCAACTCCACATCAGCAGAACATAGACCGGTTTCTTCTTCCAGCTCACGATACATTGCGTCCAGCGGTGTTTCGTCAACCTGCACACCGCCCTGGGGGAATTGCCAGCCAGCCTGACCAACCCGACCACCCAGCAACAGGCAATCATCTTCCCGGCAAAGGATAATCCCGACATTGCTGCGAAAACCGTTTGAGTCGTAGTGATCCATCACGTTCCATGATGCAGATAACTGCCATTCTTCCACAATCCGAATTCTGCTGTCATTTTCAATTAAAGGACCTACGCTCTGCCCGCAAGGTACTGGCGACCCTGCTCCATAAGCTGAACAAACTGAGCCTCATCGCCATTTCGAACACTGTCCGTAATCGTCTGCAACGACCGCATGAGGGCCTCCAAAGGTTCGAGCCCATGCTTATTGAGTGACTGAATCTCAAAATAGAGTTGCGGGTTTTCCTGCGCAACTTTTGATGCAACCGCTAACTGAGCATCAAAGGTGGTACTGGAAAGGTCTGCCAGCCGGGGAACTGATTCACCACTGCTGGCAAGCACTCCAAAAAACGCGATGTTAAGGACATGGGACAGGCCGAGTACGTAAGCAATGAGCCGATCATGTTCCTCCAGCCCCATTTCAGTCTGCTGCACCATGGTCGAGTCAAATAATGCACGTGCTTCCCTGGTTGCCTCGGGAGCGCCGGCATCCAGAAACAGCACATGCTTGCCGGACAGCAGTTCTGCATCCGGACCAAACATCGGGTGCAGCGAAGTCACCTTAGCACCCGTTGCTGCAAGGGTACGCAACGCCGGGACAAGGGGTGTTTTTAATGAACCTATATCAAAAATCAGACCCGCATGGCCACGTTCGGCCATCTCCACAAGTATATCTGCGGAAATATTTAAAGGCGCAGCCACTACCGTTACCGCAAAATCATTAGCCGAGGTACGCCAATCTTCCACACAGGAAAAACCATCAACCGAACTGGCCGGATCCGCAATGGTGATGGCATATCCCTGTGAATCAAGGAAATTGGCAAACCACCGTCCCATCTTGCCACCACCCCCTATCACGAGCGCCTTCTTCCCCTCACCCTGGCCTTCGGCACACACGCGCGCCCGTTCCTGCCTGGTCAGAGAAGTCTGAATCAGCAGGCGCATCACTTGTTCTGCTATATCAGGCGCTATGCCCAATTCCTCTGCATCTGAGCGCACCCCATCCAGAACTTGCTTTTCACGTGCATAATCTCTGGTCGCCTGACCTACGGAGCGTTTTTGCTCACCAACCTTTTCAACCACGGACTGCCGCTCGGCAATCAGCTCGATGAGCTGCCGATCCAGTTCATTCAATCGTTTACGTAAATTGTTAAGATCCATGCTTGGAACTTTTATGCCAAAAACAACGGGTGTTTTACAGAAGCCAGCACATACTCGCAAGCCAAAGTCGCACTGGCCTACACACAAATATAGTAGCCCTGTGAAAATCTGCCACTACAATAACCTTTAGAAGCCACTGACGGCATGTCACCAGGCATTAACGGAGCCTCTAATATGAAAGCACTCGCAGCAGTAGCGTGGGAAGCAGGCAAACCCCTCGAAATTGAGACGATAGATATCGACGGGCCGCGCTCAGGCGAAGTACTGGTTGAAATGGTGGCGACCGGGGTATGCCACACAGATGCATTTACGCTATCTGGCGCAGACCCTGAAGGCCTTTTCCCGGCAATACTGGGCCATGAGGGTGGCGGCATCGTTGTTGAAACCGGCGCAAATGTCAGCAACCTGAAGCCCGGCGATCATGTTATTCCCCTGTACACAGCTGAGTGTCGTCAATGTAAATTCTGTAAATCCGGCAAAACCAATCTATGCCAGGCTATCCGGGTCACCCAGGGTCAGGGCCTTATGCCCGATGGCAGCAGCCGCTTCTCCATCGGTGGCAAATCAATTTATCACTATATGGGCACATCCACATTCTCACAATATACGGTGGTACCTGAAATAGCGTTGGCAAAAATTAATCCTGCAGCACCACTAGACAAGGTATGTCTGCTTGGTTGCGGGATAACCACAGGTATTGGTGCGGTTTTGAATACAGCCAATGTAGAAGTGGGTGCCACGGTCGGTGTGTTTGGGCTGGGTGGTATCGGCCTAAGCGTGATCCAGGGTGCTGTTATGGCCGGAGCAAAACGGATCATCGCAATCGATATTAATCCGGAGAAATTTGAGATGGCACGACAATTTGGGGCCACAGATTGCGTGAACCCGACTGAATACGATATGCCTGTTCAGGATGTGATCATCGAACTAACAGAGGGTGGTGTCGATTATTCATTTGAATGTGTTGGCAATACCAACCTTATGCGTGCCGCCCTGGAATGCTGCCACAAAGGTTGGGGCGAATCCGTGATTATTGGCGTAGCAGGTGCAGGTGAGGAAATATCCACACGCCCGTTCCAACTGGTTACCGGACGGGTCTGGCGCGGCTCAGCATTTGGCGGTGTCCGTGGGCGCTCAGAACTGCCAGGCTATGTCGACCGCTATCTGGCAGGAGAGATTAAGGTCGATGAAATGGTGACCCATGTCCTGCCGCTTGCAGAAATCAATAAAGCATTTGATTTGATGCATGCAGGTAAGAGCATTCGTTCAGTTATTGATTTCCGACTTTGAGAGCAGTACTGATGGAACAACTTCCCGAAACTCTGCCCGCTAGCCCGCTGCCCCTTATATGCAGATGGCTGCACGATGCTGTAGCCGATGGTAGTTTGCCAAATCCGGATGCGATGACATTAGCCACAGTAGATGCCAGCGGCCAGCCAGGAGCACGGGTAGTATTGTGTAAAGATATAGTGGCCGACCCCGGTTACCTGGTTTTTTATACTAACTACGAATCAGCCAAAGGAGTCGCTATCGAGGCAGGCAATCGCGTAGCAGCAGTATTTCACTGGGACCATATGGACCGGCAGGTTCGCATAGAAGGGTTTGCTTTACAGTCTCCTGCAGAAGAAAGTGACGACTATTTCGCCAGCCGTGATAAAGAAAGCCAAATCGGCGCATGGGCCAGCAATCAGAGCGAACCAATTGATTCCCGTCAGAAGCTTCTGAACAAACATGCGGCCACCGCCCGCAAACTAAGTGGACTCGCAATCGATTCAGGGATTATGGATATACCAAGGCCGCCATTCTGGGGTGGCTACAGAATCTGGATTAGTGCCGCAGAACTATGGGTGAGAGGGCAGGCCAGGCTGCATGATCGCGGTCGTTGGGAACGATCACTGGATCTGGAGAATCCCGCAAACCCTAAACCAGGTGCATGGACGGCAGTCCGCCTGCAGCCCTAGTGACAACACAGCTAGCCAACAGTCGATTTTTTTTACAATAATTCCCCGGAGTGGGATTAAAACCCAAGCTATACACGGTTTTTCCACAACAAAATGGTGCTGAAGGGTTGCTCAGTGCCGATTTTAGCCACGATTACAGGCCTGGTGTGGAACTACCATTGGCTAGCTTTGCAATAGCTTATATAAGGTTTAATAAGCAATTTCACCTGATACCCTATGTCGATAATATTTACAGAATTGAAATTAGTGCTGCCAAAGCATCCAAACCAGATTTAACAAGTTATTGTTTTATAATAACTAATTTAAGGTTGGCACGGGAATTGCTTATATATTAGTGCGCACAAAAAGGTTTCTGTGATGCAGGGCAATTCGAAATCTGATTTTTAGACATCGAAGCCAGAAGAAACGGATCAAATAAGAATAAGAATAATCAACAATAAGAAGAACCGTAAAAAATAATAATAATCCACCACAGCCCGTACGCTGAAACAGAAACTGAATTCGCGACAACAACAATAACCCGTATACCCCGCTCACCCAGCGGGGTTTTTTTTGCCTGCTAATCTGCCATGACACCAGACTTACTTTGCGCACCAGCAGCATGTCGTTTAACCTGCGCACAGCATCTAACAACCTGGACATACAGTGGGCAATCGACTTAGTAAAATATATACCCGCACTGGCGATGACGGCACCACCGGGCTTGGCAATGGAGAACGTGTCAGGAAGGATGACTTGCGGGTCGAAGCCTACGGCACCGTCGATGAACTCAATAGTACGCTGGGCGTTGTTCAGGCTTGCGGTCTGTCCGACGGACCGGCTCAGCTATTGGCTGGCATTCAACAAAAACTATTCGATCTCGGTGGCGAGCTTTGCATACCGGAAACAATGACGCTTTCCGCCAGTGATGTAGATCAGCTGGAACTGGCGCTGGACAAACTTAACGCCACGCTGCCGCCACTCAAGGATTTTATTTTACCGGGCGGCAACCAGGCAGCTGCCGCTTGCCATATGGCTCGCACGGTGTGTCGGCGTGCCGAGCGCCGGCTCATCTCACTTGGAGAGCAAAGCAGTGTCAACGCGTATTCTGTTAGTTATCTGAACCGACTATCTGATCTGCTGTTTGTACTTGCACGATCACTGAATGTGGCCAGTGGAGATGCGGAAGTACTCTGGACAGGTGGCCGATTACGCGACACACCACCGGCAAATAATGATTCCTGACACAGCTCAAATGTATGTGAATAGCCCGCATACTTCCTTGTAATGACTGCCCCGGCGGCTCAAAGCATCAGGTCATAGAGCGTCAAAAGCGCCAGTACGGGGCACCAGATCATCCAGAGAGTACGACTGACGAGATCACGCGCCACCCTTGCCCTGACAATTACATCACCCTCTGCATGGGCTGGTGCGGCACCCCTGCCAACAACACCGAGCAACTGATCAGTTGGACCAGGGAACATCGCGGAGCTAACCGCGTGCAAGTTTTTCCATGCGGCCAGCGCGCCATCATAACTGCCAGCAAGCATATAACCGATGGTCAGCAAGCGCGAAGGTAGCCAGGCCAGCAATCTGTGCAGCAACAAAATAGCCTGCACTACCTGCGGCCAATTGCCTTCATCTTGTGTATCCGCCCCCTGACACGCGTAGTACACCGCGCGCCGCTGCATCAAATCCAGGACTCTGAATAACCATGCACCTGTGGGCCCGAGCAAAACGAACCAGAACACCACGCCAAAAATACGGTTATTGGCCTGCGCATAAACAGCCTCTTCTACATCCGGTGGCGCCTGACCAGGCTCGGGCTGACATTCAAGCAGTTCAGTGGCAATTTCGCGTACTTCTTCTTCATCCCCGTCTTCAATTGCCCTGCAATAGTCATTGACCTCCTCACTAAGGTCACGCGGCCCCAGGCAGAAAAGTAATACAACGACAGCGAAGATGTACTGCGGCAACTGGAGTTGATCCTGCAAACTCCACTCGACCATCCCGATGGGAATGACGACCACCATGGCAGTCAGTGCTGCAGCGGCAACAGCCAGATTAGGCTGGGATATACGCTGATTGCGCAGTACCCAGTCAAAAACCGGATCAAGCCAGTGAAACTCACGCAAATGAAATAAATGCGTAAGCAGCCTTTCAATACCAAGCCCCAGAAATAAAGCCAGAAAATTCATTGCCAGTTCAATCCCTGCATCAGTGCGCCTCAACCATCACCGTTCGCCAAGAATCCCATAAAAATGCGGCCAGTCAAAGGCTTCCCCAGGGTCTGTTTTTCGACCCGGCGCAATATCACTGTGACCAACAATTTTTGCATCAGCCAGGGTCTCAATTGCACTCCGCAAGGTGCTGACCAGTTCCGCAAGACATTTATACTGGGCCTCCTCATAGGGCGTATGATCTTCGCCTTCCAGTTCTATCCCAATCGAAAAATCATTGCAGCACTCACGCCCATCGTAGCAGGATTCACCTGCATGCCAGGCCCGTCTGGCGACAGACACATACTGAATTAGCTCCCCATCCCTTCTTATCAGAAAATGAGCCGATACCCTCACATCAGCGATCGCCTCAAAATACGGATGTACTTCGGCAGGAAGGCAATTGGTGAAAAACTGATCTATTTCAGGCCCGCCATAGTCTCCAGGGGGCAGGGAAATCCCGTGAATGACGATCAAATTGGGCGTGCAGCCCTCGGGGCGATCATCACAATTCGGCGAGACTACCTGCCGAGCACTGCCAATTATCCCGATTGCCTTATTGAGCCTAAACATTCACGCCATGATACCTGCACAATCACCACGTTGTCAGAATCGAACACATGTTGCACGATGTGCACCTTATGCGATCTATCCGAATTTATTCTCCGCAAAAGCTGACAGCAACAACGACAGCAGAGCTCACAGGCACGGCTGCCCGACATATTGCACAGGTACTGCGCATGGGGACTGGTGATCCATTGATATTGTTCGACGGGTCTGGTGATGAATTCCCGGCAACAATCGAGACTACGACTAAAACCCGGATAACTGTCACGCTGGAAGAAGCCCGGACACCCGTACGTGAATCTGCACTAAGAATTAGCCTCTGGCACGGGCTATGCCGGAGTAGCCGCATGGATAGCGTTGTACAAAAGGCAACGGAGCTTGGTGTAGCAGAGATTCAGCCAGTACTAACCGAGCATGGGATTGTGCAGCTGGACGCCAAACGCCGTAAGAAAAAGACGGAACACTGGCTAAATATAGCCATAAGTGCTTGCGAGCAAACGGGACGGGTCTTGATCCCGGCTATAAATACACCCAGGACACTGGCTGATTGTCTGACCCGAAGTAATCTTGATAAATCTGCTGTCACCATCATGTGCGATCCGGATGGCACAACAGGGATCGACCAGCATCTGAGTCCGGGACGAAACACCATACTATTAACAGGCCCGGAGGGTGGATTCAGTCGAAATGAAAAAGACGCAGCGGTTGCAGCCGGATTTAACCTGGTTTCACTCGGCCCGCGCATATTAAGAACAGAAACCGCACCTGTTACTGCACTGAGTCTGATACAGCACCTGGCGGGGGATTTAGGGAACCAAAACCAATCAGCTTAAATCCCGGTTGTGCTAGCAGACAGGTATATTGCTAAGTATTGATATCCAACTCAGCTACGATTTTTTCTTCAACGGCTTCAAGATCTGGAATCAAGGCATGCTCCTTGATCATGATGATCTGGCAAATCAAAGGGGCATCATCCGGGACATGGTAACTTTGATCGAGCACGACTACTTCACGGCTAAGTTTAACCATTTGCGGAAAACCTTCGGACAAGATTCCGTAAGGAGGACATCCTGGGGCACCACCCAGCGGGCGGAATACAACTACCCGGGTTCGCCCACTTGGCTCGGGTGCTTTATGCCCACAAAGGGTTTCGAACGAAATAACCGGGATATCCTGATCAATCCAATGAGTCATTCCATACAGCCACGGCGCATGGGGCTCATCAATGGTTGAAGCAGTAAAGCGGATAACCTCTGCAATACAGTTACGCGGCACAATCAGGCGATCCTGACCCAACGGCACCAGTAGACTGTAAAGCTCTTCTGCAACTACCGCCATGCTTGATCCTCAATGCTCACGATACAGTGTCACGCTCGCGCGCTTTATCGCCAACATTGAAATCACCCAGGATATTTCGAATTGCGTCGAGCAATTCATGTTCCTGATAAGGCTTACCCAGATAATCATTGATTCCAAGTTCTATCGCACGTGCGCGATGCTTCTCGCCTGTTCGTGATGTCACCATAATAATTGGCAGGTCCGCAGTTTCCGGCGTATTACGCACATTACTCGCAAACTCGTACCCGTCCATGCGTGGCATCTCGATATCGAGTATTACTATCTCCGGCATATGATCCTGCAGGACCTCTAACGCCTCTATGCCATCTTTTGCAGTAATGACCCGCATTTTATTTCGTTCCAGCAAGCGCTGGGTCACACGGCGCATGGTTATAGAATCATCCACAACCAGTGCCAGAGACGGCAATTCTTCTTCGACTGTAACTACAGGCTTAACTTCCACACTACCCGGAACAGCAGTTCGCACAAGGCTGCCGGGATCAAGAATAACAACGATTCGGCCATCGCCCAGTATCGTCGCACCCGCAATTCCGCGAATTGCTGCCAACTGCGGTCCAATGGGCTTAACAACAATTTCACGACTATCAGCTGTCTCATCAACAATCAAAGCAGCAGAACTCTCGCCGGCATCCACCAGTATCAGGGCAACCTGATCCTCATCAGCGGGCAGGGTTGCGGGACCAAGCCCCAGATAAAGACCGAGATGGCGCAATCGATAATTGCGGCCACCATATTCGACAGCTGGCTCATCGGTTTGCAACCGCTCATCAAATTCCTTACGGGAAAGACGCACAATCCCTTCAACGGTTGGCAATGGCAGCGCAAACATTTCGCTGCCGACTTGCACAATAAAAGCCTGTGTAATTGCCAGGGTATACGGCAGGCGCACTGTAAAAGTGCAGCCTTTGCCAACAACTGAATCGATCGCAAGCATGCCACCCAGTTTGGCGATCTCACTGATCACCACATCCATGCCGATACCGCGCCCGGCAGATTGAGTCAACTTGTCAGCCGTGGATAAGCCAGATTTGAGAATCAGCTGGGTAAGCTCTTCATCTGTCAGCTGCTGATCTGCCTGAATCACCCCCTGTTCGACCGCCTTCTGCCGAACCGCCTGCAGATCCAGTCCGGCGCCATCATCCACTATATCGATAAGTACCTGGGCACCTTCACGCCGAAAGCGAATGATTATCTTCGCTACGGCAGGTTTACCGGTCTGCTGCCTGGCATCAGGATCTTCGATGCCGTGAATCACCGCATTACGCAGCATATGCTCCAGGGGCGGCAGCATTTTTTCCATGACCTGCCGGTCAAGTTCACCATCACTGCCCTCAACAATCAATTCAACATTTTTACTACTCTCCATCGCTTGCTGGCGCACCAGCCTGGAAAGTCGCGGCACATGCTGATCAAACGGAACCATGCGGGTCCGCATCAGATTGTCCTGCAGTTCTGATGTCGTGCGCGTCTGCTGAGTCAGTATCGACTCGGTGTCAGAAGCCAGGTTTTGTAATAAATCCTTGATACTGCCGACGTCACTCGCAGTCTCTGCCAAACCGCGAGACAACTGCTGAATGGTCGAATAACGATCCAGTTCCAGAGGATCGAATGCCTCATCACCCTCTGCTTCGCTCTGATGGCGGAAAAGTATTTGGGCTTCGGTCTCGCCTTCAAGCAAGCGCAACTGTTGCTGCAAACGCACCACTGTTTGCCCGAGTTCCAGCAGGTTGAACTGAATAGAACTCATCTGCTGATTAAGCCGCGAGTGAAAAATACTGATCTCACCCGCATTATTCAATAAATCTTCCAGCATCGCAGAGTCAACCCGGGCCATCTCCTTGCGCGGCGCAGTGTCAGGTGCCAGCGGTACAGAAAGAGTTGCCGCAAGATCTTCGGGCAGAGGCTTCGTAAATTCCGGGGGCTGCCCATCTGTCAGTTCGCGGGCCAGTTCTCCCAGGCGGTCCGGCTCAGGGATTAGTGGTTTCTCTGGCCGTTCTTCTTCTGCCAGAGGATCATTTCTCTCGCTATAATCTGCAACCTCTGCAAGCTCTTCACTCGATTCATCATCAACCTCTGGCCCGGACAATTCTGTGACAGGCAGTTCAGGCACTGTGGGTTCTTCTGTTTCGGCAGGTTCAGAATCAGCTATATCCTCTATCGGTTCATCGTCCACAAGAAGCACGGGCGTCATCATGGTTGCTTCCACGACACCCGCCAACCTTGCCATGAGATCTGCACTCGGGGGCGATACAAAGCCGCTCAACACCTGCTCCCTCATACGATGCAACTCGTCGACACTGGCCTGCAACAGGCTATAAGCAGAATCATCCAGCCCCATGCCACCCTGATCGATGCGCATCAACAAGCTTTCCAGTTCATGACTGAAATCACCCATTGTTGTGACACCCGTCATACGAGCGCCACCCTTCAGGGTGTGCAGATGCCTCTGCAGTTCTGCAAGTGGTGCGGTGCTCCCACGATTACTGGCAAGACTTGCGATAGCAATGTCTGCAGCTTCCAGAATCTCAGCTGCTTCCTCCGAAAATATGGCTGCGATTTCCGCATCAAAATCTGGTGCTACCTGCGTTGCAGTTACATCAGGTTCCACCTCATCAGCGACCGGTATATCTACACTGGGAGATTCAATTAATACCTCGGTTTGTGCACCATCAATTGCCTGTTCTACCGCATACTTTTCGATCGCACGTTTTAAACTTGCTTCCAGTTCTGCTGTATCTGGCGGCACCCTGTCAGGGTCGCTCAGGCATTCATTGATGGCTTCAATTGCATCCGCACTTTTAGTGCCAAGTTGATGCAATTCTGCAGATATCCCAATATCACTCCGGTAAAGGTGCTCTACCAGCTGATAAAGGGGCCCTGAAATGACGGTAGCCTGATTGACCTTGGCCATCGTCATACTGCCATGCAGAGTGTGACATGCTCTGTGCATTTCCTCCGTAAGGGCATAGGGCGGTGTATCTATTGCGCATTCGTCCAGATATTCTCGAATAGCTGCCAAATGCCCTGCGGTTTCTCGAGCCAGTATGTCCAGCAATACCGGGTCGATCTCTGTTGATTCTGCTTCCGGCTCCTCCGCAACCTCCGCATCAACGCCATCCGGTTGCGTAATTGCAGGAATCACCACGGAGTCCTGTCTTGATGGCAACGCATAATGCTGGGGGATCACACCGTCACTAAATGTGACCGCAGCAGCAGCAAGGGCACCCACATCAGCCGATGGTTCAGCACCCGACTCTAACTGCTCAAGTAACTGTGGCAACGCGCTAATCGCATCTTGTAAAAAACTAACCAAAGAGGGGCCAGGCTCAATAGTTTTACTAATAATCCTGTTGAGAAGATTTTCGATATGCCAGGAGTACTCGCCAATAAGCGCAGCCCCCACCATGCGCCCACTGCCTTTCAGGGTATGAAAAGATCTGCGAACAGTAATCAGGGCTTCATCATCAACCTGATTTTCAACCCATACAGAAAAATGTCTTTCAATAGCAACAATTTCTTCCTGCGCTTCTTCGATAAATATTTCCAGCAACTCAGGATCAGGCTGAACATCATCTGTATTCAGCACAGGCAATTCCATGATGCTGGTTTCTACCGGTACAGCAGGTGCCGCCACCTCAGGTAATTGCTCAAGCTCCTCGGTATCTATCTTCAGCGTGCGGGTATATGGCCCCGCTTCAGCATCATCCTCAGGCCATGCAAACGGTGTCGCACTATCCAGCACCTCAAGGCTGCGCTCGGCATTGTCCAGCATGTACAGAGGCTCTTTACGGCCAGCCTGCAGAGTCTCCATATAATATTCAAGACTCACAATTGAATCAGCCAGCCGGTTAACACTGTCCGGATCAGCAACCAGCGCATTGGACTGCACACACTTGGTGATTGCACTACCTACGCGGGAAAAAACACCTACGGCACGGGATTTCTCAAGCATCATCAACCCCGCACTGATACCACGAAGTTGTTTTTCAATTCCATCAAGCGCCGCAGAGTCGGCTGGCTGCGCCAGAACTTGTGTAATCGACTCCTTGATACGAGCAAGATTAATGATGCACTCGCGCATCACAGCAGCTGTTACCTCATTAAAATCAGGGTCTGCTGGTGCAGCAACATCATCGGCCTCCACAGGACGGCGTATAAGTCCAAGCAGTTCGGTATCGAGCCGCCCCTCAACTTCAAGTAACGCGGCTGCCAGACCAACCAGCCTGGCTTCTTCCACCCCGTCCTGCACCTTGACTATTTCCTCAAGTTCCTGGGTGCGTACGCGCACGATTTCCCGCAAGGAACCAAGACCGAGCACACCTAAGGTATCGCCGATTTTACCCAGCAATCCGACCTGAGCTGCCAGATCAGAAACATCCTTCATGCCCATACGCACGTAAATATCCAGAACATCCTTAACTTTTGCCAGGTCTTCCCGAATAGCATCCGCAACGGTTTTCATTAGTTTAGGGACTGGGTGCAGACAGGCTTTCACGCACTTCTTCAACTTGCTCATCGCCAGGCGCAATATTCGAGATATTGAATGCATCACGAATAGCGGCACAGCGCTCGCCACCCTGAGTGGAACGCGCAATGTAATAAAGCAGATTATTTACCAGTTCGACCGGTGGCTCACCCGCATAAGCAGCTTCACCAACTTGCTGCAATTTCTTCATTTCGCGGTCAGACTGACCTAACAGACGCTTTAATGCGACGTTACTATTAAGCCCTCCGGAGATCAGCGCTTCCAGAACACCACCGACCACCCACCAGAGCTGATGTAATTCCGCCGAGCTTGCGGCATGCTCAAGGCGGTCGGCCACACCGGCCATCCGGCGTAAATCCTGGTCTGAATTGCTACCTTTTATCCAGCCAAGCAAACCGAGTTGAAACTGTGGCCGCAACTTCACAACCAGCTCGCCAAGATTCTCTCCGCTTGGTGTCGGCTTAAGCTTTTCATGCTTCGATTTATCTGCAGGTTCCAGATTAAGCAACAGCAACGTACTTTCTGATAGCAGCGGGTTGCCGCGGGCTGCCCGCAAATCATTCAACAAGGGCAGCAACACGAGGGGAATGTCCCTGCCACCACCCATGACCCGCTCAATGTAGGCAGGTAACTGAACCATGGCCCGACTAAGTGCCTCAATCGCCTCATTGGTCAGTTCACCGGACTTCACCCCTGCTTCCAGAAACTGACAGGCTAATTCCATTTCCTCGGCCAGCAGGCTGGCGCCATAAACCTCCATAACCTGGAGCGCGCCACGCGCCGAGTGCAGGTATTCCGCACACTTTTGTAAAACTTTTGGAGCAGCCTCACCATCCGCATAGGTTTCAAGGGCAAGACGAGCGTCAGCCAGCGTAGCAGCAACCTGCTCACCTACGATTTGAAATGATTCGGGCCTGGCCGTAGTAGTCATCGGGCTCGCTTAATAGCCTTCAGGCTGTGTTCTGATCGGCAAACAACTTTGAGGTCTGACTCGAAAAGTCATCCTCCCCCTCACTCGATTCATTCTGTTCACCATCTCCCCGGTCGGCGGCTGATTCATCAGCAATCTGTGCATCATCTTTATCTTCCGGCAGCACAAACCCAGATACTGATTCACGCAACTGCGATGCCAACTCAAATAACTTGCTAACGAAATTAGCTGTAGTTGCTGCACTGGCATCTGTTTCTCCACTAATCTGGTTGAGTCGCTCAACAATTTTCAAAACTGTCTTTGCTGCCTCGGTTTGCTCTCGTGATGAACCAGAAATATTCTGTACCAGCATGGCTATCTGATTGGATACCGCCTCAATTTCCTCGAGCGCCGCACCTGCATTCTCTGCCAGCAATGCACCGCCCACCACGTCGGTCGTGCTGCGCTCCATGGATACTACAGCCTCATTGGTATCGGACTGAATAGTGCTCACCAGCACTTCAATTTGTTTGGTCGCATTGGCAGATCGCTCCGCCAGTCGCTGCACTTCATCAGCAACTACTGCAAACCCACGACCGGCTTCACCCGCCATCGAAGCCTGTATGGATGCATTAAGCGCCAGAATATTTGTCTGGTCGGCGATATCGTTGATCAATTCCACGATATCACCAATTTCCTGCGAGCTTTCACCGAGTCTCTTAATTCGCTTAGCCGTATCCTGAATGGTTTCACGAATGGTATTCATCCCCTCGATGGTCCGGCGGACCGCTTCACCGCCCTTGTGCGCAATATCTACAGAATGACGGGCCACATCAGAAGAACGTTCGGCATTTCCGGATATTTCATCGATCGATGCTGCCATGTTGTGTACGGCCTCTGTGGCAGCTTTTACCTGCCGCGACATCGCATCACTCGCTGCTTCCAGCGACTGCGCACTGACCTGCGTTTCTCTGGAAGCATCTTCAACCAGAATGACGCCTTTATTGACAACGGTAACCAAATCTCGCAGCGCCTCGATTGCATAATTAATTGAGTCCGCAATGGCCCCGGTTATATTTTCGGTTACCGTCGCCTGCACTGTCAGGTCACCATCTGCCAGATTGCCGAGTTCATCCAGCAATTGCAGAATTGCCTGCTGATCGCTCTCACTTTGCATAGCAAGATGCTGGGCCTTGCTGCTCTGACCTGAATGCCGTATCCACAATGCCAGCATCACCAGCACGATAAACATGGCTCCACCAAGCAATGCATAAATTCGTAACCACTCTGCCTCAACATCGGCACCTGCAGCTGACTGATCGTCTCCAGCAGATCTGGCATCGAAATTCAGCACCAACGCATCCAGAGTTTGACTGGCCTTTCTGACCGCCAGCAGGCGATCTGCAGATTGCGAAGCAATTCGAACGCTTTCACCTATCTGGCTCGCTCGATCCGCCAGACCAACTATGGCTTGTTCTGTAGCAGCTTCGCCAAGCGGCACTATCCCCAGCGCCGGATCACCCGATTGCAGCGCACGAACTATTTGCTGCAATTCCATCTCGTTATCTGTAATCAGACGCTCAAGATCCGGGCCACCCATAAAGAATCCCTGCGCGAGGACCGGTATAGAATTGCCTAACAACCGTAAACGCTCCAGTTGAGCAATCACTACAGGCTGCCGCTGAATACTTAGCTCGCCCTGCAACTCATATATAGAGTCAGCGAAAGCTGGCGCCCAATCGTTGAGCCTAGAAACCGCTGCTTGCAGCGCACGCACATCGTCCTTTCCGGCCAGCACCTTGGCCACTTCACTGTGAATATTCACCAGATCTGAACGCTGTGAGCTTGCAATACCCTCAGGCTTAAACTCGTTCAGTGCTGTAGCTGTCGCTGCAAGCTCTGCATATGCGTTTTGATCACCCGCAATCGCCCTGTGTGCCTGCAAACTGGCTGCATTGGCATGAACCAAAATATTCACGCCTGGCGTCACCGCCTGTTGCGGCCTGACCGACACCGCATTCAGATCGTAGACTAACCATGCTGTGCCTCCCAGAATCATTAGCAGCAGGCCCGCCAGTAAAGGCAGGTACCGCGCCTCGCTGGATCTATCTGCCATCTTCGTGTATTCCTTTAACTCTGCTTATCATGCGCTTACTCAATATGTTCTCAATATGGCGCTCAAGCCGCGGCCTGCTGGAACTCGCTCGCATCCAGCAGTTTTTTCAAACTTAATATGGGCCAGACATCTGTTCCTCTGATACAGGCACCTGCCATGTAACGCTCACAGCGTAGCTCTGTTTCCGGGATGGTCTCCGTAAACTCACTCTCGCTAAATCGACGAAAGCCAAAAACCTCATCGACAATAATCCCCACCGGCATTTCAGGGCTATCTATAACCAGTACCCGCCCCGTTCGAATACCCTTGCTTGTGCCTGCACCGAGAAAAATACGCAGGTCGACTATAGTCAACAGATGGCCCCGTAAATTTGCCAGGCCCGCAACCCAATCCTTGGCACCTGGCACCCTGGTAAGTTCTGCAGACAACATCATTACTTCCCGAATCTCATCACGCTCGACAAGAAATTTCTCGTTGGCGAGCTTGAAACCTATACCCACCCACTCCTTTGAGTCGGCACCCTGTGCAATGCCATCCCCTAGCGCCAGGCTGCTAAGCCGCTCCATTTCACGCAGCAGCTCAAAAGGCTTGTCACGTAAACCCGCCAGACCGCTCTGCGCATGTTCACTCATCCGCCATTGCGGCCTCCACCGCCGCCGCCAGCTCGTCTGATTCAACCGGCTTAACCAGATAGTGTGTAGCCCCCTGCCGCAGCCCCCAGATACGATCTGTTTCCTGCCCTTTAGCGCTGACAATCACGACAGGAATATTCGCTGTTGCAGAATTTTTTGCTAATCGCCGGGTAGCCTGAAAACCGTTCATGCCAGGCATCACAACATCCATTACGATCACGTCGGGCCGCATTTGCAGTGCTGTTTCGATGGCTTCTTCACCATCGCTGGCCACCACGGTGTCATAACCATGCCGCTCAAGTGCTTTACAGAAAATATGCTGCTCAGTGGGTGAATCATCGACTACTAGTACGAGTGCCATTTTTTTCGTGCCCTTACTTTTAATCCTGTCGCGCTACCTGCCGGGAAATCGCTCCAAGCAATTCATCGCGGGTAAATGGCTTGGTCAGATACTGTTCGGAGCCCACTATCCTCCCGCGAGCACGATCAAACAGTCCGTCCTTACTGGACAGCATGATGACCGGAATATCCTTAAAACTATTGTTGTGCTTGATCAGGGAGCAGGTTTGGTAACCATCCAGCCGCGGCATCATAATGTCGACAAAGATGACATCGGGGTGGTGATCCGCAATTTTTGACAGCGCATCAAATCCATCCATGGCGGTAAAGACTGTGCAGCCCTCCTTCGCAAGCAAGGTTTCGGCCGTTCGTCTGATCGTCTTGCTGTCATCGATTACAAGGATTTTGAGGCCCTTTAAATCGGGAGCTGAATCATCTTCCACGCACGCCTCCTACTAAGGCTAAACAGGGTTCCAGCAAACCCTGAACCCTTATTAACATAATGACTGGTGCGCTTCTACGGCATCTTGTCCGACCCTAAAACTGGCCGGATCAGCTCGTATAACCACAAAGCCCACCACCAAGCTGGCTGCCAGCGCCGACACCGTAATGAATACCGTGGTTTCATCCGTCATTGGCACACCCAAGGCTAACCCAAAGCCCATTCGCACAACATGGGAGATAATAACCGTGAATAGCTGATATTTCAGCAACTCTAGGCCAGAATACACAAAAAGTTG
>PVMK01128348.1_pt1 | contig 23534 bp, 17 predicted proteins | sample 1853481 | NCBI WGS metagenome assembly PVMK01 (sample SAMN08533507, study PRJNA380276) | Marine sediment metagenome, whole genome shotgun sequencing project. | reverse complement strand
TTAAGTTGTTTATCAAACCCTCATTGCAGGTACAAGGAGGGCTGACCTCTGAGGTAATTCTTGACTTCAACCTGGATAAATCCTTTGTCCTTAAAGGGAATATGGATACTCCGGCAGGCATTAAAGGATTTAACTTTAAGCCTGTGATCAGAGCCGTAAACAAAACAAGTGCGGGAACCATTGCGGAAGTGATTAACGATTATGATGGTAATCATCTATCGGGTGTTTCGGTTTCCATCATGCTGGACGAATTGGTCACAAGCCAGACAGAAGAGGATGGATCGTATGCACTGTCTGGAATTTCAGCGGGAGTCTATTCCGTAACAGCAGAGAAAGAGAATTTTACTTCTGTTACCATTGATAAGGTTGAAGTGGTTGCAGGTAATAAAACATTACAGAATTTTGTGCTTGAGGAACCGGAGGTCCAGGCTGATTAGTATCATCAGCTTTCCGCTTTGGCCTTTCCTCTTATTATGATATTTTTACAGCTGCTCAGGTAGAACCGAAAGTTGTAAAAGCTATGAAAATCACATTGAAAAGAATTCTCTGGTTAATATTGATTGTCCTGATTGCATTCATTACCTGGTTCGCCTGGCCCAGGGTACCTATAATTACGGCGTTTGCAGCCAAGGGTATGTGTTCCAGTATCTTCCTGGCAGAAAAGAGTCCGGAGCAGGTCGCCGCGGAGGATCTCTCTTTTTTCCCCATTAGTCTGGCAAAGTGTAAAATCGACTATCAGGAAAAGTCGGTAACTGCCACCGTATTTGGTTTGGGTAAGCGAAAAGTGGTATTCAGAGAGGGGCTGGGAGCGGTGATCGTATTGGATAAACCAGAAGATGTACTCAGGGCGGACACATTTACAATTCCCGATCCGGGATACAGTCAGGATACCATCCCCTGGCCCATGGGTGATGTAATGCCGGAGTCCCTCCCTGTTGGAGTGGACTATGAGAAGCTCAACAACATCCTTCACGAAGCCATTGATGCCCCAGGTACAGAACCATTCAAAAAGACCCTTGGAGTAGCTGTGGTTTATAACAATGAATTGATTGGGGAGAATTACCTGGATGGGTATAATGCATGGACAAAGTTTCATGGATGGTCCATGACTAAATCTGTAACTGGTGCCATGGCAGGCGCCCTGGTAAAGGAGGGTAAGATGGATGTCAGGAAGACGACTGGCTTCCCCGAGTGGGCTGATGATGAGCGAAAGAATATTACCATAGAGAATATCCTACACATGAGTAGTGGATTGGATTGGGTAGAGAATTACTTCACCATTTCTGAAGCCACAGTGATGCTTATGCAGAGCGATGATATGCTTGCTTCCGTTAAGGAGAACGAACTGTTACACGAACCAGGAACATTCTGGAGCTACTCTTCCGGCGATGCCAACCTGCTTTCTGGTTTACTCAGAAATGCCATAGGGGATAGAGAAGAGTATCTGGGCTATGCCTACACCCGTATTTTTCACCGTATTGGCATGTTAAATACAGTGGTTGAAACTGATGCCAGCGGCCTCTTTGTAGCCTCTTCCTTCAGTTATGGTTCTACCCGTGACTGGGCCAGGTTCGGATTACTCTTTCAGAACCAGGGCATATTTGAAGGAGATACCGTACTTACTCCGGACTGGGTGGATTATATGACCACAGCAGCACCCGCGTCAGATGGATATTATGCCTCTACATTCTGGTTGAAAGAATCGGATGGGGAGAGGAGCCTGGTTGATGTGCCTGATGATGTCTTCTTTGCCGATGGGTTTTTGGGACAACGCGTTTATGTGATCCCCTCCAAAAAACTGGTGGTGGTACGAATGGGTTACAGCCTGAGTAATTTCAATGTGAATGATTTCCTGAGAGATATCATTAGCACACTACCCTCATAACTAACGATTTAACCTTCAGCTCTTTTAAAGAGGGTATAGACATATGCCCGTTCATCGCCCGAAGGCATGATATAGTTGTAATCAAAGGCTTCCTGCAGGATGAACTCAGGGCCCAGCCGCTCCTTCAGCATCTGTTGGTTATAACGAAAAACGGGCAGACCGCTACAGGTGGGTGCCCCGTTTAGATTGAAGGCAGCTATAATTGCATAAGCGCCTGGTTTAACCAGTTGTTTGAGCAACTTAAAGTAGCTTGCCTGCTCCTGATCGTCGGTGAAGAAATGTAAAACTGCCCTGTCGTGCCAGAGATCGACTGGTTCCTGAGATAAAAGCTCCCTGGGTTTAGTAAGATCGTCAACAATCCATTTCACCTGATTGATAAGAGGATCACCTAGCCTGGATTTAAGTTTTTCCAGGGCTTCCCCGCTCAGGTCATTGGCAATTATATTTGTATAGCCAAGCTCAAGCAGTTCGTCTACAAGCCTGGTTGCTCCGGCTCCCACATTCAGGATGGAGGAGTCTTTGTTCAGATTGCAATTGGCGATGAACTTAAGAGAAGGAACAGGGTTCTCCTCAAACCATCCCAGTTTTTCAATCTGCTTTTTCATATAAACGGATTCCCAGTGTGTTTCAAGATCTTTATTCTTCATGAATTCTCCCGTCCTAATTTAAAACATCCGAAAGATATGTATTTACCCAATTGTTTAATCAAACATTGGGTTTTTTGATATTCATCCTTTCTGATTTATGGTTGAACATAGATATTTGTCGTTGGATATACATGTTTTGCTCGTTTGCACCAAAAGAGCAGTTAATTTTTTATAATTTTCCGATCGACTAATTCTACTAAGCATGAAACTTCCAAAAACGTATTATAATCCACTTTCACTTGTGGGTAGTATCATTGCAAGTGTATGTTCGCTGATTTTTGTGTTTATTATGATCGCCAATTTGCTCTTTGATTATGAAGGGGCTTACATGGGCATATTCATATACATGGTCTTGCCTGTTTTCCTGATTATCGGACTTATCCTGATCCCCATAGGGATGTCAAGAAGGTCAAAGCGGATCAAAAGGGAGGGAGAGGAGAGCACCTCCCGATGGACCAAGATCGATCTTAGTGATTCCCGGCAATGGAATGCCATAGCAATTTTTATTATTGCCACCATTGTCTTCCTTTTACTGACCGGGATCGGTAGTTACCATGCCTTTCACTACACAGAGTCCAATGAGTTCTGTGGAATGCTCTGTCATAGTGTTATGGAACCTGAATACGTGGCTTATCAGGAATCGGCTCACTCCAGGGTGACCTGTGTCGAATGTCATGTGGGATCGGGGGCTGACTGGTATGTGAAAAGTAAGCTATCGGGTTTATACCAGGTCTATTCGGTCACTTTTAATAAGTTCCCTACACCCATTGAAACACCTATCCATAGTTTGCGGCCTGCCAGAGAGACCTGTGAGGAGTGTCACTGGCCAGAAAAGTTTTACTCCCACCGGCTACATAATGAAAAGCATTATCTGGCTGATCTGAATAATACGGAGTGGAATATTCAGCTAAAAATGAAGATTGGGTCTGAGCATAAAGGACAGGGTTTAGTAGAGGGAATTCACTGGCATGTAAACCCGGATGTAAAGATAGAATATGTGGCCTCTACCTTTAAAAGAGAATATCTGCCCTGGGTCCGTTACATCAATGGTGCCACCGGAGATACAGTCATCTACCAGGACATATACGAAACGCTTGAACCAGAAGCATTGGATACACTGGAATTAAGAGAAATGGATTGTCTCGACTGTCACAACAGGCCCTCTCATCAATTCCTCCCTCCACAAAAGTTTACGGATGACTTGATTTCCTCAGGCAAAATCCCTATTGAACTTCCTGAAGTGAAGGCTTTGGCCATGCAGGTATTCAATACTCCGTTTACCACTCGTGATTCAGGAAGAATGATCATCGAAGAGCTTGTCAATGAGTTTTACGCCTCCGATTATCCTGAAATTCTTGAAACGAAGCCCCAATTGGTCAGTCAGGCAATCGAAGGTATTTTGGAGGGATATTCCAAACACATTTTCCCCGAAATGAAGGCCAACTGGGATGCCTACCCCAGTCATGTGGGACATATGGAGTTCAATGGCTGTTTCAGGTGTCACAATGGAAATCACGAAAGTGAGGATGGTCAGGTCATATCAAGGGATTGTAATTTATGTCACACCATTCTTGCTCAGGGAAATGAAGAGCATTTCGAAACCACATCCATCGATAGCTCACTGGAATTCCGCCACCCTGTAGATATTGATATGGCCTGGAAGGAGATGGCCTGTGCTGACTGCCACAGGTACCTCTATTAGATCCTTACAATTCGTTTGGCCATTCCCTTAAATATTAAGATGTGGAAAGGCATAAGGACATACCAGTACCATCGGCCCCAGACACCCTTAGGTCTGTAGGTGGCCACCTGTCGAAGTGTGTTATCTTCTTTCATGGAGAACTCCAGCCATGCTTCTCCGGGCAACCGCATTTCTGCATAGAGGAGAAGTCTGCGTTTTTCCTTATCGGCCAAAAGCACCCTCCAGAAATCAAGCGCATCGCCCGCATGAATTTCATGCAGGTTGGTTCTTCCCCTTCGGATCCCGATCCCGCCGGAGAGCTTGTCAAGAAATCCCCTGATGTTCCAGATCCAGGTGGCATAGTACCAGCCCGTTTCTCCACCAATGGACCAGATTCTGTCCAGCACCATATTCGGGTTGGCAAATTTCTTCTCCTGAACATCACGGTATACCCCAAACTGAGGAACCTGGATAAACTCATGCACATCCCTCCTTAGTCTGCCACTTATCATGGAGTCCTTCCAGGTTGAAACCACATCGTTCTGTTCAATGCGGGAGAATGCCATCCCAATGGCTTTCTTGTAGGGAATCAGTTCAATTCCAAATTGTTCTGCGAGGTCATTCTTCTTCCCTATCACTTCCACTTTCATGCTGTCGACCAGGTTAGAAGCGAGTTTGTATGAGACTGCTGTGACAAAAAACAGCCAATAAGAAGAAAGCTTTTTGGACATAAGCGGGATGGGGATTACCTTACGTTTCAAACCCCGTACCTGGGCATATTCAAGTAACATATCCTTATAGGAGAGGATGTCCGGACCGCAAATGTCATACCTCATATTATAACAGGATTCTTTGAATATTGCATTAGAAAGAAACTCCATTACATTACGGATCGCGATGGGCTGAGACCTGGTTAAAGCCCATTTTGGAGCTACCATGATGGGCATTTTCTCAGTAAGGTCACGAATGATTTCAAAGGATGCACTTCCCGATCCCACAATGATTCCAGCCCGGAGTACCGTATAGTCATAGTTCCCCTCAGCCAGGGTTTCTTCCACATTCTTCCTGGATTGAAGGTGCTTGGAGAGTTCTTCCGAATTTACAATTCCACTCAGATAGACCACATGTTTAACACGGGTGAGGTTCATGTAGTCTCTGAAATTTTGTGCAGCCAGAGCCTCTAAATCCGAAAAATTCTTGATGGACTCAGACATGGAGTGAATCAGGTAGAATGCTCCGTCTATATCTTTGGGAAGGGCCTCCAGGTCTGATGGACACAGAAAATCTATCTCCAGAAAAGTTACCTTGTTAATGATTGATTCGGGCAGTGAAATGCGGTCCAGATCTCTGACTGCGCATATTACCTCGTACTTTTTTTCAATCAGTCTTCGTACCAGGCGTTTTCCTATATAACCTGAGGCGCCTGTTAAAAGTATTTTCATTTCCTTCTATCTCCCGGAATATCTAACAAGGTGATATATGTAATTGTTCCAACACAAAATCTGACTATGGGGAACGCTGGCTCTGTTTACAAAGGATTCAATGTCTTGCAACTTTAGCTGGTCTTTAAGCTCCTGCTGTGCGGCGCGAATGTCCACCACTTTGAAAAATTCCATTGTCAAATATACGATATGATGATTCATAAACAGAGGTTACTAGCGTCAAATAGAATTCGTATGAATAAGGTACCTTTACAGCAATGGAGCGTTTTGATGTGATCGTAGTGGGAGCCGGTCCTGCTGGTTTGCTGGCAGCAGGAAGTGCTGCCGAATCCGGAGGGAAAGTCCTTGTACTTGAAAAGATGAGGCAGGAAGGCAGGAAATTGTTAATTACAGGGAAAGGACGATGCAACATCACCAACAATGCCGAGATCGCAGAATTTATAAGCCATGTCTATCCCAATGGGCGATTTCTTCGCAGCGCATTCAGCAAGTTCTTTTCGACTGACATTCTCAATCTACTTCACGATCATGGGGTAGAGACCACCCTGGAGAGGGGAGGGCGCTATTTTCCTTCCAGCAACAAATCTTCGGATGTGCTATCAGCTTTTCTGGAGTGGGTCAGAAGGCTAAATGTGGATATACGCTGCGGGATAAAGGTCGAAAAACTTATTGTTGAAAATGGTCAGATTACTGGCCTCCAGGCAAACGGAACTGCATATTCTGCAGGAAGTATGGTCCTTGCCACAGGAGGTAAATCATACCCGGCCACCGGATCCAATGGGGATGGTTATGAACTGGCCAGAAAAGTTGGGCATTCCATTGAGCGGGTCAGGCCGTCACTGGTTCCCATAGAAACTGTTGGGAAAGTAGCTCCACAGCTACAGGGCCTCACCCTTAAAAATGTCAGGGCATCCGTATGGGTCAATGATAAAAAAAGAGGGGAGGATTTTGGAGAAATGATTTTCACCCACTTCGGCCTTTCAGGCCCCATTATTCTTACACTGAGTCGAATGGTAGTGGATGAGTTGTTTTTGAAGAATAATGTTGAGGTTTCAATAGACTTAAAGCCTGCGCTGGATGAACAAAAACTGGATAAGAGGTTGATTCGGGACCTGGATGAATTTGGAAAACGGAGAATCTCCAATATATTTTCTAACTGGCTTCCATCATCTATGATTCCGGTCTTCCTGGAGCTACTTGGAATAGATCCTGAAAAGGAGGGTCACCAGGTCTCAGCCAGGGAGCGAAAGCAGATCCGTCATCTCCTTAAGAATTTCCGTTTTATAGTAAATGGCCATCGATCATTTAAAGAGGCGGTTATTACTGCAGGAGGAATCTCTACCGGAGAGATATCATCCAAAACAATGGAATCCAAACTGGTCCGGGGATTGTATTTTGCCGGAGAAATGATTGACCTGGATGCCGAAACCGGAGGTTACAACCTGCAAATTGCTTACTCTACAGGTTGGTTGGCAGGCAAATCAGCCGGTTCATCCCTCCCTCAAGAAAATGATGGGCTGTAAAGACAATAAAGGCTAATTGTTTTTGCATCAGTAATTCGTTATCATATTAATCCTACAACCTACTGATTTCCATGGATCTGGGATCTGAAGAAATGCTATCGAAATATGGCTTTATCTCCAGATTCATTACTCGCCAGGGGTATTCCTCTTCAGTATATCGTTCAAGGCTATGAAAAGCTTCATCTATTTCTCCTATCGATGCATACAAAATTGAGTTCCAATACGGGCCGGATAAATTAGGGAAAAAATCTTGCTTTGAAACGCCGATTAGTTTACGGATAGCTTGTATATAGCCTGACTCATCAAAGGTATTTTGGATGGCTGTAGCCAGATCTTCCCTTTTGAGGATCTTCAGATATTCCCCAATGGCGTTGATGGCTTCGGGGTACATCCTGTTTGAATGATAAGCCCATGAGAGCCACTGGTAGGCAATAAGCTGATTGGCATCAACCTCAATACTCTTTTTATATTCAGCAATGGCCATATCGAATTGCCGGGCATAGTAATAGACATATCCCATTCCCCTGGTCATCACAGGATTAATTGGCTCAAGTACCAATGCTTTTTTTGCCTCTTCAATGGCTTCCTCATGTCTGCCAAGCCAGGACAGTACATAGGAATAGCTGTGATGTGAATCCGCATTGTTTGCATTAAGCTTGAAGGATTTTAAGTATGCTTTTTCTGCACCTGGCAGGTTCTCCTCTACAATTTCCAGGAGGGCACGAGACAGGTACACTTCTTCAAGTTCACTGTTCAATTCAAAGGCCATGGAAATAGCTTCCTTTGCTTCCGGCAAAACTTCTCCTATGGGAACAAGATCATAGACCCCCATTAAGATTAGAGTATAGGCCAACCCTGCATAAGCAACTGTGAATTCCGGATCCATTCTGATCGCGTCCTTAAAAAAACTGATGGATTTTATAAAACCTTCTCTGTTTCTTTTATTATGGAAAAATTGGGTCTTTAAATAGATTTCATAGGCTTCCAGGTTCTCTGTTTTGGGTTTCTCTATCTCCTCAATCTCCCTGGTTGTAAGTACGGTCTTAAGTTCACCGGCAACCTGTTGCGCGATATTGCTTTGTACAGTCAGAATATCCTCCCAGCTTCAATCAAATAATTCACCTTTAACTCATCCCCTATGGTGGGAGTGGTTTTCTCACCTGTTTTGTATTGCATCACCGATGTTCTGGACCGTATTTCAAAGGCGTCGATTTTATTTAGCTGCATGATAATTTCATCGGTCATGGCATCCCCGAAATAAGTATCTTCCGCATCGTTACTCATATTCTCAAAAGGCAGTACCGCGATGGATTTTTCCAGGTCCTGATCTTCCTCAATTGTGGGATTGCGGGGTATCACATTGAGGACAATAAGGACAATAATCACAATGAAACTAATGAAGCTGGCTATTTTCCATGTTGAGGAGCCAGGGGCTTGAGTCTCCTCCTCATTGTATTTTAATGGTGTGGTCTTCTCCAACCCACCGTCAGGGCCCGTTTCGTAAATCCACGAGAAGATGATTGATATGATAAATCCTATACTTAAAAGGATAATTCCTGCCAGAACCGGGTAATTCTATTCACTTGCTGGTATTTGTGGTGACTGTTTTAAGAAACAATACTCAAGGAGCATTTGTTCAGAGAGCTGATCTGTGGTTTTTCTGTTAAATGGTTTAACTTCATGGCGTATAAAAACCTGATTATGAAAAGAACAACAACAATTCTCATCCTGCTTCTGGCTGTATGCTCAATGTATGGACAAGAGATTGCAGGTACCTGGAGTGGAGCGATTGATACCCCCAATGGCAATCTTAGGATCAATTTTCATATTTCCGAAGCCGATGAAGGGTATACCACTACCTTTGATAGCCCGGATCAAAATGCTTTTGGGATTCCAGTGGATACTACAAAATACAAAAAGCCAGAGCTAACTTTGAAGGTAAATCAGATTGATTTTTTGTATGAAGGAAGCGTGACCGAGGAGAACTCCATTAAAGGGACCATGACACAGATGGGCCAAACCATGGAATTGAATCTAACAAAGAAGGAAGAGTAATGCCATTATTGTAATCTAGTCGATTACATTTCAGTATTTTGCGCCGCAGCTGCCTTTTCTGCTTCCTGTATATGCATATAACCGGTATGGCTGTACGCTGGTTTCAGATCCCAGGAATCCTTTAATAAAGTCAGTGCCTCTTCATATTTCCCCTGTTTGTATAAGGCCCAGCCTTTTGCATCCAGGGAGGGCCAATATCTTGGATATTGTTCAAGAATCCCATCACAAATCTTGATACCCTCCTCGATATTTATCTCTTTATCAATCAGGAACCAGGCAAATTCGTGGGTCCAGTAAAGATTCTCCGGATCGTTTTTTATGGCCTCCCGGTAGTATGATTCAGCCTCTTCATACTGACCCGAACTTGAATAAATGGTACCAATCCCGGAGGAGATCATGGCCTCAGTGCAATGAAGTACATCTTGCCGGATTGACTTATATTCAACCAATATATTCTCAGCCTTCTGGGTTTCTCCCATTGAATAGGCGCAGATTGCCTGGTGCTGCTGAATCATGATGGCATTAGGGTATACCCTGTGTCCCAGTGCCAAAATCTTCTCCTCTTTTTCATGTTCACCGAGCTTGTGGTAGGCATCCCCCATTAAAAAATAGGCATAGGGATTCTGATAGTCTGTGCCCCATTGGTCGTGTATTCTATAGATCTGTCCCCAGCTATGAACCGCCTCTTTATACTCGAATAATTTGTAGTATGCAAAGCCCAGTTGATGCCAGTAGAGAGGATTTTGCTCATCAATCTCGATGAGCTGTTTTATAGCCTTAATCTCTTCATAGGGAGTTTCGAAAAAGTAGGCATAGAGTTGATTGATCATGAGCTCCTGTTCGGTGCTTAGCTCATCACTTATTTCTGAGGCTCTCGTTACTATTTGTTTGGCTGGCCAGTCTCTTCCATACATCAGGTTTGCATAGGCCCCAAACACATAAGCATTGATAAATGTTGAATCGGCTTCTACAGCCTTGGAAAACCATTCAATGGCTGACCCCAGCTCCATATATTTAAATGCGTCCCACCCACGAATATAATATTTGAAAGCTTCAGAAGATTTTGTCATTAAATTTCTGGTGACCTCAGGGGCATTATACTTATCGGAGATACTTTTTATCTCTATATAGTTTTTGATCATCCCTGAGAGGGAATCAGCCAGCACGAAGAAGTCGTTTTCGGAATCGCCGTCAATCTGGTAAGTTTTGTAAATCTCTTCTGTTTCAGCATCTACCAGCTGGGCATTGATGCGAATTTGTGTTCCGGCCCTTAAAAGGTTTCCCAGTATGAGGGTTCTTGTATCAAGCTTGTCTGCAAGGTCACTGACTAGTGCTGAAGAGATAGAAGCAATGTTGATTTCATTGTCGTTGTTCAGAATATCATTTACAGCCTGATATTTTCGGACGGATAACTCTTCTGAGTTTGAAAGTGTGGAGATTAGCAGATTTTGAAATCCACCCTGCCAAATATCATACAATGTATCCCCTGATAGATTTTCAAAAGGAAGTACGGCAATGGATATCCTGCCGTCCTGGTCCCTGGCATCCTTTAGGGAATCTTTCGAAAAGATCTTTGGATAGGCCAGAATTCCTACAGCAATAACCAGTACAGCAATTACAATGTCGCTTGCCTTCAGTCTCCTTCTTTTACCTGTCACACCCGCTGCCTCTTGATACTCAGCCGCATCCTCAAAGGAAACAGTCTTTTTTACTCCCTCAGCTGTTAAATCGAATATCCAGGAGAGGATGGCAATCACCGGAAATCCTATGATCAACAGAAGAATGACCAGTGCGGGAACCCAATTTGGTAGTCCCAGCGGTCCCACCACGTTGTTTGTTACTTCTATAACTACAAAGGCAGCACCCGCATACATCGCGATCACCCTGAAAACCCTGCGGCGCTTGAGCTCCATCCAGAACCTTCGGACACCCATAGAATTAGTAGCCATCTAAGAAAGGTTAATTTGTAATACAATATAGGCCTTTGGAGCTTCAAATTCAAATTATTGCCATTTGCGTGGTTTGAGAAAGCTTTGATAATCAGCATATCAACAAAAAAACCCGTGAAGTAAATCACGGGTTTCTTTCATCCATAAAACAACAAACAACTGTTTAACCACCCAATCAGAACAAGATTTGTGGCTTACTTAATAGCGATTACCGCACTTGTAGGTCCGGCCAATCTAATGGTTGAAAATTCATTGAATCCTGCCTCACTGGCCCACTCTTGAAAGTCGGCAGCAGTGAAGTCATAGCCTTCCGGAGTCTCTATCAGCATATTAAGGGACATCATCAAGCCAAATGCGTTTTCTCGCCTTTCGTCATCTATAATATTCTCGATTACCACCAGGGCCCCCCCTTCAGGCAGAGCTTCATATGCTTTTCCGACCAGCATTTTCTTATCATCCGTACCCCAATCATGCAGGATGTTTCCCATGGTAATCACATCTGCTTTTGGGAATGAATCGGCGAAGAAATCCCCTGCTTTAATATCTACCTTATCCGATACCCCCATCTTGCTCACATTCTCGAATGCAATCGGGCTCACGGGAGGCAGATCAAAGGAGATGCATTTCATGTGGGGATTGTGCGAAACCACCTGGGCAGATAGTAAAGCTCCGGCTCCACCAATGTCACACATGGTACTGTACCTGGAAAAGTCAAACTGTGTGGCAAAGGCAATAAAGTTTCCTGCCTGCGCACCACTCATGGCATTCACAAATTCTCGGGTTTTGTCTGCATCGGAGTAGATCTTCTCAAACAGAGATGCCTCACCTGTTCTAATTTCATTCTGGGGTGTTCCCCTCCTTAAGCCTTCCTCCAGAAAATTCCAGAAAGGGTAAAGGCGATTGTTAGCCATTTCCAGCAATCCTCCCATATATGAAGGCTTGTTTTTATCCAGAAATAGATCTGAATCAGAGGCATTTGAGTATACAGCTGTTTCTTTGTTTCCAGTTTTCTCTAAAAATTTCAGGGCAACCAACGTATCCAGAAAATCATACAATCCCCTGCCATTTAAACAAATTTGAAGTTTTATATCCCTGCCTGTTAATGGCTTAACTGCCAATAAGGTGAAGAGCTCAAGCTTAACGGCTGTTAATAATGTTTTTGATGCGAAAAATCCCATGCCAACCTGCATGATATTGGATGGATCGACCTTTATGGCGTCTTGTACCTGTACAGCTGAATTTTCCATGCTGGAATGAGTTTTATGTGGTTCGGCATAAAACAAATTACAACTCTTATCTGGAATGATTCTTAAATAAGGGGTAATTAACAGGTATTTAACTAAATACAAGGTGTTTACTATTTGTAGTGCCCCATTAGCTCACATGCTTTTTAAGCATTTCCTGAAACTCTGGAAGGTTCCATAAAGGTTTCCAGGTTGGATCTTTTTTTATAAGGTTAACTGATACATTTCCTGGAAGGTTAAGCAATTCGTCCAGAGCCTCAATGGCCTTTTCATTTTCTCCAGTCATTGTATAGATATGTGCCAGGTCCTCCATTCTGTAGATAGCCACATAGAAATCCCTCTCCAGGGGCATCATTTCTCTTGCAAGTTCCCCTTCCTGAATGGCGTCTTCATTCCTCCCAAGACCCGCATAGGCAATGCCCAGAGCGCTTCGACACCTGGAGTCAGAAGGAGCTGTTTCAAGCCTTGCTTCAAGAAAGACCCGGGCAGAATCAAAATGGAGAATGGCAAGTTCTGATTTTCCCTGCATCTGATAGATCTCAGCCAGCTTTAAGATCTTTGGATAGTAGCTAAACTGGCCTTCCATGATAATATCCTTTTCAAATTCCAGAGTGGCAATGGCATCCTTGTATTTTTCCTCCATAAGCTCGAGGGTAACCTTGTGATATGCCAGAAACTCATACTCCATGTGATTCGGATAAACCATCATTTCACTTAAGGCCAGCTTACTTCTTTCAATTCCCTCATCCCAGACCATATAGAGAAAGATCTTATTGATGTGGTAGTCGCCAAAGTCATTGTCCATAGAGATAAACCGATCCAGATAACTCTCGGCTTTTTTGTAATCTCTGAGAAGAAAATAGGTTTCAGTAAGGTTTTTTACAATGACCAGATTCTGGGGATCTTCTTCCAACGCAACTAAAAAATACTCCTCGGTCTTTTCTAACTCCAACTGCCTGCGATGCAAGGACCCGACACATACCAGATATTCCACTCTATCCATTACCTGGCCTCCGGTCTCATTGTATTTTTGCATGGCTGTTTTGTAGTCTTGCTGGACATAGTAATAGACCCCTTCAGATAGTTTCAGGTCCATGTTATCCGGAGCGACCAAATAACCCTTGTCCAGAGCATCTTTGGCTTTCTCCAATCTCTCAGGGGTTCTGTCATAGTGGTAATGATAGATCCAGCAGTGTCCGGCTGCAAGTTTTGAATAGGCCATAACAAAGCTGGGATCCAGATCAATAGCGCGCTGGAAATGTTTGGTTGACATATCGAATTCAAGAAAGCTCTCATCTCGCCAATAGTAATTCAAACCAGTCAGGTAGGCCATATAGGCATCAGGATTATCGGTAATTTGCTCCGACTTTGGCAAAAAGCTGTTTTTTAGGGATGCCACTACCTCTTTTGAAATATTACGCTGGATCTTAAAAATGTCATCCAATTCCATTTCATAGGAGGCATTCCAGACTACCTCCTCTGACATCGCCCTGATGAGCATTATATCCACAGCGATCTTCTGTCCCTGTTGCTGGACGTATCCATTCAAAAGAAAATTTACTCTTAATTCATTGCCTATCTCGGGACTTCGCAGATCGGTATTCTTATACTTTATGGTAGAACTTCTGGGTCTGACCGTAAATCCTTCGATATTTTGCATTTCCATAATCAGAGCAATGGGTAGAGCCTCGTGCAATGAAGCTTCAGTTTGGTTTGAACCCAGGTTTTCAAAGGGCAGGACTGCAATAGAGTTAACCTGCAGCTCAGGTATTTTGGACCGATCCCTTTCCGGTAGTACATTCAAAACAATAAGAAAGATGATGATAGCAAAGCTAGAGTAGGTGGCGATTTTCCATGATACTGAAACATCCGCACTTTTCTCAATTCTTACTTTATCGACCGATAGAGTTTTTTCTATTCCTCCTTCCGGATTTATCTCATAAACCCAGGAGAGAATGATGGAAACTATGAGACCAAGGCTTAACAGGATAATCACCAGGGTCACAGTCCAGTCGGGCAAGTTCAGGGGCTCCTGAATGATGGAGGCTAGCTCAAGTATTACAAAAGCAGTGGCTGCATATACTGTATTCCGGCGAACCACATTTCTGCGTTTCAGCTCCTGCCAGAAATGGAAAATTCTATTCACGCTGTTGGGCCTGGTGTTAGGTTAACTTTAAAGATTCAGCAAGCTGAATCTGTGGTAACTGCAAAAAGAAACAAGAAGCAACTGTATTTTGTTCACCTAATCTATTGATTTATAATTTATTCAATGGGACAGAACCAAGGGACCAGCATTGTTATTATCTTAAGGAATTATTATAAGCACATCAGATGAAGAAGAGAACACTATTTTGGATCTTATGGGCGGTTTTGCCCTCCCTGTTTGCCCAGAGTGAGTTTGTACCCGCCAACAATGTATTCAGACAAATGGGAACCGGATTTCACACCCCTAATGTTTACAGAAATGCTGCCGGAGCTCCCGGACCCATGTACTGGCAGCAGCAGGCCGATTACCAGATCAAGATCACCCTGGACGATGAGAAGCAGCAAATTACAGGGAATGAGATCATCACCTATTACAACAACTCTCCCGATGTACTGGATTACCTCTGGGTTCAGCTGGACCAGAATGTCCGGGAAAGGGGCAACCTCGGAGAGTTGATCAGCACATCCTATATGCCCGAAAGACTTATTTTGTCGGATGTGCCTGATGTGGAAAAGCTTTTGGCAGAGGGTGATGAGTATTCTTTGAAGAATGAATTTGATGGAGGTTTTAAAATCACCGGGGTCAAGAATGGAACCGGAGCAGATCTTGATTACACCATTAACTACACCATGATGAGAATTGATCTTCCTGAGTTATTGAAACCTGGAGAAAAGATTTATCTTGATATATCCTGGTGGTACAACATCAACGACCAGGCACTGAATGGAGGGCGTTCCGGAATGGAATACTTTGCCGAAGATGACAACTACCTCTACACCATTGCGCAGTTTTATCCAAGAATGGCTGCCTACACAGATTTTGAAGGATGGCAAAATAAGCAGTTTATAGGTAGAAGTGAATTCGCTCTGACCTTTGGAAATTATGAGGTGGAGATCACTGTTCCATCGGATCACATTGTGGGAGCCACAGGAGTATTGGTGAATGGAGAGGAAGTGCTTTCCGAAACTCAACGCTCAAGGTTGGAAAAGGCCTCAAAAACCCTTGATAAACCGGTGGTCATTGTCTCTGAAGAAGAGGCCAGATCAGCCATGAAGAAAAAATCCATGGAAACAAGTACCTGGCATTTCAGTGCTGAGGGTGTAAGGGATTTTGCCTTCGGCAGTTCCAGACGCTTTATCTGGGATGCCATGGCTGTTAAGTTTGGTGAGCGAACCGTAATGGCCATGTCCCTTTATCCCCCGGAGGGGAATCCTTTGTGGGAGCAATACTCCACCCGGGTGGTGGCCCACACCCTGAAGGTATATTCCAGGCACACCTTTGAATACCCCTATCCTCTGGCGTGGTCCATGCACGGAGCCACAGTGGGCATGGAGTATCCTATGGTCTCTTTTAATCCGGGTCGCCCTCTTCCTGACGGCACGTATTCTGAAGCAACCAAATGGGAGATGATCGGGGTAATAATCCATGAGGTGGGCCATAACTACTTTCCCATGATTGTGAATTCTGATGAGAGACAATGGACCTGGATGGATGAAGGCCTGAACTCTTTTGTTGAGGGCATAGCTGAAAGAGAGTGGGATCATGAATGTCCAAATCCCATGGGAAGACCCCGTGATATTGTCTCTTATATGAAAGGAGATAAAACTCATCTGGCTCCCATTATGACCGATGGGCACCTGATGGTACAGTTTCTTCCCAATGCCTATTTTAAACCAGCCACCGGACTTAATATCCTTCGGGAGACCATTATGGGCAGGGAATTGTTTGATTATGCTTTTAAGAAATATGCCCAGCGCTGGATGTTTAAGCATCCCACCCCAGAAGACTTCTTCAGGACCATGGAGGATGCTTCTGCCATCGATCTGGACTGGTTCTGGAAAGGCTGGTTTTACGGCACCGATCATGTGGACATTGCCATCGAGGAGATGAAAGTATTTACAGCCAAAAGTGGCGATCCAACCGAAGAGAAAGAGGCTTTGCGAAAGGAGGCTGAGAATACCCCTGATGAAATTGCTGTTCAAAGGAACCGTGCTGCCATACAATCGGTAGTGGAAGAGGATAAATCCATGCGGGATTTCTATGATGACTATGATCCTTACAAAGCTTCATCCAGTGATAAAGAATCCTACAAGAAGTATTTAGATAAGCTAAGCGGCCAGGAGAAGGCATTCCTGGAAGCCGACCAGTACTTTGTACAACTGGATTTTAAAAATATCGGTGGGATGATTATGCCTCTGATTATAAAATTCAACTTCGAGGACGGGACTTCCGAATTGGTGCGAATCCCCGCCGAAATATGGAGCCGAAATAACCTCGAAATCAGCAAGGTATTTGTGTTTGATAAATCGGTGGGATCGGTGGAGTTGGATCCAAACCTGGAAACTGCCGATTGTGATTTAAGCAACAACCACTGGCCTCCCAAAGCGGTGCAGAGTAGGTTTGAATTGTATAAATATAGCAGGCGGAGGAGGTGATATTGTGAAGAGGACTGGGCGCTTAAACTAACGGTTGTTTAGCTTGAATCCTCTAAGTGTAAGAATGAAAGCTGCAATACTGATAATCAACACAAGCAGCCAGATGATAAAATGAGAGTCCACCCCAGTAGTTGAGATTGCCTGCCGGTTGAATTGCCCCCCCAGATCGCTCCACCAGAAAGCGAAATTGCAGATGTCCATGATAAAATGGGCAATAATACCTGGGATAAGCGATCCAGAGTAATAGGCCACCGAGCCAAATAATACACTTATAAAGAAAATATCCAGGAGAATGGGGCCAGACCAGGCCTGATGTAGGTGAACCAGAACAAATACCACTGATACAATAGTTATGGACAGCAGGGGAGAATATCGCTTCTCCAGAGGTACTTGCATATATCCCCTGAAGCCAACCTCCTCACAAATTCCTGCTACCCCTGAGATCATAATAATCGCCAGCCAACCTGCCCAAACCGGAATATTATTAATAAAATCGTATTCACTGGAGAATCTCTCAGCAGGAAACTCCATCATTCGGAAGGTGACCACAAGTCCTGATTGTTCAATAAGAACAATGAGTGAAATGGAGAGAATAGATAAGATCCAGGTCCGCCTGGATAACCTGGTTTTTCTAAACCTGGCAGCTCTGATTGTTCGCATTCTCTCACCTCCCCAACTGCCGCTGAAGTATTTCAGATAGGCCCAGAGAATTCCTATCATCAATATAAATGACCAGGGCAAAGGAAGTGTTGTTCCAATACCCATCCAGGTTATAACTCCAATTGTGCTAATTAAAAAACCAGTTAAGATGGCTCTGACTACCATTGGTATTCGGCCCCAGGTTTTTATAATCCTCCCTTTAATAGGTTCCTCTGTTTTATTCATCACTCAAATTTTATCTGACAAATATGAGGGTAATACAGATAGGGATCGACCGGAATCAGGAAGACGGACTAATTACTTCAGGTTTTTCTGTTCAATTTTCTATACTCGGAAGGAGTGGTCCCGTTGAGTTTTTTGAACTCTTTATTAAAGGAAGATTTTGAATTAAAGCCCGACTGATACATGATCTCCAGAATGGTCACTTTTGGATCCGCAGATATCATAATGGACTTTACCTCCTGGCAGCGAAAGGTGTTTATATAGTCGAAGTAGTTTTTTTCGGAACACTGATTGATGACCTGCGATAGAAATTTTGAGGAGGTGGGGATCCGATCGGCCAGATCCTGAAGTGTCAGGTCTTCATTCAGGTATAACTTTTCTTCCATCAGAATGGTCTGTAGCTTGTCATACAGCTCGCTAGTCTCTTTTTCCTTGAGATTGGATCCTGCGTATTTTTCCCTGGCCTCTTCAAGCTCGATCCCGGCAAAAATCTCAGGTTGCCTGAGGGCTTTAATGAGCACTCGATTGATAAAGAAAAAAGTATACACAAGTAGAAAGAGGAGAGTTACATAGAGAAAGATCATACTCCCCAACGCAGGAATGACATTGTGTATCATGGCGATAATAGTAATGGCGGCGAAGGATTGGATGATAAAGCTCAACCATTTTAAGCTGATCTGATGTACCGAAGAATATTTATTCTTTATGACGATTCTGTATGTTCGGACCGTTTTAGCGGCCAACCATATGTAGATGAGGTTATATACATAGATGGATAAGGAGGCCAGGTACAACCAGGTTGGCAGGGTCGCTGATAAAATACTTTCGCTTAATTGATCCTGTTGTACCGCATCAATGCTTATCATGGAATAGACCAGATAGACGATGTAAAAGCCAAAGGGGATAAAATGAAGCAGCACTTTTCTCGTCATTTTGAAATCCAGATAGACTACCCCTTTGACATAGAGATAGAGCAGGGGGCCATATAGGAAGAAGAATCCCTCATCTATGAGATGCCAAACCGGATTTGGAAACAGGATGCCATTTATCCTCAGGGAGAAGTCGGCCAGACTAATTGAAAAAAGCAAGAAAATGAGCCCAAGCAATCTGTTGTTTCGCTTGTTCCCTTTTCTATGTGTGATCAGAAACAGGGAAGCAAAAAGCAACTGAAATGTTGCCAGAATTGAGATGATGCCGCTTATAGATTCATTCATATGGCAAACAAGTTACAAAAAAGGCCTTGGGGAAATTCTTAGTTTTGCATTCTAACTGACTTTATCCTGATGTCCCCCATATTTTATTTAGTGCTATTTCTTTTTCCAACCCAGGCTCCAATAAGTGCTGCAACAATTGCAGCGATGATCGTAATTAAATTACTTAGAATCGGAACGTACCAAAAGCTACGAGGGTATATCAGACATATCAGGTAATATACAATGGCAATAAAAAGGAAGAGAACTATATTCAGGGTCAATTCTCCATGCTCTCCAGTAATATTTAAACCTTCCCAGAGTGCTGCCAGACCAAATAGCAGAATAAAAGAGAATATCGTGGTAAGTATGGACAATCCCCAGGCAGGTATTCTGTGAAAGAATGGTCATATTGGGGTTCTAAAATAATGCAATTTTAAGGGAAGTTTATTAAAAGCAGCAAAATGATGTTGGGAAGCACCTGTTGAGTATATTGCATTTGTGAATAAACTTTTATCAGATCAATCTAAGTTCACTTACATGAAAGCAATATTTATTATCTTTTTATCTGCATTAACATGCTATTCCTGCAATAGTTCAGAACAAAAACCCCATAGCCTTTTTAACGGATCAGATTTAACCGGATGGCATGTGGATGTTCCTGCCATGGATTCAAATTCTGATACTCTCAACCCTTTCATCGTGCGGGATGGAATGCTGGTAAGCCTGGGAACGCCTGGAGGACATTTAATTACCAATAATGAATTTCAGAATTACAGTTTGTTAGTTGAATACCGATTTGCAGGAATACCCGGAAATTGTGGTGTATTGATCCATGCGAGTACTCCTCGTGCACTTTACGAAATGTTTCCAAAATCAATGGAGGTGCAGATGGAACATACCAATGCCGGTGATTTCTGGTGTATTGTTGAAGATATTACAGTGCCCGATATGGAAACCAGACGCGGCCCGGAAGAAAACTGGGGCATAAGCGAAGGGAAAGGCCGGAATATTAAAAACCTGACAGACGATTCTGAGATGCCGGTAGGTGAATGGAATTCCATGGTTATTGAAGCCGTAGGAAGCGAGATAAAGGTGTGGTTAAACGGGGTTTTAGTTAACCATGGATTTAACTGTACCGCTGACAAGGGTCAGATCGCATTGCAGGCAGAGGGTTCAGAAGTTGAGTTCAGAAAGGTTGAACTGAAAGCGATAACAAAGATTACAGAGATTTAATTATCTGACTCCAGTCCTGTTGCATAGCCCACTGCTCAAAAGACATGAATTTATATTCTTGCAGCTTGGAAAGGTTAGCCGTATAACCCTGGTCAATGAACCATTGAAACATGAGAGCCATATCTTCACTTTGCTCTTTCATATAATCAGGGCTAAATCCTTCATAACTAATTTTCCGGCCAATCACCTTGGTCAAAATCCTGGCTACTTCATTTCCTGAAATCTCGTCCCCGGAAATATTGATTCTCTTGCCAAACATCTCTTCCCTCTCATTTACCACCATAGCAACAAACCTCCCAATGTCCTGCACTGAAATTTGTTGCAACACCACGTCTCCTGGCATTGCCATCTTCAAAGCGCCCTCGTTCAAGGACTCAATATTGAAAGGAAAGAAAAGGTTATCCATGAAATAGGAAGGGCCAACAATGGTGTATGGTAGCTTACAGGAGGACAGGTGCATTTCAACTTCGTACTTGCTATCGAAGTGTGGGATGCCGGTAGACAGATCGGCATCTCCTACAGAATTGAATATGAAATGACCAATACCTGCCGCCTGAGCAGCATTAACCATGGTCTTTCCTTGCTCTATTTCAGCTCTCTCTCCCCCTTCAAAAGGGGTGGTCATAGCGAATACCGTATCCATTGTTGTCATAAGTTCAATCAGCCTTTCCTGATCCGAAAAAGAAACAGATACCATTTCAGCTCCGAGTGCTATCAAGTCCCTGGAATTTTGGGAATTCACATTTCTACTAATACCTACCACCTTATGTCCATTGCCTAATAAGGCTCTGGCAACTGAGCCTCCCTGGTTCCCTGTAGCTCCTGCTACCAATATTTTTCGCTGTATCATATGCATATTCTTTCCATTATTACACAATGGGATTGAAATAGTTCTTAGCCCAAAAGTTAAAAAGGTGATAAATAAGTTTGGCCCCAACAGCCGTGGGACTCAGCCCGGGCAAATCCAGCTTATTTTGCCAAAAATGTTTGAATCTGTTTTCTTAAGATAGAAATGTTTAGTTAAGTAACTGAAGTTTCCTAGCTCTTAATCTGTTGTTATTCAATTTGTTATACTTTTGATTTCTATCTCAATAAGCATGTTATACATCAAGTATACAGCATATTACAGCCACATTGGTATGTCATGCAGCTCGTTTTTTCTCAAGGGACGGTGAAATTATCCTCATGATCTCCTCTGCCCTTTGGTTGTCCCGGATAATATCTTCGATCAGTTCCATGCAATCAACCTTGAGTATTTCACCGATTCCATTAACGATTTCCCAGAATATCTCCATTATATACCGGGTGATATTTTCCTCCTCTGCCTGTGAACTCAACAAATCAAAGATGCTTCCGAGGCTGTTCCCGTAATGCATCTGTTTATACAGTAGCAACATCATGTACTGCATCATGGCCAGGGTGGTGGCACCGATCTGTGAGTCGAAGTTATTACACTGGCATTTGCCAAGCTGCAGGTGCTGTTTCCCATCCTTAAAAAAAACTTCGATAGACCATCTGATTTGGTACGTCTCAATCAGTTTGTTGAACCCTATCTCCAGGTCATTGGTGATAAAGGCTTTCCATTTGCCACCTGATCCCAGTTTTACAAAGAACAAGTTCACCCTCCGATTATCATACCGGACAGGAACTTTAATGTAAGAGGCATTATACTTTCGGTTTCGTTTTGCCTGCTTCTTGTAATACTTTCTCAGTGTGGGGGCATCCATCTCCTTTCCACTAAGGCAATCTCTGTATTTAGTCTTTCCCATCTTAACCATCGCGATGAGCTTGATGCCTTTCGTACGGAACGATTCAATGTGGGCAAGGATCTCTTTGGAGAAGAACCAGCTGTCGAACAGAACATAGTCAAAAACAAGACCTCTCTTGACCGCCCTTGATATCATCTTGATTACACTCTGTGTTTTACTCATGTCTACTTCTGATTTCCGCTCGTATCCCGGGCTATTCTTATCTCTATCCTTACTGAACTGCTTTCTCCGCTCAGTTGGGGTAAGCCCGTACAGAGGAGCTTTCTTCTCCTTCTTTCTGACCTCCTCTTCTTTTTCTGCCAGGATGCTCTGGGCCAACTTCATCTTCCCACGTAGTCTCGACTGCTGCTGCTTGGAACGGGATACCCGTTTCTCCTGCTTCTCACACTCCAACGCTATGGCCTTCTTTGAACAAGAACCCATCTCATCTCTCAGTGAGTTCAGTACGGTCCTTCTCTCCAGGTGCTGCGTCCTATGCTCCTGGTAAGCAGCCTCAGCCTGTTTTGCCTTCTTCTTTGCCCGGTTGCGCTTGGATCGTTCCTTATCAAGTGCACCACCACGCTCACGATGAAGGGAAAAATCAACAGGAATGAAGTTGTTACCATCCCAGTAGCCACACACCAGAAGCTTGTAGCCAAATAAATACCGACCGGTAACATGGTCATGCATCTTGCTCACTCCCTCTATCTTCTTCCCGCTTTTCTCTATCGGACTGTCATCGAATATCAGAGCCCTGATCTTATCACAGTATGCAGTAATCCGGCTCGAAAGACGCAGATACTGCTTTGCATACAGAATCAGGATCGTGCGCCAGCTGATCTTCTCGTTGCCCAAAAGATCATAATATGGATTCTTACTGCTTTCTCTTACTACCTGCTTCCCAAACTGCCGGGAAAAGTAACTGTGGATACTCTTGCTGCGGTAAAATAGCATAACCATCAGGCTGGTCATAATCATGGTAACTTTGATACCACTCTGTTTGACTGATTCAAACTGTCCGAATATGCGCTTTACGTCAAAGAACTTTATCGTGTCTTCCAGGCATAGGCCTGTTTTGTTGTCGCTGTCAAGGAATTTTTGAAATTCTCCCAGATTCTTCGTAATTTTCATGTGTTGCATGTCGTATTTGGTGTCTAACTAACTCAAATATAGCCTTTTAGGCTAAGACATGCAACACTTTTTACCTATATAATCATCTCATTATCAACATTTTATCAACAAGGAAACTTCAGTCAGTTTACTTTTTTTGCAGATCCTTATTTTTCAATATCTGTTTTGCCAATTTGCTATGATTTCCATCGTATTTTTGTGAATTGATAAGATAGAGTGATAGCAAGCCTCTGACTTCTTGTCCTACAGCCATTAAACGGCCAACTATTAAAAAATCTAT
>PVMK01134284.1_pt1 | contig 23535 bp, 27 predicted proteins | sample 1853481 | NCBI WGS metagenome assembly PVMK01 (sample SAMN08533507, study PRJNA380276) | Marine sediment metagenome, whole genome shotgun sequencing project. | reverse complement strand
TCAGCCAGCAACAGCGACAGGCTTTGTCAAGAGAACTGCCCACGCCACTGTATTTCCAACTATACAAGCTGTTAAAAAATGGCATCCTGGAAGGTAAGTTTATCAACGGCGCCCAACTTCCGACCGAAGGACAATTATCAGAGGAATTCGGCGTAGCCAGAATCACCAGTAAGCGGGCAATGGACGAATTGGCGCGCGAAGGTCTTGTCGCACGGCAACGCGGTCGCGGAACACACGTCGCACACGAGTCCACCACCGCTCCTATGCATGCTCCCATGGTGGGAATGTTGCAGGAAATTGAGTCGATCGGCCAAAACTCCACTGCATCCACATTGCAATGCCGAATGATGCAGCCGCCACAGAAGATACGTAAGCTCCTGGGTCTGGATGCCGGTAAAAAGATTTTGCGTTTACGTCGTGTCAGGCAGCATGACAACATCCGTTTTCGCTACTACAGCAGCTGGACACGACATGTGGACCTGCCGGAGGATTCCGGGGTCTTCGAACACACCCCTCGTATGTCATATTTTCGTAGCAAGGGATTGAAAGTTGCTTTTATCAAGCAGTCACTGACCGCCTGTGCAGCCAATGCCGCAGCCTCTAAAGCGCTGGGTGTTGAACGTGGTACCGCATTGCTTAGCCTGACCCGTTTAGCCTTCGAAAATCATCATTCCACGGACTATCCCGTTGATTATCTCAAGGTGCTGTATCACCCCGAGCGGTTTGAATATCGAATCGATCTGGAACTGGATAGTGACGCATAAATCTTGCATTGACCGGTTGAATCCACAAGCATAAAGCAGCCATTCAGAACACATCATTTTAGTGGTCATGAATTTCTGCTCTCGACCAAATGCGGAGATTTGCTCTTTTGCATGTAGGTCAGATTTGGAGCCACCGGGTTTACAGGTTGTTTCAACATTGTCTGCCGATGACTCAACCGAGTAAGCCAAACATGGCTCAGCTATACTGGTGTTTCTCACATCGGCTCGAGGTACTCAGAATGGTGGAAAAGCAAGTCGAAAGCGGGTTGGTCCTGGTACAGCAATACCGGGGTGTGATGGCGATGATTCAACAAAACTATACACGCAGGACGGCGACGAATCGTTTCTACATTTCCATTGGGTCAGGATTGCTGGTCTTCCTGACATATGCGGTGAACCCATCGGTCGAATTGGAAATCCAAAGCGGGGCTGCAACGATGGTCGCGGTGATTGGTTTGGTCTTGTGCCTGGTCTGGGGTCTCCAGATCAGGGCGCTAAGAGGCTTAATCGATATTCAAATCAAACTGGCTCAGGAAATGGAGCAGAAATTGCCTTTTAACTTCTTCCAGCGGCAGAAAGAATCGCTGGATGTGCCAGGCGGCTGGCTAAAATACGGTATTGTTGAACAAATTTTGCCCTTGCTGATGACCCTTCCGTTCCTGCTAATCCTCGGCGTCGTTCTTTTCTATAATTAGCAGGAAGCGCATTCAGTTGTGCTTGTCTGGTGTCAGCAAGGCAACATCAGCGGACAGGATCACCGCAATTCCCCGCAGCCCTTTGAAATGGGAACAGATTATGGCGATCACCACCATGATCGGTACAGACAGAAACATCCCCGGGATACCCCAAACCAGTCCCCAAAAAGTCAACGACAGGATTATCATGAACGAACTCAGGTTCAACGATTTCCCCATTAATGCCGGTTCAATCACATTACCTATTGTGAACTGCACCGCCCCCAGGCCTACGGTAATGAGCAGGAAAGGTGTCAGAGTGTCGAATTGTAACAGCGTCAGCAAGGCAGGAAATAACACACCCAGAATTGAGCCGATATTGGGTATGTAGTTTAGCAGGAAAATCAACAATGCCCACACTGCCGCAAAATCGACACCCACCAGCTTTAACACGGCGTAACTCAATATTCCCGTGAGCAGACTTACCAGTGTCTTCATCCATACATAGCGTTGTACCTGGGACGCAATTTCAGCAAACACCAAGCGGGTTTTTTCAGCCTCCTGCGCGTTAGTGTGCAAAGCTGCGAGTTTGGATGGAATGACCTTTTGTTCTGCAAACAGGAAGCCGGTATATATCACGACCAGCACGACACTGGAGAAAATGCTGCCTACTGACCCACCGATCAGGCTCAATATGGTACCGATATTAATGTTCTGGAACATCAAGTCCGTGCTTGGCAGTTGCTCAATCCCCGCCCTGGCCATCAGGTCACTCAGCCGGAGAGAAAAGTTTTCCTGGTAAACCGGACCTGCCGTGGCCAGGCTGTCAGCCTGGCTGGCCAGCAACTGGTATATTCCCAACAAAAACAGCCCGAGGGCCGTTATGGAGAGCAAGGTGGCCGTCCAGCGCGGCAGGCTGATCGATCCTAAGCGGATCTTGAGGATGTGATCTGACATTGTGTTCAAAAGGCTCCAGGTAATGCAAGCCAGAACCAGGGGAATAAGAAAGGATTGCCCAACCTGGATCAGGGTCAGCGTAATTGCCGCGATGATCAGGATATATGCTGTCCGGGCCAGACTCGAGGTATCAATTCTGTATCGGGAAGAATCCGAAGAGTCACTCAAGATTTTGTCCCGACTGCCCGCATGTTGTTCATTTACGATTATTCTTAAGCATGCCAGTCAGCATACCCAGCAAGGGGGCCAATGAACCCAGGCCTGAATTTGCTGAGCCCAGCGCACCGGAAACAGAGGAAAACCCGGAACGGATTTTTTCGATGTCTGACACGATCTGGGAGAAATTTTGCTTGATACCAGCGGCATCCGCAGATAACTCTTTCAGGGCAAGTTCTTTAATTTCCCTGACCATTTCCTCTTCGGGTCCGGCTTTGATTCGCGAGGCAAAAAATATTACGACTGTGGCCAATACTGCGTTGGCCAGGGCCACTAGGAGCGCTGCGTTCGCTTCCCCTTCAAGAGTGGACAGGTACTCATACGCAGCAATATTGAGCATCACCACTGTCAGAAGAATCATTCCTAGCGCAATAGCATAAAGACGCGAACGCGCCGCAATTCGCCTCGCATTGGCTTTTGCCAATGTCATTTCGGCCCGGGTTAGTACACGAATTTTGAGTAGGGTCTCATCCATGGTTTGGCTCCTATCGCAGCAATCGTCCAAAAAGAACGCCGAGTGAAAAGACGGCCAGCGTCGTGATGGCCGGAAGGTCCTTGACATCCTTTTCGAGTTGCTCGAATAGCTGATCGAACTGTCCTGTTAGCTCACTATCCGCCGCAACCGCCGCCTGAGCATTCTCAATGATGCCATTGACTTCATCTGCTTCTGGTGGCTGATGCTGAACCGGCGCAGGCTCGGACTGAGCTTTTGCGGCTTGCTTACTTGCACGGGCTGCAGAAAGCGTAGCTACTTCCGCACGCAATTGCTCAAGTTCCTTATGCATATCATCGCCGCTCATGATGCTCTCCGTTTCTTTGACAATTGTCAGGTGTTGTTAGACATTACTGCTGTCATCGCTTCGATCCGCAGCATCCTGAAGTTCTTGATCCAGTTCCTCCAGGGCTTGCATTGCGCTACTTTGCAGACTGGTCCAGTTTTCTGTAGCTGCAGACTTGGCCTCTGCATATTTCACTCGCGCCTTTGCCAGGCTATCACTAAGTTGCATCACGATGGGATCGAAGTCACCCTCAGCTAATTTCTCATCCACACCGGACTGTAGTTTCATCAGATCAATTCTGAGCTGACTGACCGCCAGATGACTTTTTTGCACCACGCCAGTCAGCCCTTGTAGCCAATCCTCTATAGCTTCGAGGCGCGCGTCCTGTGCCTTATCGTTACCAAATAAACCCATTATGTTCTCCTATGTGTGTAGTATTGCCTACCCTTGCCTGTCGAGACGAAAGTACGCCCCGGCAGGGTCGGGTTCCGGGTTGTGATTTGTCTATTGCATGCTTTGCTCTATTTCATCACTGGCTGAGTCGCCCACTACGCTAATCATTGCCATTGACCGGAAAGTACAACAGTAAAACCCCCGTTAGCGTCAGCATAGTCAGTCCAAGATAAACAAAAGCTCAAATCTAGTTTCTGTAATCTGGTTATCAGTATAAACAGTATCACAAAGTACTCCGCTTCTAAAATCATCGCGCCCTACAAACTTGTTATAACTCATCCTGATGGCCTTGCTGACGCTGATAACAGCAATTATCGTATCCGCCGGGAATCAGCAGAGTGTGCAAACCGTTACTGAACTTTATCCTGAAGTAGGTTCGCGTACCCTGGCCACCGTGCTCATGGGGTACCTTTTTGCCGACGGCATTACTTCGTTTATCATAGCTCTGCGGATGCCGCCGGCGGTGAACGGTTGCTGGTTGTCACCGGATCCGTACAATTCCAGAGAGCAGAACAGATCATTTTCAGGTCTGATTTCATCTCTGTTACTTATCCTTATTCTTTAAGAATTTCTACCGTGGCCTTGCTGCGTGACTTGCCGTAGACATAATTGACCTCTGCCCCGTAAAGCAGAACGCGTCCAAAGAAATACAACCACAGCATTAGCACGATACTGGATGAAATAGAGCCATAGAGCGCATCCATGCTGGTAACGTTGTCGACGTAGTAAATGAAGGCTTTCTTGCCGATTTCGATCAACAACGTGGCGATTACCAGGCCGGGCCATACCTCGCTCCACCCAGGTCGATGATAAGGCATCAAAAAATAGCTGCAGCCGAGCATTGCGCCCGTGCTGGACAGGCTGACTAAGTGGCCGCCCACCAAACCAATCCATTCACCCCAGGTTTCGCCCGGAAAATTCAACTCCAGTCCGGCAATCAGGCCAGCCAGCGGAGAGATCGCCGTAGTCGCTAACATGAGCAGAGAAATAACCACGACCAAACCGAAATCTCGTAGCGGCGAGAGATAAATGGCATGCCCCCGTTTCAGGTCCAGCGCGCTATTGATTCCCCGGCTCATGGCACCGACCATTTTCTTGGCTGACCAAAACAGCACCAGCATGCTGACCAGGCCTGCTGCGCCTCGTAGTCGTACCAGGGACTCGATATTTTCAGTGATGAAATCTGCGCCAACAGGAAAGAACTCGATTACCCAATCGATGACCCGCGTCCGCAAAGCTTCTGATTTCAAGACCGAACTGGCAAGGGCGATCATGCCAAGGATAAGTGGGAACAACGACAACATACTGAAAAAGGCAATGCTGGCAGCCATATCCTTGATATGGCGTTTTCTTCCGCTCAGCTCAGCCTCGACCAGGATACCCAGCACCGGTACCCCGCAGGCGATCACCTTGAGTTGACTGAACTTGGCTGAAAGGGAAAAAGTCATTTAAAGCTCATCAGGTGATCTTTAGGCCACGTTAGGGTAGATTGTTTCATGCATGCGAACCCTTCCATGTTATTCAATCGAATTTTTATCATCATGATTGTCCCACAAAAGCCTTGTCGCCTTTTGTTGTGTGAAATAATCGATTGAACTGCAAGTAAACTGAATATTGCGAGATGAACTTATTCAAAGTAAACCACCACAGAGTGGGCGAAGCGGACAAGATTAGATCCAGCCCCTAATCCAGTATTTTTTTGGTGACCAACGCTTTCTCCACCATCCAGCACGTCAACACCCAGGTTACCCCGATAATCCAACCTCCGAGAACATCAGTGGGCCAATGAACGCCAAGGTATACGCGACTGATACCAACACTCACGGTAATTAAAATCGCTACGATAAAAATGAAAATTCTTAACGATTTGTTTGGAAATTCTCGCGCAAGCACTTCAGCGATTAAAAGGTAAACGATGGCTGACATTGATGAATGTGCGCTGGGAAAGCTGGGCGACAAGCTATGCATAAAATGGGGTACAACATCAGGGCGTGGCCGGTCAAAGCCTAACTTGATAAGAAATGCGTAAGCAAGTCCCAATAAAACAGCGCTCGCCAAAAAGATCGCGGACCTGGGTTTGTGATAAAAATACAAGAATATCACTACAAAGATGGTTACCAAGGTGGTAACCAATGTACTCCCCAGTGATGTCAAATCTCGTATCGCTTCTTCTATTACTGTTGAACCCAATGGGTTGGCAAGATCTGAAGAGTGCCGAAAAAAGATTAACAATCGTTCTTCAAGTTCAATGAGTGATTCGCCGTTGATCAACCAAATGAACCCAACTGTAATCAGCAATCCAATACTTAAAACTAAAAATGCCCGGTATATATAAGACAAGCACGAACGACTCGAAAGTGAGTCGGCACGAAACTTTTTTTGTCCATAATCCAATTTGAGTATTTTCTCTCTTTGCGTCTTTATCTGCTAAGGGTGTCAATATTGTTGAGAGCAAGGATGAGATTAAGGTGAAGCTGGAGAAACCGCAACCTCTTTGCGACAGCATCTGAGACCATGACCAGCGGCCCGCCACCAGTTCTTGCTTCGATCACACTGCGCCGACAAAATATTTCACGTTTCTGCCGATTTTCCATTTCTTACCGTCAACAATTCGGTCATTCGCCCAGCGAGTTCCGCCAAGCGTAGGTACATAAAAACTTTGACCGGGCACCTGCATTTCTCTGGGTTTTCAAATATGCTGTCGGATATTGGATAGAAATTCAAAGCTTGGCATGTATTCTAACCAATTGGATTGAGCATTCAGCAAACGTTAACGCTGACTAATGGGACTGAACAGGTGGGCCTCGCTGCGCGTCTGTCTTATCCATGCTTTGATTTAGCAATTTTGTATCACCGCAGGAGTGAAATTTGGACGAAATACTCAATTGGTTTAATGCAAACGAAGATCTAGTTCAGCAAATCGGGAGTGCCTCATTGGTCCTTCTCGGCATCACCATCGTTCTGCTCCCGATTGTAGTGGCGAAGCTGCCGGCAGATTACTTCATAAGTGAGACAAGGGAACCCGCAAGGAAAACGCGCAAAAACCCTTTTCTGTGGACCCTACTGTCGCTTGTTAAAAACCTGCTCGGTCTGTTTCTTATCCTGGTTGGCATTGCAATGCTGGTGCTGCCCGGTCAAGGCACCGTCACCATTCTGATCGGCCTGGCTATTAGCAACTTTCCCGGCAAATACAAACTTGAGCGACGTATTGCCAGCCAACCTGCAGTTGGCGGTTCGCTGAACAAGATCCGGAAATATACCGGTGCCACACCCCTGTTGATGCCGACGAAGGCTGTGGACGATCCAAAAGAAAGTTAATGAAACGATCTGGCTCAGAATTGAGCCCGAATGTGATTCTGGAATATGACGACGAATTGAGGATTGTGCTTAAAGATTGTTACCGCATTTCGAAACTTGTGCTTAGATAGAAAGGCAGCAATCTGTCGATTAACTATGTCCTTTAGGAAGTGTATATGGCTCGATATCAATTCCGTTGTTTACACACAATCATCGCAACTTTATTGATGGTTGGCTGCAGTCTCATCAATATCACGGTGTATGCACAGAGTGGTCATAAGACACCAAAACTAATCCTGCAAACCACCGTTGATCAACTTCGCGGTGATTTGCCGACCAGGTTCTACGATCGCCTGGGAGAAGGTGGCTTTAAATGCCTGTGGGAATCCGGTATCGTCTATCGCAATACACATCACGCACACGCCAATAACGAAACCATTGTTGGTCATGCCACACTGGCGACAGGTGCCCAGGGAAATCCATTGAAAGAAGTTCTCGATTAAATTCACATACATCGATTTTAAGGAGTTCACAGTGTCAGAAAAAAACTACCTCGTACTTCACCGGAAATCAGTGAATGAACCATACGTCAAAGAGGCGGTTAAGGCTGTTCGCAAACAAGGCATCAAGCTTCGCGTACTGGTGCCGTTCAACAAGGCTGAAAAATCGCGGGCGGTGCAAGAAGCACTGGATCATGGAGCCGAGCGAATTATTGCAGGTGGAGGCGATGGCACGGTTAACGCTATCGCCGATTCCCTGATCAGAATGGGTGGGGAAAAGCCAGCAGTTACGCTGGGAGTTTTTCCGCTGGGTACGGCCAATGATTTCGCCCGTGGTTGTGGATTGCCAGCTGACGACCTTACTGAGTGCTTGCGCATTGCATGCACCAGTGAAGGCCGACTCATCGATGTCGGGCTTATGAACAAGCGCCACTTCATAAACGTTGCCAGCATGGGTTTTGGCGCCGAGGTCACTGCGACGACGCCGGTTCAATTAAAGAAAGCGCTCGGTGGAGGTGCCTATACGTTGATGGGATTGGTCAAGGCTTTGAACCTGACACCGTATTCAGGCCGTTTGTTGATTCCGGGGCAGGAGCCTTTCGAGGGCAGCATACTGTTTGGAGCGGTAGGCAACAACCACTTTGCCGGCGGCGGCTTTGATATCGCACCAAACGCAAAGCTCGATGACGGATTGCTGGATCTCACAGCTATCATGCACAGCCCTGGCTTTAGCCTGATCAAACTGTCCAAAGAACTCGAGAACCCGATGAACCCGGATAATCGCTTTGTGCTCTACCGCCAGTTACCGGAGTTCACAATTGAATCTGATCAAAAACTGCATTGCAATTTGGATGGTGAGCCCATCAGCAAGAAAAAGCTGAGGTTCAAGATCCTGCCAAAGCGACTGCTGGTGGCATACTGAAGGAGGATTAACTAAATCGCTCTCATTGGTCCGCTGTTATGAATTCGACTTCCAGCATCCTGAACCGCCAATTATGTCGGTTCCTGTGTCTGCTCTTGTTGCTGCCAGTTGTATCGATGTGGCATGCGACTCTGCACGCTCAGGAAGAGACCCCGGATGCCATGCCCACGAGAAAGGCTGTCGTTGATCCCTGCCCTCCTGTGCGTGAAGTCGATGCAAAGGCTAGCGAAACAGAAGAGCCTGGTGAATTCCCGCCAGAAAACCATGGCTGTAAATCATCCTCACCCGAGCATCTGTCCAGGATAAACCGCCAGGAAATTTCCGAGACAGTCTCGGAAAACACCCAGAATGCACGAACCCTAAAGCGATTGCTGCTGGGCCGTTCTTACACGTTTATTGGCAAGGTAGAGCCTGAATATGCAGCCTACTTTGATGGTATTCTGAAAGGTGACGACGAGTTCGATATACGCCGTCTTTCTGCCGGGATGGTCGGCGTACTAACCGACACACTTAGCTACAAAGGTGAGTTTGATCTTACCGACGAAGTTAACAATTTCTCCGACTTCTACCTAAAATGGGATTCCAGCCGCTTTGGTTCATTGACCATTGGAAACCAGCGGGTTGCGCAGAACTTGTCAGCCATGACCGGGGTGCTCTCGCAGTTGTTCATGGAACGCCCCTTGCCGGTGACCACGTTTACCCTCGCACGCCGTCTGGCGGTCAGCCAGGATCTTTATTTCAGGAAGTTCGGTGTCCACGCCGTGATTTTTACGAGAGACCCCAACAACGACGCGGGAAAGAGAGGCGCCTCCATCCGGGTCATCGCGAACCCGATCCGCTCAGACAGCGGTATAGCGCACTTGGGTTTTTCTTTGGTACGGGAAGAAATGGATCGCGAGAACCGGTACCGAACCCGGCCGGAGTCCCATGTCACGGATATCCGTCTGGTAGATACCGGTGTTTACGATGATGTCGAGTACCAGAACATTCTGGGTGTCGAAGTCGCCGGTGCCCGGGGAGCTATTTCAGGCCGTTTCGAAGCATTTGTTTCGCGGTGGGAACGCGAAGGCTCGCTGGAAAATGATTTTTACGGTGCTTATATCGAGATCGGACATTTTCTGACTGGTCAGGACTTTAGATACAAGGACGGCAAATTTGTACGACCCCTAATTGAAAAAGGGTCCAAGGCCTGGGAGGTGGGAATCAGGGCATCCTGGGTGGATCTCAATGACCAAGATATCAGGGGTGGCGAACAGAAGAACCTGGGACTGGCGCTGAACTTCTATCCTCACCGCATTTTCCGTGCTATGTTCAATGTAATTTATTACGTTGCCAGGCGGGAGAATGGCGGCGAAGACGGCTGGATCGCGCAGACCCGGGTTCAGTTAAACTGGTAGACTTCCCGCAGATTTAAGCAGCCAGATTCAATTCTCATCGTCCGGCAGGTAAGGATATTCAGGCTTGATCAGCCAAAAACCTGGGGCAACGGCCTCAAGAGGCCTGCCATTCTCGGCGCCTGGTGCGAGGCCATAGCGCATCAGCAAAATAAGGTCAGAGCTTGCTGCCGGGTTGGAGTGAAAATAAGCGTGGCCGGTGCCACCTGTATTTTCCTGTAAGTCGATAAACGACATACCCTCGATTTTCTCCATCGATAGGAGCGCATCCGCCTGCAGGTCATCAACACCCAGCCGACCCATCCTGGCGACACTCTTGAACAGTTGCTCAGCAAGCCCTATGGCCTTGTCTTCTTGTGATGTATATACGGTTATATTATTTGTTTCCCGGCCAAGCTGTTCAGCGACGAGGCGCTGCGAGACGACATCCATATCCATGTCAGGGGCTGCCAGCACTATATTTGAATCCCGCAATTCATCTGACGCCACTTCTCCCGCCGCCCTGGCCACAAGCGCCAGTTCGCGGATCGCCGAACTGAGCACATCCGTTCCACGGCTGTGCGCTATCATGTGGATTCTTTTGATCTCAGGAATGCCGCTTAGACTGCGTATCAGATTTTTCAAGTGATGCACAGTGAATTCGCCGGATTCACGATCGTAAATATATCCTGATGCTCCGCCATGGCCGGCTGGCCATGTATACAGAAGCGGGACATGCTCCCTGCCGAGAAAATGCCACAACTCAGCTAGTGTCTGGGCGGCATTCTCGAAATCGTTGTTGTAGCCATGGACGAAAAGTACGATTTCAGGCTTTGGCGCAAGCGCAAGCCGGTGCCTGATTTCAGCGTGAAATGACTGCTCGACGGTGTGCGATGCCTCCAACGCAGCCGGATCTGACTGGGCCTCGCCATTGATCAATACAATCGGTCGCGGTGTATCCGGATACCGGCCGTGCTCATCAAGCGAAGTAAGACGTAGTGACAACCTGGTTGATCGATCCTGCTCCAGGCTGACCCGTTGTAATTCGTCCCAGGTCAGTTCGGGCTCAATCGTGACGATAGCAGAACCAAATGCAGCAGACCGGGAACGGCCATAACCGTAGGTAAGCGCACCGTCATCATCAGTTTCAGGTGCCCGGTCGGTCACATACAGCAGATCCACCCGACTACCTTGTAGTGCGGAAGGTAGAGCAGTGAACAGTTCCGGCGCGCCCTCGCCGATGTAGAGGTTGGGTACCGGCATCAAAGGCCGTGGGCTGGCGCAGCTGGCCAGGAACAGCGTCGCCAAGATGCAAACGATTCGAAAGTTAAGTGACTGGTTGTCGCTTTGATAATTCCTCATAGTGTTTTTTGCCTTAGCATCGTTACCTGGGTCCAACTACTTTAGTTGGCCTTTCATTCCTGCGGGGGTATTTCCCGCATGTGCAAATCCCTCTGAGGGAATGGAATCTCGATGCCATACTCCCTGAACTTCGTCTCGAGCGCCCAATAATAGTCAGCTTTGACCCGGGTTGGTCGACGCACGCCCTCGCGGGTTACCCAAACGCGTAGCTGAAAATCAAGACTGCTGTCACCAAAATTCACCAGTAGTACATCGGGTCTTCGGCCGGGCACTGTCTTCAATGTGAACGCCACTTCGTCAGCGGCTTCCAAAGCGGCTTTTCGTACCAGTTCTTTGTCCGTGCCATAGGCTACCCCGAATGGGATTCTAACTCTGACAACCGGCTCTTTTAATGTCCAGTTGGTCAGTTTGTAGCTGGTCAACTCTGAATTGGGTACTACAACGTCTACATTGTCGTTGGTATGGATACGCGTGTAACGTGTGGTGATTTCTTTGACCACACCAGTCACTCCGGAGTCCAGTTCAATGAAATCACCGACCCGTAAACTGCCGTCAAATAGCAGCATAAGGCCGGACAGGAAATTGCTGACGATTGATTGAAGACCAAAACCAATTCCTACCGAAAGTGCGCCGGCAATCAATGCCAGGCTGCTGGTATCCAGGCCCAGTGAGGTGAATGCCACCAGCGCGGCAATCGACATGATGAGATAGTGCAATATGCGATCAAGTGTATAAAAGGAAGAACTCTCGGTAAGCTCTTCCTGGCGGCCTTGAATACGTAGTAACAATCGGCGTGTAAACCGCGACACCAGGAAGCCGAACACTACAATCAGCACAAACTTGACCAGCCTGCCGGGCGTGAACGGCGTTTCACCAATATAAAACAGCTTGAAATCGGCTACTTTATGGACGGACTCCCACATGGCGCCAGCCACTTCGGTAATTCGGGGACCGACACTGCCTGATTCCGGCGCTTCCTGTAAGGCAGTCTTCAATGATGTGGCGTTATTTTGCAAGCTAACGAGCGCTACAACCGGTTGTGCAATCTGGGCCTGCGCCGTGGACAAAATCATGGGCGTATGCTGTAGCAACAGAATCAGAACTGTAAGCTTAAAGTAATTTAACATTTTATAAATTCCCGAACTCATAATCAGGAATGTACCCGTTATTGCGAGAAGAATTCAACGCGTTCAGCATTCTCGGGAGGAGAGAACTTGAACATGCTGTCAGAAAGTTCGGGTGAAAAATCCCATTCATCAAATTGTGCCCAAAACTGAGGTTGACCTTCAATTTTAGTATAGGTCACCACCATGCGGCGTGGCGCCGGGTTGCTGCCTTTTGCAACCCATAGCTGGATATCCTGATTTTCACTGCGAAACGCCAGATTGTCACACAGCACACCTGCGATCTTCGACTCTCCAATGTAGAATCCGGACTTCACCAAACCAGCCAGCGTTTCCGTAAAATTAATAGAAAAGAAATCACGCAGTTGATCATTGGTCCCCAACACGGCAGTCAAGTAGTCGAATGAGGCATCGATATCGCCCGGCTGGTGCGTGGTGTCGTAGACAAATACATTTTCTTTGCTGCTGAATACCGAAATTGTCTCGCCGTCAACAATGACAGTGGCATTGTCACCATCCCGGTTTTCAAATCGTACATTTGCCCGCGAAGGTCTCCTCAATGTGGCTGTAATGTACGAACCAAGCTCAAGTCGTTGGCCATTATTCAGAACAACTTCATTTCCCATATTCACGACAAAGGAATAAGCCTGTGCGCTGGAAATGAATTTCGTCATACGCGTCAAAATATCCCACGCTTCTTTACTGACTCCTGGTTTGCCTGTTGTTATTGGTGAATGGGCAGTTGCCGACGTGTTTCCCGAGATATGTTCGTTGGTTTCCTGCGCGTATGACAAAATCGGACTCAGCATGATAGAAATCAAAACCAACAAGATAAGTGGTTTCACAGCAGTATAGTAAGTGAAGCGGCGGCTGTTCATATAGGTTTTGTTTGCAATAAGCATCGAATCATCAATAAATACTATAACATTCTGTTTCGCAGGAATACCCGGGTAGCAAATGTACATAAAATCGGTCCGGCACTCTTGAGAGGTGAGTGGGAGAGCGTAAAAAACGACGCGCTGCTACAGTAGGGAGACTCAGGGCCGGACAAAAAATATGAACCAAATGTTATTTCGAAAAAGCTCCAACTACAGACTTGAGCATTGGTTTAAATTTAAGAATGGTGATTCCCATGAACACCAACTTGACACCCAGGATCACTCCAATCACCAAGACTGCTGGCATCGGCATCTGCGTGAATATCAAAAAAGCCAGCAGGATGGATATGATGCCGCCAGACATTAACCAGGTTCTTCCAGGCTTGCCTTCAAGCGTCAGCCCCCAAATAAATTCCGCGAACCCATCAGCGGCAAGATAAATCACCAGAAATATGGCCAGCATTTCACTCGCCATCACTGGATTCGCCAATATGGCCAGGCCGGCAAGCAGCGTCAGAACACCGAGAAGAAAAGTCCAAAAACCCTTGTCAAAGCTGGTCGATTTAAATGCCCAAACCATACGCACTCCGCCGGCCGCTGCTACCAATATGCCCATCAGTATCAAAACATAATCCCCTGCCACGAGTGGTGATGCCAATGTTATTACGCCCAGGATTATCGTGGTAATTCCCATCAGTTTTTCGCGGCTCGCTTTATCGATTTTTGTCATTGGTAAATCCTCTGGCATCTGGCTATTTGAAAGACCGGCTAGTATAACGGTATCTAATATTAAAATGATGCATAGCTTTAAATACTCCCCTCAAGCAACCGACAAACCATCTGGTCAGTACCGTGAAACTCAGGGCCTAATGAAAAATTCGTGTCGCAGCTTCAGTTGTCGCTCGTAGATTTCGGTGGATTGCTCAATCAATAAGTAACTTTCCTGGGTGGTCAAGCTGACAAAGGCAAATGTACGCATTTCCAATTCGTCTCCCTTAAATCCCATTTCCGCAAACAATTGGCCTACGAAAAAGAACCGCTTTTCGTCGACTGATCTCACAACTTTGGTAACCTCTGGAAATTCCCGCGCCATCGAGCGAATCAACAATTCATCACGATTGAATCTCATATCGTAAATTGCAAGCATCAGCTCCCAAAGCTTGTCTTGCGGGGAGGTATCTTTGGGCAAACTGCTGAGGGCCTCGATCACCGAGTCTGTATCGCGCCGATCCCAATAACGCGCCAAAGCAACAAGAAATTCACTGCGGTTTTTAAAATGACTGTAAAAACTGCCTTTGGACACAGGCATCTCCTGGATCAGGGAATCAAGGCTGAATTTGCTTATACACTTCTGGGACATTAGATCTATGGCCATTTCGAGCCACTTCTCCCTGCTGAAACCAACAGATTTTGATTTATCACTTGTCATGGCCGTCTTTTCAATATTAACAATTAACAATTAATGATTATCATTTGCATTTAAAGTGAATAATACTTTAAAGTACGAATACTCAAACGTACTATCACTCAAACGTATGTGCAGAACGCTTCGATCCGGGCGAATGCCATAGTATCAGGAGATAACGATGATAATCAGATTAGTTCCATACATTTTCGGTTTCATATTGATGGTACCTTTCCCATTATTTGCTGCTGGCGGTGTAGTTGAAAGTCCAAACACGATCGCACCTGATCGTTATGTTTACTACCCCGGAACCGAAGTGCTGGCTGAAGACGAAATACGTATCATCGCCTGTGGTACCGGTATGCCGGATCAACGGCTGGCACAGGCATCAGCCTGTTTTCTGTTCGAATTGGGTAACGGTGATAAATTCATCTTCGATATTGGCTCGGGGTCGATGCGCAACATCGCGGCACTGATGATTCCTTACGAGTACCTCACCAAAGTTTTTCTCAGCCATTTACATACAGATCACTGGGGCGACCTCGATTCGCTGTGGGCCGGTGGCTGGACTGCAGGGCGTCCGGTGCCGCTTGAGATATGGGGGCCCGCCGGTGCAACAGAGGACATGGGCACGGCATTTGCGATCAAGCACTTTTTACTGGCTAACAATTGGGACAAAACAACCCGCGAATTTAAGATTACGCCGATCCCTGGCCAGATCACGGTTCACGAATTTGATTACAAAGGTATCAACGAGGTCGTCTATCAGGAAAACGGCGTGACCATCCGTACTATTCCGGCCATTCACGCCGGTGATGGTCCTGTCAGCTTTATTGTTGAGTACGCCGGGCTCAAAGTCATCTTTGGCGGTGATACGGCGCCAAATAAGTGGTTCATTGAATACGGCAGGGATGCGGATGTCGTGATCCACGAAGCCTTCAATCCACCTGCAGTATTTGCCACGCTGGGTGCACAGCCGCCACAACTTGCTTGGCGTGCCTGTTGTTCATTTCATACCTCGGGTCCGTCATTTGGCAAAATCATGAGTACGATCAAACCACGGCGTGCCATCGCCTATCACGCGTTACTCGACAAGGGCACGGAGCAATACAACCTTTATTATGACTCCATCAGGCAAACCTATGCTGGCCCACTGTCGATTGGTAGCGACATGATGGTCTGGAATGTCACCAAGGATAAGATTACCGAACGCATGGCAGTCGCCAGTCCTAATGCCTGGGCCGTACCAGGCAGCTCCAGGCAACCACCACCGCAGCGAGGTATACCCGACCCAATGAGCGACTTTATAAAGAGCGGTGAATGGGGACCAGGCTTCAACGCACAAAACAAGATGTTGGATGAGTTTGCAGAAGACTATAACTTGCAGGAGCAGGATTGGCGTAAACAGAAACCCTGGTATGAACCTGAGAAGAAATAGATTTTACACGACTATATAGCAAAAACTGAGTCAACTTAATGGAGGACATGGAGTTATGAGATCAGTCAAATTCTTGTGTGTAGTATTTATAATAAGTTGTACACCTGCATGGGCCCAGGATTCTGATAGCCGGGACTGGAAAATCGCAGCGTATCTGTGGACCGTTGGAATCGATGGCAGCATGACCATCGGCGACATCGAACAGGATGTCGATGTGAGCTTCGGAGATATTCTGAGTGATTTCGAACTCGGCGGTTCAGTATTCGCGGAGCTTGGCAAGGGTAAGCATGCCGTTCATATCGATTATACCTATCTCCGCTTGAGACCAGACCCAACACCACTACCGGCACCGCCATTTCCAGCAGATTCTGAGTTGGCAACAAAGATGACGATCAACATCTTCGAACCGGCGTATAACTACCGTTGGAATGGCCCGGATGGCCCGGCACTGGTGCTCGGTGCACGTCTGATGGACATCAAGATGAGAATGAATATTGCTGATCTCCCGGCTGTGACTGTTGGCCCCGATTGGTGGGATTACTTCGTTGGTATAAAAACACATAACACCATCAGTACAAACTGGGATTTTGATTTCTACGGAACTATAGGTACGGGTGGTTCTGACCTGCCATGGACCCTTCAAGCCATGTTCGGCCGACGTTTTTCAAATGACAATCGCCTGGGACTGGGCCTGAGGATTTGGGGTCTGGATTACTCGAGCAACAATGGCATTATGGGTGATTACACTGCACTTGATGCGACTTTTTACGGGTTGATGCTCGGCTACGAATGGAATTGATTCACCGTGAGACTCTGGATTTAATTTGTCGTAACACGGCAGTAATCGCAATTGCCTTCTTGTCACTCGCTATGTCAGTCTCGACATTTGCAAATGGACCTGAGCACGAAGGTGCCGGCGAACATTCCGAGGAGCACAGAAAACATGCGATTGGTCTCTTTGTTGGAATCACGCGAGAACACAACGAGAATCTCGGGACCCGTCGGAATCGTGTATTCATACCGGGTCAACGAGAAATGGTCCGTGGGTGGTGTCGTTGAACGTGCAGATCGGTACAAACACTCAACACTCCTGATTGCGTTCGCCCATTACTGGCCTTACAAAGAGTTATACCTTGGACTGGGAGTCGGTACAAAAGACCCTGGAGATGAAAGGGAGAACACTTTGAGGGGGACCATCGGTTATGAATTCGAAGTTGGAAAAGGATGGGGTATCAGTCCGCAGGTGAACATAGACTGGATAGAGAACCATCCCACCGAAGAGGTCTTTGGTATCGTAATCGCCAAACGATTTTAGTCGTAGCTTGGAAGATCACGCTGCTTTATAGGAGGGTATGAATATTATGGTCATCTGAAACACAGGATACATCTAAAGAATCGGCCACTTGAGGCATGAGTAGTGCGAATCCAATTTCAGCTTGACCGCGGCACGATTCCACAGTAGGGAAAACCTGACTGCTAACTTGCGAATTTGTCGCGGCAGTCAACACTTAACTTAAATTCTGGAGCAATCAAAATGAGTGATAAAATTGATATTTTCTGTGAAAACCTTCGCGATAAATTGAACAATGCCGAAAGCAGCTTAAACAGGGTTAGCGAAAATCTGAAATCAGCCCCGCAACAGGCTGCTGATGCCATTCGCTCTCGTATCGATACTGCCAAGGCTCAGCATCAGGCGAACGTTCAGAAAGTCGCTGATACCAAGGCCAAATTGGATGAGGGACTGCAGGCCAAAAAGGATGAGGTCGAGTCGGATATTGCTGTATGGAAAACCAATCGGGAACTTCACAAGCTCGAACGAAGAGCTGACAATGCAGAAGACTATGCCGTCGCTGCAATTGAATTTGCAGCAGCTTGTATCATCGAAGCCGATCTGGCCGCGCTTGAAGCAATTGAGGCACGGTTGGATGCTGATGCCGCGGCATAGTGCTCATCGATGATAATAAGCGCCAGGAAATTGTGGCTCCGACTTACCCTGGACTTTTCAGGGTAAGTTTGGCCGTAGGAATACAAACGGCACCGGGTTGATACTCGGTGCTCGGGTTTGGAGTATCGATTACTCAGAAGGTCAAGGACTAGCAAATCAGCTCACCGCTCCCGATGCCACATTTTTGGCCTGAAAATCAGTTACGAATTAAATTAATTGAGTCACTTGGCTGGTATAATCGGCCAGGTTGTTTTGGAAACTGGATCACCCGTTTTACTCTTTGGGACAATATCAATGGTCATTATCACTTGTCTGTATCTCGCACTTGTTTACCTTTTGTTTTTCAAGTTCAAGGTTCTGCCCTGGAACAAGATTTCCCAGGCCATTTGCTTGATTGTCGGTGTCGTCATCCTGTCAGGTTTCCTGGTCGGATTGCAGAGCCTGACACCTTCGAGCACGCAGGCCATGATAACCGGCCGGGTTATTGAAATTGCTCCCAGTGTCAGTGGACGTGTTATCCGGGTGCTAGTGGAGCCTAATGTTACAGTTGAGAAAGGTGCGGTTCTGTTCGAACTCGATCCGATCAACTACCAATCCCGGGTTGACGACCTGGAATCCAAGCTGGAGTTTGCCAGTTTACGCCTGGCTCAGTATTCAGACCTTGCAGCTACCGATGCCGGCACAAAATTTCAGGTGGAACAAACCCGGTCTGACGTTGAACAACTCAGTGCGCAATTGGAGGGTGCCAGGTTCGATCTCGCCAATACCGTGGTCCGTGCGCCGGGTCAGGGTTTGGTGCCCAGATTGTTCCTGCAAGCCGGAATGCAAGTCTCCCCGGCGCGCTCAGTCCTGAGCTTTATCGATACTCAATCACTCGCTGTAGTGGGTTTATTTCAACAAAAATCATTGCTGGAGGTAAAACCGGGTGATGTGGCAAAAATTAACTTTCCGGCCTTACCCGGTCAGGTTTTTGAATCCAGGGTAATCGCCATACCCAAGGCAATTGGCAATTCTCAGGATCTGGCCAGTGGCCAATTACCGTCCATTGAGGGTATCCGCATGACACGTGAGTGGCCGGTCTATATGGAAATTCCTGAGGGTTTTCCAGAGGAACTACATAATGTCGGGCTGGCAGCCACTGTTTACATCCACACCGAGAATGCTGGCGTAGTGGGTATCGTTGCGGTGGTTCTGCAATGGGTTGGTACATCGTTGGATGCAATATTGTGAGGAGATTTCAATGAGTATGGTCGGTTTCATCATTCTGGTTGTTCTGGTTCTCTTACTGGTCTGGGTTTACATGGCACTGGCACAAATCCCAGGAAATACGGCACGGCAGCGTGGTCATCCGCAAGCCGACGCAATTAATGTACTTGGCTGGATCGGGCTTCTGCTCGGAGTAGCTCCATGGGTGTTCGCGCTGGTCTGGGCATATACCCGCCCAGGGGCACAACCTGGGGAATAGCAAAATGTTCAGATCCATTGTATTTGCTTCATTCATATTCTTGACAGGCTGCGCAACAAAACTTGAACAGGCACCTGAACAACAGGAAATTCTAAGTCAGGCATTGCCGGAAACTACAAGCATCCCGGCAGCCTGGGTTGCACCGCCAGGAGATACCGGTGCAGTAGATGACGGCTGGATAAAATCCTTCAATGACCCACAACTCGAAGCACTGGTCGCCGAAGGTCTCGATGTACAAAAACCCAATATGCGACTGCTTTCAGCCCAGGTTGACCGCGCCGAAGCCATGGCACGGTTGGGAAACGCCGCCCTGCAACCTACCGTTGCCATGGGTGGGAACCTGTCTGAAACCGGTGGCAGCAGCGCAGCGAGCGGCACTTCTTCATCAATAGGTGTAGGCGTGTCCTGGGAAGCTGATATCTGGGGACGCGTGCAGGCTGGTGCTAGCGCAGCAGATGAAAACTACCGCGCCTCTATTGCCGATTTTGAATTCGCCCGCCAGTCATTGGCCGCCAGCATAGCAAAATCCTGGTACCTCGCCACCGAACTGCATCTGCAGGAGCAACTGGCAAGAGAGGTAGTTGATATTTCTGCAGAAACCAACAGAATTACTGAAGCTAAACAGAAAATAGGCCAGGTAACGATGCAAGACGTGTACCTTTCACGGGCCGAGTACAACACGGCTGAAGACGCATTGCGGCAGGCCATCGGCGGTCAGCAACAAGCGCAGCGGGCACTCGAAATATGGCTGTCACGCTACCCGGCTGCAGAAATCCAGACTGCAAAGGAACTTGTCCCTGTCCCTCCACAGGTTCCTGCCGGATTACCTGTTGATTTACTCGAACGCCGACCGGATCTGCTGGCTTCGGAACGTCGTGTTGCATCAGCATTCTACCTGGCCGAAGAAGCCAGGTTGGCCAAGCTACCAAGCTTTTCTCTGAATGCATCCGTAGGCAGCAGCAACTCACTCAATGATCTAGTTGGCAATCTTGGTGCCGGTTTCGTAGCACCATTATTCACTGGGGGTGCACTTGAAGCGCAACTGGATGCTGCCAATGCAGATCAGGAGTCAGCTCTCGCCAGTTACGCACTTGTTGTGCTGAATGCTTTAGAGGAAGTTGAAACTTCCCTGTCACAGGAAAGACTACTGACTGATCGGGAACGCTTTCTGGCCGCAGCCACCACAAACAATGAATCAGCCTGGCGGTTAGCGAACAAGAGATATGCCGTCGGTGAAATCGACTTGCTAAGCGTATTGCAGATGCAATCCCGCTGGATTGGTGCCCGTATCGCCTTGTTGCATGTCAGGAATGAACGCCTGGCGCAAAGAATTGATCTGCACCTGGCCCTGGGGGGAAGTTTTGAGCAGACTGACGGCGAGTAATGCCTAACCCGGTCCGTATTGAACAAATAAAATCCGCCTTGCTCAATGACCTGTTGAGAATTTTGCCAACTCACCAGACGGGACCAAATTGATCTTAACTACGCCGATATACCCGAAGACTTTCAGTGAGAATGCACAACTGATTCACGCAAAACTCCCGCAAGGACCCCCAGTCACCCAGGCGATCAGCGGCGTTTTCCAACCCCCCCAGTTGCTCCAGCACATCGATGGCTGTATTCTGCATGGTCGCCCAACCTTCATCGGCCGCATTGGCGGCCTGCATATCGGCTGTAATCACGTCGGTGTCGCCCAGTCCGAGGTCGTGGCTGCGCTGCACCTCGGCGGGTCGGACAATGATCTCCTTGCGTACTTCGAAGGGTTCAACATAAATAAAACCCGTCATCGGCGCGAAATAGGTCTGTCTCAGTGAGCGCTTTTCGAATGCCGAGTACCACGGGTCTTGCCAATCCAGCCGGACGGTGCTGCCACCGACCAGGAATTGAAAATCGTTGACCGCAACGCCGCGGTGATACACGACAAATCCGATGCCGGCCCGGCCCGTTACAACGGGCGCTCCCAGGGTCAGGGCCTCCGGTTTATTCTCAAAGGGATACATCATTGTTACGGCGATCACAACCTCGGGTTCATCGCTGTCCTCTGGCATGGGCTCACCAGTTACCGGATCGCGCTTGACCCGCATTTCCAGACCCATGCTTGTGATATGACCTTTAAGCGGCGTCCCATCTAAATAAATGGCAAAGTCACGATTGAAAAATAGTTCCAGGCGTTTATCGAGCGATTCGGGGGAGTAACCCGTTTTCTCAAATATGGCATCTGGCAAAATATTGCGAACAGAAGGGCCGCCAAAACCTCTTTAGAAAATGGCGAAAGTGTCCTACAAGTTTGTCATTGATAAACTAAATGCATCATGGGTCGCCGCGTTCTTGTTCCTTTTCATCCAACTCGTCGTGTTACCGATGTACGCACACGTGCAGGCGATCTGCGGTTCGGCTACAGCTAAACACCTGGACACAAGCTGAGTGCCAACCCATGGGTGCCGTCTGATGTGGGTATGGGAATCGACACTCCAACTCATCAATGAGCTTAATGCTTCATTATTGAGTGCAGTTTATCAAATGCGCCTGATGACTCCACCCATCCGGCGGACTTGAGACTGGCGAGGGCCAGATCGGATACGTCGCCTTCGACCCAGAGTAAATGTTTGTTGGAACCACCATGTTCGTCCATCAGCTGGGCTACTTCTGTGATCGTGCTTTCTACGTCCTCAGTCCACGATAGCATATCCAGCGGTGCAAACATCAAACCGTTACCGGACCGTGTGATCGCAACAGGAACGCTACCGATTGGAGATTTCAGTAGTTCTGTGAATGGATCAACCTGTTCATGGAAGAGGTGGGCGAACAGGGCAGACCTGACCGTGAATTCACCCTCGATTTTGCTTACAACGATGACCGCGCTTTCAAGCAGCACTTCCCTTCCTTTTACGCCATCCAGTGACTTCACCGCGGCGACAAACGCGGTTTGTTCGGTTGGTGAGTAGACCTTGTTCGAAAAGAACTGCTGAATCAGTTCCTTGCTGTAACCCAGCGCTTCCAGTGTCTCCTGGTTCTGAATCAGGAGATCCGTCGGGCTCAGTGTCCACACTATGTCACTGACGTTGGCCGCTATGCCGACCACCGAGGGTATCGGGATCAGAATGTTGGTAATTTTGCCGACGGAACCGGACACCTTCGCCACGCTCGCCAGTTCCGCCTGCAGTACCTGGTTATCGGAGTACGGGTCCACCTCGAGGTCGCCGGCAATTTTACGCTGAGCCTTGTTGATCCCAAGGTAGGATGATGTTAGGTCCGCCGCCGTATCTGACATGCTGGCATCATCACCCTCGTAGTTTTCACCACTGACGGTATCGGACATAGTGTCCGAAACCTGGTTGCCGGTATCAGTTACGGACTTTGTCGTACGCTTGAAGAAACGGCTTACGCCTCCCCCCAGGTTGTGCACCGAATCTACCGGATGGGTCGCCAGTGCCGTCAGGGATTTCCCGGTATCAGTCACTGCGCCAACCGCAGCATCGGTACCCACACCGGCCGAGTTCATATTCTTCAGCTCGGCAATTGCGTCGATCTCATGCAAACGTTTTTTCAGCTTGCGATTACCGATAGCGATGAACTGGCCAAAGTCGGAATTAACGGTGTAGTGGTTCATGAACCCGCTGACGAGTACATCGTCGGCTATGCTGTAATGCGTACCCTTTAATGATTCTGCCGGTAAAAGACTGGCGGCAGAGACGGTCATGGTATCCGGGTCGTAATCGGCCGCGAAAATGGCGGAAGATGCAATGATTGTCCCGATTAGCAGGCCCGATCTTATTGAATTAATAACATTCATGTCATAAATTTCCGATAGTGTGGGTTGAAATGCTCTTTTTTCAGGTGTTCGACCTATCTGTACAGATTGTGTTGGTAACAACCTCACAGGACGGCGAACAGCTATGCTACCAGCTTCTCGCGTAGACGTTCATAAGGCGTTTTGCCATTCAGTGCAGCATGGGGCCTGAGGAAGTTATAAAAAGCTTCCC
>PVMK01113967.1_pt1 | contig 23536 bp, 23 predicted proteins | sample 1853481 | NCBI WGS metagenome assembly PVMK01 (sample SAMN08533507, study PRJNA380276) | Marine sediment metagenome, whole genome shotgun sequencing project. | reverse complement strand
GCTCGGCCGCCCTCGACCCAAAGCCACGTGATTTCACCGCTCCGGAGTGGCAGGCCTCGGTTACCGATGACCACCTCCAGAAGATCATCGTCTTCGGCGGCCTTGCAGTCGGCAAGGCGGCGACGATGCCCCCGAATCCCGATCTCGACGCAAAGCCGGAAGTGGTTGCTGAGGTGGTCAAGCTGATTCGGGGTCTCGCCAAGTAGCTGGCTTACTTATTGCAACGCGCTACAGCGCAACGTTCTCCCGGTTGCCGGAGGGAGCGGAACGAAAAATTCGGAGATCTTCCCTTTCGCTGAGGGAAGCGACGTGGAGATTTCCCCTCTTGCCGAGGGGAGTGAGGAGTTCAGATGAGGTTCACGAGGATTGGTGCGCTCAGCGCATCGGGTGTCGCGGTTCTATTGACTGCGACGGTCACCATGGGGTGCGGCCCGCAACAGGCGACGCAGGTGTCGCAGTCGCCGGCGAGCTCGACCGCGGAGTTGATGAAGCAGCGCGGGCTGAGTGAAGCCGATGTGAGCGCAGCACTTCAAACCTACACGCCCACCGGTAAGAAGGACACCTATCTGACCTTCGCCTCGGGCGGCCACGGCGGTAACATGATCGTCATCGGCGTGCCGTCGATGCGTATCCTGAAGTACGTCGCCGTGTTCACCCCAGAGCCCTGGCAGGGCTATGGCTACGGCGACCAGAGCGGCCAAGTGCTGAAAATGGGCAGCCGCTTCGGCAAAGAGATGACTTGGGGTGACATGCACCATCCCGCGCTCTCCGAGACGGAAGGTGACTACGACGGCCAGTTCGTCTTCGTGAACGACAAGGCCAACGCGCGCATTGCGGTCATCGACCTTCACGACTTTGTCACGAAGCAGATCGTCACTTCGCAGCTGATTCAGAGCGACCACGGCGCGACCTTCGTCACGCCGAACACCGAGTACGTGATCGAGTCGAGCCAGTACCCGGCGCCGCTCGGTGGCGGCTATGCGCCGATCGAGGACTACCAAGAGAAGTACCGCGGCGCGGTGATCTTCTGGAAGTTCGATCGCGAGAAGGGCAAGATCGACCCGTCGAATTCCTTCGCGATGGAGCTACCGCCCTACATGCAGGACCTCGCAGACGCCGGCAAGCTTGCGAGCGAGGGCTGGGTGTTCATCAACTCGTTCAACACCGAGATGTCCTACGGTGGAACACTGGAAGGCCGTCCACCCCTGGAGTCTGGCGCATCCCAGAACGACATGGACTACATGCACATCATCAATCTCAAGGCTGCCGAGGCGGTGTACAAGGCTGGCAAGACCACGAAGATCGCCGGTATGGACGTGATCACCCTCGAGACGACCAACAAAGAGGGCCTGTTGCACCTCCTCGGCGAGCCCAAGAGCCCCCACGGAATGGACGTGACCCCGGATGGCAAGGAGCTCGTCGTCTCCGGCAAGCTCGATACGCACGGCACGGTTTACGAGTTCGCCAAGATCAAGGCCCTCATCGACGCGAAGAAGTACATTGGCAAGGACCAGTACGGCGTCCCCATCCTTCCGTTCGAGGACAGCATCCGAGGCCAGGTCGAGATCGGCCTAGGGCCGCTGCACACGCAGTTTGACGACAAGGGCAACGCCTACACCTCGGTCTTCATCGAGTCGACGGTTGCCAAGTGGTCGCTCAAGGACCTCAAGCTCATCGAGAAGATCAAGGTTCACTACAACGTCGGCCACATCGTGGCGGCTGAGGGCGACACGGTCAGCCCCGATGGCGGGTACTTGATCGCCATGGACAAGTGGGCGCTCGACCGCTTCAACAAGGTTGGGCCTCTGCTGCCGCAGAACTTCCAGCTGATCAACATCAACAGTGAGCCGATGCAGCTCCTCTACGACATGCCGCTTCCGCTTGGTGAGCCGCACTACGCGCAGATGATCAAGGCCGACAAAATCAATCCGGTCGATGTGTACAAGCCCGCCGGCTACGACGTCGTGACCGACGAGCACAGTCCATATGCCGTCAAGGCCAAGGAAGAGCGCATCGAGCGCGAGGGCAAGAACGTGCACGTGTACATGACGTCGGTGCGAAGCCACTTTACGCCGGACATCATCCGAGTGAAACTGGGCGACACCGTTCATCTGCACATCACCAACGTGGAGCAGGCCCACGACGCGACCCATGGCTTCACCATCGGCTCGTACAACGTGCACAGCAGCCTCGAGCCCGGCAAGCACGTCGACATCACCTTCAAGGCTGACAGAGCGGGCACCTTCCCGTTCTACTGCACCGAGTTCTGCTCGGCCCTCCACCTCGAGATGGCGGGCTACCTGTTGGTGGAACCCCGTTGAGTCGAGGCGCCGCACGCGTCGGCCGAGGGCTGAACGCTCCAGGCCGTGCGGGTGTGTGCGCGTTGGGTCTCTTGACCCTGGTTGCCTGTGCGTCTGAAAGCGCGCCACCTCTCACTTCGGAGGTGGCGCTCGCACCGCCCCCGCGGCCCAGTGACTGCGTGACCATTGCTGCAGGCACGGACTTGCAAGCAACGGTCGACAGTGCCAATGACGGCGCGGCGCTTTGTCTCGAGCCCGGTTCGTACTACGGCCCTCTGACCGTCACGAAGAGCGTCGAGATTTGGGGTCCGCGCGACGCCGTGATTCGATCCTCGGGCGAGGGAACCACGATCGAGGTGGAGGCCGATGGCTCCGCGCTCCTCGGCGTGACCGTCGACGGAAGCGGCGGGCGGTTCGATACCTTGGACGCCGCTGTGCACGTCGTTGCGGATGACGTCCGAGTGCAGGGCGTGCGTGTACAGAACGCCGCGTTCGGGCTGCTCGTGGAGAAGGCGAACCGGGCCACGATCCTCGACAATGTGATCCAAGGCCCCGACGAAGGGCCGCTCGGTCTTCGGGGTGATGGGATTCGTCTCTGGGAAACCCGGGACTCGGAGGTTCGCAACAACCAGGTCATCGGATGTCGCGACATGGTCGTCTGGTACTCCAGCCGCAACAAGATCGTCAGGAACACAGTCGTGCGAAGCCGCTACGGCACGCACTTCATGTACAGCCATGGCAACCAGGTCGAGGGGAACCGATATATCGACAATGTGGTCGGCATTTTCATCATGTACAGCCGCGACATCACTCTCCGCGACAACCTCTTTGCTCGTTCATCGGGCCCCGGCGGGATGGGTCTCGGCATCAAAGAGTCGGGCAACTTGACGGTCACCGATAACGCCTTCATCGCGAACACGAAAGGCGTCTATATGGACACCGCGCCGCTCGAGCCCGACGATTTCAACACCTTCGAGAACAACGCATTCTTCCACTCGGACGTCGCGGTCCTCATGCACTCGAGCGCGCGGCGAAACGCATTTCTAGGCAACCAGTTCGTGAGCAATCATTCTCAGCTTCAGGTCGAAGGAGGCGGCAACGCCCTCGAGGTCGAGTGGCTCGGCAACTCGTTCGACGACTATGTCGGCTACGACATGGATGGTGATGGGTTCGGCGATATCCCCTACGAACTCCGGCGACTGAGCAGTCAGCTCGAGAGCACGTATCCTCAGCTGCAGTTCTTCCGAGGCGCGATCACGCTCGAGCTTCTCGATGCGATCAGCTCCTTGTTTCCGATGGTCGAGCCACAGACCACCCTGATAGACCCTCGCCCCGCGATGCGTACGGCAAGTTGGAAGGCTGTCGATGCGCGTTGAGGGCAGAGCGGTTCGGAAGCGATTTGGACGTGTCGATGCGCTTCGCGGCATCGACTTCACGATTCCGAGCGGCGGGAGGATCGGTCTCATCGGCCCAAATGCTTCGGGCAAGTCGACCCTGATCCGGATCATTCTGCGTCTCCTTCGATGCGAGGGGGAACTCTTGCTCGACGGCGAGAAGGAACGCCGAATGGAGCTGGCCGACCGCATTGCGTACGTACCGCAGATCGCGCCCAAGTTCAGCGCCTCGGTTGGCGAGGTGATCAAAGCGATCACCCGTGTTCGCGAAATGTCGCCGGATACGGTGGTGGCGTGCGGTAAGGACGTCGGGATCGACCTGCTCGCGGTCGAGCGCCAGGCCTTTTGCAACCTGTCGGGTGGTGCGAAGCAAAAGACCTTGCTCTCGATCGCCCTGGCGAGCCAGGCATCGCTTTACGTGCTCGATGAGCCTACCGCGAGCCTCGATACGCAGTCCCGCAGGGACCTGTTCCACTTGCTTTCCGAGCGAACGCAGGACGCGACGCTGATCCTTTGCTCGCACAGGCTCGAAGAGATCCGCACCCTCGTCGACCGGGTGATGGTGCTCGAGGAGGGGCGGCTCGCGTACTTCGGCCCGACCGAGGACTATCTGGACCGAATGACGCTGAGCACGATTGACGTCCAGATGAAGAACGGCGTCGATGATGCGGCGCTTGCACGGCTGGGGTTCCAGTCAGGGGTTGCGGGATGGTGGAGCCGCACCGCGACGCGCTCCGAGAAGCTCGAGCTCGTTGCGCAGATCTCCCACGACCTCGAAGGTCAGATCGTAAACTTACTCGTGCGTGATGCCGATGCCGTGCAACTCGATGACCAAGGAGGCAGGGACGATGCCCATCAAGATGATTAAGGGCGCCCTGCTGGTGGTCGCACTCGTCGTGGTCGTCGTCGCCTTCGTCCGATTCAACCAGGTGACGCTTCCTGAAGGTGCGGTGCCGGTCGTGTGGGACGGCGAGGTGTGCCAGCACTGCAAAATGCACGTTGGGGACCCACGGTTCGCTGCCCAAGTTCAGACCACCTCGGGTGATATCCTGAATTTCGACGATCCTGGCTGTCTTTTCGACTACCTCGAGTCACACGAAGTCTCCGCACATGCGGTCTACTTCCGCAACTACGACGAGGACGGTTGGCTTGCCGAGTCCGAAGTGGGTTTTCTTCCCGTCGAAGATTCTCCCATGGGATATGGAATCCGTGCCGTCTCGAAGGAGACGCCCGAAGCCCAGGACATCGACTGGGCCAAAAGCCAAGTGAGCGCCCGGCCTCACAACCAGCACGGAGGGTCATGAGTCGCCAGCTGCGGTCCTATTGGGCAGTCGCCCGGCTCGATTTCGCGGAGGTCCTTCGTTCGCGGTGGCTGCTGTTTTGCGTCGTCGTGTACGCCGTGCTCGCTGGGGTGTTCCTGATGGTTGGGATGCGCGAGTCGACCGTCTTCGGGTTTACCGGCACGGGCAGGGTGCTGGTGTCGTACGTGCACGCGCTGCTCGTGCTCCTGCCGTTGATGGCTTTGGTCGCGACCGGTCAGGTCGTCAACAAGTCCCGCGATGACGGCACACTGGAGCTCCTGTTCAGTCAGCCGATTTCCCGCGGCGCTTACTTCAGCGCGATTTCGAGCATCCGGTTTCTGGTGTTGTTGGCGCCGCTTGCCGTGTTGATGGTGGCTGTCGGCCTCTTCGGCCGCATTGCGTTCGGCCAGCAAGTCGCATGGAGCTTCATCGGGCACTGCATCGTGCTTTGCGCCGTCCTGATTTGGTCGTTCTCGGGGCTCGGTCTGTGGGTGTCTACCACGGTGCAGAACACGGCCCGCGCAACGATGTACTTGCTGCTGATTTGGGTGGCTGGCATTGCGTTCATGGACTTCGCGCTGGCCGGGATGATGTTGCAATGGCGCATGGAGCCGAGGGTCGTGTTTGCGGTGGCGGCGCTCAACCCAGTCCAGAGCGTTCGCATGGCGCTATTGTCGTCCGCGGATCCCGAGCTCAGCGTGCTCGGTCCCGTCGGTTTTTACATGGCTAACCGAATCGGCAGTACCGGACTCTACGTGTGGGGTGTGGCTTGGCCGATGGTGCTCGGGACACTCGCGTGGATGAGCGGACTTTGGAAGCTGCGTCGGGGAGACGTCGTTTAGGAAGTGAAGGCCTAAGAGGAGGCGAAATGTCAAAGGCAATGGACGCATTCTATCGATTTTTGGACGAACCAATATTTCCGTGGGCACGCGTCGTGCTCGCTCTCCTCACGATCTTCGTGGGGCTGAGTTTCACGGCCCCGATGTGGCACATCAACATGCAGGCGCCGCAGTATCCAGAAGGGCTCGACCTCTATATCTACTCGTACAAGGTGGATGGCGGCAACGACGGCAACGACGTGCAGGAGATCAACACGCTGAACCACTACATCGGGATGGCGCCGCTCGACCGCACTTCGCTCACGGACCTCGACTGGATTCCGTTCCTTTTCGCCGCCATGATCATCTTCGCGTTGCGAACAGCCGTCATAGGGAAGGTCAGTACGATGATCGACCTACTAGTCATGACGACCTACGCGGGCATCTTTGGGTTCGGGCGACTGGCTTACAAGCTCTATACCTTCGGGCACGACCTCGATCCGAGGGCCCCAATCGACGTGGAGCCATTCATGCCAGTCATGTGGGGCCAGAAACAGATCGCCAATTTCCTGACCGCAGCCAATCCCGGTCTAGGGACGGTCTACGTCGCGATTTTCGCGACCGGACTCACGCTCTTGCTCCTGGCCCATCTTTTCATCGGGCGGCGGGAGCACGTGGCGGCGCGGGGAGCCGCCGCGTCAAGCTAGGTCACGCAGTGCGTGAAACCAGGCGAAGATGCCGATTGCTGGAGTCTCGCGCCACCGCCTGACACACTGAGAATCCGTCCTGATGGAAACCGATCTGCATACGTACGTGGTCTCCGACATGCACCTGTCGGAGGCGCAAGAGCCAGACCCGCGGCGACCGATGTGGATGGCGTACAAACGCCGCGAGTTCTTCATCGACGAGGAGTTCGCGGCGTTTCTCGAGCACATCGTGCAGCGCGCCACCGGGCCGGTCGAACTGCTGCTCAATGGTGATATTTTCGACTTCGACAACATCATCACCGTGCCGACCAAGGACCATCCAGTCGAATGGCTGGAACGTTCGCGCGGCTTGGGAAGCGAAGAGTGGAAGAGCCAGTTCAAGATGCAGTGCATCATCGAGGACCACCCTCGCTGGTTCGAGGCGTTGGGTCTCTTCATCGCGAGGGGTCACCGGGCGGTCTTCATAGTCGGCAACCACGACGTCGAGATCTACTGGCCTTCGGTGCAACGAATGATCTGCGATGCGATCGGCGCCCCGTTCCCATCAAACATCGGTGAGGAGGAGGACGACGACCCCGTCGTGTTCTGTAATTGGTTCTATCTGAGCGGCGGGGACACGTACGTTAGTCACGGCCACCAGTACGACCCGAACTGCGTGGTACGCGACCCCGTCGATCCGCTGATCGAGATCCGCGGGCAGCCTCGGGTGCGCATTCCGTTCGGCGACCTGGCGGCGCGGTACATGCTCAACGGAATGGGGTACTTCAATCCGCACCAGTCCGAGAACTACATCATGAGCGCCACTGCGTACCTGCGGTTCTTCTACCGCTACATGTTGCGGACTCAGCCTCTCCTGATTTGGACGTGGTTGTGGGGGGCGTACGCTACGCTGTTGATTTCGCTCCGCACGCATTGGTGTCACCCAATGCGCGATCCGCTACTCGTTGATGACAAGGTCAGATCGATCGCACTACGTTCGCGGGCGACGCCGTCGATGGTCCGCAAGCTCAATGCTCTTCACGTCCCGTCGGCGACCAACAATCCGTTTCGGATCGCACGGGAGCTTTGGCTCGACCGCGCGGGCTTCTTGTTGGCTGCGCTCTTTCTCGCGTGGCAGGTCGTGCTGCACATCAATATCGCGTGGCCCATCAGCCCCCTGTGGGTGTTCGCGCCAGCTCTAATCTTCATGCTGCCCTATCTCGCGTACGCTTCCTCGGTCCGGCCCACCGTGTTCGTGGCGCCACTGCTCACCGATCGGCTCGCAGAGCTCATCTTCAAGATCACCGGCGCTCGCCGCGTCGTGTTCGGACACACTCACCTGCCCAAGTGCGAACAGGTCGGTCCGATCACCCTCTACAACGGGGGCTTTTGGTCCAAGGCATTCGCGGACCCGGAATGCACGGTCCGCCTGGGCGAGCAGACCTTCGTTTGGATCCGCCCGGCGACGGACGGTTCCGGCCGAATCGCCGATCTCTGTGAGTGGAACGTGACCGAAGAGAGCCCCGCGCGTTCGCTATGCACCGAGGCGAACAGCGCAGCCAAGCCCGAACCCGCGCGGACTGCCCCCGGCGGGGGGCAGCTTCAGAGTCAGTGACAGCGTCAGTGGCGCGGTGGCCTGGTGCCTCGGGTTGTTCCTGCGTTCGAACGGTGAACGTTGACGGCGATGACATGGCGCCTCCCCATGCCGGGTCGATGGTGACGGTTTGCATCGGCCCCGACCCGGCTTTCCAAGAGGGCCGCCCACTCAAAATGCGATTCCGTTCAGAGCGTGGCCGAGGATCGCGCGATCCGGAGTTGCAAACGCGTCGTAGAACGCGACCGCAACGCCGACGGCGGCTTCCAACGGGCTCAGCGTGAAGGTCGGGTCGGGCCACTGGATGGCGTCTACGATTTCGTTCACGCTGATTGCGAACTGCGGGTCTCTGGTTTCTGTAGTCATGGTTCTCTGCCTTTCCTGATTTAAGCCGCGCTCTTCAGACGCTGGATTGCGTCGATGAAGCTGACGGCGACATTTGTGACGTGCTCGTCGCGGAGGATCCGCTGATGACCGAGGCCCTCGGTGATGATCAGCTCGGCGTTCGGCCAGGCCTCGGCGATGCCTTGGCCGGCGTCCACGGGAACTTCCTTGTCGTTCCGATCGTGGACGACCAGAAGAGGAACCTGCATCGACGGAGCGATCCGGTTGGCTCGCATACGCTCCATCGTGATTCCGACTCGGCGCTCCACGCGTTCTTTCAGGTGTGTGCGTACCTCAGCGGGAATTCCCACCGCGTCGCTGAAAATCTGTAGAAAGACCCTCGGGTCGGAGGGGGGCGAGATGAACACTGCGCGCTCGAGCTGCAAGCCATCGGAGAGGGCGAGTGTCGTTGCCGCCCCTCCCATCGAGTGCGCGAGCACGCTGTAGACGCCACCGAGCTCATCGGAGACCTGCCGAATGCAAGACGCCAACTCGGGAATCGACATGCTGTTGCCCGGCGACTCCCCGTGTCCGAACGCGTCGAACGCCACCACGCGGTAGCCGCGGGCCACCAAGGGCTCGACGAAGCTGCCGAGCTGGGTGCCCCGGCCGTTCCATCCATGCACGAGAAGGACGGTCGGCCCGTCGCCCCAGGTCCAAGCCTTCATCCCGGCGATCGTCGAGGGCGTCGCCTCTTCGAGCACGTCCCGCTCGCCCGGTCGGGGTCCGTTGCGGCGCGTCTTGAAGAACAGCCGCTCGGCTACCCCCGCGGTGAGGCTCGGAGCCAGGTAGCCTGCGGCAGAGAAGGAGGCTCTCAGCCAAGCTGGTCCCGAGATATGAGAACGAACGTTCGTGCTTTTTTTAGGGATACTCAAAGTGTCGATGGTTTGGGTACTCATGGCGTCTCTCCTTAATGCGACCGCGCGAGCAGTCCCTCGAACACGTTGCGAGCTCGTTGCTCCGCGTCTGGGTCGCCTAACAGACGCCCGAAGTGATGATAGGCAGCGCCGATCGAGACCAGCTCGAATACGAACTGATCGACATCCAAGTCCTTTCGGAACTGGCCTTCTTCGATTGTAATCTCTGCCGCGCGCTTCAGCGTATCGGCGTACTCGCGCTGGGTCTGGACCAAGTAGTCCCGAGCAGGGCCGGGCTGATCGTCGAGCTCCGCAGAAACCGCGTGAAAAATGCAGCCTCCGGGAAGCTCGTCCTCCCACGGCTTCAATGCGCTTTCGAAGATCGATCGAAGACGCGCCTCGCCGCGCGGCTTCTTGAGCGCTGGAGCGATGACGATGTCGATGAAGCGCTGACTCGCCTGCACCAGAACTTGAAGCTGAAGTTGCTCCTTAGAACGGAAGTGGGCGAAGAGGCCGCTCTTGGACATCCCGGTCGCGCCGGCGAGCGAGCCGATGGTCAGCTTGTCGAGGCCGACCGTGCTGGCAAGTTCGAGTGCCTGGTCGACGATGGCTCGCTTGGTCTCTTCACCTTTGCCCATGCCCCGATAATAGAACGAACGTTCGTATCGTCAACAGGAAAACCCTCAATTCGTCATTCGTCAATGAAATCAGGTACTTCATTTGGCAAAAATCCGTGCCTCGTCTAAACATTTGGCCCAAGACCGCGTCAGACCGACATGACGATGATCCGGCTGCGTGGATGGGAATCCGGAGAGCACTAGATGGATTGGACTAAGCGAGGGGTTACTGGGTTGGTCGCGATCGTACTCGTGGGCGCTGGGGTCGTGCCCTCGTCTTTGGAGGCGCAGGTCGCCGACGACCCCAACGATCCGGCCGCGCGCAATACCCTGACGCTCGAGATTACGGGGATCAAAGAGGCTACGGGCAAGATGGCGTGTGCGCTGTTCTGGCAGAACAAAGGTTTTCCGCGCAAGCATCGCCGCGCGCTTCGACGAACTTGGGTCGACGTCGAAGGCGATACGGTCAAGTGCGTGTTCAGGCGAACGGGCCTAGGCGAGTATGCAGCTTCTGTGTTTCTCGATACGAACGGCGACGGGAAGCTCGATACGAACGCGATCGGTAGTGCCAAGGAGCCATGGGGCGTCTCGCAGAACGCAAAATCCAAGAGGTTTGGTCCGCCCCTCTACAAGGACGCGAAATTCAATTATCAGGGCGGACCCGTCACGCTCAAGATCCAGTTGGTGTACTGACGAGCGCTTGTTCGGGAGCCGGAGACGCCGATTGTTCGGCCAGGCGAGCGGCGTTTGAAGTCTTGGCCTGCTCGTGCATGGCCGTCAGGAAACGAAGCGTTCCGTCGAGCATCCGCGAGGTGCGCGGCGACGCGAAAATATCGAACGCGTGCTGAGCGCCTCGGAGCTCCGTGTACATCACTTCAGAGCGTGAGGTCTCCCGCAGAGTTTCGACAAAGAGCTGTGCGTCCTCGACGGGCGCCAGCGTGTCGCGATCGCCGTGCACAATCAGGAAAGGCGGCGCGTCGGCGTGCACTCGATCGAGTGGAGAGGCGCGGTGGAATCTTTCTGGTTCCTTGTCGAAGAATGCCTTCATGACCATCGGCTCGAGCATCCTAGTTCGAAACGTCTCCAGCATCGTGCCCAGACGATTCGTGAAGTCGTACACCGCGTACACCGGCACCGCAGCTTGCACGCTGGTGTCCGCGAGCTCGAAACCCGGTTGGTACTCGGGGTCATTTGCCGTGAGCGCCATCATTGCGGCGAGGTGTCCTCCTGCGGAGCCGCCTGTGACAGCCACGAAGTTGGGGTCGATGCCGTACTCACCCGCGTGCTCGCGGATCCACTTGAGGGCGTATTTCAAATCGATGAGATGGTCGGGCCACGTGGCTGCAGGGCTAAGCCTATAGTTGACGTTGAAGCAGACCCAGCCGTTGGCCGCGAGGTGCCCGATGAGGGGCCAGCCTTGTTCGCGCTTGTCGCCGATGATCCACGCGCCGCCGTGAATCTGCAAGATCGCCGGCCGATTGGTGCCGTCCTCCTCCGGCATGGCGACATCCAGGCGCAGTTGCTTGCCCGCAACCTCGCGATACTCGACGTTGCGTATGACTTTGACGCCCGGGCGGCCGAACCTAAATGGCAGCAGCAGGCGGGAGAATGGCAGGCGTGCGGTATTGGCCGGCTCGGCGAGATCCGAGAGTGCTTCATCAAACGTCTGGTGCGTCGTTCGCCCGTCGTTGAAAAGAAGCAGGAGGCCGAGCCACGAGGCGACCGTAATCCCCAAGCCCACGACTCCAGGCCAAGTAGAGAGGGCCCCAAACTGAACGAACAGGACTGTCACGATCGACTGCCAAACGAGGTGATGAATCGCGAGCTCCGCCGTGAGCCAAGAGCCAAAGAAGCTTGGCACGAAGAGCGCCGGTATGCGGCGCACCGGCATGAATGCATTCAGCGTGAACGTCGCGCCAACGAGGCTCGCTCCCAAGAACGCCCACGCCACTACAGTTTCGCTAATCCACATAGACCCTGGCCTTCTAGCACGTTCCGCGATAAGCCGGTCGCCGATGGGCCAGGAAGACCTCTCGTACTCAAGAATCACGCACCTGCCGGAGCGCCCGATTCAACGCCTAGGACGGCCCCTCACGGCGTTCATGCACATCGAATCGGCAAGCGGTGTCGTGCTGCTGATCTGCACGGCGATCGCATTGGTCGCCGCGAACTCTCCCTATGCCGAGGCGTACGACGCGTTTTGGCATCACGAGCTTCGCATCGCCGTGGGTGAGTTCCAGCTTGCGTACTCGGTCGCACATTGGATCAACGACGGGCTGATGGTCGTCTTCTTCTTCGTCATCGGCCTCGAGATCAAACGCGAGCTCGTCGTCGGTGAGCTCAGCGACCCCAAGAAGGTAACCTTGCCCGTCGCCGCTGCGTTGGGTGGCGTCATTGTCCCCGTCGCAATCTACCTCTTGTTTCAATACGGGGAGACGGGGGAACAGGGATGGGCAGTTCCGATGGCGACGGACATTGCGTTCGTCGTCGGTTGCCTTTCGCTCCTTGGCAGTCGTATCCCGCGTGGCCTCGGCATTCTCATGCTCTCCCTAGCCATAGTCGACGACCTGATGGCGGTTCTCGTCATCGCGATCTTCTATACGGAGTCGATCAGCTCGACGTGGCTGGCTGGAGCGGGCGTCGGACTCGTGGCGATCCTGATGATGAACCGTCTCGGCGTACGCTCAGTGGGCATGTACTTCATCGTGGGTGTTTGGGTCTGGCTCTGCACTCTCCAATCGGGAGTGCATCCGACGATTGCAGGAGTGATCGTGGGCCTACTGACCCCTGTGCACCCATGGTTGGGTGGGATGAAGTTCTTGCGTTTCCTCCGGCACACCGACGATACGCTCCGCAGGGAAGACACCAGCATCGAGAGGGCGCGAGAGCTCGTGGCAGATCTGTCTTTCGCATCTCGTGAGGCAGTGTCGCCTTTGTTCCGGATCGAGACCGCGCTCCACCGTTGGGTGGCGTTTGGCATCATGCCTCTCTTCGCTTTGGCCAACGCAGGCGTGCCGATCGAGCTAAGCGCAATTGGCGAGCCCGTCGCCGTCGCTGTGGCGGCCGGTCTGTTCTTCGGGAAGCCCATGGGCATCTTCGGCGCCTCTTGGCTCACCGTGAAGCTCGGTTGGGCCACCCGGCCCGAGGGCGTGACGTGGCCTATCCTCGGGGGTGCAGCGTTTCTTGGTGGCATCGGCTTCACAATGGCGCTCTTCATCGCGTCGCTGGGACTTTCTGACGGGCTGTTGCTGTCCGCCAAGATCGGCATCATCCTCGGCTCGTTCACGAGCGCGGTGCTCGGTATGTTGATTCTGTCCTCCGTCGCAAAGAAGAGCTGATGCGGATCCTCGCCGTCGCTGCGGTTCTGTGGCTTGGAGGCATCGCTCATGCGCAGTCGTCGCCGGTCTTCTATTCATACACCGCTGACTCGGGCCGCACCGTGTATGTAAATCGCTTCTCGATGGTGCCTCCGGGGAAGCGCTCCGGTGCCCGCGCGGTGGATCTGTCCCGCGTCAGTCTAAACGAGGAGCTGGCAGAAGACCTGGCCGATGCGGTTGAAGACGAGCTTCGACATTTGAAGGAGTCGGACCCGTGCATCGAGGCTCGCAAGGAGGAGAGCGCGGGCGCATGGCGTCACGTCTGGCGACGCCACGGGCCATGGCTGCTCGCCAGCTCGGCAGCGTTCGTCCTCCTGATGATGTCGCCTTGGATGATCCGACGTACGCCGGCAGGGGTCTGGTCGCGTTTCTTGATGGTGGCTCTACCTGCGCTGGCGATGACGGGGTTGCTGGCGGTTTCGGCGACGCGTGCGAACCGTTCACTCGATGCGGTCCAGGAGCTCACCAAGCTTTGTGACGCCAACGAGAAAGAAGCATCGCCCGCGAAACAGGTGGTGAGGCTCAACGAAATGCACACCTACATCGGCGAGCTGTACAGCGAGCGGTTCGAGCAGATCGACAAGATCACGGAAATCGAATGACAGAGCGATCCGATGCGAGCGACACTACGAAATGCCCCTTGTGCGGCGACGTCAACGAGTGCGCCGTTGCCTCAGGCCGAGATCCAGAGTCGTGTTGGTGCATGACCGCGACGATGAGCGCTAGTGCGCTCGCGGCGATCCCTATCGAGGCACAGGGCAAGGTGTGCATCTGCGCGCGATGTGCCGCCGGAACGCCCGCCGGCGACTGACGTGCTCCTAGCTCACGGCGGCACCCGGGCCGCACGGATTGCACTGACTCGCGAGCTCGTCGTGCTCGACCTGAATCGTCGCGTGCTGGATCGCGAAACGGTCCGCCAAGGTTCGATTGGCGCCATCGATGATGCCTTGGTGATCAGCGCCTTCGTCGATGACCAGGTGGATGGTTGCGATGTTCCTGCCGCTCGTCAGCGACCAGACGTGCAGATCGTGGGCGTCTCGCACCCCTGGCAGTCCCTTGAGTGCTTCCGTGACCTCTTGGATCGAAATGCCCCTGGGCACCCCTTCCATGAGCACGTCCAAGGTTTCTCGCACGAGGCCCCAGGCGGAATACAAGACGAGGGCGGCGATGATGAACGAGGCAACCGGGTCGGCCCATCGCCAGCCGAAGAAGTAGATGACGGCGCCCGCCGAGATCGCGCCGCCGCTGCCCAGTGTGTCAGCCACCACGTGGAGCCAGGCTCCTCGAATGTTGAGGCTGCTCTCGCGGCCTCCGCTCAGAATCCGCAGGTTGACCAAGTTGATTACCAGACCGCCACACGCCACCGCGAGCATCAACTCACCTTGTACTTCGGGGGGGGCCGAGAGACGTTCCCATGCTTCGCGCGCGATGAGAACGGAGAGGACCAGTAGCGCGGCCCCGTTGGTGAGCGCCGCTAGAATCTCGGCGCGATGAAAACCGTAGGTTCGCTGGGAGGTGGCGGGGCGTTGCGCGAGCACCAGGGCCACCAGTGAAAGCCCGAGGGCCGCGGCGTCTGAAAACATGTGGCCAGCATCCGCGAGCAACGCCAACGAGTTCGCCGCGATTCCCCCCACGACTTCGGCAACCATGTACGTAGCGGTCAGCGCAAGCGCCACGGCCAGCCGTCGCCGGTTGCCGGCCACTTCGGAGGAGGTCGCGTGATGGTGATGATGCTGATGTCCCATCTCGACAGCGTGCTTACCACGCCATGGAGCCTCGAGCGATTCCGCGTCAGTTCGCTGTAGTGGTTTGCCGCCCGCTGTAGTAGAAAATCGGGTTCAGGGCGTGCCAGTCGACGCCGCGGCGCTAGGAGGAACCCCATGACTGACAAAAAGCTTTTCAAGTATGACGGCGCCCAGGCAGACGTCCATTGGGATGGCCGCCTGTGCATTCATATCGGAGAGTGTGGTCGGGCCAAGAACGCGCTCTTCGTGGGCGGCCGGCAGCCCTGGTGCCAGCCCGACCAGGTGAGCCCCGACGAGGTCGCCGACGTGGTCGACCGGTGTCCTACTGGCGCGCTGACTTATGAGCGCAAGGACGGCGGCGCAGCAGAGGTCGCAGACACTGGGAACGTCGTTTCTGTGATGTACAACGGCCCGCTTTACGTTCGCGGCGACCTCCAGGTGGACGGCGCTGCTGAAGACATGTCCGGCGTGCGTTTCCGAGCCGCGCTCTGCCGCTGCGGAGAATCGAAGAACAAGCCGTTCTGCGACAACAGCCACGAGGAGGCTGGCTTCAAGGACTACGGTGCGGTCGGCGACAGCGGGGAAGGATTCGACGCTCCCGGCGGGACGCTCAAGGTGGGTCGCGCGCCGAACGGTCCGCTCTTGCTCAATGGCAATTTCACCATCGTAGCGGCGAGCGGCCGGAAGGCTTGGACGGGCAAGAAGGCTGCGCTGTGCCGGTGTGGGCATTCGCAGAACAAGCCGTTTTGCGACGGCGCCCACAAGGATGCGGGCTTCGAGGCGGAGTGAGCGGCTTTCAAGGGCCACGGGAGGTGTAGGTGAGCTTTTCGACGATGATGGATCGCCCGCTCTTGATCTCGGATCTGTTCGAGCATGGGCGACGTCTTTACGGGGACAGTCGCGTCATCACCGCACGCGAAGGCGGCGACCGGATTAGCACCTATGCTCAGGTCGCGGATCGGACCGACCAACTCGCCAAGGCGCTGATGAAGCTCGGTGTGCAGCGGGAAGATAGGGTGGGCACGTTTTGCTGGAACAACCAGGAGCACCTGGAGGCGTACTTTGCGATCTCCTCGATGGGCGCGGTCATGCACACGCTCAATATCCGATTGTTCCCGGAACAGCTCGCGTTCGTGATCAACCACGCAAAGGACAAGGTCATCATCGTCGACGACAGTCTGGTGCCCCTGCTCGCAAAGGTCGCCAAAGACATGACGACCGTGGAGCACATCATCGTCGTCGGAAGTGGTGACGACGCGCCGCTACGCGAAGCGCCGCGGGCAACTCTCCATCGGTACGACGAGCTCCTCTCGTCGGAATCGCCCGGTATCGACTGGCCGGTTCTCGATGAGCGCGCACCGTCCTCGATGGCCTACACGAGCGGCACCACCGGAGATCCAAAAGGCGTCGTCTATAGCCATCGGTCGACGGTGCTGCACTCCTACGGCATTACCTCCGGCGCCGTCGCAGGCCTCAACGAGCACGACATGATCCTCACCATCGTGCCGATGTTCCACGCCAATTGCTGGGGGCTGCCCTATGCGGGCTGGTGGGTCGGAACCGACTTCCTACAACCGGCGCAGTTCTTACAGCCTGAGCCCTTGGTAGCCATGATCGAACGCCACCGGCCAACGTTCGCGGGTGCGGTGCCGAGCATTTGGACGGCGGTTCTCAACTACGGAGATGGGAAAGACATCGACCTATCCTCGTTTCGTCTAGTCATCTGCGGCGGCTCAGCGGTCCCCAAGTCGCTGATGCAAGGCTTTGAGGAGCGCTACGGCGTGACGATTCTTCAGCTTTGGGGGATGACCGAAACGAGCCCGCTCGGAACCATCGCTTGGGCGCCCCCAGGCGTCGATGGCGACGAAGCGTGGGGGTATCGAGTCCGAACCGGCCGACCGGTCGCGGGCATAGACCTGCGCATCGTGGACGACCAGGGTGCTGCGCTTCCTTGGGACGGCGAGTCCATCGGCGAGATCGAAGTGCGCGGCCCCTGGGTGACGGCCAGCTACTACGGCGTCGATGCTTCAGAGAAATTTCACGATGGTTGGCTGCGTACTGGTGATGTCGGTTTCGTGGACGAGCGTGGCTACGTACAGATCACCGACCGATCTAAAGACGTCATCAAGTCAGGAGGCGAGTGGATCTCGTCGGTCGAACTCGAGAACGAAATCATCGCCCACCCCGAAGTCGTCGAAGCGACGGTAGTCGGTGTCCCCGACGACAAATGGGATGAGCGCCCACTTGCTTGCGTCGTTCTCAAAGAGGGCAGCAGCATCACCGCTGAAGACCTACGCGCCTACCTCGAAGACAAAGTAGCCAAATGGTGGATCCCAGAGCGTTGGACCTTCATCGACGAGATCCCCAAAACCAGCGTCGGCAAGTTCGACAAAAAAGTCCTCCGCGCCCAACACGCCGCCAACCACCTAACCATCATCACCACCTAGCAGCAGTCTAGGTGGGTGCGGGTTTGTTCGGTTGCGGTGCGGAGGAGGTTGAGGCTTTTGATGACCTGGGGGCGGTCGGCTTTGGGGATCCGGTTTAGGATTGTGGTGATGCTCTTTTCCGTGAGGTTGTGAAGGCGATGTGCCTCCTTCTTGCCGGCGGCGGTCAGGGAGATCAGAACTCGACGGGCGTCGTCTTCCGCTCTTTCGCGGGCGACCCAGCCTCGGTCTTCTAGGCCGTCGATCAATCGCGTCATGGCGCCTTTGGTGACCCTCGTGTGAGAGGCGAGGGCGCTGACGTCCCACTCTCCGTGGAGGAGGGTTTGCAAGAGTACGCACTGGGCGGTGCTCACCGTCCCGCAGCAGATCTCCTCGCGTTCAAACGAGGAGAACATGCGGCAGAAAGCGATGACGTCGTCGACGACCGAGCTCATCGCTTCTCGGCAGTGATCGAGTAGCTGAACACGGTGTCGGAGAGCTGGCTGATTCGGTCGACACCGATCAGGTCGACGGCTGCCTTCCACATCGGATCTTGGAGACTTGGTGTCAACATGGGGCCGGCTGGCGTGCGGGTGTACTCGATGTTCTCGAACCCGGCATCTCGCATGTAACCAAGATATTCCGCCTCCGTCGATGCGCCGCCAACGCACGCGATCCAGCTTGCCGCAAGCGCTGCGACTTCTGGTGGCAGGGGCTCGCTCAGAACGATGTCGGTTACCGCGACGCGGCCGCCGGGCTTGAGTATGCGGTGTGCCTCCCGGAAAACCTGCGCTTTGTCCGGACTGAGGTTGATGACGCAGTTGGAGATCACCACGTCGACACTTTCCGAGGCGACCGGGAGGTTTTCGATCAGTCCTTCGCGAAATTCGACGGTTCGCGCATGTCCGGCTTTCACGGCGTTGGTGCGGGCTTGTTCGAGCATCTCGGGTGTCATGTCGATTCCGATGAAACGACCTTCGGGCCCCAGCTGTTTGGCGGAGACCAGCGCGTCGAAGCCAGCGCCAGACCCGAGGTCCACGACGGTCTCGCCAGGCTTGAGGCTGGCGAGCGCGGTCGGGTTGCCGCAACCAAGCCCCAGGTTGGCGTCGGCTGCCGCACCGGTGATGTCTTGGTCCGAGTAGCCAAGCAGAGCCGCCGCTTCGGCATGGGTGGCCGTGGCGGCGCCTCCACAGCAACCGCCCCCTTGGCGCGCCACCTCCGCGTAACCCGATTTCACGACGTCATGTACTTGATTCTTGTCCATCGAAGCCTCCAATGGTTGAATGATGCAACTAAATAGTTGAGGCTGTCAACCAAATTCGTCAAGACCCCGAAACCACTCTTCTAAGGGAGTTGGCCCAGGAATCGAACGAGTGCGTCCGTGAACTGGGGCTGTTCCTCTCGATGCGGCCAATGACCGGCCTCTGGCATGACGACGAGCTCGGCGCCGCCCCCGAAAAGACCCTGCGACTTCTTGTAGGGCCCAAGATGGCCCCCGAAGTCTCTCCCGCCCGCCACCATCAAGCCACTGCATTGGATGGGCGCGAGCACCCGCCGATCGATCTTCGTGCCCATCGCGCGGTAGTAGTCGATGGCTCCCCTGAGCACTTCGGGCGTTGCGAAGGCCTCCCTCGTGCGTTGCACGGCGGCGTCACGGGCCGGCCCGTGCCAACCGGGCGCCCAACGTTGGTAGAGCGTGTCGATGTATCGGAAGTCATTGCGGCGCGTGCCAGCCTCCGCCCACGGCAGCTGGAAGTAGAGAAAGTGCCTGCTCAAGACGAAGAGCCCCACTGCCTGAGTCGCGGTTCCGGGCTTCAGAGTACGAGGGTGCGGAATCGCGATCGGAACGATGGCTCGAACGCGATCGGGCGCCAATGCCGCCGCGCCATAGATCGCCATCGCGCCCCAGTCGTGACCGACGAGCACCGCCGAGTCCAGCTCCAACGCGTCGAGAAGCCCGATGGCGTCCTTCGCAATCTGGAATGCATCGTACGGCCGGCCCGGCACGAGGGTGTCCGCGTGATATCCGCGCAGGTACGGCACGATGGTCCGATAGCCGGCTTGGTTGAGCGAATCCGCGATGCCGGCCCACGAGAGCGGCGTGTCCGGGAAGCCATGAAGCAGCACGACCGCCGGTCCCTCGACCCGAGTCCTTGTATCGCCAAGTTTGTGAACCGAGCGTAGCGTTCTCAAAATCGGAGTCGGAGCGCATGCCCACCCATAACCACGCAGCGCCAGCGCATTCAAGGATGAGTTGACGCGGATCGGCGCAAAGCGTACGAACGGGCACACAAGTTGGACGCCGCGATGCCACAGCCTAGCCCAAACACCCGTCGGTCGGCAATCCTCGCCGCGCGCGACGTGAGCAAAGTGTACCAGATGGGCGATGTCGAAGTGCACGCGCTGCGGGGCGTCAACGTCCCGCTGTACGAGGGGGAGCTGATGGTGCTTCTAGGCCCGTCCGGCAGCGGCAAGTCGACCTTGCTCAACATCCTCGGCGCGCTCGACGTCCCGAGCTCGGGGCAAGTGCTCTATCGAGGCCGGGACATCTCGGAGGCAGGGGATCGCGAGCTGACCGAGTTTCGGCGCGAACATGTCGGCTTCGTGTTTCAGTTCTACAACTTGATTCCGAGTCTCACTGCGCGCGAGAACATCGCACTCGTGACCGAAATTTCGGACACGCCGCTAGACGCCGGCGATGCCCTGGAGCTCGTTGGACTCGAAGATCGGATGGACCACTTCCCCGCTCAACTGTCGGGGGGTGAGCAGCAGCGCGTCGCGATCGCGCGGGCTGTGGCCAAGCAGCCCAAGATTCTCCTCTGCGACGAGCCAACGGGCGCGCTCGATTTCAAGACGGGGATTCGCGTCCTCGAAGTGATCGAGCAGGTGAATCGGACGCTCGGAACGACTACGGCGGTCATCACGCACCACGCGCCGATCGCGTCGATGGCGGACCGCGTCGTGTCGCTCTCCGATGGGCGGGTTGCGAGCGATCTCACAAATGACGCAAAGGTGTCGCCCAGCGAGCTGACATGGTGAGGGCTACGGAGTATGGAGTGATGGCGCATGGCTAAGCCGTCCGGTTCGAGGAAATTGGTTCGATGGGTTGTCATCTCGTTGGCGGTGGTGGCCGTAGCGGGCCTCATTGCCGTCGCGTGGATTCCGAACCCCGTCGAGGTTGAGTTCTCGGAGGTGCATCGAGGGTCTCTCGTCGTCACCGTCAACGAGGACGGCCGCACCCGAGTCAAAGACCGGTTTGTCGTCTCCGCTCCGGTCACGGGCAACTTGGCCCGGCTCGATCTGGAGGCTGGCGACACGATCGAAGAGGGTCAGGTGCTGGCCCGCCTCGTGCCGTTGCCTCCTCCGCTGCTGGACTCTCGCGCGCGCGCGGAGGCAAAAGCACGAGTCGATGCCGCGATGGCGGCTCGCCACCAAGCACAGGCGGCGGTCAATCGCTCTAGGTTTCAGCGCGACTTCGCAAAGCAGGAGGCGGAACGAGCCCTTGCGGTGGTGCAGCAAGGTGGCCTGGCGCGGAGCGACGCCGACCGCGCGGTCTCCAACTACGGCAGCAGCAAGGAGGAGCTTCGCTCCGCCGAGTTCGGCGCTCGGGTGGCCGAGCACAAGCTGAAGCTCGCGCAGACGGCGCTCATGCAACTGAGCGGGCAGGGCGAGGAAGGCGAGCAGCTGGAGATCATCTCGCCTGTCGCCGGCCAAGTGCTGAAGGTTTTTCAAGAGAGCGAGGGCGTAGCTCAAAGCGGCACAGCCATCCTCGAAGTGGGTGATCCGGCTGCCCTCGAGGTCGTGGTCGACGTGTTGAGCCAGGACGCGACCCGCATCCCAGCCGGGGCGGCGACACTGATAGAGCGCTGGGGTGGCAAGAACCCACTACGCGGCCACGTGCGGGTGGTAGAACCGTCCGCGTTTACCAAGATCTCGGCCCTCGGCGTCGAGGAGCAGCGTGTGAACGTCATCATCGCCATGGATGACGATCGCGATCACTGGGCCACTTTGGGAGACGGGTACAGGGTAGAGGCGCGTATCTCGGTCTGGCAGGGTGACGACGTGTTGAAGGTCCCGGCGAGCGCCGTGTTTCGATCCGATGAAAACTGGGCGACCTTTGTCGTCGAGGAGGGGACCGCGGTCGTGCGAATGGTGGAACTGGGAGAAACCAACGGGCTCGAAACCGAAGTGCTGTCCGGCCTGGAGGAGGGCGATACGGTGATCGCCTATCCGAGCGATAGCGTCCGTGATGGCGTGTCCGTCGAGTCGAGGTAGGTAGACGATGCCGTCGACGCTTTCCGAGTTTCTTCAAGATCGCGTACTGCTGAGAGACGCCATCGCGACCCTGATCTTGTTCCTGACGGTGTTGACGCTTCGCTACGTCGCCATTCGCTTCGTTCGCCGCAGACTCCCGAGTAACGACAAATTCCAGCTCCGCTGGGCCTCGCAGATTCGGGGTTTCTCCTACGCGATCCTGGCCTTGGGCCTATTCACCATTTGGGCAGCCGAGCTTCAAGCCCTGGCCGTGTCGTTTGCGGTTCTCGCGATGGCGGTCGTTTGGGCAACGAGGGAAACGCTTGCGTGCGTTCAGGGAGCCGCGTATCGCATCAGCGCGAACGCGTTCCAAGTCGGCGATCGGATCAACATCGGAGGAATTCGCGGCGACGTCATCGACACAGGTCTGCTGGGGACGCTGGTGTTCGAAGTGGGGCAAGGGCACCAGCGCACCGGGCGCACCATCAGCATTCCCAATAGCCTGTTCATGACGGAACCCGTCCTCAACGAGAGCCTCGCCGGCGAGTACATGCTGCATCTGATGACCATTCCGGTGGATCGCAGTGCCGACCTAGGCGCCATTGAGAGTACGGCTCTCACGGCTGCGCGAGAAGCCTGTGCGGACTTTCTGGACGACGTCCGTCGTCCCATGGCAGCGCGCTATCGCCGCCACGGCCTGATTCCGCCCATCGTCGACCCGCGGGTCACGTACCAGGTCGTCGACAAACACACCGTGAACCTCCTGCTCCGGATCCCGACGCCCATCAGGCTCGAGCGCCAAGTCGAACAACATGTGCTTAGAGCGGTGCTGGGTGTCCCCCAAGGGCGCGACACACTCCCGCCCCCCGCCCCCGGGTAGTCCGATAACTGCGATAGTCCCACTGGAGACGCTAGAATGCGCTCCTCCATGGAGGATGCACGGCACACGAACAAGCTGGACGGCCTCGTTGCGATCGCGCTCGGCGGCGCGTTTTTCGGCCTCTATCTGCTCACCTTGTGCCGCACCGTCTTTTGGTACGATAGTGCCGAGTACGTGACCGCAGCGGTGACGTTGGGCATCCCCCACCCGCCCGGCTATCCGCTCTACACCATCGTCGGACACGTCTTCACCTGGCTGCCCATCGAACCTGCCCTGGCGGTAAACGCCATGAGCGCGGCGTTCGCAGCCATCGCCGTCGCATTGACCTACCTCGTGTGCCGCCGGCTCGGCATGGACCGTGTTCCTTCCGGCGTCGGAGCTGCGACCTTGGGCGGCGGCAAGCTGTTTTGGGCAAACGCCGTCGTCGCCGAGGTATACTGTCCCGCGCTGGCGGTGGTTGCGTTGGTCATCTACCTATTGCTCCGTTCTCGCCAGGAAGCTCGGTTCGGCCTCACCTTGCTCGCTGCGTTCGTTGCAGGGTTGGGGCTCGGTGTTCACCTCTCGATTGCCACTCTCGGCGTCGGACTTGTGCTCCTGGTGTGGTCGTATGGGACGCCGGTCGAGCGCCCAAGGGACCTACGCACGCTTTTCGCGGGAGCAGGATCTTGGGGTCGGGTTCACCGTTCTCTTGCCGCAGGCGGGGCAGCGTTCTTAGGAAGTCTCATTTTTCTCTATCTGCCCGTCCGTGCCGCGCAGAATCCACCTCTCAACTTTGGCAATCCGTCCAACTTCGAGCGCTTCAAGTGGGTCGTCACCGGGGGAACCTACAAAGGCTGGTTCCAAGAGGACCTCGACTTGGTGGCTCGTGCCGTTGCCATTGCGGAGGCCTTCAACGAGCAGCTCCTC
>PVMK01151241.1_pt1 | contig 23543 bp, 31 predicted proteins | sample 1853481 | NCBI WGS metagenome assembly PVMK01 (sample SAMN08533507, study PRJNA380276) | Marine sediment metagenome, whole genome shotgun sequencing project. | reverse complement strand
TTGATATTGACCTGCACTGGTGACCTGTCACGTAATCGCCGACTGGGCCTGAAGCTCGGCGAGGGTAAAACACTCGAGCAAGCGTTGGAAGAAATTGGCCAGGTGGTTGAGGGTGTTAACAGTGCTGTTGAGGTTCAGCGCCTGGCTATTGAGCATGATATCAACATGCCGATCTCGGAGCAGGTCAACGGTATTATTCACAGGGGCTGGGATCCGGTGGAAGGAGTGGCCCGCCTGCTGGCCAGAGAGCAGAAAGCGGAAAACGAAGATTAGTACCAGCAAAGTTTCATCAACTTTCCTTTGCGAAACCCAACTGTCGCCACGCTTCATATAAACCCACCGCAACCGTATTTGAAAGATTGAGACTGCGAGAAGTATCGGCCATGGGCAGATGCAAACAGTACTCAGAACCTGTTTCAGCCAGCACGGCTTCCGGCAGCCCACGGGTTTCAGGTCCGAATAGCAGGCCGTCACCCGGCTTGAATTCAGCCTGGTTGTAAGGTTTTTGTCCACGGGTGCTGAAGGCCCATATTCTCATTTCAGGATGTTCGGTCTTGAATGTTTCCCAGCTCACATATTGAAACACCCGGGTCATTTCTGCATAGTCCAGCCCCGCCCGTTTAACACGGGTATTATCAAGCTGAAAACCCAGTGGCCCCACCAGGTGCAGGCTGGCGTCGGTATTGGCACACAAGCGGATGATATTGCCGGTATTGGGCGGGATCTCCGGTTGGTAAAGAATGATGTGCAGCATAAAAAATGCCCTGGCAAGAATATTAACAAAGGATATGAAAACAAAAAGCCCCGCCGGGCGACAGGCCGGGCAGGGCGCAGAGTATAACGTTATTCCGGAAAATCAGTCTTGCGTAATTATTTCTTTCTTGATCACGATGAATTTATGGCCTTCTTCACCCTCATGCATTTTGTGAAGTTCTTCGAGGTCGATGTCTTCATCAGCAGAAATCCAAATCATTTCTTCGCATTCTTCATCACTGTCACAAATGACTTCCACATGTTTTTTTACCATGTGTTCCGAATGCAGGCCGTCATGGTCAAAATCCATTTCCAGCATTTCGCCATCTACATAAATCTCAACTCCATCGGGGGTACGCAGGATATCGATGACATTGCCGCTTTCTGTTTCGATGGTTTGCCCTTCGCCGATGGCCAATGCGCTGATATCGGTTTCAGTCAATTCAAAATCATCAGTTTTAAGCGCAATGACCATTTTTTCTTCGCTTTCCGCCTGGACAGAACTTGCAGCTAAAAATGCAAACGTTGCCAGGGCAAAAACGGGTTTAAAATATTGTTTCATTAATAATCTCCAGGTTTTTAAAATTTTGCGACGAAACGAAAGCCTGATATACCAAGGTTTCCATGACTCCCTTACAGGACGCAGTCAGTGTGAGAAACGTCGCAAACTTTGTAATGTTATGAATTTGAATCAATATTTTAGAATTATAACTGATTTACCATACGCGTAAGTACATTTGACAGGCCTGCTTGTCACCGGTATTGTTCATCCTCGCAGACACAACATCTTGTGTTGATCGTGAGGGGACGGCACAATAACTTGTGTCTTAAATTAAATAAAACCAAATAATTAAGCAGGGTAATTCATGAGCAGTGTTCGGGTTCAGGCCATAGGCACTGATATTCAAGCAGTTCCTTTCCAGGAAGCGTCGCTGGATATCTGGGATAAAAAGTACCGTTTAAAGTCGAGGATCGGTGAATGTATCGATTCCAATATTGATGACACCTATAAGCGGGTTGCACTGGCAATTTCCAGGGTCGAGAAAACCAGGGAGTTGCGCGAAAAATGGTATGAATCATTTTTGTGGGCGCTGCGGCGCGGCGCAATACCCGCTGGAAGAATCACATCCAATGCCGGCGCACGCGAGCATAAACCGGCCACATCTACGATTAACTGTACAGTTTCAGGAACCATCATGGACTCCATGAATGGGATTTTGGATAAAGTACACGAGGCGGGACTGACGCTCAAAGCGGGCTGCGGCATCGGCTATGAGTTTTCAACCCTGCGGCCCAAGGGTGCTTATGTATCCGGTGCGGGTGCTTATACTTCCGGCCCGCTGAGCTTTATGGACATCTACGACAAGATGTGTTTCACCGTATCTTCCGCCGGTGGCAGAAGAGGTGCGCAGATGGCAACCTTTGATATAGGGCATCCGGATGCAATGGAGTTTATCCGCGCCAAGCGTGAGGACGGTCGTCTGCGCCAGTTTAATTGTTCCTTGCTGATTACCGATGAGTTCATGCAAGCCGTTGCTGCTGATAAGGACTGGGTGCTGGCGTTCCCGATCACACCCGAGGAAGCCACAGAGCTGGATATAGATGATCCGGAAACAGTGCAGTGGAGGGAATGGCCGCTGGTTGACGACTACGTGAAACGCGAAGATGGCCTGGTGGCCTGCAAGGTATACAAGAAAGTACCAGCGCGTCGCATGTGGGACATGATCATGTCATCGACCTATGACTTTGCCGAGCCCGGGTTTATCCTGATCGACCGCATCAACGAGATGAACAACAACTGGTTTTGCGAGAATATCCGCGCAACCAACCCCTGTGGTGAGCAGCCATTGCCTCCTTACGGTGCCTGCCTGCTCGGTTCAATTAACCTGACGCGTTTTGTGGAGAAACCCTTTACCAATGCTGCAGAGTTTAACTGGAACGAATATATAAAGACTATAAAAATCTTTACCCGTCTTTTGGATAATGTTGTTGAAATCAATGGCTTGCCGCTTGGCAAGCAGCGTGATGAAATTGAGCGTAAACGCCGGCATGGCATGGGGTTTCTGGGATTGGGATCAACACTGGCCTTGCTGGGTATGAAGTATGGTTCCGAGGAATCGCTGGAGTTTACCGAGAAAATTGCCCGTGACATGGCGATTGCCGGATGGCAGGAGTCGCTGGAGCTGGCCCGCGAAAAGGGACCGGCACCGGTGATGATGGAAGAGTTCATGGTGACCGCTGAAATGTTGCGCAAAAGACCGGAAATGGCGACAGACGGTTACCGGATTGGAGATTCGATTTGTGGCTCGAAACTGCACGCGAAGTATAGCCGTTATATGCAACAGGTCGCAGAGTTTGAACCGGAGCTGATCGCAACACTGGCAGAGGAAGGCGGTCGTTTTACACACCACACCTCGATTGCGCCAACCGGTACCATTTCCCTGTCGCTGGCCAACAATGCTTCGAATGGAATCGAACCCAGTTTTGCCCACCACTACAGTCGCAATGTAATTCGCGAGGGCAAAAAGACCAAGGAAAAGGTAGAGGTGTTCAGCTACGAGTTGCTGGCTTACCGTCATTTTGTGAACCAGGATGCCATGCCGGGCTCGGAAGACGAAAGAACAAAGTTGCCGGACCATTTCGTTGCAGCAGATGAAATTACTCCCACCGAACACGTCGATATCCAGGCGGCGGCACAGAAGTGGGTTGATTCATCAATTTCCAAGACTGCCAATGTGCCAACTGATTATCCTTACGAAGATTTTAAAAATGTTTATACCTATGCGCACAGCAAAGGTCTGAAAGGTTGCACGACCTTCCGTTTCAACCCTGAAGCTTTCCAGGGTGTGCTGGTTAAAGAGGAAGACCTCGCAAAAACCACTTATCGCTTTGTGCTGGATGACGGTGAGGTGGTTGAAGTGAAGGGCAATGAAGAGATCGAGTATGACGGCGAGGTGCATACCGCCGCCAATCTTTATGATGCCCTGAAAGAAGGATATTACGGAAAGTTCTAGGTGGTTCCTGGAGAAATGGTGGTCAGAAAAATTAAGATTGAGAAAAATGACGATTAAAATCAATAAAAACATAGCAGGTTACGAAGTAGTCAATCCGGAAGAAGAATTAGCTGCCAAGCAGCGTGCCGAAGAGGAAAAGGAAGCCCGCACCTCGGCCAAGATCATCCGCATGACCGAAAAAGTCATGCGTCCTGAAGGCATGGAATCGTTGGAAGGCTCGACCTATAAAATCAAAACACCGCTTGATGATCATGCGATGTATGTGACCATCAACGATATCATTCTCAACCAGGGTACCGAGCATGAACAGCGCAGGCCGTTTGAGATTTTTATCAACTCCAAGAATATGGATCACTTCCAGTGGATCGTGGCCCTGACGCGTTTGATGTCGGCTGTGTTTCGCAAGGGTGGTGATGTGACTTTCCTGGCAGAAGAATTGCGGGCTGTATTTGATCCCAAGGGCGGCTATTTCAAGCCAGGTGGTAGATTTATGCCCTCCATAATTGCCGAGATTGGTGATGTGATAGCACACCATATGCAGAAAATCGGCTTGATGGAAAAAGAAGAACTGTCAGAGCAGCAAAAGCTGATCCTGGATCAGAAACGTGCTGAAGTTGAAGACGCCCAAAAAAAAACCGTAACTGATTCAGCTACAGAGGATACCGGATACCCGGCTTCCGCCACCTTGTGTAACAAGTGTTATACCAAAGCAGTGGTAGTGATGGATAATTGCGCTACCTGCCTGTCGTGCGGCTACTCCAAGTGCGGGTAATATAGACCGTATATTGCACCCATTTCCCAGTTGCAGGCTTGTCCATATACGGTCTGGCCCATCTTGGTTTTCACCCTGAAAACCGATTCGCTGCTATGATGAATGTATGTTGTTGCCTGAAGAATTAATCAAAGCCAAGCGGGACGGCCAGGAACTGGCAGATGACGCTATCAAGCACTTTGTGGATGGCATTGTCAGCGGGCAGGTCAGTGATGCCCAGATTGGCGCATTCACAATGGCAGTGCATTTCCAAAGTATGAGTATGGCGGAGCAGACTACGTTTACGTTGGCCATGCGTGACTCCGGTCGCTGCTTCCATTGGCCGGACCTTGATGGTCCGGTTCTCGATAAGCACTCTACCGGTGGGGTCGGGGGATCTCGTAAGTCTGATCATGGCTCCGATGCTGGCAGCCTGCGGTGCCTATATTCCGATGATTTCCGGACGCGGCCTTGGCCATACCGGTGGCACGCTGGACAAGCTGGAGAGCATACCCGGCTTTAACATCAATCCTTCACAGCACACATTTGATCAGACGGTACGGAAAACCGGGCTGGCCATGACCGGACAAGGCAGTAATTTAGCCCCTGCAGATGGCCGGGTTTATGCAGTCCGTGATGTCACAGCTACGGTGGATTCAATACCATTGATCGTGGCTTCAATTCTTTCCAAGAAACTGGCCGAGGGGCTTGATGGACTGGTTTTGGATATCAAGACAGGTAATGGGGCGTTCATGCGAGAACGCAACCGTGCCAGGGATCTGGCAGCCAATCTCATTGAAGTCGCCGAGCTGGCGGGCCTGCCATGCCGCGCGCTGATCACTGATATGAACCAGCCTTTGGCCCGCAATGCAGGTAATACTCTGGAAACAGGTGAAGCCATCGAGTTTCTCAAAGGAGGAAAGCGTCAGCCGAGACTCGAACAGGTCGTTTTTTCACTTTGTAGTGAAATGTTGTTGCTGGGTGGTCTGGCTGAAAAGCCAAAAACTGCCATGCAGATGTTAACCAGGGCGCTTGAAACGGGGTCGGCTGCAGAGCGTTTTGCACGCATGGTGGCTATGCAGGGCGGACCGGCTGATCTGCTGGAACAGCCGCAAAAATACCTGAAAGCGGCGCCTGTTATTCGCAGCCTCACGGCGCGGCGCGAAGGATGTATCGAATTCATGGATACCCGGGCGATTGGCCTGTGTATTGTCGGTCTGGGCGGCGGTCGCAGATGTGTTGAGGACACCATTGATCACCGTGTTGGCCTGTCAGACTTTTGTCTCGTTGGGGATACTGTTAATAATGGTGACCCACTGCTTACTATTCACGCAGCAGATGAAACAGGCTGGCAGACCGCTGCGGAAAAACTTCTGGGTGCTATTGTCATAGGCCACCGGATGGATGCCTTGCCCGCCGTGTATGAACAATATCCATAAGATAATTAACAGCTGGTAAATTAGAGACCTGCGCATTGAAAACTGAATAAGGGATAAGAATGACAGGAACACCACATATCGAAGCCTCCAGGGGCGATTTTGCAGAAACAGTATTGATGCCAGGTGACCCTCTAAGGGCGAAGGCGCTTGCTGAAAATCATCTTGAAGATGTCAAACTGGTGAACAGTGTGCGCAACATGCTTGGGTTTACCGGCACATTCAATGGCAAGCCGGTTTCAATCATGGGCTCAGGTATGGGTATGCCGTCGATCAGTATTTACGCGCATGAACTATTCGATTATTACGGGGTTAAACAGATCATCCGTGTGGGTACCTGCGGTGGATTGTTGCCCGATATGCTGGTGGGTGACCTGGTTCTGGCCAGTGCGGCGAGTACCGACTCAGCCATGAACCAGCAACGATTCAGCGGTTGGGATTATTCAGCTGGTGCAGATTTTGACCTGTTAAACCGGGTTCATGATAAAGCGGTTCAACGGGGTCTGAAGATCAGGGTAGGTAACGTATTTGCCTCGGACTGGTTTTATCACCCCGATGAAGCATTTATTGACAAGGTACAGAAAATGGGCATTCTTGCACTGGATATGGAGTCTGCCGCTCTGTATGCACTGGCTCAACAGTACAACAGGCGCGCGTTGACCATACTTTCAGTCAGTGATGTGATTCCGACCGGTGAGCGGGCATCGCATGAAACGCGTCAGAACGCCTTTGGTGCAGTGATCGAAGTGGTGCTTGAGGCCGTGCTTGAAGCGGAACCCGGCGCATGACGATGGATACTGAAAAAGCAATCGCGATGTTATATGCGCCAGCCAGGGTTGCCAGTGACAATGCCTACTCACCGTATAGTGGTGTCAGGGTTGGGGCCAGTGTGCTGGATGAAGAGGGTAGGATTTATTCCGGTTGTAACGTTGAAAATGCCTCTTATGGTCTGACACAGTGTGCGGAGCGCAATGCCCTGGCAGCAGCAGTTAACGCCGGTGTAAAACCGGGCACCATTAAAACGCTGGTAGTTTATGCCACCGGTTTTGAGGTTTTAGCACCCTGTGGTGCCTGCCGCCAGGTCATGAGTGAGTTGCTGGCAAATGATGCGGTGATTATTGCCTGCCAAAGTGAAACAGATTTTCACAGTTGGTCAATAGGAGAATTGCTGCCTGATTCATTTGTTCTGGGTTAAAGAAGAACAACAGTGACAGGCTTTACAAAATTTGAAAGTTTGGTGGAGAAAAATAATATGAAGCCAGTTCTGAAAGTGATGGTTGTGGCGGTTTTTTTGTTAACTCAGAGCGCCATCGCTGCAAAGATCGATGTAGAGCACTATGCCATATCAGCAGATATGCAATTGCCGTTCTCCGAAGCGGTGCGTGTCGGACATATGCTTTACCTCTCTGGCCAGATAGGTATTGACCCCACCACATCCAAGCTTGCACCAGGCGGAATTGCCGCGGAAACCCGGCAAACAATGGAGAACATCAAGGCCAGTCTTGAAAAACACGGTTCCTCAATGGCTGAGGTTGTGAAGTGTACTGTATACCTGGCCGACATTAATGAGTGGGCGGCTATGAACAAGGTGTACGTTACCTATTTTCCAGGCAATCTACCGGCCCGCAGTGCGCTGGGAACCAGTGGCCTGGGACTCAATGCACGCACCGAGATCGAATGCATGGCTACTGTTCAGTAGGGTATAGGAGATTTATTTGATTTCGATCAACAAAGTTTTCTTATTAATACATTATTATATAACCGTTGTTGCTGGAGAACTTTATGGCTACTTATCAAAATATCCTGGTAGCGGTTGACCTGAGCAGTGAATCAGAAGTTGTACTGCGAAAGGCCCAACTCATCGCAGGACCAAACGCCGAGATACATCTCGTTTATGTACAGGAACCTATGGATAACGTTTATGTTGGCATTGTTCCGCAAAGCGCAGCATTCAGTGGACTTGGTGATCTTGAGGCGCAACTTGGTGAGGAATTGAAACAGAAATTGACAACCCTGGGTGAGAATCTGGGTATACCATCCGGGCATTTGCATATCCTGAATGGTTCACCGGCCCATGAGATTCACCGTTTCGCCAATGAAAACGATATCCAGTTGATTGTTATCGGCACACATGGTCAAAAAGGCCTGCAATTATTGCTGGGTTCTACAGCTAATGCTGTGCTGCATGGCGCTGGCTGTGATGTATTATCAGTTAGAATTGACGCTGCGAAGTAAAAAAACTGTACAGGAAACATAGGCGTCACACATAAGGAAGCAATTTCCTGATGGTTGCCTTGGCTGTAATTTCACGATAGTTTTGTAGCTATAACGAAACGTACAGGGCGGTGTACTGCGGGGAATTTGAACATGAATATCAAAATTACATGATCGACAGATCAAAGCACTTGACCCCGCCATAATGACCGCTTTGGGCTAGATGTCGCTACCAGAAGCGGAGCGCGTCGTGTTGATGGCTTTTGAGCCGGTTATTCACCTGTTCAAGAATGCCATCTGTGTCCAGGCCCGCCATGGCCAGGCAGTCCCCGCCCGCGAACCATGATCAATATACCGGTCCGGTATTCCAATATTCAGGATATTAACGGTGATACCCGCCGCCGCCAGTAATTCATTAATACCGCTGCCGGCCCCGCCGCTGACCGCATTTTCTTCTACGGTTACCAGCAAGCTGTGTTTATGAGCCATTTCAAAAATGACATCAGAATCAAGGGGTTTGACGAAGCGCATGTTGACCAGACTTGCTCCAATACGCGAGGCAACCTCGGTGGTGGGTTCCAGGCTGCTCCCGAAGGCCAGTATGGCGACTCCGCTGCCCCGTTTAAGCACTTCGGCTTTACCAATGGGCAAAACCTGCATATCTGTCTCCACCACCTTGCCCGGTCCCCGTGCCACGCGGATACCTTACGGCGGCTGGTCCCTGATGCTGGAAACCGGTATAAAGCATTTGCCGGCATTCGTTTTCATCACTGGGTGCCATGATCAGCATATTCGGGATGCAGCGCATAAAGCTCAGGTCAAAACTTCCCGCATGGGTTGGCCCATCCGAGCCGACCAGTCCGGCCCGGTCAATAGCAAATAAAACAGGCAGGTTCTGCACGGCGACATCGTGTACCAGCTGGTCATAGGCACGTTGCAGGAAGGTGCTGTAAATGGCCACGACCGGATGTATTTGCTCGCAGGCCATACCAGCAGCCAGTGTTACGGCATGCTGTTCGGCGATACTGACATCGAAAAACCTGTCGGGAAAACGTTGTGAGAATTCAACCATTCCCGATCCTTCGCGCATTGCCGGTGTAATGGCCAGCAGGCGCTCATCCTTCTCTGCCATGTCGCATAACCAACGGCCGAATACCTCGGTATAGGTCGGTGGCGGCTTAACCACCGGTATCGTCTGAACAATTCCTTTTTCCGGATCAAAAGGTCCGACGGCATGATATTTCACCGGGTCCTGTTCCGCGGGTGCGTAACCCTTGCCCTTGGTGGTAATGATGTGAAGCAGGTTAGGCCCTTCAACGGTTTGTATGGTCCGTAGTGTACGTATCAACACAGGCAAATCATGGCCGTCGATGGGTCCAAGATAGTTGAACCCGAATTCTTCAAACAGCGTACTTGGTACGATCATGCCCTTGACGTGTTCTTCCCAACGACTCATAAAACGCCATACGCGGGAGTCCCTGTGCATCATCTGTTTGCTGCGTTCACGGATATTGGTCACCGTCGGCCCACTCATCATACGGGCGAGGATCTTGGTCATTGCGCCGACATTGGGTGAAATCGACATCTGGTTTTCATTCAATACCACCAGAATGTTCGGGTTTAACGAGCCACCATGATTAAGAGCCTCAAAAGCCATGCCGGCGGTCATTGCGCCATCACCGATGATGGATACCACCCGTCGTTCTACATTTTCATGAGCCGACGCCAGTGCCATGCCGAGGCCTGCACTGATGGAAGTGGAAGAGTGACCAACACCAAAGGTATCAAATTCACTTTCGCCGCGTTTTGGGAAAGGTGCCAGGCCACCGGTCTTTTTAATCGTACCGATACGGTCACGTCTACCGGTCAGGATTTTGTGCGGGTAAGCCTGGTGGCCAACGTCCCAGATGATCCCGGTCGTGAGGGTGTTTCATAGCAGTAATGCAAGGCGACCGTGAGTTCGACACAACCCAGGCCCGCACTGAAATGCCCCCCGCTCTTTGAAATAGCCTGAAGCAAATATTCACGCAACTCGTCAGCCACCTGCGGTAACTGATCTTCATCCAGCTTGCGCAACTCAGCTGGTGTGATAATTTGGTCAAGTAATGGGTATTTCTCTACGTTCATAGGTGTATTTTACCGGTCGCGGTCTACAGCATAAGCTGCCAGCCACTCAAGTGTGTCGGTTTTACCGGGTAAATGCTTCAATTCACTCAGTGCCTGATCCCGCAGTTCCTGTGCTCTTTGAATAGATTTTTCTACGCCAATAATGGCCGGGAACGTGGGTTTTGACCTGGCAGCATCGGCCCGGCTTGGTTTTCCCGGTGAGCTCGCTGGTTCCGGTTACATCGAGCAGGTCATCAAAAACCTGGAAAGCCAGCCCCGTCAATTTACCATATTGCGAAAGCGCTTCGTTTTGTTCATCGGTCGCCGATGCCAGCAACGCCGGGGCGACGGTGCTGATCTGGATTAACGCACCGGTTTTATAGGCATGAATTTCCTCAAGTTCAGTTTGCGAAATTTGTCTGCCGAGGCTGGCAAGATCCAGCACCTGGCCACCGGCCATGCCGCTGGCCCCACAGGCCCGGGCGAGTCCCCAGGATAATGGCAGTCTGTTGCCGGGGTTGGCAAGCAGGGTTGGGTCTGCTGCCAGGATTTCGAATGCCAGTGCCTGTAATGCATCACCGGCCAATATGGCAGTTGCCTCGTCGAACCTGCGGTGGCAACTTGGCTGTCCGCGTCTGAGGTCATCATCATCCATGCTGGGTAAATCATCATGTATAAGGGAGTAGGTATGGATGAGTTCAATCGCGACGGCAATACTGTCCAGCGTGCTTTCCTCCAGGTTCAGCGCGCGTCCTGATGCATATACAAATAACGGCCGGATACGTTTGCCACCGGCGCTGGCGGAATAAACCATCGCCTCTCGCAGTAGCGGCGGTGTTCGCGCAGATTCGGGCAGGAATTCGGGCAGGATATTCTCAAACCGTGTCTGCCAGGCTTTGATGATGGCAGTGGTTTCAGGCATCCGGCTCAAATTCTTTCACAGACTCTTCGTCTTCTGTATTGAGCAGTTGCTCAACCGTTTGCTGGGCATTGTCCAGCACCGACTGGCATTGCCGGGTCAGTTCAATACCGTGCTTGAATCCGGACAGGGATTCGTCCAGCGATAAATCACCTTCCTCGAGGTTCACAACCAGTTGTTCGAGTTCGGCCAGCGTCTTTTCAAAGTCGGGGCCCAGTCTCAGTTTTTTTGCTCATAATCAGCGTTCCGGGTTTTGCGGGGCGACACTAACGCACCGCACTGACAGGGTCAACTACCTACAGGCAACCACCACTGTGTTCTGAACGCAAGATGCAGGTTCATGAACAGGTCAGAGGTCACTTGAATGTTGTTGTGTGAGAATAAATTGTAGCAAAGGGTTACGTGGCTGCCAGCTCAACTTGAGATTATTTTCAGTCAACCAGGTTGCAAATTTCTGGCTAAAACACCAATCCCCCATTGCCACCAATTCGTCATCCAGTTTGCACAGTGGAATGCAGTCTCTAAGCCAGGGTGGAATACCAGCCGTTTGAAAAAGGTTTTTTAGACTTTTGTGATGAGTTCCCTGGCTGATACCAGTTTCCTTCATGTTGATGCGGGCACCGACGGAAAAATCGCCTGTCGGACTTGCTTCACCTTCCAATACCAGTTGACCGACATCGCGACCCGAGGTCAAGTTCGTTGTGACCTGTTGGCCATTCGCGGCTGGGGCACGGTAAAACCTCCCTTGTCCGTTTGCAGCCACAGCTGTTGTTTGTACAGGTGTAATGAGCATTCGCCCCAGGCCACTGCTGTTTTATGGTCGTTGCCCGCCTGCCTGAGTTGTTCAAAAAAAGACTCCAGTCGGTAGACAGGTATGGACGGTGAGCCGGATTGCTTTATCCAGCGCCGGATGACCAGCTTGAACAACTCCTGCTCATCAAGCAGTTGTGAGTGGATTTGCAATACAAAAGGATGAGTCAGGTTCTGTCCCAGGTATTCATCGGCGAGTCTTTCCAGCAATATCCGTGCGTCAGTCATTGCCTTGTGGGTTAGCAGCAGCCGTTTGCTGACTTCCGGCCAGCGCTTTTCCAGCAGGGGAATGATCTCATGCCGTACAAAGTTACGGTCATGATTCAGATACTGGTTAGACGGGTCTTCCATCCATTCAATGTTGTTGTCACCCAGGTATTCTCTTAATGCGCTGTTTTGAAAGCCCAGCAAAGGCCTTTGTAAAACTCCGATGCCAAGAGGTCTGCTCTCGGGCATGGCCGAGAGGCCGTCAACACCGCTTCCACGCATTAAATTCAACAATAATGTCTCGGCCTGGTCATCCGCGTGGTGAGCGGTTAACAGGCAGTCCCCAGGCTTGAGCAAGGCTGATATGGCCTCGTAACGTAAATGGCGGGCCTCGGCCTCCAGTCCCCTTGCCGGAGCGGTTCCCCAGCTTAATTCTGAGACAAACGAGCTTTATCCCGTTTTGACGGCAAAAAGTTTCGCATTGTAACTGCCACAAATCCGCATCATCGTGCAGGCCATGATTGATATGCACGGCTGAAACCGGGACGTCCAGCTGGTTTTGAATTGTGCTGATTGCATGCAGCAGTGCGGTGGAATCGGCACCGCCACTGAAACCCACGATATAGGAATTTACGACAGGAAAAGACTGGAGAACTTGCAGTAGACGTTCTGCAGTAAAAGCCAGGGCACGGTTACTCATGTTAAATCCGACAGGCTCCCAGGATAAGCTCAGTCTTTGAATTCACCGTAGGAGAGCAGGCGTTGATAGCGATCTTCCAGCAGGGACTCCGTTGTCAGTTTGTCGAGTTCTTCAAGTTGGGTGGCCAGGCAGTCGCCAACCTGTGTGGCAACTTGCTCCGGATCCTTGTGGGCGCCACCCAGGGGTTCCGGGATCACTTCATCAACCAGTCCCAATTGCAAAAGCCTGTCGGAGGTGATGCCGAGCGCGGCAGCGGCCTCTTCTTTCAATGCCGCATCTTTCCACAAAATGGAGGCACAACCTTCCGGTGAAATCACAGAATAGGTGCTGTATTGCAACATGTTCACTCGATCACCCACACCGATGGCCAGGGCGCCGCCGGATCCCTCCCTTCACCGATGATTGTGCAAATGACAGGCACAGGCAGCCTTGCCATATATTTTAGATTGGTGGCGATGGCTTCGGATTGGCCCCGTTCTTCTGCACCAACGCCGGGGTAGGCTCCCGGGGTATCAATAAATGTCAATACAGGCAGTCGAAAGCGCTCCGCCATTTTCATTAATCGCAGTGCCTTGCGGTAACCTTCAGGTCGGGGCATACCAAAATTCCTGAAAATCTTGGCCTTGGTATCACGTCCTTTCTGCTGGCCGATGACCATTACGGCGCGATCACGAAAACGGGCCAGGCCGCCAACGATGGCGGGGTCATCAGAAAAGGTGCGGTCACCGTGAAGCTCATGAAACTCGTCAAACAGGTAGTCGATATAATCCAGTGTATAGGGCCGCAAAGGATGGCGGCTGAGCTGTGAAATCTGCCACGCTGTCAGGTCCTTGAATACACTGGTCAGCTTTTGCCGCATTTTGGCTTGCAACCGATGGATCTCTTCGTCCAGGTTGAGGGCATTGTCGGAGCCTACATTACGCAGCTCATCAATTTTTGCCTGTAACTCAGCAATAGGCTGTTCGAAATCCAGGTAATTTGAGTCCATAGCAATCTGATTCCAGCAAAGAGTGCGAAGTATAAACGCAACCGAGGATATAGTTTAGACCCTACTTGGTAAAATTGCCTTACGGCGGGGTATAAGTTTGTTGTTCCATTGTTCCAGTGCCCAGCCCCACAAACTGTCAAGAGACAGACCCTGGGGTGGTTTCTGACCCAGGAAATCTAAAACCTGGCTAACTGCATAGGCCGGATCCTGATGTTTAATCGGGTCTGCCTGGTCCCGTTTGCCCAGTTTCCTGCCGTCGGTGGATATCGCGACCGGCAGGTGCATATAGTCGGGAGACTCGAATCCCAGGGCTTTTTGCAGACAAATTTGCCGGCTGGTGGAGTCAAGCAGGTCAGCACCCCTTACTACCTGGTTGACGGCCTGGTAATCATCATCAACGACCACGGCCAATTGATAGGCGAACAGGCCATCTGCACGCTGGATGATAAAATCACCACTGATACCGGCAGGCGAGTCTGAAATATGGCCTTGTAGTTTGTCGGTAAATTCACAGGTTTGGCCATCAACCCGGAAGCGGATAGAGCGTGATTGCTTGCCTTCCGGCAGACCGTTTCTGCATGTGCCTGGATAAATGCCGGATGTTGGCAGATCCTTGCGCGAACACGCACAAGGGTAGGCCAGTTTCTGCTCCAGCAAGCGATTGACAGCCTGTTGATAGGCACCCAGCCTGCTGCTTTGATACAAAATCGGGCCATCCGGTACCAAACCCAGCCTGTGCAAATCATTGATGATGCGTTTGGCGCTACCTGCAATCTCCCTGGGCGGGTCGATGTCTTCAATCCGGAGCAACCAATTGCCACCGGTGCTCCTGGCCTCAAGATAACTGCCTACGGCCGATACCAGGGATCCGAAATGCAGGTCGCCGGTCGGCGAAGGTGCAAATCGACCAATAACCGGGGACGGGATTCATGCAGGTTTTGGGTGTTTACTGCCCGACGACCTGGGGTGCCTCGTTGAGGAAGTCGCCTGTAACCAGTTTTACACCACATTGCCAGAGTACGGCCAGATCGGAAGCATCCTGAACTTCATCGGCGATGACGGTGATGTCATAGGGGTTCAATTGACCTGACGACTGCCCGGATGATTTCCTGGTTAGCTGTATTGGATGATAAACCCTGCGCCAAACCAGGACGGAGTTTGATCATGCTGACGGGCAGGTGTTCAAGTAACTGAATGGTCCGGCGGTCATTGTCGAACTCGGATAGCACAAAACCACAACCCAACTCCTTTAATTCATCAATGATGCGGCGGGTTGGTTTAAGGTTGGATTCAGCAGAAATTGCAGAGAGCTGCAAAATCAATTGAGAACCCACGACTTCGGTTTCTTTTAACATCCGCTCGAACCAGTGAGTGAAACTGAGATCAAGTATGGAGTTATTGCTCAGTGAAATGATGTGCTTATCACCGGTTCCGGTAATGGCGAGCATCAATTGTGGTATGACATGACGGTCAATCGTGCTGCCGAGGTCGTTCCGTTCAGCAGCGAGCATGAATTCGCTGGCCGGGGTATCGCCTTCTTCTTCGCGCATGAAAGTGCGGTTTTCGAACAGGCCCTCATTTTCGCCCTTCAAGGTCAACAATCGACTGTTGGACGGTGTAAAAATCGTTATTGTTCAACGCATAACGAATGCGCTCAACCCAATCGCGTTCTGCCTCACCGGTATGAACTGTGGTCAACGCGGGCTTGAACCTGATCAGTGTGTTGCCTTCCCGTGCAGCTTGTTTATATGCTGTTCTGGCATGGGCGAGAACTTCTTCGGCGTCCCGGGTCAGAGAGCCGAGTGTAGCCATGCCAATGGAGCAGGAAGCAGTGATGGTTTTATCACCCAGATCGATAATGTGGTTGGCATAATTTTCGAGTATGCAGTCACCAACTTCGTGTAGCTTTGACTTTTTATCTCGTTTGATCATGACTGCAAAGCCATGGTCACTGAAACGTGCTGGCAGATCTGTTTCTTTCAGACAGCCATTGATAACATTCGCCAGATCCAGGATATAGGTATCAATACTGTCCATTCCCAGGCCTTGTTCCAGATCTATAATGCCATCTGTTTCGATATACAAAACAGCATGAGCAAAGCCGCCGTCTTTATCTTTTTCGATTAGGGCTGACAGTTTGGAGGTGAAAGTGTGCCGGTTAATCATCTGTGTCAGATGGTCGGTGCTACGCAGGCGGTCGAGTTCTTCCTGGAGAACAAGATTGGCGTCCTGTTCGCGCACCATCATCTGAATACATTGCTCGCCATTGTACCTGGCCGGTGAGAACGCCAGTTCGGCTTTTATAGCTTTGCTTCCGGGGCGTTTTGATGGTGACTGCCAGGGTATCTTCCGGGAAAATATCCTGGTTCATATCGCGCAGGAGCTTTTTCAGGTCGGTTCCTTCGTTGACCGTCATCAAGTCCAGCAGTGAGAGCCCTTCAATATCTTCCCGGGATTTCACCTGTAACAATTCGAGGTAGGCGCGGTTGGCATAAATATGCAGGCCTTCATGAATGTAAGCTATGGAGTCCCTGGCACTATCGAGCAACAGATTATAACGGTGGCGCAATTCTTCCAGTTTGAGTGACAGGTCATCGTATTCGCGGGCCGTGGTTCCGCCGGACATATGCTGTTTTACAACCTGCATCAGTTGATCGTTTTCTTCGGCGTTGATAACCAGCAAAGGATGTGTCGCTGTAGCAGCCTCAACATTGTTGGTGTCTTCAGGTCTGAACTGCAGAACCACTGTTGTTGAATATTGATCAGCCACCTGCATGATCTGGCCGATCTTCACCGATGCCGGCAGTTGTGTGCCGATCAGTATTAAGAAAGGAGATTTTTCTTTTAGTACTTCTTCAAGTTCGTGTATGCCGGAAGCGTTGACAACCCTGACAGCTATGCCCGCATTCCGTAAGAAACTGTTGATAAGCTGAGCATGGTCAGGAGAATTGTCAATGACCAGCAAGTAGGCGCTATCCATGACAATAATTCTCCAATCCTCGATCCGTGAGGAAATCAAATATTAAAAATATTTAGATGACTTTAATAAATACAACACTTAACCCGAATTTTATTGGCGATTAAGAATCCCGCAATTTCCGGGCTTCGATTCATAATTATATAATGCAATTATGACGTAAATTTGTCAGTTTTTATAGAAACAGTCTTTGTTTTTTTAAAAAATATCAACGCCTGATTATTTTTCCGGTGAAATTTGCAGTCCGTGTTCAGTCAAATTCTATCGCAGATACCGTGTTCGAGTTATCATTACGCAAATTAATTCCGGAGAAAGCAATGGCGTCCTACAGTACCAACGAATTCAAAAGCGGCCTGAAAATAATGATCAGCGGGGATCCCCACAATATCGTAGAGAACGAGTTTGTGAAACCCGGCAAGGGCCAGGCATTTAACCGGGTCAGAGTTCGTAACCTCAAGACCGGAAGGGTGGTTGAGAAAACATTCAAATCAGGTGAGTCGGTTGAAGTCGCTGACGTATTTGAAACTGAAGTACAGTACCTGTACAACGATGGTGATTTTTGGCATTTCATGCATCCGGAGTCCTACGAGCAATACTCCATCGACAAGGAGGCCATTGGTGATGCGGTACTGTGGATGCAGGAAGAGGGGATTTGCAACATGACCCTGTTTAATGGTTTGCCCCTTGAGTGTTCTGCCTCCCAATTTTGTTGAAATGAAGATCATTGAAACTGATCCAGGTGTACGTGGTGATACTTCAGGTGGCGGTGGCAAGCCCGCCAAACTCGATACCGGTGCAGTGGTACGCGTACCCCTGTTTATCCAGGAAGGTGAAATGATAAAGATCGATACGCGAACCGGAGAGTACGTTTCCCGCGTGAAAGGTTGAACCAATGAATGATAAAAAGGCAAATTTTGATCCTGCGGAAAAGCAGAAATTTGACAGTATTGCGGCCACATGGTGGGACCCCGATGGTGAATCACGGCCATTGCACGATCTTAACCCTGCCCGAATGGCTTACATTACTGAACGGGCCGGGTTAAAGGGTAGCAATGTCATTGATGTGGGTTGTGGCGGCGGTATATTGTCGGAGTCCATGGCCATGCAGGGGGCGCTCGTGACCGGGATTGATATCGCTGCAAAAGCCTTGTCGGTCGCAAAATTACATTTGCATGAATCAGGTTGCAAGGTTGATTACCATGAGACCACGGCCGAGTCATGGGCGGAACAACACCCCGCCAGCGCCGGCATTGTTACCTGTATGGAAATGCTCGAGCATGTGCCGGATCCAGCATCAGTGGTTGCTGCCTGCGCCAATATGCTGGTAGCGGGTGGCCATTTGTTTATGAGCACACTGAACAGGAACCCGGCATCTTTTGCCGTTGCCATCCTCGGTGGTGAGTACATAACCCGGATCATACCCAGGGGTACACATCAATATGATCGCTTCATCAAACCCTCGGAGTTGTGCCAGTGGTTGCGGGCATCCGGCATGAAGGTCGAAGAAATCACCGGGATTCACTATAACCCCCTGGAACGTACTGCCCGCACAGGCGGTCACGTCCATGTCAATTATTTGATTCACGCGATCAAGTCAGATCTGTAATAGTGATTAAGGCTGTTCTGTTTGATCTTGATGGCACCTTGCTGGATACGGCTCCGGATCTTGTTGCAACGTTGAACCACCTTCGAGCCGGTCTGGGTCTTACAGCTTTGCCGCTTGATGAATTGCGCCATTTTCGTGTCCAGGGGCGCACCAGGCTTAATCAAAGGCGGGTATGCCGCCGTGCGATGATGAAACACTTGCGGTCTGGCGGGAGGCTTTTCTGGAGCATTACCAGGAAAACAGTATGTTCATTCCCGGCCATTTGATGGCATTGAATGGCTGCTGTCGGAGTTGGCAGCCAGGGGGATACCCTGGGGGGTTGTGACCAATAAAAAGGAGTTTCTGACCCATACAATTCTTGAAAAAGCGGGCTGGTCGTCATTGGTTTCAGCCGTGATTTGCGGAGATACCGGAGCGCATAGCAAGCCCCACCCCGGGCCGGTGCTGGCGGCCTGCGAAAGGATGGGGGTTGCCCCCGAAAACACACTGATGATAGGCGATGACCTGCGGGATATAGAGTCCGGGAAAAGTGCCGGTAGCCACACCGCGTTTGTACTTTATGGTTACGCTGACCAGGAAAGCCAGTTGGACATTGTCGGAGATACGGCATTGATCAATGCTCCGCAAGAGGTGCTGGGGTTGCTGGAAGCTCCGGGTATGGCCTGATGGCGGTTGTTTCACCCTGTTGAATTCGAGTTTTGTAGCGAACTGGCCATGCCGCCCGGCAGTCTTTTTGAATTTACCAGCCGTTTCTTGGCGGCCGACCGGCTGGAATCCCTGTTGGCCTTGTACGCTTTAATACAGACGATTGGCAAAATCCCGCATAACCCGGTGGATGACGCGGTTAAGTGGGCCAAGCTAAAGTGGTGGAGTGAAGAGTTGGTCGCAGATCCAGGCGCGCCTTCCCGCCACCCGGCGTTGCGGGCATTGTATTTGTCGGGGACCAGAAAGCGCTTGAACAACGACCTTCTGTCACGCTTGCTCTATGATGCAGCGATGGAGATTGATGTCGCTCCGGATTCTGATGAAAATGCCATGTTCGAACGGTTTGCAGGTCTGGGTGGCACAGAAATTCAACTGGAGCTTGCCTTGGACAAGGCGGAAATTGATACTCATAATCTGAATTTTCTTGCCGCAGCGAGCCGTTTATCTCAAATGATTTCCAGCTTTGCTGCCCATCATCAGTATGAAACAGGGCAGCTACCAATGAATGTATTGGCAAAATATGGTGTCAGTGCGGCACAACTGGAGCAAAAGTTGTACCCGGATAAACTTGCGCAGATTCTTACCCAGCTCGCAGGTTACGGTCTGGATTGGTTTTCAAAAGGAATGTCGGGGTTTGAAAATTAATCAAAATTCCGGGAATCGAACCGGGCCAGGTACACATTTACAACTGCGCTGGGCGATGGAAAGAAGGCGTTTGTCTGTCATCGGAAAGGATGCGGGTCGATTCCTGGATGAAGGCAAAAACTACGGACCAGCGGATGCCTGGTTTGCCTGGCGGTTTTTACGACGGTTGAAATAAATCCGGCGAAACGTATTCGAGGGATAATTGTATGTTTACATGTTCAGGCGGGTGTCATTGTGGCCGGGTAAAGTATGAAATTGAGATCCCGGAAAAATCATTGTTAATCGTTGTAGTTGTTCGATCTGTCAGAAATCAGGCTACCTGCATTTGATCGTTCCTGCAGACCGGTTCAAGCTGCTTTGCGGTGAAGAAGATTTACTTGAATACAACTTTCATACGGGTGTTGCCCGTCACCTGTTCTGTGGCGTGTGTGGAATCAAATCATTTTATGTTCCCCGTTCGCATCCGGAGTCATTCAGTGTGAACCTGAATTGTATTGGTTTACCGGCTGAGGTTGACGTCAGCATTGAGGAATTTGATGGTCGAAACTGGAGCAGGAATCGCAAAAACCTGTTGAAAGACGTACTGGGTGATAGCTGATTTGAATTAAGGTTTTCAAGTGGTTTTCTTGTCCATGATGTAGTCCGGGCCCTTACCGGCAGTTTTTTCATAAACCCCTTTTTCCACCTTTTTAAACTGCGTCAGGCCGTGTTTTGCAATATTACTCTCTGACAATGAAGGGGCAGGGCGGGCCAGGTTCGGGACGCGAGATTTTTCTGCGTATCGGGCTGTGGCATTCCGGGCAGAATTTTAGCGGCTCATCGGTCATTTTTTGCATGACATCAAAGGCCTTGGCGCAATGATCACAGCTTTTTTGGCCGCTGGCCTGATATTCATAAATGGGCATTCATATCACCAGGGAGATTGTCCGGCTCAAGAATCGTCTGATTTGCACAACGAGTCAACCTGTTCGTCAGATCTTTTGTACCACCGTAGTGCACAAATCGTTAAAATAAATTTTTGATACAGGGACCGAATATGAACCTGTCAGGCAAAACAATACTGATTACGGGTGCTGCGGGAGGACTTGGCGAAGCGCTTGCCGTGCAATGTGCCGATGAGGGTGCAGAACTGGTTCTGCTGGACAAAAATCGTCGGGGTTTAAATCAGGTGAGTGATAATATTACTGCTCTGGGTTTAGCACCGCCGGGACTCTATCCAATGGATCTCGCCGGAGCAGGGGTGGATGATTTCAATGACCTGGTTGATGTCATCCAGTCAGAATCAGGTGAATTGTATGCCCTGATCCATTGCGCGCTCGATTTTGATGGTTTACAGCCCCTGGAACAGGTTGCGCCCCAGGACTGGTTAAAATCAATGCAGGTAAACGTCAATGCACCCTGGCTATTGAGTTGTGCACTTTTGCCACTTCTGAAGCAATCTGAAAATGGCCGCCTGTTTTTTATGCTGGACGATCTTGAAATGGTCACGGGTGCTTACTGGGGCGCTTATGGCACCGGTAAAGCCGCGTTAACAGGCTTGGTAAGGCAATTTGATGAGACACTCAGTAATACGGCTGTTGTAGTGCGGGGGATAAATCCGGGCCCGATGCGCACCGAATTCAGGGCGAAGGGTTTATCATGCGGAAAATCCGATGGAACAACCGAAACCGGCGATTGCAGCCTATACAATTTGCAACATGTTGACGAGAGGATCTGTCTGCTTATGACCTGATCGTGGACCTTTCCGAATCGCAGGTTTAACTTCAGTATTTTTAATCAGCACTGATAGCTGCTTCATACCCGATCATGGCTTGCTTGGTATTGAAGCCCCACCGGTACCCTCCCAGTGTGCCAAGACTGTTGATGACTCGATGGCAGGGTATGAGCCAGGAAACCGGGATTTCGCCCAATGGCCGAGCCCGTGGCTCGACTGGCTCCCGGCATGGCCGGAAAATGATGCCAGTTGCCCGTAGGTACAATGTGTTCCGACCGGCAGCTTGAGTAGTGCTTCCCAGACCTGGAGCTGAAATGGACTGCCTCTGAGCCAGATTTTCAGTTTCTTCTGTTCTCCCTCAGTGAAAATTTCTGCTAATTGTTCATTTGCCTGCAGATCATTCCCGGACAGAACTGCATCCGGCCACTGCTGGTTGAAATGCTCCCAAATATGTTGTTTGCCTTGTTCATGGCAGAAACCCAGGAAACAAACACCCCTGTCTGTCCAGGCAAGCAGGGCTTCACCAAAGGGTGTTATGCCATAGCCGTATTTCATTTCTACGCCAAGCCCTTTTCGTTTTGCCTCACCTGGCGTCATTGCCTGGGTTGTAATCAACAAATCATGTAGCCTGCCGGGGCCGGAAAGTCCCGCTGGAGAGTGCAGAATCAAGCACGGTCTGGCCTTGTCTGAGGCGTTCCATGGCCTGTGCCTTGGTTAAATATTTTAAGAATTGTTTGGGTGAGACCCCCGCCCATTCCTGAAAAAGGCGTTGCAGATAATGGGGGCTGAGGCCAACATGTTGTGCAAGTTCTTCCAGGCTGGGTTGGTTTTGTTGATTCTTGCACAGCCAATGCAAGGCCTTGGCAATTAACTGATAATGGTGTTGAGAATCCATGTGGCTATTGTAGAAAGTTTCACAGCGCATAACCACCCGATTCTTGTTATGTTTGCCTGGGAGCACTCTGAACCCGTTCACAGAGAACAAATCATGGGTTCCTGAATACTCTTTGATCAATTACTACGGGGAACCAAGTATGTCTGATGACCTTTTCCTAAAAATCATTTCGCGGGAAATCCCGGCGGATATAATATTTGAAAACGATGATGTTCTGGCGTTCAGAGATGTCAATCCTCAAGCGCCCTTACATGTTTTAATTATTCCGAAAATCCGTATACGGACCATCAATGATATGCAGCAACAAGATGCTGAATTATTTGGGAAACTGTTTCTTGCTGCGCAAGAAATTGCAGCAGAGCAGGGTGTTGCAGAAGATGGTTACAGGGTTGTAATGAATTGCAATTCAGCAGCAGGCCAAACGGTTTTTCATATCCATTTGCACTTACTTGGTGGGAAGGGAATTCAGCTGGCCACCCGGTTGATGGCATCAATACCCAGCCACAGTTCAGGAAAACTGTGAGAGCCATCCTGCCAAGGTTGGCTCATTACCGTGCCGTAGATCAGGCTATATTCGGTCTTTTCGACAGGTATACAAAAAAACCTGACCTCGAATAGCCTGATGTTCTTAATTGACCTAACGCGAAAAGTGCCCCTGCAAGACTGCAGGGGCAAAAATTCTCGTTGGTAACGCTTAAATCCTATCTATATCGCAATCCTTATCCATTCGGACAATTAATCCCGCTCAACGGTTACCGTCCATTTTTTCAAACCATGGCTGGGAATAGCCGTCGGACTCACACAAACCAGTGTTGCCCATGACCTGGATATTGTCGAATGAAACTACTTCAACGAAGTTAGCATCAAGAACAGACACAGAGGCGGTGTTACAACCTAAACTAATTTCCATTTCAAGACCGGTACCATTCGGTAATGTTATAAAAACACTTTCATTTCCGGTTCCACCACCAGCAATTTGAATTGTATTGCCAGTACCGCCACCAGCGATTTCAACACCAGTACCGCCACCAGCGATTTCAACACCAGTACCGCCACCAGCGATTTCAACACCAGTACCGCCACCAGCGATTTCAATACCAGTA
>PVMK01141379.1_pt1 | contig 23548 bp, 20 predicted proteins | sample 1853481 | NCBI WGS metagenome assembly PVMK01 (sample SAMN08533507, study PRJNA380276) | Marine sediment metagenome, whole genome shotgun sequencing project. | reverse complement strand
GGCTTTCGCTTCCTGCTGGAACCGCGGTAGCCGGACCGGATCGGAAGCAACCAGGGGCAGAAGGGTCTTGAGCGCCACGTCCCGGTTCAGCTTGGTATCGGTGGCACGGTAGACCACTCCCATGCCGCCTTCGCCAATTTTCTCCAGAACCTTGTAATGGCTAATGGTCTTGCCGACCATACTATTCCCCCTCACGCGTGCAGTGCAGTTGCTTCCAATGCTAGTCTCGAGATGCATTTAAAGCAATAAGTTTTAGGAGGATTCGTAGTCGAGTCTGATGTGAAGATGTAATAGATGTAACACTCCGATTCTTGATACTGCGTTTGACACACACCCGAACCGCTCCACGGCTCGCAGTACGCACACAATTCTCAGAATAAATGGCTTGATTTGAAGGATTTAGAACAGGTCAATCGGGCACAATAGTGGGCACAGTCTGGGCACACTACCCAACTAACTAACGCTTTATCAATAGTTTAGGATGCCGCACTAGATCGGTGGTCTGGTGTGTAACCGCATCATGTTAGGTGAGTGCCGCGCACTACATCTGAGGCCTGGAACTCAAATCTCGCGATGAACCTTGCGGAAAAAGTGGGCGGCATATGGGCGGCAAAAACTCTGCCTCAGGAGTGTCAATCGCGGGTGATAAAACCGGATCCTCTAAGGTGTTGAATTTCCAGGAGTTCAAGAAGGCAAGTGGAGGCGGCGGTCGGATTCGAACCGACGAATAAAGGTTTTGCAGACCTCTCCCTTAGACCACTGTGGTACCCCGCCCTAATAATCGAACTGAATTATAGCGAAAGCAAACCTACTCTTCCAGGCCGGCCTCTTTGAGCATTCGCTGGCGGCGGTCTTTGAATTCCGAGCCCGGTTTCCAGGTGGGATACTGGTCTTGGTTGGCTGCCCGGTAGCCCACTTGAAAAAGAAGCTGTAAATCTTGAACCAGTCCACTCAGGTCCCAGGAGGGATCGTACTGATCGGATGGTTTGTGGTAGTGCTTACGGGTGTACTCCTCTCGAATGTTCAGTCCCCACCCTTCGGGTTTGCCCAGATAATCCACACCGGGATTCAGCGAGAGTGCGGGCACGCCTTGTTTGGCAAAACTGAAGTGATCGGAGCGATAGAAAAGTCCTTTCTCCGGTTCCGGGTCGGGTCGAACCACCCGGCCCTGCTCCTTGCACACGACCTCAACCAGATCTTCCAGGGTGGTGTTTCCCAAACCGGTGATGGTGACGTCCTGGGTGGGTCCCAGCACATTCATCCCGTCCATATTGATAGCGGCCAGCGTGTGCACGAGCGGATAGAGTGGATCTTCGCTGTAGTATCGGGAACCCAGAAGCCCTTGTTCTTCGGCGGTGACAGCCAGAAAGAGCAGGGAACGGCGGGGAGGCGTTTTCAGTTGAGCGAATCCCCGGCCATCTCCAGTAGGGCGGCCGTGCCACTGGCGTTATCCACGGCTCCGTTGTAAATCTGCTCCCCTTCAGAAGTGGTCTTCTTGCCCAGGTGATCCCAATGGGCCAGATAGACGACGTATTGCTTCTTTAAATTCGGGTCGCTTCCTTCCAGTCTGGCGACGACGTTATGGGAGTCGACCCTGCGGAAAGTGTTTGCGATGGTCAGGGAACCCTTCACACCCAGGGGTACCGGTTTGAAATTTCGACTCAAGGCATCATTTTTCAATGCCTCCAGCTCATGACCCGCCAGCTGAAACAACGCCTGGGCACTCTCCTCGCTCAACCAGCCTTCCAGTGCACAGGACGGCTCCCCGCTTTGGGTGTCCAGATCGAATTGTTCTCCACTAAAACTGTCCTGGACCACGCCCCAGGGATAACCGGCAGGCCCAGTTTCGTGGATAATGAAGCAGGCCCTGGCCCCTTTTCGGGCGGCTTCTTCCAGCTTGTAGGTCCAGCGACCGTAATAGGTCATGGCCCTTCCGGTAAAGGTCTTCTCATCCAGCTTGGAAGGGTCGTCCGGGTCCGGAACCGGAGGGTCGTTGACCAGAACGATCAGTGTCTTGTCTTTTACATCCACGTTTTTGTAGTCATCCCAGTCATATTCGGGTGCCACCACGCCATAGCCGACAAAAACGACCTCCGAATCCTGGAGGGATGTGCTGTCCACAGCTCGCTTGCTCCAGGCCACGAACTCCTGGCCCGAGCAAAGCGATAGCTCTTGTGCCCCTGCGTCCAGGAAAAGATGCATGGGGGAAGCAGGCGTGATACCCATAAGAGGAACCTTCTGCAGGTAGCTTCCGTCAGGGTTTCCGGGAGCCAGTCCTAGTTTTTTAAATTGCTCGACCAGATAGCCGGTGGTCTGTGTCTCACCCGGTGAACCCGGCAATCGACCCTCAAAAGCATCGGAGGCCAGGTGTTGAATGTGTCTGGCCAGGTTCTCTTCACCCATACTCCTGAGTCCGGCATCGGGTGAACTGGGTGGATGGATCGTCATAGATGGCTCGATTCTACACTAGCCGCTAATCGAGGCGCTTGTGAAAGCGGAGGATACTCAACCCGATCAAGGCCGTGCCTATGACGAGCAAAGCCATGACTTGCGGCCACAGGACAGTCAATCCGATTCCCTTGAGAAAGATGCCCCGCACAATCTCCATGAAGTAGCGCACCGGATTCAGGTAGGTAAGGGCCTGAACGGCCAGCGGCATGTTGCGGATGGGAAAGGCGAAGCCGCTGAGCATGAAGGCAGGCATGAAGAAGAAAAACGAGGCCATCATGGCCTGCTGCTGAGTTGCAGAAACGGTTGATATCAACAGGCCGGAGCCCAAAGTGGTCAGCAAGAAGGCGGCTGCACACCCCAGTAGTAGCAGCAGGCTGCCTCTAAAAGGTACTCGAAAGATCAACAGGGCCGCGCCCGTCACCAACAAAACTTCCAGCAGGCCAACGGCTGCAAAAGGGATCGTCTTTCCCAGCATCAACTCCATGGGACGAATCGGAGTGACCATCAGCTGTTCCATAGTACCGATTTCTTTTTCCCGAACGATAGCCATGGCCGTGAGCATAATCGTGACCAGGGCGATAATATTCACAAGCACACCGGGAACGAAGTAGTTCTGACTCTTTAGATCCACATTAAACCAGATACGACTTTCCGCCGATAAGAGAGGACCTTGATTCACCCGACCTGGGCGGGATGCCATGCCGACGATTTTGGGTTGCCTTCCCTGGATGCGGGCAGCATAGCGGGCCACCACTTGACTCGCGGAGCTCGAGATGATGGTCGCGCTGTTGGAGTTGGTGCCATCAACTAGAATTTGCACCTGTGTTCTTTGGCCCCGCCGGATATCGCGACCGAATCCCGGAAACACTCGAACGACTGCCTGAACCGCTGCGCGATCCAATAGCGCCTGAATCTCTGCCTCTCCTTCCGGGAGGTGGGTCACTTGAAACTGGCTGGCTCCCTCGAACTCCGCCAGCAGTTCCCGACTCTCCGGAGTGCGATCCTGATCCATCCAGGCAATAGGACTGTTTTCCACGTCCAGGTTCACCGCATAGCCGAAGATGATGAGCTGGATTATGGGAGGAACAAGCAGCACCACACGCATCCTGGGTTCTCTCAAGGTCTGCAGGAATTCTTTCTTGATGATGGCGGCTGTTCTTCTCCACATGGCTAGTCGGGATTATGTGTAGGTTTTCGTGACGAAGTGCCGTAGGCGCCACGCTGACAAGGCGTGCGAGGAAGGGCCCCGCAGGCGTACTCATGGAGTACGCCGAGGAGCCCAAGGAAGGGGGTACCCGCTTCGGGTCGCGCGGTCGGTGCGCTGCGCACGCTGGATGATTGCGGCACTGTAGTAGACAATTTATACATGATCCCGGCTAAAGGATTGTGCGTTTGATTCTTCGGGTTGCGGTCAAAAAAACCAGGGCGGCAAAAACAGTGAGGAAGGCCACTTCTATCCCCAGCACTTCAAGTCCGACCCCCTTGAGAAAAATCCCTTTGAGAAGGGTAATGAAGTAGCGGGCCGGTACCAGGTAAGTAAACATCTGAATGGGAACGGGCATATTCTCGATGGAATAAATGAAGCCGGAGAGGAGAAAAGCCGGCAAAAACGAGGTCATCATCCCCAGTTGATAGGCCAGGAGTTGAGTTCCGGCAATGGCGGAGATCAAGATCCCCCAACACAGAGCTCCAAAGAGGAAGATAAAGCAACTGACAGCCAGGAAGAACAGATTCCCCCTCAAAGGGACTTCGAAGATGATGACCCCGACCACAATGACGATCAAGGTATCGACAGCTCCCACTGCAAAATAAGCCGACATTTTCCCCAAAACCAGTTCCGCCGGTCGCAGGGGGGTGGAGAGCAGCTGCTCCATGGTTCCCATTTCCCACTCTCGGGCAATGGTGAGGGAGGTCAACATGGCGGAAATGATCATCAGGATAACGGCCAGGAGTCCCGGAACGATGTAGTTTTGGGATTTCAGGTCGCTGTTGTACCAAACCCGCAACTGGGCCTCTACCGGCAAGGGGGTGGGTGTCACGCCTTCTTGATTCGAGGCCGCCGATTGTAGAGCCAAGGCATGAGCAGCGACCAGGGCCTCTGCATATCCCAGTGCAATTGAGGCCGTATTGGAATCACTGCCATCGATGATCAACTGAACCTGCACTTCTTTGCCTGTGAGTAGGTTGCGGGAAAACTCCTTGGGAATGACCACCGCAATGAGACACTCTTCCCGGTCGATACTGCGTTCAATGGTTCGGTAATCGTCCACGAATCCCAGGATCTCGAAGTAGCGGGACCCTTCAAAGCGGGCGATGAGCGCACGGCTTGCCGGACTGCCATCGGAATCAAAAATCAGGGTGGGGATCTGGTCCACGTCGAGGCTGAGAGCATATCCGAACAGCAGAAGCATGATCACGGGCAGGGCCAGAGCGATGATCAAGCTTCGGGGATCACGCCAGATGTGGCGCAGTTCCTTGCCAGCCATGGCCCGGGTGCGACGAAGATTCACTGTTCCTGCTCCTGTTCTTGAATCATGGCGGCAAAGACGTCATCCAGGCTGTCTGATCGGTAGGCTTTCCGCAGGCCTTCCGGAGTATCCAGGGCGATGATCCGGCCTGCATGCATGAGAGCCAGACGATGGCAGTACTCGGCCTCGTCCATGTAGTGAGTGGTCACGAAAATGGTCCGCCCTCGCTCAGAGAGTTGGTAGATCAGTTCCCAGAACTGGCGGCGGGCGATGGGATCGACTCCCGAGGTCGGCTCATCCAGAAAGAGGATCGGTGGTGAATGCAGGACTGCACAACCCAGGGCCAGTCGCTGTTTCCAACCCCCGGGCAGCAGACGGGTCATGGTGTTTCTTCGTTCCTTCAGTCCCGCCATTTCCAGAATCTCCTGCTTCAGCTGCTGGCGGGAACTTCGAGGCGTACTGTAAATTTCACTAAAGAAATCAATGTTCTCTTCAACCGTCAGCTCATCGTAAAGAGAGAATTTCTGGGACATATAGCCGATGTTTTGTTTGATTTCCTCGCTTTGAGAGAAAACGTCGAACCCTCCCACCCAGGCCTTTCCCCCTGATGGCCGCAGCAATCCGCACAGCATGCGAATGGTTGTGGACTTTCCAGCTCCGTTGGAACCGAGAAAACCAAAAATCTCCCCCTTCTCTACGTTAAAAGTGACATGGTCCACCGCCACAAAGTCGTCGAATTTCTTCACCAGATTTTCTACCCGTACACTGGGTTGAGGACTCATGTCGTCACCGCAGCCTGTTTTCGGACCAGAGCGATAAAGACATCTTCCAAGGAAGGTTTGATGGGTGTGAGTTGGGCTGGGCCACAGCCGGCTTCCTCCAAAGATCGTTCCAGCTCATCGGGTGTGGAGCTGGAGGGAGACAGGAAGAGATGCAGCACGGCTCCGGCAAACTCAACACTCAAGACCCCCCTGGCGCGGGACAGAATCTGTCGTGCCGTCCTGGGGTGGGAAGATGTCACTTGGTAGCAGACTTCCTCAAGTTCGGTCTGTAGAGCCTCGGGTGAATCGCAGCGGATCAACTTTCCCTGATCCATCAATCCGACCCGGTTACAGCGTTCGGCTTCGTCCAGATAGGCCGTGGTGAGAAGAACCGTCACCCCGTCTGTGACCAGTTGATGGAGAATCTCCCAGAAATCGCGGCGGGAAACCGGATCCAATCCGGTGGTGGGCTCATCCAGAAAGAGGATCTCCGGCTGATGAAGGAGGGTGCACATGAGGGCCAGTTTTTGTTTCATGCCACCGGAAAGTTTTCCTGCCTGTCGCTGCAGGAAGGGCTCCATGCGGGTCATCTTGAGGAGCAATCCCATGTGCTGATGGCGCTGACCCTGGGGCAGGCCATAGAGATCGGCATAAAAGGTCATGTTCTCCTGGACGCTCAGATCCGGGTAGAGACCGAAACGCTGGGCCATATAGCCGATTCGATCTCGCACCCTGTCTAGATCATGAGAAACATCGTAGCCGACCACCTGGGCGCTGCCTTCTGTGGGCCTTATAAGACCGCAGAAGAGGCGCAGGGTGGTCGTTTTGCCAGCCCCGTCAGGGCCCACCAATCCGAATATTTCACCGCGGGAAATCTGAAGATTCAGGTGATCGACTGCTGTGAGTTCCTGGAAGCGGCAGGTGAGGTTGTGGCTGCTGGCGATATACGGATGCTCTGTGGTGCTTGGTGTCATGGTTCGCCCGCTGCAGTCTCTGTCAGGATAATCTCGGCATCCGAGGGCATATTGAGTTTCAATTCGCGCTGGGGGTTGGAGACCTTGATCTTGATACGGTAAACGAGCTTGACCCGCTCGCTGGAGGTCTGGATCTGCTTGGGCGTAAACTCGGCCTCCGAGGAGATGAAGGAGACCCGGCCGGGATAAAACTTTCCGGGGAAGGAATCGGTGGTGATCTTTACCGGGGCACCTAGCTTCACCCGGCCCAAGTCTTCTTCTCCGATATAACCCCTCAGCCAGGGATGATCCAGATCTCCGATCTCAACCACAGGAACCCCGGCCGCCAACACCTCCCCCACTTCTGCCGCCTTCACCAGGACCACTCCCTCAATGGGAGAAACAGCCACCATTTCCTCGAGTTGTGCGTCGAGGAGCCCCACCTGAGCCTGGGCTCCCTGGATTTCGGCCTTGGCTGTCTCGAGGGCTTGTCGGTTTCTTTTGACCTCCAGTCGGAGAGACTCGGCCAGCCTCAATCCGGCTTGGGCCCGAGCCACCTGGGCGCGGGCGCCCTGAATGTCCTCCTGGCGAGGACCTTCAATGAGAAGGGCTAGATGTTGTTCAGACTGTCTCACCGAAGCCCTGGAGGAATCAAAGGCGGTTTTGAACTGGTCATGTTGTGAAGTGGAGATATCTTCTTTTTCATATAGAGTTTCCGCTCTCTCCCAGTCCCTTCTGGCCCTTTCATATTCGCTCTGGACCCGCTCCAGAATGGCTCGAGCCTCTTCAACCTCCTGCTTTCTGGACCCGGAGAGGAGCTCATCCAGGGTGGCCCCGGCCTGCATCAATTCCGCACGCCGTTGCTCGATCTGAGCTTCAACGTTCTCCGTCTGATACTCAAGGAAGGCCTCCAGTTCTGCCAAACGAGAGCGAGAGGAAGCGAGGGTGGCCAGGGCTTGCTCACGCCGATGGAGCAGCTGCTGTTGTTCCAGGCGAGCAATGATCATCCCTTTTTTCACCGGCTCGCCTTCTTCAGCGTTGAGCTCAATGAGTCTCCCGGCAACGGTGAAGGCCAGATTCATTGTGGTGAGCTCGATATTTCCGGAAAGGAAGATGCTGTCGGAGGACTCCTCCCTTCCTTCCCTCAGCCAAAAGAAGGTAAAAAGTCCCAGGAGAACGATCAGCAAAATGACGGGAATGATCTTTTTCTTGTCGGTTCTCATTGAATCATGCTCCGAATGGTCCCCATGGCCTCACCCAGGTTGATCCGCTCCAGGTTATAGTCGAACAGAGCGGTGATCTGGTTTTCCCGGGCACGTTCCAGGCGAGTCTGGGCATCGGTGACCTCAAGGCTGCTGGTGATGCCAGCCTGATAGCGACGACGGGCCTGCTCCAGTTCCTGCTGGGCCAGCTGCAATCCCTCCTCGGCCACGGTGATCTGCTCCCGGGCCAGGTTGAGGCCAGCAAAGGCCAACCGAATTTCCAATTCGATTTGGCGGCGTAGGTCCTGCCCTTCAATCCGTTCCCGCCGCAGTCTCGATAAAGCTTCGGCTCGACGGGCGTCAACCCTTCCCCCGTCAAAAACGGGCAGCTCCAGGGTGACTCCTAAATTCCAGGTGGGGATGGCCCTATCGATTCCGGAACCGATGGTTCCATAACCGGCAAAGCCTGAAAGGGAGGGAATTCGGTCGGATCGAGCTGCCCGATAGTCGAGGTCGGCTTGCTCTTCCCTTTTCTGGCGGGCTTGTAAATCGGAGCGAGAGCGAAGAGCGATGGCCAGGGCTTCCTCCATGTCAGCCACCTGAACGGGTGTGTTGGTGAGGTTTTCGGTGAGGATGAGGTTCGTATCCAGCCGGATGCCGATCAGCTTGAGAAGCCTCAAAAGAGATTGTCGGTGCTGCTGCTCAGCCCCTAGCACTCGTTGCTGCTCATTGGAGACTTGGACCTGAGCCCGCGTCACCTCAATGCCTGTTCCCATCCCGGCTTCCTTTTGATTCTCTGCTAGATCAGCCAATGCGGTGGCCAGCTCCAGGTTGGCTCGGGCTGCATCCAGACGAGCCCTGTTGCGAAGGGCTTCCAGATAGAATCGGGCCACCTGAGCAGCGGTTAGCTCCTCAATGTTCTCCTTCTCTGTCTCTGCCACCCGGACACCAACTTTGGAAGCCTGAAATCGACGAAGCGAACCGAGATTGAAAATCGTTTGAGTCAGGTTGGCCCGTGCATCGAAGGTGGTAAAGGGGCCCACCAGGGTGGGTGGCCGAAACATGGAGGTTGGCTGCAGGCCCATGGCCTCCAGATTACGGGTCTGATTCTGATACCCGACGGATGCACCCAGATGGGGCAGCAGCTCGGCCCGTGACTGCTGGGAACGAGCCAGGACCTCTCGAATGGTCTCTTCGGCCATTTGAACCTCAGCGCTGCCTTCTGGGGAGAGGGCGATTTCAATGGCTTCCTTGAGGCTCAGGTTCAGATCGGAAGCCGTGGCCGGATGGATGAAGGAAATCCAGATCAGTGCCACGGGCAGGATCATGTGCCGGCGAAGGATTCCCATTTAAGACTCCTTTCTGCGATATTGTGCTCTTCCCTTGTTCGTGAGAATGCCTTCAAACAAACCCCCGCTGATCACGGAAAAGGCCTGGGGAGCGGACAGGGGAAGCTGGGATAAGGTTTCTGGATTTACAATGTTTCGGATCAAGGTCGAGAACAAGAGAACCAGCACCTCGGCATCGATGTCCTTTCGGAGAAACCCATCCTTGACGCCTTCCTGGATCAGTTGGCCGAAGCGGGTGTGGATGGTTTCCTGCCTGCGCCGATCCAACTCCTGCCACACTTCAGGAGCATGCCGTTGAATATCACGAAGAAAAACGGGGCTAAAGTGGGGTATTTCTGTGGCCACCAAAGTCAGCGCCTGTTCCAGCTTCTTGCCGAAATGGGTTTCATTGCTTTGGCTGATCTTCCCCAAACCTTCTGAGATTCGTTTGGTCCTGCTGAGGAGGGCCTTGCGCAGCAGGGCTTTTTTTCCGGGAAAGTACTGATACAGAGTCCTTTTGCTCATTCCCATTTCATGGGCGATTTCATCCATGGTGACCTTGGTGAACCCCAGACTGAAGAATTGAGATCCTGCCACGTCAAGAATCCGATTTTGGACTTCAAGTGCGGAGGCCATAGCAAACTAAGAAAACTATTTCAGTATTTTAAGTTTCCATTATCGTCTCCTGGGTTCAGGTTGTCAAGGATGAGTTTGGGTTAGCCCGGAATGGGCATCATCCGGGCTACTGGATTCCGACCGTCTGGCGAAGTCTCCCGATTCTCTCGTTATTCCCGGGATGAGTACTGAGAAAGGTTAGCCACTCGGGAATGCGCTCCATCTTTTTGGCTCTTTCCAGGAACTGCACCAGGCCGATCGGGGAGTAGCGGGATTTCAAGAGTAATTGGACAGCAAAATCATCCGCTTCCAGTTCAGACTCCCTGCTGATCCCCAGTTTGGCCAAGTGCTCAACGATTGAAGCGGCGGTTCCCGGGCGCCTGTTGACAAGAGACAGAAGCAGCTGCAGGGCTTCGGTCCGGTTCTTTTGAATCAAGGCTTTTCTGCAATGCCCCAATTCAACGTGGGCAATTTCATGGGCCAGTATGCCCGCCAATTGATCATCAGAAGCGTCCTGCAAGCTCATCAAGCCCCGGGTAAGCAGGATATGACCTCCAGGCAACGCCATGGCATTGACCTCCGGCGAGTCCAGACGGAAGACTTTATATTTCTTAAAGGTCAGGCCTCCAGTAGCTCTGAAGTTGTCCAGGATGGTCTGGACTCGGTCCTCCGCTTCCGGTTGGATGTTCTGTTCTTTGGCCATGTCCGAAAGCCAGGAGGCGCCGATTCTAATTTCATCGGCTGGCGTCGTGGGTGCCAGTCCGAGTGACTTCCTGATCCCAACCACGTTGAAGGATCGAGAATAGAGCACCACGATAAAGACCACCAGGATAAGAAGGATTTCTCTAAAGCCAAGCATCACGTGTAGGGTACTCGCCAAACCGGAGTCCGGGAAAGTATACTGGATTTGCCATGAGTGTGAAGATCAACGACAAACCAGGTCGACCGCTTCATGACCTGCGGATCTCGGTCACGGATCGGTGTAACCTTCGCTGTAGTTATTGTATGCCTGAGGAGATTTTCGGCCGCGACTATCAGTTCCTGGATCGGAGCGAACTCCTGACCTTTGAAGAGATCGAGCGTCTGGTCGGTATCTTCGCGGGGCACGGTGTTCAAAAGATTCGTCTTACCGGAGGTGAACCTCTGTTGCGCCGCGACCTGGAGATACTGGTGGCAAAGCTGGCGGGAACGCCGGGACTGGATTTGACCCTGACCACCAATGGAGGGCTTCTCGCGGACAGGGCCCGGGCTTTGAAGGAGGCCGGCCTCAACCGGGTCACCGTTAGTTTAGACTCGCTTGATGACCAGATTTTCTCTTCCATGAACGGGGTGGACTTTCCTGTGAAAAAAGTGTTGGAGGGAATTGAGGCGGCCAAGGCTGCCGGACTGACTCCCATCAAGGTCAACATGGTGGTCAGACGCGGCGTCAATGAGCAAAGCATTTTACCCATGGCCCGTCACTTCTCCGGTACCGGAATCATTGTGCGCTTTATCGAGTACATGGATGTGGGTACCAGCAACGGCTGGTGTTTGGATGATGTGGTTCCAGCCTTCGAAATCATCAAGAGGATCGATGCAAAAATACCGATGAAGCCCGTTGAATCGAACTATCGAGGAGAGGTGGCTAGAAGGTGGCAGTACCGGGACGGAAGTGGCGAAATCGGGGTGATCGCCTCAGTGACCCAACCCTTCTGCGGTGACTGTACTCGGGCCCGGCTGTCGGCGGACGGTGTTCTCTATACCTGTCTTTTTGCCACTCAAGGAAATGACTTGAGAAAGCTGCTGCGGGGTGGAGCTTCCGATCGAAAGATCTCCGATGCTGTGGCCTCGATCTGGAAGGTCCGAACGGACCGCTATTCTGAAATCCGCTCCTCGAAAACCACAGATCTCCCCAAGGTCGAGATGTCTTACATCGGCGGGTGAGACTGCCCCTCAATGCTTCTTGGAGTGAGCACTCCCGACGATGTGCAGGCCGTCCAGGTGATGGGCTTCCTTGTTTCCGAACTTGAAGAGACCGTAAAGGATGACAGCCGAGATGACGATCGCAATGACGAGTGTTGTCACGGATTCACCTCCCTTTCTCAGAGGATTAGGTGGAGAGGGATGGGTAACACGCTGTCCACACACACTGAGGGAGAAGACTAGGCGTTCATCCCTCTCCACTTGGTGTCTATACAGGCAAATTCCATGCCTCTCTCCTTTGTTTCGTGCAACTCACTGTAAACACCTGACTTGTCGAAATCTCGGATGTGAGGGGGTGGTTTGGGGAGAACCAAAATTTGGTCAAAACACCCAGGGAGTGGGTGTTTTGACCTGCACGCATTGAGGAGCAGAGGAGAACAGGTTTGTGGATTATCCAGACTTTGCTAAGATTCCAGGCTGAGCTTTGTCTATTCAGGAGTCTAAGAGCTTTTCAAAGGAGACTGTGCCATGGCAACATTCGTCATATTACTAAGGTGGACCGATAAAGGCATTGAGCATGTCAAGGAAAGTCCCGCTCGATTCGAACTTTTCAAGGAGTCCGTGAAGAAGGCGGGAGGTAAAGTAGAAAGTTTTCACATGACGCTGGGAGCCTATGACGTGGTGCTTGTTATCGACGTACCCGATGACGAAACTGGTGCCAACATCTCACTCTCTCTAAGATCTCTGGGCAACGTGCATGTTGAGACTTTGCGGGCCTTCCAAGAAGACGAGTACCGCAACATTATTGACAGTTTGCACTGAGAGCGGGAAAGGATCTGCACCCCTCAAGAGGAAAGATGGAGCGGGAAAGGGGATTCGAACCCCCGACTTCAACCTTGGCAAGGTTGCACTCTACCACTGAGTTATTCCCGCTCGAAGACTTAAATTATCATAAAATTGCCGCCCCTGGTTGTCAACTAAGCGGGCCAACCCCACTCAGCACATCCAGAACCACCTGTTCCCCATCCCTGATCTCGTTGTTTTCATCGCTTGAACGTTATAGTTAAGGGATTCTTAGTCTAGCCGGGACGATGCATAATCCCGGCCAAGCAGCGTAAGAGATGGACCCTTTAAACAACTCGGTCTCGTTCCACTCAGGACGGATCCGCTGGCTTCAGCATCCGATCGCACCCTTAGAATTGGGCCGATGGGGTGAGTGGATTGCCCTGAAACATCTCAGGAAGTTGGGGTGGGATATGGTTGCCCGCAACTGGAAGGGCTTTGGAGGAGAAGTGGATCTGATCGCCTATGACGGTCCCTTTCTGGTGTTCGTCGAGGTGAAGACGCGCCGAGGCCCCGTCACCCGAGCACCGGAAGAACGTGTGGACTGGAAGAAGGAACGGAAGCTGGACGAGCTGGCCTTCAACTTTTTGGTGAGCCATGAGATTTCCGAAACTCCCGTCCGCCTCGATGTGATAGCGGTCGAAACCACGGATCTGAGGGAATTCGTTCTGCGCCACTACAGGAACGTATGAGAACAAATCCCAAATCACAGCCGGCAGACCGGCTGAAATCCTAAATCACAAGTTCCAAGCTCCTACCTCTGACTGTGGGTTCACGGACGATCTAAACGAATTTGTTTGTGATTTGGAGCTTGGAATTTGTTTGGAATTTGGATTTAGGATTTGAAATTTCCGGTCTGCCGAGGCTACATTTTGTGCAGCACTTCGCGAATGATACCGATTCCCTGGAGGAGTTCCTCCTCGGTCAGATTCAAAGCAGTGCGAAAGCGGATGGAGCGCTCTCCGGAAGGCAGGATGAGAAGGCGGTTCTCGAAGAGCTTTTGTCGAAACTGTTCTCGGAGTTCCGTATCGGGTAGATCGAAAGCACAAAACAAGCCCAGCCCTCGTATGTTGGACACCTTGGAGGGAAATTCTTCTTTCAGTTGGTGCAGTTCTTTCATCAGGACCTCTCCCATCTGGCGGCAATGCTCCAGCAGTTTCTCTTCTTCGAAGATTTCCAGAAAGAGCCGACAACGCACCATATCGACTAAATTTCCACCCCAGGTGGAATTTATCCGGCTGGAGACCTGAAAAACGTTGTCGGGAACCTCGTCCACCCTGTGGTTGGCCAATATGCCGCACACTTGAGATTTCTTACCAAAAGCCAGTATGTCCGGCTGAACGTAATGCTCAAAGGCCCACATTCGGCCTGTGGCACCAAACCCGGTCTGGACTTCGTCGTAAATGAACAGAATCTCATTTTCGTCACAGATACGGCGCAGTGCCTTATGAAAATCAAGTCGGAAATAGTTATCTCCTCCTTCCCCTTGAATGGGCTCCAGAATCAGGCAAGCGATGTCCTCTGGGTCTTGGTCCAGCAGGACCTGAATCTGAGCGAGGGCCTTTTGCTCGAGTTCCTGGACGTGTTGGAGATTCTCCCCTTCCAGGGGGAAGGTACATTTGGGATTGAGGATACGAGGCCAATCAAACTTGGGAAAATACTGGGTTTTTCGAGGATCGGAAGTATTGGTGAGAGAAAGTGTATAGCCTGATCTCCCGTGAAAGGACTGTTGAAAATGGATGACCTTCGATCCCTTTTCCTCTTTTGTGCCGCGGCTGAAGTTTTTGCGCACTTTCCAGTCAAAAGCGGTCTTCAGTGCGTTTTCGACACCCAGTGCTCCCCCTTCAATGAAGAAAATATGTTTCATGAAGTCAGGGGTGGCATGGCGGGCGAAGGTATCTAAGAAACTTGCCATCTCCCGTGAATAGATGTCTGAATTGGACGGCTTGTGGACCGCCACCCGGCCGAGTTCTTCAAGCACTTCCTTGGAGATCAGCCGCGGATGGTTAAATCCCAGAGCATTGCTGCCGTAAAAGGATAAAAAGTCGAGGTAGTGTTGATCCGTTTTTGCGTCGTAAAGCTGCGAACCGTGGCTCTTCTCCAAGTCCACCACCACATCCAACCCATCCATGGGCATGTAGCGGGCAATCAAGGGGTGTACTTGAGCAGCCCCGATTCCTATCCGGTTCTTTTCCATCGAGTTCCTGCTTTCGTATCCTCAAGAACAATTCCTCGATCAGCCAGAAGATCGCGGATTTCATCGGATCGCTGGAAATCGCGTTGCCGACGCGCCTCCTTCCGTTCCTCGATCAACTCCGCAATCTCTTGGTCCTGGATCTGGAGTTCCTCAGTCTCAAAAACAGCGAATACTTGATGGGCCTCGGAGAAAAGACTGAGGATTTGATCCCGGTTGACCCCTCCCACTTCTTGGCTCTCCAGCAGGATGTTGGTGCCCTTCATGAGTTCAAACAGAGCGGCCAGGGCGGCCGAGGTATTCAAATCGTCATCCAGACCCCGCTTGGAAGTCGTCGCGGGTCTTGGCTACCTTCTGGGTCAGTTCAGGATTTTCAGGTCGTTCATCCGCTACTTCGCCAACCCGCAGCAGGAAGTCATGAATCCGGCGTAGCGCCGATTGGGCCTGATCCACTCCCTCAAATGTGAAATTCAACTGCTTGCGATAGTGGACCGACTGAAGAAGATAGCGCACGGCAAGGGGATCACAGCCCCTCTTGATCAGATCTCGAAGAGTGTATTGATTTCCCTCGGATTTCGACATTTTGCCGCTGTCAACCAGAAGGAATTCAGAGTGGATCCAGAAACGCACGAAGGGTTCGCCGGTAGCGGCTTCACTCTGAGCAATCTCATTTTCATGATGGGGAAAGACCAGGTCTACCCCTCCACAGTGGATGTCAAAACTATTCCCTAAATACTTCATGCTCATGGTGGAGCACTCGAGGTGCCAACCGGGACGCCCCGGTCCAAGAGGGGAATCCCAATAGGCCTCACCCTCTTTCTTCGCTTTCCACAGAACAAAATCCCGAGGATTCTCCTTGGTGTATTCATCGGCATCCGTGCGGTCTGCGCTTCGGGTATTGTCCAGATCCACTTTCGAGAGCTTTCCGTAATCGGCAAAAGTGCTGATTCGATAGTAGATGGAGCCGTCACGTTCATAGGTATGGCCTTTGTCGCGCAACTTGAGAACCAGTTCCACCATCTCCTCGATATGCTTTGTGGCATAGGGCATGACGTCGGGTTTTTCAATTCGAAGGGTTTCCATATCCTCCAGGAAAGCCTGGGCATAGCGATCCGTATACTCCGAGAGGGAAAGGCCTGCCTCTTTTGCCTTCCTGATGATCTTGTCGTCCACATCGGTGACATTCATCACATGGAGAAGCGGCAACCCCTTGAATTTGATGTAGCGTCTTAGAAGGTCCTGAAAAACGAAAGTTCGAAAGTTGCCGATGTGGACATGATCATAGACCGTAGGTCCACACGTGTACATTCGGACAGTTTTCCCGTCCAGAGGCTTCAATTCCTCCAGTTCAGAGGTCAGTGTGTTGTGGAGTTTTAAAGACAAACCTACCGCAAAAGTGCTTATCTTAGCACGTTGTGCTCGTTAGGGTCAGGATTTTGAAACCTTCCTCGGGGCAGGCTTTTTCTGGCCCTGCCCCAACCTGTCCCGGGGAATAGGTGAAACGATTTCCACCAGGTAGAGGTTTCCCTGATGTCGAATCAAATTGAATTCAAGGGACTGCAGCTCATTCCAGCCGTGTTCCTTAGTGAGGATGTAGTATCGATCCTGGGGATGTCTTTGGAAATAATCCTGAAGTTCCTTCAGGCCGGACGGGTACTCCTGGGCAATCTGATAACGGGTGTAGTAGTGGGCGGTATGATGAAAGTAACGGTAAAGGAGTAAAGGCTCTTTCAGGGAAATCCTGGGAAGAATCAGCTGAGAAAGATCTCGAGAGGAATAGTAATCATCGACTACAGGGGCGGCTCTCCAATAGGCGAGTGACGCAAATAAGGTCATCGTTGCCACCAAGGTCAAAAAGATAGCTACAGGATGACGTTTGCGGAACTCGATGTAAGCACAGGTGATTCCTCCCAGGATCGGTGAGGCCAGGAGGATACCCAAAGCCACTGAATCGTAAACCAGGTGGGTGCCCCAGATCAGTGTGACGACAACCGCCAGGGCGTATCCCCCCAGCACCATAAACTGAGGTCGCATCATGCGATGGCTGATCAAGTCACCTTTGAGCCAGTGTTCCCACTCTAGGGCAACAATCACAGCCAGTGGTGGAAACACGGGCAGGATATATCCCGCCAGTTTGCTCTCGCTGAATGAGAAGAAGGCAAAGGGCACGATCACCCACAACCACAGAAAGAGTTCAGGACGGTAGGAGGTGCTTAGAAGATGTCTGCGCCGCTGCCAGGTCCGAAAGAGGGCGGAACCCAGAAAACAGACCCAGGGGAAAAATCCTAGGGCCAAAACGACCAGGTAATACCAGAAGGGTTCCGAGTGGTGGTGGATGTCGGTAACGAAGCGTGCCAGATGATGATTGATCCAGAAGGTGGCCACGAAGTCGTATCCATTTTCTTCCCAAACCTGCCAGAACCAGGGCACCGTGGTGAAGGAAAATAGGATCGTTGCCAGGATGATTTGTTTGAGGTTCCAACCGAGTTTCTGTTCCAGCAGGAAGTAAAGTCCAAAGACGCCAGCGAAAAGGACCACCGCCACAGGACCTTTCGCCAACACGGCGAGACCGAGCGCCAGGCCGGCGCTAGCTGCCCAAAGGTTGGTTGGGCTGCGGGTGGCTTGGAAGCCACACACCATGGCCGTGGTGAGCAGTGCCACCAGGAGGGTATCGGTACTGGCAGCTCGGGCGAAGACGAAAAACAAACCCGAGGTACACAAAATCAACCCGGTGAAAAGGGCGACCCGACGACCCGCTAACTCCTCGGCCAGCAAGGCCACGATGAACAGTGACAGGAGGGCCAGGGTGGCGGCAGGAAGTCGGGCCGACCATTCGTGAACTCCGAACAGTCGGAAGCTTACCGCCTCCAGCCAGAACAATAAGGGAGGTTTCTCCAGCCAGGGGCGAAAGTTCAGGGTTGGAGTGATGTAGCTGCCCCGCAGGTTCATTTCCTCGCCAACGCGAGCGTAGCGAGGTTCATCCGAACCGAAGAAGGACAGGTTGCCCAGCTGATAAAAGAGTGTCAGATAGACAACACCGCCGCAAAACAACACCACCAGCCATCTTTGAGACACTCAAGCTATTGTGCAGAAAAAAGAAGGAAGGGCAAGCAGGAAGCGTGCGAGCGGACGAAAAGCGTCGTAGATTCGCTCAAGGCAACGTTATAGCCTTCGGGCAAAGAGTTGTAGCGGCCGCTCTGAGAGCGGCCGCTACAAAAGCGGAGGCTCGATGAAAGGGGCGCAAAAAAAAGAGCAAGAGAAGGCTGGGTAAGTACTCCAACCTTCCTTGCTCTTTTCTTTACGAGAAAGCGCTCTCGCGCTTTCTCGTTTACGCTTTCTCGTTAGTACATTCCGCCCATTCCGCCCATTCCGCCCATGTCGGGGGCGCCGCCTGGAGCGGCCGCCTTTTCGTCTTCCGGAACATCCGTGATCAGGGCTTCTGTAGTGAGCAGAAGACCTGCAATGGAGGCAGCATTCTCCAAAGCGGTGCGAGCGACCATGGTGGGATCGATAACACCTGCTGCCACCAGGTCCTCATATACTTCGGTGTCCGCGTTAAAACCGAAGTTGGGATCCTTGTTGTCGCGGATTTTCGCGACCACAATGGCACCCTCGTGTCCGGCATTCTGAACGATCTGGCGCAGCGGCTCCTCAAGGGCGCGCTTGATGATATTCACACCAATCTGCTCGTCTTCATCCTCCAGCTTGGTCTTCTCGAGGGCCTTGATAGCATGCAAGAAGGCCACGCCTCCACCCGGCACGATGCCCTCTTCAGCTGCCGCCTTGGTGGCATGCATGGCATCCTCAACCCGAGCCTTCTTTTCTTTCAGCTCGGTCTCGGTGGCCGCCCCGACCTTGATGACGGCGACTCCGCCAACAAGTTTGGCAAGGCGCTCTTGGAGCTTCTCGCGGTCATAATCGGAGCTTGTTTCTTCGATCTGAGCTCGGATCTGCTTGACCCGTCCGGCAATGTCCGCGCCCTTTCCCGCCCCTTCGATAATGGTGGTGTTGTCCTTGTCGATGGTGACTTTCTTGGCCTGGCCAAGATCTGCGAGCTGAACATTCTCCAGTTTGATTCCGAGATCTTCGGAGATGACCTTACCACCGGTTAAAATGGCGATATCGTCCAACATGGCTTTGCGACGATCCCCGAAACCGGGTGCTTTTACCGAACAACCCTGCAGTGTGCCCCGGAGGCGGTTCACTACCAGAGTGGCTAGAGCCTCTCCTTCGACGTCCTCGGCCAGCACTAAAAAGGGCTTGCCGGTTTTGGCAACCTGCTCCAGTAAGGGCAGCATATCCTTCATGGAACTGATTTTCTTCTCGTTCAGGAGAATGTAGCAGTCCTCCAGGTTACACTCCATACGCTCCGGATCGGTCACGAAGTAGGGAGAGAGATAACCGCGATCAAACTGCATGCCCTCGACCACCTCCAGAGAGGTTTCGATCGATTTGGCTTCTTCCACCGTGATGACACCATCCTTACCCACCTTCTTCATGGCTTCGGCAATGATGTCCCCGATGGTATGGTCGTTGTTAGCGGAAATGGCTCCTACCTGAGCGATCATCTCACCCTTGATTTCTTTGGAGATCTTCTGGATCTCGCCGACCGTTATAATGACGGCCTTTTCAATGCCGCGCTTGACGGCCATGGGATTGGCCCCCGCGGTCACCGTCTTGAGCCCTTCGCGGACAATCGCCTGGGCGAGAATCGTGGCAGTCGTGGTTCCGTCACCGGCTACATCACTGGTCTTGCTGGCCACCTCACGAAGCATGGCAGCGCCCACTTTTTCCCGGCCTTCCAGTTCAATTTCCTTGGCTACGGTCACGCCGTCCTTGGTCACCACCGGAGAGCCGAATTTCTTCTCCAAAACAACATTGCGCCCCTTGGGGCCAAGTGTAATCTTGACCGCTGAGGCCAACCTGTTGACGCCGTCAATCAATGCCCGGCGTGCGTCTTCGCCCTGAGTAATCTCTTTTGCTGCCATATGCTTTTCTCCTTTTCCTTACAAGTGTTAAGAAACCTCAAGGGCTTCTTAACTCGATTTGCGGTCCGTTCCTCTTATGCCTTGACCTTACTTTTTTTCCCCACCAGAATTCCCAGGATCTCGTCCTCTCGCATGATCAGGTATTCTTCATCGTCAATTTTCACTTCGGTGCCGGAATACTTTCCAAAAAGGATCCGGTCTCCCTCTTTAACCGACATCTTGACCGTCTCCCCGCTCTCCAGAACTTTGCCTTCTCCGACGGCAACCACTTCTCCCTCCTGGGGTTTTTCCTTGGCTGTATCGGGGATCACAATGCCGCCACGAATCTCCTCGCCGGCGTCCTCCAGCCGTTTAATCAGAACTCGATCATGTAAAGGTTTTATGCTCATCGCTCTAAACTCCTTTCTTACCTCTGTTAATTCTCTAAAAAATCGGAAGCTTGAAAAACGCCAGGTTTTGCAAGTCAATGCGGTGAGTGTTAGCACTCCCCTTGGTTGAGTGCCAAATAGTACAACTCCCTTTCCCAGGTGTCAAGTGTTCGTATAAGATGTGCTTTCTTGGGAATGGAAGTGTTTCTGTAACCGAAGGAGTGGCAAGAGGAGGTAATGGTGAGTTTGGAACTGGGCATTAAGACGCAGGACCTGCCCGGAATTCCAAAGGTGGGTCAAGGGAAGGTCCGGGAGCTGTTTGAGGTGGATGGCCACCTTCTTATGGTGGCGACGGATCGCATTTCCGCCTTTGACGTCATATTACCCAATGCGATCCCTCACAAGGGTAAAGTTCTCACCCAGCTATCAGCTTTCTGGTTTGAGCGGCTTGAAGGGATGGTCGATCATCATCTGGTATCGGTCCAGGTGGATGAGTTTCCAGCTCCTTTGCAGCCCTTCAGGGAAGAACTGGCGGGTCGATCCATGCTGGTTCGCAAGTGCACTCCCCTGCCCATCGAGTGTGTGGTGCGGGGTTACCTGGCCGGATCGGGCTGGGCCGAATATCGTCAGAGTGAAACGATTTGCGGGAGCCGGTTGCCCAGCGGACTCGTTGAGTCGGCTGAGCTCCCTGAACCGATTTTTACACCCGCCACCAAGGCGACAAACGGCCATGATGAGAATATTAGTTTTGATCGTGCCGCCCAGATCATTGGCGCTGAGCTGGCAGAGCAGGTTCGGGATCTCAGCCTTCGTATCTACAACCGGGCACGAGAATATGCCTTGGAGAAGGGGATCATCATCTGTGATACCAAGTTTGAATTCGGTATGGAAGGATCTCGCCTTCTCCTGATCGACGAGGTTCTCACTCCGGACTCTTCTCGATTCTGGCCGGCTGATGAATTCGAACCTGGAAAACCTCAGCCCTCCTTCGACAAGCAGTTCATTCGTGATTATCTGGAGACGCTCGATTGGGACAAGGCACCTCCCGGACCGGAACTTCCCAGCTCTATCGTGGAAGCCACTTCCCAGCGTTATCTGGAGGCTTATCGTCTTCTCACCGGCAAGAACCTGGCTGAAGCCCTATGAATGATCGAGGGCGGCTGGAGCAAACGATAGAGGCCAACCTGTGAGTGCCGCACCATCCAAAATCAAGCAGGTCCTCGAGGAGATTATTGATGAGATGGTAGCCAAGGGAATTTATTGGACGGAAGCGGTCTCCCAGTTCGAGAAACTCTTTATCCTGCGTGCTCTAGAGAAAAGCGACGGAAACCTGAGTCGTGCGGCTGAGACCATGGGCGTCCATCGAAATACCCTCTCCAAGAAGCTCCGGGAACATAGGATTGATAAGAAGAAAAATAATAAATCCTAAATCCTAAATTCCAAACAAGCTCCAAATCCTAAATTCCAAGTTCAAAACCTCTGAGTGTGGGTTCCCGGACTGTTTTAAACCGAAATGGTTTGTGATTTAGTGCTTGGAATTTGTTTGAGATTTGGGATTTAAGATTTGGAATTTCAGCCGGTTTGCCGGCTGTGATTTAGGGTTTTCTCTCAGAGTCCCCATTCTCCTGTCCAGGGAATTTCACCGACACCACCTGAGAAACGCCCGCTTCCTCCATGGTGATTCCGTAAAGGGTGTTGGCCGTCTGCATGGTGTGTTTGTTGTGAGTGATGACAATGAACTGTGTCTGCTCACTCATTTGTTGGATCAGGTTGGTGAAGCGGGTGACGTTGGCATCGTCCAGCGGTGCGTCGACCTCATCGAGAACACAAAAACGGCTGGGCCGGTAAGTGAAAATACCCATCAGAAGGGCAAAGACGGTGAGTGCTTCCTCTCCACCTGAAAGAAGCCTGACGTTCTGAAGTTTTTTCCCGGGAGGTTGGGCGTAGATATCCACACCGCTCTCCAAAAGGTCCTCTTCATCCAGGAGCCGCATTCCACACTCCCCACCTCCAAAGAGCTTCTGAAAGATCTCGTTGAAGTGGAGATTGATTGCTTCAAAGGCGGCGCGAAACTTTTCACTGCTGCGACGGTTAATTTCCCGAATGGCACGCGTCGTGTCGGCAATGGACCCTTCGAGATCTTGACGCTGTGATTCGAGAAAATCGTGGCGTTCTTCGATTTCCTGGTATTCCTGCAAGGCCGCCATATTGATGGGACCGAATTGTTCCAGACGCTGCTTGAGGTCATCGTATTGTTGGACAACCTCTGCAGGGACCTCGTCCGGGTCGATTCCGACAGCAGCTTCATCCACAGAGATTTGAAGTTGCTCCATGCACTGTTGGTTGATGTTCTGGAGTTGAGTCTCCACTCGTGCCAGATCGACATCCACCTGGGCTCGTTCTTCCTGCAACTCTGCCTTGCGCTCTCGCAAGTCGACCAATTCCTTCTCGCTTTTCGGATAATTTTCTTTCCACCTGCGGTACTCTTCTTCCCGCTCTTCAAGAGAGGAGGTGAGCTGTTCCACGGTTTTCTGGTGACTTGAAAGATCTGTGGCCAGGGTGCCGAGATTCGCCGTCATCTTTTCCGATCGTTCTTCGGTCTGTGCACGGGTTGCCTGGGTGGCCTCCTTTCGAGCCTCGAGACCCTGTCGCTGTTCTTCGATCCGCTCCACTGTTCGGTCCAGTGCCAGGTGCCGTTCATCTAAAACCTTGCGATCCGAGGAAACCGAATGAAGCTGCTCGCGAATCCTTCCGAACTCTACCCTGAGCTGCTGCAGGGATTCTTGGGTCTGGGAGAGCAGCTTTTCGTCTTCGGCCTGCGAGGCGTGTTTTTCGACGAACTGCTGTTCGACTTCCTGAACCTTCCCGGCCTGTTGCTCCTGCTCAAGATGCAACTGGGTCAACTCGTCTGAGAGGCCTTTCAGTGCATGGGTGTGGAGCTCCTTTTCTCCCTCCCACTGTTCTTCCTGGTGGGTCAGGCCGATCATCTCCTTTTCCAGCTGGCGCAGGGATTCTTCCCGGTTTGTAAAATCCTGTAGGGCTGCCTGGAGCCGCTCCTGCTGCTTTTCCTCTCGTTCTCGAAGCGCAGAGAGTTTGGCCTGCACCGTCAGGATGCGGTCTTCCAGTTCTCTTTTCTGTCGTTTCAGACTCAGCAGTCCCAGTTTCTTGGCCTGCGCAGTGCTGGCTGACAGCAATCCGCGGGGCGTGAGGGATTCGCCAGCCAAGGTGATGAAAGTACGCTCAGGATAATTGGGAGCGAGTTGGAAAGCGCTTTCCAGATCAGAAACGACGATGGCCTCGGCTCTCTGGGGAAGAGTTCGGGTAAAGGCATTTTTGACTTCAGGTTTCATCCGCAGCAGGTCGGCCAGGGTCCCGTGAACACCGTTTTCTGAGACAGATCCAACAACTGGAGTGTGGCCATTGGTTTTGTGAAATCCGTTGGATGAAGAAAGAGTCAGAAAGGTACACCTCCCGC
>PVMK01127988.1_pt1 | contig 23548 bp, 20 predicted proteins | sample 1853481 | NCBI WGS metagenome assembly PVMK01 (sample SAMN08533507, study PRJNA380276) | Marine sediment metagenome, whole genome shotgun sequencing project. | reverse complement strand
GTGCAGGCTGGCAATTATCGTCGCTCCGGATTTTGCCTGCCTTCTAAAGACCCGCAACACGTCCAGCTGGTGCTGGGGGTCGAGGTGATTTGTCGGTTCGTCGAGCAAGTAGACTGCAGGTGTTTGTGTCAGCGTTTGAGCAATTGCAAGCCGGCGCCTCTCGCCACCCGACAAAGTGCCGACATCGCGGTGCGGAATATCTGCCAGGTCCATCTGGTGCAGGGCTTGTTGCGCGATACGCCTGTCCTCCTCCGATTCCCATTGCAGCCGGCCAATATGCGGGTGTCGCCCTATTAGCACGGTGTCGAGAACCGTTGCCGGGAAGACATCCTCGGTATATTGCGGCAGCAGCGCCAGGTTCTTGGCGATGTCCTGGCGCCTTGTTGAAGCCAGGGACGCGCCGAGCAACAGCACCTCGCCGTGGTCAGCTGCACGCAGACCGGCAAACGTGTGCAATGTCAGTGATTTCCCGGCGCCGTTTTGCCCGAGTACGGCAAGGAATTCGCCGCTGACGAGAGCCATCTCAAGGTTCTCCACGAGCGTGCGGCCGGGCACCGTGACCGTCAGGTCACGGCAGGCAAGTGCAGACTGTGAATTCCCGCTCATACAGGCAGACTAGCTTAGCTTCGCCAGCGGAAAAAGCACCCACTGGAATAATGTTGCGGCGCCCGGGTTCCCGCGCGGCATGTGACATCTATTCCTGGAGGCGAATTTCGCGTGCGGTGTCGGCGCCGATGACGACGTACTTGAGGCTCTTGGGAACCATCGCGTCAGACTCTGAAACCGCGATTCTTCCGCCCATTATTTCTGCGAAACGCTGCGGAAACCGTGGCTTTCGATCCGGCTCGGCAATTCCTGCCGGTATGTCGGGCTGCCCGTTCGCGGGATTGTACTTGTCCGTGGCGCCGAGTGTGTGCAAAAACTCATGCGCGATAACTACGTTATTCGTCCCGGCCTGGCGCTGCCCGGCAAACGCATTGACGACACCGACCATTCCCTTTTGTATACCAACTGAATTCTCGAGCACGAAGTCGGAGCGCGGCGCATGATAACGGACAAAGACACGAACATCCGGTGCCGGATCGTCCTGGTCACTGGCAACCCGGTTGGCCCACCATCGCATCTTCAGGCTCCACAACATGACGTCGATGGTGCTCGGTGTCGAGCCCGGTGTAGGCGGTTGTTCCTTGATCGGTGTACCCAGTTCGACTCGTACAGGTCGGGCGAGGGTATGTCCGTACTTCGCAGTCTCACGAGCAATAAATGTTTCAATATTCTTGAAGCTGTCGACAGTGACTGTCTCAATGTAGCGTGCACTTTCCGTGCTCCCGTCACCGTTTATCGGATAAATTTTTACCCATAGACTGTTGTTCCAGTCGGTGCTCCTCGCTTCCGTCAACCAGGTGCTGACGGCAACGAAGAACAGGACCAGGAACAGCAACGTTACGCGGATTGCCTTGAACATGATGCGATTTAAGCGTTGGCTGCGCAGACAATACAGCGACCAGTTCCCAGATCGCGGGAAAAGCTTTTGATACGTCTGAGTTTTGTGATGGGAGTCAGGCTACTCGAGCGGTGGCGGACGGCGCACCATGCCGGCCTGTTCGAAAGCGTAAGCGATTTCGATCAGCGTCTTCTCACTGAAAGCCGTGCCAATAAACGACATGCCGATCGGCAAACCAGACACGAATCCCGCCGGGACTGTAATGTTGGCGTAACCCGAAACAGCTGCGAACGTGGAACTTCCGATGCCGAAAAATGCCAGGACCTCGGCTGGTTTCCTACCGGCATCGCGGTCATGGTCTGCGCTGCGGCGATTGGGATGGGCGACGGCGTCCTGGTAAATGGAGCTTGCTGCCGTCTTTGATGCGGACGCCGGCTCACTTTCTGCTGCTGCCTGCTCCGGTTGCTGCTGGCAAGCTGTCAGAGCAAGAAGAAAAGCGATTGGAAAAATTCTTAGATACATGGGATTTCCAGTATTTGCGGCATGATGGCGACTATAGACGCGCCCCCCATAACAAAGTGCCAAGTTCGCCAGAAATTGGGCTGCAATAAAAGGCCCCGCGGCTGGAAGCAGCGGGGCTAATGACTCTTTTTATTATTAAAGAGGTAACTGTGAATTCGGTAACCAGATACAGACTTATTATTATTATTGGATCTGGATCTTATTGTTGTTGTAATTATTATTCTTCTGGCGTCTAAATCCTGTATGTATCGATTTTCCGGTTTCCGAGTCCAGTTACACTTCGCTTGGGCATCATAATAAAAGCAAGTCCTATGCCAACAGACCGTAAATCAATACAATTCAGTCGCTTATAAGGATTTCCCGGAAAGAGTCCCTTAAGACTCTGATACTGGTTGTAAAGAATTTCGACACAATGCTGCAGCCGCACATTTTTTGGTTGAAAAACAACAGGTTATAACTAACTGAATTATCTGTCATTTCCCCGGCGAGTCCTTTGCCAGAGCTGTTTTCATTGCCCGGGAATTGACGATCTTATGTCTTATTCGGCATCTGAAGGAATACAGCTCTTCCAAACTGCGCAGTTTGTCAAATTATTCGACGTGCGATACGTCGCGGGCTCGCTCCAGAAGGCTTACCAGGCTGTAGAAACGACCGTTTCTGATCACGGCCACGATGTTCAGCGCGTCCGCGACCCTGGCTAACGGGTCACCCGACACCAGCACCATATCTGCGAGGGCCCCCTCGGCAATCCGCCCGATCTGGTTCTCGAGTCCCAGGACGACGGCCGGGTTGGCGCCCGTGGCCCGCAATACCTCGTCGCCGCGCAAGCCGGCAGCGGCAAGTGCCCGCATCTCCGCGTGGAGCGCGAGTCCGGGCGGCAGGCCGCTCGGTTTGCTGCCCAGCATGATCGTCGAGGCAGAGCCAGCGATGTTGGGGATTGACGAAAAGCGCCGCAGGGCTGATTTGCGTTCCTGTAAGAGCTTGGCCTGTCGCGAGCGAAATAGAGCGGAAAGGCCAGGTGTGCCCGCATCGGCGAGCCCGGACACGAGTACGATAGTGCCGGCCGCAGCCGGAATGTCCTGATAGCGATTACCCTTGGGCGAGGTTGGCAGTGCGTCCGTGCCGAGCAGCAGGTCTGCCCCCACGCTAAGACCGACTCTCCAGCTTTCGGCGAGCACCGGGATACCTTGTGCCTGCCACTCGGAGACAGCGGAGCGCCGGTCGGCGTCCGTCAGACCCGAGGACGGAATCGTCACAAACTGAAAGTCCTTGTCGTCATCAGGTTTACTCTGCGCAATATCGCCCGCCCACAATAATCTCGGTCCCGGAGTCTCTTCGCCTTCCCACAACAGAGGATCGTAATTCGGTCGGTAATCACTCGTGATCAGTGTTGTCACGCCGTAACTGAGTAACTCAGCCCCATGGCTTTTCTGATCTCGGGAAGAAAGAGATGAGTAACTGTCGATAAAACCCGGGAGTATCGTCACGTTGCCGAGGTCGAGTACGGTTGCATCGGGCCATTCGCGGCGGGCTGTCAATGCCGCGATACGAGGCCCGTCGATGAGCACATCGAGGTCGTGCCTGTATTCACTGCCTGTTCCGTCGAAGAGGCGGGCCGCGCGAATGACCAGTTTCGCGCTCGGTGGATTCACGAGCGGTAACTCATTTTTCTTTGCTCGTCTGCCAGGCCGTGAGTCGGGTCGCCCAACGGCCGCATAAAATACGACAGACGTCGCCTGCCGGTCGTCAAAGTCACGTGTTTTGATGACGCCATCGGAGGTATAAAAAAGCCGTTTTCTGTCGAGCCAGCTGACCGGAGAGGCGAAAAAGTCTTCTCCTGATGCGAAATGTCTGACGAGCGGTGGGTCGGAGAGAATCGCCATCTCGATAAACAGGTCGCTGCCGGTTTGCCGAAGGAACGTGAGGATGCTCCCATCCGGCCGCCACGATGGCGCCGACAAGGGATCGGCCGAGACCACAATTTCATTCGCCGGCTGACCATGGCGCCGCAGAACCAGCGACCAATGATTGTCGTATCGCCGGATGTAGGCCAGGTGCCGGCCGTCGGCCGACCAGACCGGCTCTGTTTCATCTCCGGGGTGGTTCGAAATCCTCCAACTCAGGCCGGTCGGGAGGTCGGTTTCCCAGATATCGAAGCCACTTGTTCCCCTGGCCGAGGAAAATACGATCCTTTCTCCGTCCGGATGCCACTCCGGGTGCTGATCGAAATACGTCGCGCCACTGATCTTTGATGACTTCGCACCGTCCAGGCCGATTGCCCAGATCTTGCTCTTGCCGGCACTTTGGGTCTGATACAGGATCTGGCCCCCGTCCGGGGACCAACGCGGGCGGGCGGCCGGCAGCAGGTTATCGCTCAAGATCTTCGCCTGACCCCCGTCGGCCGGCACAATCCAGATACTGCCAAGCAGGTCGATGGCCAGGCGGCCGTCGAAGGCAGAGACGTCCGCGGCGAGATTGGTGCCTTGCGACAAAACCATTTCCGCCTCGGCAGGTGTAGCGCAAACGATCAGCAACAGCAGGCTTCGCCAATTTCGGCAGACGAAAAAATCAGCCACTACGTTCAACCCTCAGGTCCAGGAGTTCTGCGTCGCTAAGCTCGAAACCGATCTGCATGGGCTGACAGCAAATCTGGCAGTCTTCAATGTAGGTCTGTTCGCCGGCCGACAGATCGAGAACGATACTCATTGATTCCGCACAGTAGGGGCATTTGATCGTGCATTCCGGAAGCCACTTGGACATGAGTTTGCGCAATTCAGGGTTGCAGGCGCGTGCCGACCCATGGTGTCACATTGAACTTGTGTTCGGACGCCCTGACGAGTTCCCGTTTCCACGCGCCACGGTCATGAATTCTGTCCTTGCCTTCAATCCATAGCTCGATTGCCGATGCCCAAAAACGGATACCGCCCCAGTGTGGCGGGCGCTCGATCGTCGGCTGCTCTGTACCTCTAAGCGACAGCAAATCATCAGACAGCGACAAGCCAAGTTGGGCGGCCCGTTCTCTGAGTTGTGCAATCAAATCCTCGCGTGATGCCAGTACCTCGCTTTGGTCACTACCCCATGCGCCGAGTTGGCTGCCCCAGTCGCGGCTTGCGAAGTAAGCGTCACTTTCTGCTTCCGGAGAACGAACGGCAAGCCCCTCGATGCGAATTTGTCGGCCAAGCGCATCCCAATGAAACACCGCTGCGACCTTGGCGCTTTGCTCCAGGTCTTTCACTTTTTTTGAGTTGTAATTGGTGTAGAAGACGAGGTAGCCGGGATCTGGCACGAATTCCTTGCAGAGCACGACGCGCGCAGACGGATTGGCGTCGGCATCTACGGTGACCAAAGTCATGGAATTCGGATTCCGCTGTATCTCGCTCGCCGTCGCTTCCTTGATCCAGGCGTCGGCCCAATGCATTGGATCGGCCGGCAGCTCGTCAGGAAGACGGTCCGTATACTTTGGGTTACTCAAGCCCTACTCCCAGTGATTTAGACATGTAATACGCGGGATCGCCGCAGACTATCAGACCGGATGTTGTGTATCACCCCGAAATAAAAGTGCCGCCTTCGCGCCTCGGATCGGCAGCGACTTCGAATCCCGATTGCGCATCGAAATGAGCTGCGCCGACGCCGCCAAAGTACATGCCGATGGAAGGATAAAGCGTGACTGGAATGTCGAGTTGCGGCATATCCAGGCCCGGTTCCACGGCGAGATTCATACCATCGTCCGAAATCTCAAGATGAATACGCGGGTGTGCCACGGCGTCCGCGAGTGGCAGGCCGATTTGCACGAAGTTGACGAGGAACTGGTGCAGGGCCGTCGTAATACGATCGGCACCGGGCGAACCCATGGCCAGCACCTGGTTGCCGGTTCGGGCCACCCCGGGCGCCATGTTGGACGGCAGGCGTTTACCCGGCGGTCCGGCGTCGAGCCCCTTGCGGTTCAGTTCGAGTTCGCCGAGGCAGTTGTTCAGCCACAACCCCGTGCCTGCCGGCATTTCACCGGAGCCATAGCCGGACGATGCCGTTATGGCGCAGGCCATGCCCGTGTCGTCGACAACGGAGGTGTGCACCGTCGAGGCGGATGAATACTGGCTCAGCAATTGACCCGACCTCGTTTGCTCGAGCAGCTTTGCCACTTCCCCGGCTACGTCTTCGGCGAGGTCCAAATGGATTTTTCGATAGGAAAGCGCCGCGCGTTGCACGGATACCAGGTACCGCAAGGTCTCTTCGTTCCACTGACTTACCGGCTTGTCCTGGAATGCCAGCAGCATGGCTGCCAATACCGCGCCGCCAATTGCAGGCGGTGGATTGGTCGCGATGCGCCAGGCACCAAGGTCGGTACAAAGAGATGATCGCATTATTGGTTCATAGCTTTGCAGGTCCTCAAGCGTTAGCGCACCCCCTGAATTCTGGACGTGATCGGCGATCCGCGTCGCGATCTCGCCCTCGTAAAAAATGCGGCTCCCTTCGCTCGCGATCGCGCTCAGGCTGTCGGCGAGATGAGGAACAACAATGTTGCTTCGCACATCGCGCAGCGATCCGTCTGTTTCATGCAGCGCTGTATCACCGTCTTCGCTCCTGCCGAAGACGACGTCGCCGGAATATTGCAGGTAGTAATGACAGGCGGCCGACAGTGGAAACCCCGTTCTGGCTGCGCGTATGGCGGGATCGACCAGGCGCTGCCAGCCTACGTTCCCGAATTCCTGCCAGGCCCGGTCCAGTGCAGCAAGTGATCCGGGCACGGCAATGGATCCCGGGCCAACGAGCGTCTCGACGCCACCGCCATAATCCATGGAAACGGGCACGGCGCCACTTATCGTATACCCGGGCGTCAGTCCCTTGCCTGGCACCGTGACATTGCCGTCGATGGTGATCGGATCGGACTCGGGCGGCCAGACGGTGACATAGGCGCTGCCGGCCAGGGCACACACGCCCGGTTCGGTGTTGACTGAAAATATTGCTGCGGCGACAGCACAATCCACTGCATTGCCACCGGCATCGGCGACTTCGGCTGCGGCGTCAGCGGCAAGCTGCGAAGTCGTTGCGACAGCGACTCTAGGCATCGCGGTCACCGAAACTTGCTTGCAGCAACGGTAGCTCGCGGTTAAAAGTGCACAACGGAACGAATACTTTTGCCCTCATGCATCAGGTCAAACGCGGTATTGATGTCCTCGAGCGGCATCGTGTGCGTAATGAACTCGTCGACCTTGATTTCGCCGTTCATGTACTGGTCGACCATTCCCGGAAGTTGCGAACGGCCTTTGCAACCGCCAAAAGCGGTTCCCCGCCAGACGCGACCGGTGACCAGTTGAAATGGACGTGTCGATATCTCCTGGCCGGCACCTGCGACGCCAATAATTACAGATTCACCCCAACCTTTATGACAGCATTCCAGTGCGGCACGCATCAGCTTGACGTTGCCGACGCATTCGAACGAGTAATCCACGCCGCCGTCTGTCATGTCGACAATGACTTCCTGAATCGGAGCGTCGTGATCTTTTGGGTTGACCGTGTCCGTAGCGCCCATTTGTGTGGCGAGTTCGAACTTGTCCGGATTAATGTCGACGGCGAGGATGCGGCTGGCTTTCGCCATCGTCGCGCCCTGGATTGCGCTTAAGCCCACGCCGCCAAGTCCAAACACGGCGACTGTCGCACCGGGCTCGACTTTGGCCGTATTTAATACGGCGCCGATGCCGGTCGTGATGCCGCAGCCAAGCAGACAGACTTTTTCCAGCGGTGCCTTCTCGCTGATCCTGGCAACAGCGATCTCCGGTAAAACGGTGTACTCGCTGAATGTCGAGGTACCCATGTAGTGGAATATCTGTTTGTCGCCTTGAGAAAAGCGTGACGTTCCGTCCGGCATAAGGCCCTGTCCCTGAGTGACTCTGATGGCCTGGCACAGATTGGTCTTGCCCGATGTGCAGAAACTGCATTCGCCGCATTCGGGCGTATACAGCGGGATGACGTGATCGCCGGCTTTTAAGCTCTTAACACCGGCGCCGACTTCCTCGACGATTGCTCCGCCCTCATGGCCGAGAACCGCGGGAAATATTCCCTCCGGGTCCTCGCCGGACAATGTGAACGCATCCGTATGGCAAACACCGCTTGCGATATTGCGCAGCAACACTTCGCCTGCTTTCGGCCCATCGATTTCGATCGTTTCAATTTCAAGCGGTTTGCCGGCTTCCCAGGCAACAGCGGCACGGGTCTTCATTCTCGTCTGTTCCTACCTTAAGAGTTTGTTATTGGCTCACTTGCCGATATTCGCATTGTTGGCAAGCAAGTAGTAGTGATCTCCGCAGACCCTTTGATCCGGTCCGCATTCTGCACTCCACGGGGATCCGGCCGGGTGATCCATGACCCGTTCAGCCGACGTTCATATAATCAATAAAAACAAAGACTTGAATTCAGCCTCGATTCATCTCCCGGGCAGTAATCTGTGCCTGTACTGTCAGAAAAGGAGTCAGTCATGAAACGCTTGGTCTGGTCATTGGTTCTTGCGAGCGCCTTGTTCGTTGCCGGAGCGCCCGAGGCCTCAGCACATGGAAGTCATAATGGAGCTTATAGCAGTTACGACAGGTACTACGTTGTCAGGCACGGCCACCATTATCCCGGGTGGTTGCGTCGACATAATGATTTTCATCGCTGGTATCGGCGGAGCCATTACCGTTACGATTCTTATCTGAGCTGGTCCCGGCTTTTCGATATTTATCATTACGAACGAAAGTATCATCGGCCTTATCGATACCAGGATCATCATCGCGACCGCCATCACAGACACTATCGTCATCGGTAGCGGGATTTCGCCAGCAATGCGGGCTCCCGCAAGGCATCTGACGCTTGCTATTGGAGCCCGCAGCGCGAGCGAGTGATGGTGAGACTTCTGTTGTCCGCCCGTCTCCTGTAAAACGTCACTCATCGCCTGATTCAGGCCTTACGGACTCAAGACGGGCAATGAACCTCGACGAATTACGCAGCAATATTTCATCAATCGACCAACGTCTGCTCGAGCTGATTGCCGAACGACAACGGTTGGCAGGCGAGATCGGACGGAGCAAGCAAGCCACGGGTCGTGCAACCCGGGATTTCGAGCGGGAGAAAGACGTCCTCGACATGGTGCGGCAAAAGGCAGAAGCAATTTCAATAGACCCGAATATTGCCGAGGAAATCATGCGGACACTGATTCGGTCATCGCTCACGAGTCAGGAGCGAGATCGCGTCGTCGCGGAAGGGAAAGGTAACGGCCGCCGGGTGCTGGTCATTGGCGGTGCCGGCAAGATGGGTGCCTGGTTCGTTGACTTCTTTGCTTCACAGGGATTCGCAACAAGTATCGCTGACCCCGGCATCGAATCCGGCCCGGGCCGATTCTCCGACTGGCAGGAAGCCGGTATCGACTATGACGTTATCGTCGTTGCGACTCCGTTGGCAGCGAGCGGTCAGATACTGGCGGAACTGGCGGAGCGCAAACCCGAGGGTCTCATCTTCGACATAGGGTCGCTGAAGACGCCATTGCGCGACGGGCTCGAGCGCTTGAAAGACGCCGGCTGCCGTGTAGCGTCGCTGCACCCGATGTTCGGCCCGGAAACAGAATTGTTGTCCGGGCGCCATCTCATCTTCGTTGATGCAGGCTGTGAAGAAGCAACCGCCGCTGCCAAAGAACTGTTTTCGGCGACAATGGTGGATGAACTTGATATGGATCTGGACGATCACGACCGCCTCATCGCTTACGTGCTCGGCTTGTCTCACGCCCTCAATATCGCCTTTTTCTCGGCGCTTGCCGACAGTGGTGAGGCCGCACCGAAGCTGGCACAGATTTCATCGACGACGTTCGACGCTCAGCTTCTGGTATCCGCGCTCGTGGCACAGGATAACCCCTATCTGTATTTCGAGATCCAGAGCCTGAACAAATTCGGTCTCGGATCCCTGGATGCCCTCTGCGAATCCGCCAACAAGATACGGCAACTTGTTGCAGACGGTGACGAGGCGGGCTTTGCCGAGCTGATGAATAAAGGGCGTGAATACCTCGCAAAGCGCCGCTAAGCAAGAAATGCGGACTCAGCCGATTAGTTCCATTTCCGATTCGCCGCAACTCTTGCTGCAAGCCGTGGGCCGGAACAGCGACTTGCGCTCAGCTTTTTGGTAAAAGGCCTACCTTGGGGAGACTACAGGCGAATCGGCCAACATGGGAAACGACGAAGACCAGTCAGCAGAGCTGCAACAGTTACGCAGGCAGCTAGCCGACCTGCATGACGAAGTCGCCAGGAACGAAGGGATTCTACGCAAGTCCCAGGATCGGGAGCTCGCACTTCTACAGGCTGGCGATCTTCGCGCTCTGTTTCGGACGATGGTCATTGGACTTGCCGACAGTTGTGGCCTCGCACAGGTCACCGTCGTGGTTTGCGATCCGGACCACGACATTCGCCACCTGCTGGTTGCCGGTGGCACACAGCCGGGGGATCTGCCGGGTCTGTTGTTTGTCGATACCCTGGCAGGGCTGGCTCCGCAATACGCTGCATTGCAAAAACCGTGGCTCGGGCGGTACTCGGCCGCGGATCACCAGCTCATTTTTCCGGCCAGGAATGACATTGCGAGTATCGCGATGATTCCGCTGGTACATAAGGAGAGCGTGGTAGGCAGCCTGAATTTCGGCAGTAATGTCGATTCCCGGTTTACGCGCGAGCATGCCACGGACTTCTTCAGCCACCTGGGCGTCATTGCATCATTTGCACTCGAAAACGCCGTCAACAGGGCACGCCTGCGTCGCAGCGGATTCACGGACGTACTGACCGGTTGGAATAACCGGCGGTATCTGCAGGTCCGACTAAGAGAAGAGCTCGCACGTGCAAGGCGGGACGGCAGCAATCTCGTTTGTCTGATGATCGATATTGATCACTTCAAGCGGGTCAATGATACCTATGGCCATGTTGCCGGCGATGAAGTGCTTTGCGAAATTGCGCAGAGAATTGAGTCGGAAGTACGGGCCAGCGACGTGGCCGCAAGATACGGTGGCGAGGAGTTTGTCGTCTTGTTACCGAACACGAACACCGATTCGGGTGTCTTGCTCGCGGAACGCGTCCGCCGCTCCATTTCTTCAACGCCGATCATGCTTCCGTATGACGGGCCTGTGACGATTACTGCGTCTATCGGCATCGCGGGTATCGCGCCGGACCAGGTAGATGACGAACTCAAAACGATTGGCGAGGCGTTGATAGCCCGTGCCGATGTTGCCTTGTACGCGGCAAAGGCCGCAGGGCGGAACCAGGTCGCCGTTGACGCTGTCAACGCCGCGGTCGCCTGAGATTTTATCAGTACTAACCTGCCCGTCGGCTACGGCTCATGAGCACCAGGAACAATGGCACGCCGAGCGCTGCCGTCAGTGCGCCAACAGGCAACTGCCGCGGTGCCATCACGGTTCTGGCCAGCGTATCGGCGATCACAAGCAAACTTCCGCCCGCCAGTGCCGATGCAGGTACTACGATTCGGTGATCGCTGCCCGCAACGAGTCTGATCAGGTGGGGAACGACCAGGCCGACAAAGCCGATCACACCGACTGTGGTTACTGAGACGGCTGTCGCAAGCGCGGTCACGGCAAAAATAATCAGTCGAAACGCAGCTACCGGCAAACCGACGATTGCCGCCTGTAGTTCGCCGCGCGCCAGCACATTCAAATGTCTTGCTACGAGGACGCCCGCGGCGGTTATTGCGGCCAGTAACCACAGACTACGGGCCGGCGAATAGGCAAAACTCAGGTCACCCATCAACCAGAACAGCATGCCGCGCAGGTTCTGGTCCGGGCTCAATGCCAGCAGGAGAGTCGTTGCCGCGCTGAATCCGGCCGCCAGAACCACACCGGTCAACAGCAGCCGGCTGGGCGTCCAGCTACCGGTACCCTGCGCGATCGAAAATACCAGCAGCGTTGCCGCCATTGCGCCGCCGAAAGCAGCCAGATCGATCATCGCGCTGCCCCAGCCAAGCAACATACCAAGCAAGGCAGCAACTGCCGCTCCACCGGAACTGCCCAGGATATAGGGCTCCGCCAGCGGGTTACGAAGAAGGACCTGCATAAGGACGCCTGCTACCGCAAGCAAACCGCCGACGCCGAAGGCAGTCAGTGCTCTTGGCAAGCGCAAATCCATGACCAGCGCGCGGATATGGTCGGGAGCGTCGCCGCCAATGGTCCGAATAGCCTGCTCGACACTGATTGTCGCACTGCCAGAGACCATGGCAGCGAAGATAGCCGATACCGCGAGCGCCACCAGTCCGCAAAACAGCAGGCTTCGACGCTTGGTGAGCAAAATCATGTCTCCTGGACAGGCTGGCGGTTTAGTGGAATATTCATTAAATCATATGAGCAACGATGACATCGATTCAGACGGCTTTCGGGCAAATGTCGGCATTATTCTTGCGAATGACGCCGGCAAGCTTTTGCTTGCGGGACGTATTGGCAGCAAGGGATGGCAATTTCCGCAGGGCGGGATGCACGTCGGCGAAAGCCCGGAGGAGGCCATGTATCGCGAACTTCATGAAGAAGTAGGCCTGGGTACCAGGGACGTCGAAATACTCGGCTCAACCCGCGACTGGCTAAGATACAGATTGCCGGAAAAATTTCTGCGACGGGGCAGCGAACCACTTTGTATCGGTCAAAAGCAACGCTGGTTCATCCTGAAACTGGTTGGCGCGGAAGAGAGACTGCGTTTCGATCGTGGTGAAAGTCCCGAGTTCGACCGGTGGCGATGGGTAGACTTTTGGCGGCCCGTCAATGAAGTCATCTATTTTAAACGACGCGTTTATGCGAGCGCGTTGCATGAGCTTGGACCGTTTGTTTATCCGTCGGGTTTGCCACCGCGGCCAAAGTGGTGGCCAAAGCGCTGGCGGGCCGAGTTTGATAAAGATCTCGCGGCCGCCCGGCGCGACTGAAAAAGCTCGCGAGCCGCATGGGCCTGCACTACCTGCAAGTAAGCGTCTGGAACGGGCTTCGTCAGGACGATTCGCCCCGAATCGGGGCAAAATTGTCACTAAATACGTGATCTACTGCACTTCTGTTTGCCGCAGCGTCCGCGTAACATAAGGGTTTCGGACAATGCCGGGGACGGATGTGGCAGGTAGCAGGTCACCTTCAAATAGGTACAACAGCGGGTACATGTGGGCCATGAGGACCGCTATTGCTGTCGCGTTGATAGTCGGCGGCTACCTGACGTTTGAATTTGGCCGAATTCAGGCTGATTACAATGTGGTCGATGCAGCACAGAAACGGCACGATGACGAGAATCGGATCGCGGAACTCGAGCGGCAAATCAGCACACTCAAACAAGAAATCTCTCTTCTCGAGACGCACCGAACCATTGACCGGGAAGCCTACAAAGATGTAGAAACGAGCTTGTCGAATCTTCAGGAAAAAATTCAGGAACAAGGTGATGCTATTGCGTTTTATCGCGGCATCATTTCTCCGTCCGACGGACAACGCGGCCTTCGGGTTCAGGACCTGCGTTTGAGCAAGGGCAAAGAGGCCAGGCAATACCACGTCAAGCTCGTTCTCGTTCAGGTCATGCAACACGATCGCAGCGTGAAAGGCGAAGTAAATTTCAGTCTGGAGGGCGCACAGGACGGGGTAGCGACTTCTTACAGTCTTGAACAGCTTGTACCGGCCGACGAAGCAAGCAACTGGCCGTTTTCGTTTCGATACTTTCAGAATTTCAACCGGCAACTGATTTTGCCTGAAGGGTTCCTGCCGGAACGCATCAACATTGAAGTACATTCGCGGACAAAATCGATTGCGAGTGTCAAACAAAGTTTCCTCTGGAAGACCGGCCAGAGTTAATTCAGGGAGTAGTTCATGTTCGGGCGACAACAACGCCGACACAGCATTATCGACACGCTTGTCGGGATAAATTCAAGAGTAAACGGAGATTTGTTCTTTGAGGGTGGTTGTCATGTCGACGGCACGGTCAAAGGCAATATCACTGCGGATCCGGATAGCAATTCGGCGTTGAGCATCAGTGAAGATGCCCTTGTCGAAGGCGGTGTCGCAGTACCGTTTGTCATGCTCAACGGGATTGTCCGCGGCGATGTGTTCGCGAATCAACGCGTTGAACTGGGGCCTACGGCAAGGGTCATAGGTAATGTGTATTATAATTTGATCGAAATGGCGATCGGCGCCGAGATCAATGGCAAACTTATTCATCAACCGGATGGACAGGTGCCGTTGCTGGAGCAGATCAGCGACGATATCGAGGTACCGGCGAGTGCAACTGCTGTCGCTGGCACATAAACCGGGCATTGAAAGAAACAGGTGACTTGAGAGAATGAACACTGATAAACCCGTAATTGGCTCCCCAGCCGCCCCACCCCCTCTGGTATTTACCGACGCGGCTGCCAGGAAAGTTAGTGAATTGATTCAGGAAGAAGAGAATCCTGATCTGATGCTTCGCGTGTTCGTCTCCGGCGGTGGCTGCTCCGGGTTTCAATATGGCTTCACCTTCGATGAAAAAATTGAAGAAGGCGACTCGAGCGTCGAGAATCACGGCGTGACGCTCATTGTGGATCCGATGAGTGTGCAATATCTCCTTGGTGCCGAGATTGACTATAAGGAAGATCTGCAGGGCGCCCAGTTTGTCATTCGCAATCCCAATGCAATTACGACCTGTGGTTGCGGGTCGTCGTTCACTGCATAGGAACACGACGCCAGGCGCCATCTGAACGGAAAATCAAGTAATCACGACTCCTGCAGAGACCCCGGAAAATCAACCTGGTCGTGATGTTGTACCAGCAGTTATAGCGGCGGTCGATCTGGGATCCAACAGCTTTCACATGATCGTCGGCGAGCTTCGCCACGGTCAGCTCACCATCATCGATCGATTGCGAGAGCCAATAAGGCTGGCGGAGGGGCTTGCAGAAGATGGCCAGCTCGCGAAAGCCGCAAGACAACGCGCAGTAGACTGTCTGTCCCGTTTCGGTGAGCGCTTACGCGACATGCATGCCGCGAGCGTTCGGGCCGCGGCAACAAACGCACTGAGACGGGCCCGTGATAGCCAGAAATTCATGGCCGAAGCAGAAGCTGCATTAGGTCACCCGATTGAAGTCATCTCAGGCATCGAAGAAGCGCGCCTGATATACAACGGCGTTGCGCACAGCCTGCCGCCGAACGAAGGCCTGCGGCTTGTTCTGGATATAGGGGGCGGCAGCACCGAGTTGATTCTGGGACGAGGACCGAAACCGAAGGCGCTCGAAAGCCTGGCGCTAGGTTGTGTCGCCATGACCGAACAGCACTTCGAAAACGGCAAGATATCCAAACGTGCATTTGAGGAGGCCAGGCTCGCAGCCAGTCTGGAGCTTCGACCCGTTAAAGCGTTTTTTCGCGACTCACCCAATATCCAGGCGATTGGCACGTCCGGAACGATAATTGCGACGGCGGCTGTCGCCCACGAACTGGGCATCATGGAGTCAAATGAGCTGACATCCGAAGTCGCCGAGACGTTGATTCAAAAGGTTCTCGAATTCAAAAATATTTCTGCGCTGTCTTTACCAGGCCTGTCCGAGTCCCGCGCACAGGTCTGGCCAGGCGGTCTTTCGATACTGATCGAGCTGCTCAAAGACTTGCGTATCGACAAGTTAGAAATATCCGACGGTGCTTTGCGTGAGGGTCTTCTTTATGACCATCTCGGCAGGCTGCAACATGAAGATGCCCGCGAGCGAAGCGTGCGGGCATTGATGTCCCGGTACAACGTCGATGAGGCTCAGGCGAAGCGCGTGGCACGCTCGGCCGCCGAATTACTCAGTCAGTGTGCCGGGCCCTGGAAACTGAAGTCTCCGCTCGCGGCTCGCCTGCTCGATTGGGCTTCGCGCTTACATGAAATTGGTCTCGACATCTCGCACGATGGCTATCAGCGACACGGCGCCTACATCGCAAAAAACGCCGACCTGCCCGGTTTTCCTCGCGTAGAGCAAAGTATCCTCGCGTTTCTGATTGCGAATCAGAGAAGTCAGGTCGACACGGGCAGTTGCCTCAAAATCCCGCACGCATGGCGGGATCGTTCAATGCGAATGGCGTTGTTGTTGCGTCTCGCAGTATTGCTCAATCGCAGCCGCACAACAGTCGAGTTGCCGACTATCGTGCTTGAAGTCGGCCAGGACGATATTCGGCTGAAATTTCCTGATGCTTGGCTTGCCCACAACGCGCTAACCGTGGCGGACCTTGAGCGCGAGCAGGAATATCTGGGATTCGCCGGCTTCAATCTTGTTTTTGGCTAGGGTCAGGCTGCCGAAGCCAGGCGATTGAGCAAGGTCTGCTGCGCCGACACCGGCTTGTCCTTGCCCGGACTCAGATGAACGTAGCTGCCATCGCCCTGCAGCGCCCACGCCTGGCAGTTGTCGGCGAGAAAGAGATTGAGGTCTTTCATCATCTTCTTCTTGAGCGGTTTTTGCCGAATCGGAAAACAGGTCTCCGTTCGGTGGAAGAAGTTACGATCCATCCAATCAGCGCTCGAGCAGAAGTACTCCTCGTCGCCGTTATTTCTAAAATAATAGACGCGTGAGTGTTCGAGAAACCGGCCAATGATCGAGCGCACCTGAATATTATCGGACAAACCGGGTACGCCTGGTCGCAAAGAACAGATGCCCCTCACGATCAGGTCGATCTTGACGCCTGCGGAAGACGCTTTGTATAGCGCATCTATAATTTTCGGCTCAGTCAGTGAATTTATTTTGACGATGATATGTGCCTTTTTGCCGGCTTTTGCGAATTCAATTTCACGTTCAATTCGCATGACAAGTTCGTCAAACAGATGGAACGGGGCCGTAAATATTTTGACCAGGTTCTCCGCCTCAGTAAGGCTGGTTATCTGCATAAAGACTTTATGTACGTCTTCGCCCAGATTCCTGTTACTACTGAGATAACCGTAGTCGGTATATATGCGCGTCGTTCCGCGGTGATAGTTACCCGTACCCAGGTGAACGTATCGTTTTAACTTGCCCGCTTCACGACGAACGACCAGGGCCATCTTCGCGTGCGTCTTGTAGCCGACGAGTCCATAAACGACGTGCGCCCCCGCTTCCTGCAGGCGATTGGCCAGAGCGATATTTTGAGCTTCATCAAATCGCGCCATCAATTCGATGACGACAGAAATTTCTTTGCCGGATTTCGCCGCCCGAACCAGGTGATCCACAATGGGTGAGTCAGCGCCCGTCCGGTACAGGGTTTGCTTGATGGCCAATACGTCAGGATCTGATGCCGCCGTCGCAATAAAATCGATTACTGGTTGGAACGACTGATAGGGATGGTGCAGTAATACATTCTTCTTCTTGAGAATCTCGAAGATATTTTCGTCAGTAAGAAGTTCCCTCGCCATGCCGGGGGAAAACGGCGGGTAACAAAGGTCAGGCCGGCGCCCGTTATCGCAGACAGTGGCGAGACGATTCAGGTTGACGGGCCCGTCTACCGAGAAAAGGTCCGCGCGGTCGAGAGAAAAGTGATCGAGCAGGAATTCGCAAAGATCTGCCGGACATTCTTTACTGACTTCGAGACGAACTGCCGCGCCGTAACGACTGGCAGCAAGCTGGCCTTCCAGAGCCCGAACGAGATCATCGACTTCTTCGTCATCGAAATAGAGATTGCTATTTCGCGTCACCCGAAATTGATAACAACCCTCGACCGTCATCCCGGGAAAGAGGTCCGCCACGTGAGCATGAATGATCGACGATAAAAAGACGTAGGCATCAGAGCCCTGTTCGGTCAGTCTTGCGGGCAGCCGAATAATTCTCGGCAGTGACCGGGGCGCCTGTACAATTGCACGGTGCCGGCGACGGCCGAATGCGTCCTTGCCCTGCAGTCGCACGATGAAGTTAAGGCTCTTATTCAGGATCCTGGGAAACGGTCGTGACGGATCCAGTGTGATGGGTGTCAACACAGGTACAACTTCGTCTCTAAAATAGTGATTGAGCCAGTTTTTCTTCGCTTCGGACCATTCGGATCGTTGCGGGAATCGAATTTGCTCAGCGGCCAGCTCGGGCAGGATTGTCGTATTCAGGACCTCGTACTGGTCACGCACGAGATTAATGGCACGATGTCGAATCTCGTCCAGTAACCGTTGCGGCGTCATCTTGTCCGGACCCGGTGCCGGTGCGCCGATTTCCAGCCGTTGCTTCAGGGCCGCAACTCGGACTTCGAAAAACTCGTCCAGATTGGTGCAGGAAATGCAGAGAAAGCGGAGGCGCTCAAGAAGTGGGATTTCGCTGTCGCGGGCCTGTTCCAATACGCGATGGTGGAACTCAAGCAGGCTGAGCTCGCGGTTTATGTACCGTTCGGCCGGCGGTAAGACAGGAGCGTCCACGAGAGAATCCTGGTCTGATCGGCTCCCGAGTATATCAATGACTTTGTTACGAAACCTTGAAATGGCGCAGGATTTCAGGCCGGGTAGATCCCGCCCAGAATGCCCGCGTGGTCCGCTCCTGTAACGCCGGGCAGATTCCCGGGCTTCCTGTCAAGACAACGCCTGGCGAGCCAGGCGAACGCGGCTGCTTCGACCCAGTCCGGCTCGAGACCGAATTTGGCTGTAGAGTGAATTTTGACTGAGGGTAGTGCTGAGGCTATCCAGCGAATCAGTTCGCTGTTGTCTATCCCACCGCCACATATGAGCAACTCCGTGGTGTCGGGCGCGTAAGTTCCAATCGCGTCGGCAATGCTCCTGGCAGTGAGCGCACACAGGGTAGCCTGGACATCTGCCTCGTCTGCGTCGCCGGTATCGGACAGCGCCTGGCGTAGCCACATGAGATTGAAATATTCGAAACCGGTACTTTTCGGCGGCGGTTCGGCGAAGTACGGATCCCGCAACAGCAGGGCCAGTAATTGGGACGAGATTTGTCCGCTGCTCGCCCAATTGCCGTCCTCGTCAAATTTCTTCCCCTTGCTGGCTTGAATCCATGCATCCAGAAGTGTGTTGCCCGGTCCGGTATCGAACCCCATCACGCAATCGCGGCCTGCCGGCAGTATCGTGACATTCGCGATACCGCCGATATTCAGGACTACACGATTTATTTTCTTGTTGGAAAACAGCCAGTGATGAAACGGAGGAAGTAGCGGCGCACCTTCTCCACCCAGAGCCACGTCGCGCCGCCGGAAATCCGCAACGGTAGTGATACCGGTTCCCGCGGCAATAATGTTGGGATCCCCGATCTGCAACGTAAAAGGCCGTTCGACACGAGGTTGATGACGAAGCGTCTGTCCATGACTGCCAATCGCAACAATATATTCAACGTCAGTTTTCGATTCGGATATGAGTTTCAGGGCTGCATCGCGGAACGATTCGCCTACCCAATTATCGAGGCGGCCGAACGTGTCGATCGTGCATTGCTCCGGCTCGCGAGTCGCGGCAACAAGTGCGGTGTGTAGTTCGTCGGGATATTCATGACTTAGTGCAGCGACAATCTGACAGCGTCGATCACCGAACTCGACCAGCACCGCGTCGATACCGTCCATGCTGGTACCTGACATCAGGCCGATATACAGACTGTTCATTCAAGGCATGCGCAATAGCAGATTAGTCGAATATAGCAGCGGCGATCTGTGTTCTTTTGTAGCGATCGAGTTCTTCCAGTATCGGGGCTGCAGTCGTCAGGAAGTCCTCACGATACTCTTCCTTGATCGGGGCTGCCTGCGGCAGCTTCACCGTGCGCGGGTTGCGGTGTACTCCGTTTAGCCGATATTCATAGTGCAGATGTGCGGCTGTTGCCAGGCCGGTGCTGCCTACGTAACCAATTGTCTGGCTCTGTTTAACACGCTTCCCAAGACGCGCGGAATTTGCGAACTTCGACATGTGGGCGTAAAGCGTCGTAATGTTGCCACCGTGCTGCAAAATGATGGCGTTACCGTAACCGCCTTTGCGTCCACGGAATATCACTTTCCCGTCGCCCGCGGCCTTTATTGGGGTCCCGCGAGGCGCGGCGTAGTCGACACCACGATGTGCACGGATTGTGCTTAGGATCGGATGTTTGCGGCGTGGATTGAAGCTCGAACTGATCCGCCTAAAGTCGACGGGGGCTCTGATAAATGCTTTTCGAACGCTGCGGCCGTCCGGTGTGAAATAGTCCGACCGGCCCCTCTTGTCGATGTAACGCACCGCTTGAAATGTCCGGCCATTGTTGTTGAACTCGGCCGCGATGATTTCGCCGTCGGTAATGTACTTGCCGTCCTGATAAATCTCCTCAAACAATATGTGGTAGTCGTCACCACGACGAATATCGAGAACAAAATCTATATCCCAGGCGAAAATACCTGCGAGATTCATTATCAGTTTGTCCGGCATGCCGGCTTCCGCGGCGCTTTCGAACAGTGAGGTTTTAATCTGACCGTACGCGAGCCGGCGCCGTAATTCGATTGGCCGCTCGACGATCTCGGCTTTGAAGCCGGACCCGGATGTCGAGACGACGAGAGCGCTGGTCAGGTCAAGCTCACGATGGAGACTGATCAACCGTCCCTGGTCGTGTCGAATTTCAAATTCATCTCCGGGACGCAGCATGCGAATATATTTTCCGGCCTCCGGCAATCGGACCATGCTTGCCAGATGACTGAGGTCCAGATTGTTTTGCCTGAAAATTCGCTCCATCGTGTCGCCGGAACGGACAGTCACCTTTATTGAATCATACCGGGGCTCCGGCTCAATCTCGGGCAACCTGGCTATGTGGCTCAGATCAATTGGTGTCAGTTCTTCAGTCAGGTTGCCGATAACGATCGGAAGATCCGATGCCAGTTGCGGCAGTGGTTCGGTCAATTCCTTGCTGTCAAGAAGAGAACTGGTGCCTGACGCGTTTTTAAGAGACAGAAGTAACGCCAATCCGACAAACGGCAGTCCAAGGCCGAGTACAAACCAGTGGATTGCAGTGGATTTCTTTACCTGTGTTCTGGCAGACGGTTTGTAGTCGTGCAGCAGTGGACTGACGGGACGATGCAAGTCTGCGTCTCCCCAAAACGCGTGAAGCCGCTACTCTACAGTGGCAGGACTGGGACGTCAAAGAAATCTGTTATAAGTCATGGTCTTAAAACGTATTCGCGGACCTTTTTCCAAACAGACTATGTTTTGGATTTCCTGCGCTGTCTCGCCACTGTTTCAATAGCGGCGGAGGATGCTACAGTTCTGCCGCTGAAGAATGGAATTCGATGATTGAGAGTCAATGGCCAGCATCAAAGATCAACTGAGCGAACTTGCCCGCGGGATTGACGAAATTCTTCCCGAAGGCGGTCTTGCGGAAAAGCTCGAAAAAAACAGACCTCTCATTGTAAAGGCGGGCTTCGATCCGACCGCGCCGGACCTGCACGTCGGTCACACAGTCCTGATCAACAAGATGCGCCAGTTTCAGGAGTTTGGTCACGAAGTAGTCTTCCTCATCGGCGACTTCACCGGAATGATCGGAGACCCAAGCGGCAAAAACGCGACGCGCCCGCCGCTTTCCAGGGATGAGATCAAGGCCAACGCTGCGACGTACGAGGCACAGATTTACAAGATTCTGGACCCCGAGAAAACGCGTATAGAGTTTAATTCTCGCTGGATGTCCCCGATGAGTGCGGCAGATCTCATAAAGTTGGCGTCTCATCACACGGTCGCCCGCATGCTCGAACGTGATGACTTCAATAAACGCTATAAATCCGGCCAGTCGATATCCATACATGAATTCCTGTATCCGATAGTTCAGGGCTACGACTCGGTTGCGCTCAAAGCCGACGTCGAACTGGGCGGGACAGATCAGAAGTTTAACCTTCTGGTAGGCCGGCAGTTGCAGCAGGATTTTGGTCAGGAACCGCAGGTCGTGATGACGACGCCGTTGCTTGAAGGGCTCGACGGCGTGCAGAAGATGTCGAAGTCGCTGGATAATTACATCGGCATTACTGATGAGTCTGATGAGATGTTCGGCAAGGTCATGTCTATTTCGGACGAACTGATGTGGCGCTACTACGAAGTCTTGAGCTTTCGCAAACTCGATGACATTGAATCACTGAGGTCTCGAGTTGCTGCCGGTGGAAATCCGCGAGATGCGAAATTCGAGCTTGCGATGGAATTGGTCGAGCGTTTTCACGACCAAAAAGCGGCAGAAGCGGCAAGAAAGGAGTTCGTAGCGCGATTCCAGAAAGGTGCTTTGCCCGACAAGATAAAAGAAGTGTCGATTTCGAGCCGGGGTGGGAGCCTGGGCATAGCGCACCTGTTAAAGGAGGCCGGTCTCGTTAGCAGCACATCGGAAGCATTTCGCATGATCAAGCAGGGCGCCGTGAAAATCGACGGAGAACGCATCGAAGACAAGTCGCTTCAGGTATCAGCGGGCAGCACAAGCGTATATCAGGTAGGCAAACGCCGTTTCTCGCGCGTCAGTCTGACATGAGATAAGGAAGAGAGTAATGATCAGAGACAAGTTTCGATCGCTCTTGTTGCTTTCGCTCCTGCTTTGCCTCACGCCCGGAATCAGGGCAGCGTTCGCGGCGGATCAGTCGTTCGAAGCAAGATTCGAAAGCATTGTGGATCAGCTCAATCAGGGCTCAAAGGAAGAGTTCATAGAAGACCTTGATGTTGACGCGATTTTGCAACGCGCGTTCGACGGTCTCGATCTGGATCCTGGCGTCAGATCAAGGTTTGCGAACAATGTCATCAGAGGCAAGAAAAACATCGTTTCGTCGTTTGTCAGGCGCACGCCGGAAGGCTCGTATACGAAATTGCTCAAGGTCAGGGTTAACGGTGACAAAGCGACGGCATTGGTGCGGTACGATTTGGGCCGATTAGGATACGGCTATCACCAATATGAATTGGTCAGAGATGACGCAGGGAAAATAAGGATCGTCGACTGGCTCGATTATACGGCTGGTCGCACCTATTCGGACATGCTGCGTCAAAGTGTCGTTACATACGATCCGACGGAGTCATCTGTTCGGGGCCTCGTCAAATCTTATGATGGAAACGACAAGAGTTACGCCAGACTGGCCGAATTGATGCAAGCCGTCCGCGACAAAGACTTCAGTTCCTACAAAAGAATTGAGCCGTCGCTGGACAGGTCGCTAAGGTATTCGCTGTTTATGCACCTGCTGAATTGTGATATCGGCAAGATGTCCCGCGACCAGAACCAATACAACAACGCATACAGAAAACTGGAGAACAACTTTGGCGATAATCCTGCCCTGGCGCTGATGTTGATGAACTACCGCATCTCAAAGGGCGATTTCGATGACCTCGGTGATTCACTTCGCCAATTGCAGCAAGCCTTCGGCGTCAGGGATGCGGCAGTGCTGTTGTTGATGTCACGGGCGGCATTAGGTTCAAGACATACCGATGACGCTGCCGTACTCGCAGACGAGGCGATTTCTATCGAGCCGCAACTCGAATCGGCGTACTGGGCCGCGATCAACGCACACGTTTTGCTGCAGCACTACTCGTTCGCAGTATCGACCGCAAGGTCGTTGGAGGACCAGTTCGACCAGTCACTCGAGCGCGAACTGTTCGAAAAGAACGGCAGATACGCGAACTTCGTCAAGTCCCCGCAATACGAGCAGTGGCAGGCAGGAAAAGAATAGCCGGCAGCCCTCTGTCGCCTCCCGTGGCGATCTGATTG
>PVMK01123346.1_pt1 | contig 23558 bp, 26 predicted proteins | sample 1853481 | NCBI WGS metagenome assembly PVMK01 (sample SAMN08533507, study PRJNA380276) | Marine sediment metagenome, whole genome shotgun sequencing project. | reverse complement strand
ACCATCGGTTATTGGCAATCGCAAGGCCAGGTATTGACGCCGGCCGAAGCGGAGGAGCAACTGCGTCTGATCTTGCTGCCCAATCCAGCAGCGGTGAGCTTCGTTCGGGACCCGGCCCAATTTCCCGACTTAGGCCAGTTTGATCCTTACAGCGCTTTTGGCCCCGATGTGAACATTGTCGATCTGGTCTATAGCCAGGGCTGGGGTGGCGACGGGCTAGGCGAAGCGATTCTGTTGATAAGCGAAGATGCAGAGGGCCAACAGCATTGGCGGGGAATCATCTACGGTTTGGCCGGTTTCTCTGCATTAATGGCCCCTCCGCCAGGATCGACGCTGCCCTTTGAGCCGGCCGTCTATCGCAATGAGGAAAATGGCTTCGAATTTGACTATCCTGCTTCATGGACCTTTGATGAAGAGGTCTTAGGTTCCCGCGCTTCTGGAGCGCAATTCATGTCTGGAGGCGAAACGGTGATGTCGGCCGTGGTCTATCTGTATGACCCCAAGAATGATCTGGATAGTTTCATCGACCGTTGGCGACAGGGGATGTCCGCTTCAGACATAACGATCTTGTCAGAAGTGGAAATGATGCTGGCCGGAGATCGGCGCGCGGTTGAGATTGTTTTCGAAGATATGGCCAGCAAGCAAGTTTATTTATTGTTCACCGTCGTGGGCGATAATTACCTGGAAATTGCCGCTTATGGTAATTTGCAGTTCGTGCCCGAAATCGCCCAAACGCTGCGGCCGATAGAGGTTGATTCTTAAACTTTCGCCCTTATAAATCAATCGAGCTTAATTCCTGAAAGGACACAAAATGATACGAGTAACAACCTTTCTATTGGCCCTAACGCTCCTGCTGGCGGCCGCCGGTTGCACGGCGAGCGAAGACCCAAACGACGATCCCACCCAGGCCGATACCAACGACGATGCCCAAATTTACGCCGCCGCTATCCCCGAGATCCACTCCTACGCCCGGTCCACCGGTGTGGTGTACGTGGTCACCACAACCAATGACCTGGCCTACGCCGACGCGCCGGTGGGCCCCGCGCAAAAACTTCCAGTCGATCTTCAAGAAGCGATCACGGCCGAGCTAGCCGATGAACGGTTCGAGCTAATCTGGATCGAAGCGTTCGATGACGCCCCCATTGGACCGATCAACCCGCAAAGTGCGGAGGGCTGGCACATAGCGGAGGGTGATGGCATCATCATCAGCTTGGGCAACATCCACCCTTAAGAGGACGGCTCGGTCCAACTATCCTTCTTCATGACCCGCGCCGACATGTACGGCGTCGGCAAGACCTATGTCTTGAATCAGGATTACAACAATTGGCATATTACCGGCTCTGTTGGCCCTGAGATCGCGAGCTGAACAAGTCACTGCCAGGCATTGTTGGCTGTCGTCAGCGTGGCTGGTCGCATAGCAGGCAGATTCGGCTGTTACATCAATGGGTGCAAATGCAAGATTCTTCAACCATACCAGAAGAGAAGATTCAAACCTTTAAAACTTTCGAGGAAGGCTAAGAGAATGGAGGAGAGTCAAAAGGAGATTAGCACCCGCAAGCAGCAGCTGAAAAATTTGACCCTTGCCCAGTACGTTTATCGGCGTAATGGTGTCCCTTTAGGATCTTCCAACTCACTCCATAATATGTTACACCGCTCCTTGGGAGCTAGTTCTTTTGCTAGATTCTGGCAGTATTGGAACCCTATATTCGGTTACGGATTGGGGAAATACGTGTATTCGCCATTGCAACGCGTTTTGCCACGAACGGTCGCCCTTATAATGACATTTGTGGCCTCTGGCGGCATACACGATTTGGTAACATCGGCTGTCAGGGGATCTGTAGCATTTCTGTTTACGCCCTGGTTCTTCTTGCTTGGCGTTGGGGTCGTGTTAGGACGAGGGGCAAGAATGGATTTATCGAGCCGTTCCTGGTTGGTCCGGGCTGGCATCAATCTCACCTATATTATTGTTTGCTTGGCTTTGACGCTAATAGCAAGGCGAGTCTTTAACATTCCCTAGACGTAATCGGGCCCTGGGATTGTTTATCTGGCATTAGGGACAAGAAAAAACATTCGATCACCCTTCGTCGGGGTAAGTCGACAGTTAGCGCGCACTCTAATTTTATATGGATTCTCCTGTGCTACGACCATACTAGGTTGGATGACCTTTGCCTCATTCTGTTACCTCTGGGCAGCTTCAATTACTGCCTGGGCAGCTTCATAGTCGCGAGCACCACCTTTCAATATTGGGGCGATGAGATAAATTCGTTTGATTCCCATTTCCTGGAGATCGGCCAGTAACTCAAGGGCAATGTCTGTGCCTTTCCGGCCCTTGTCCAGCTCCTTCCTTAGGGTATCGGGCACATTACTAAAAAGAACCCCGCCCTTTACCAGAACCTGTAAGCCGAAGAAGACGGGCACGGAAAGCTGGCTTCCGGCCGTGGATTCGAAAGCGTTTAGAAACGAAACGATCTCCGCCTTATCGAACACAGGTTGGGCCAGGAAGAATTGGGCGCCAGCGTTCACTTTTTGCTGCGTTAGCCGGGCCTCTCGGTCTATACCTCGACCCAGGTCAATCGATGCGCCGACACAAATATCCGTCGGCGTTTTTAACTTGAAGCCCTTAAAGTCAAGACCCTGGTTCATCTCGCCAATCGCCTGGACAAGTTCCGTTGGTCTAAAATCGCTCACATCCCGCTGCCTGGCCAGGTCTCGCTCGTTGAAGGGATCGCCGCCAATGATCATCACATTCTCCAGGCCCAGCATCTCGGCCCCCAGCAAGTGGCTTTGCATAGCCAGCTTGTTCATGTCCCGGGTTGCCAGGTTGAAGATGACATCTTTTTTGGCCTGGTTTTTGATCGTATAGGCCAGCATGGCCGAATCGACGCGAACGGCCTTGCCTGGATTGTAAGCCACGGAGATATAGTCGGCGTCAAGGATATTCGCATTTTGCCCGTGCCCGGCTGCGGCCGAAGATTTCAAGGGTGAAAAGTCGCAGACAAAGAGCATTTTTTCGCCCTGGGCAGCACATTTTTCGGTAACTTTCACGTCAGATTCCTCCCTGGTGTCGGTCAATGGAGCCGAAAGGCCTCCAAAGGTCATTATACCTCTATGTTCTAACAATATTCGATTGACCTCTGACAATTGAGTCGCAAATACTCGTTCCTATTGCAAGATTAGTGAGACGACCTTTGCTCGAAGCACCGTTTCCCATCAAGATTATCTGCTAGGTGTTTTTGGAATTTTATCCGTTGATATGTGGACGAGCCTTGCAGATCATAGCCCATCTGAAATCGATCTTTTTGATGGTGTGTTCATAGGTGGTGGAAACACCTTTCAGCTACTGTATCAGATCTGGGGGTGTGGATTTGATGATCTAGCTTGACCACTATGCGAAGCATGGTGAGCCTGCGTATGGCGGAAGCGTAGGCGCAATACTGCTTGGGAAAGATATCGGGACTTATCTTTACTTCGACCAGAACCTGGTAGGGTTATCGGACACTTCTGGCCTGGATCTTTGTGGTGGTCCGTGCATCTGGTGCCACTTTTCGGATGAACATACGAAGCAAATCAATTCCACTATTCGTTCCAGCGGACATGATGTTATAAGCTTGCCGGAGACAGCTGGATTATACGTAAACGAGAACAGAAAGTGGCCCTGGGGAAAGGCGTTATTTATCATTGGTCAAAGAGTGGAAAAACGCCTCTACCCAGATATAGTAATGTCAGGAAACTGTGACGCAGACGGCCTGGCTGCCACTATCAAGAATGTGCGCGGAAAACGAACCCTGAAGGTGGATGAATCATAATGGACACAGAGCTTCGAATTGAGGTAATTAAAGGCCAGAATTTGTCGGGCGAGGAGCGAAAAAACATCATCACGTTATGCAGCCAGGCTTTTGAAGAAAACCTCGAAGCAGTGTTCAATACCTTCTCCCGGCCGTCTCACATCCTCGGTTATCAGGCTGGGAAATTAGTCAGTCACGCCTTATGGGTCACTCGCCGGTTGCAGATCGACAATAATCAAATGTTACGCACCGCTTATGTTGAAGCGGTCGCTACAGAGAATCCATATCGCGGCCTCGGCTATGCCTCGACGATTATGAAACGAGTAGTAGAAGAGATTCAAGATTATGAGCTTGGGGCGTTGTCTCCTTTCAATGTGGCTTTTTATGAGCGGTTAGGGTGGGAACTATGGCGAGGGCCATTGCGTATTCGGACCGAGACAGGCTTAGTCCGGTCACCGGGGGAAGAAGAAGTGATGATTTTTCGTCTGCCAAAAACACCTGAACTAGATTTGAACAGCCCACTATCGGCAGAGTGGAGAGAGGGCGATTTGTGGTAAAGGAGGTCAACCTGGCTTGCTCGGCAAATGGGCCGGGAACCAACTTGCCGTCTTGATCGACAGGACCCTGGCCGGAAACATAGACAGCCGGTCCATCGGCGCCCATACGGCAGATCTTTTCCACGCGCCAGCCGGGAAGTATCTGGCTCTGGCGAGCGGTTGGCTCGCCCGTGTACCCCGTCTTCTCCAGCGCTACCAATAAACCACAACCGTTGTCGAGGACGCCGGCGGCGATGGACTGAGCGGCGCCGTATTGGGGATCGAGCAAAATGCCAGAGGAGACGGGCGACATTGCGGCTGTCACTTCCAGCTTAAAAGACACCATCTGCTCATAGGTGACTGACTGCGGATCGTTGGGACTAAGGGCGCGCTGTAGATTGCCGCGATGGTCTAAGGCAAATATAACCAATTTACCGCCAGGTGTGGCGCATTGCTGCAGACGCCGGACTTTGCCAATGGTGATAGTGGTCACTATTTTCTCGCACCTGTTGAACTTCAAATACGGAAAAGAAGAGTGTCGGCCCGATTCTTCGCGGACCTATACTCGCGTTTTCTAACGTTTCCAATTGATATGGGCGACTCTAGAAAAACAGCGGCCGCTTTCCGAGGTTGTCGCTTACGAATTCTATCAGGGAATGGGCTAGTTGCTCCTGGTTGTCGGCGTGATAGGTTTCGATGGCTATGAGGGTACCCCGCTTCTCCCCCAAACTAGGGGTTGATGAAGTCCGGCAGATAATCACGTTGCGCCCCGGCCATTTCGTCGAACATCTGTCGTATTTCCTCCAGGGAACAAACGGCTGCAGTTAAGGGATCCATCATCAGGGCATGTACCGCCGCTTCGCGATCCTGCTCCAGAACGGCCGTGGCCACCAAATCATGAAAAGCCATATGCTGGGCATCCAGGGTAGCAAGCTGCGTCGGCAACGAACCAAAGTGGGTTGGCTGCACCCCTTTGTTATCCACCAGACAGGCAACTTCCACAATGCCATCCTGGGGCAGATTGTTTATTAGACCATTATTGGGCACATTACCGTAGATGACAGCAGGTACACCAGTTTCCATCGCTTCGATAATAGTAGAAGCAAACTCCTCTCCGCGTTCCATCTCATATTCTTCTTTGCCAGCCAGATAATCACGCAGATACTGGGCTGATTCCTCTAGCCAGGTTGGCCAATTATTAGCATAGAATCCACTTTCGCCACGATAGCCACTGCGGTCATATTTCTGGACTAAATCAGGGCGCTTACGGAAATAGGGTACATACTCGGAATCGTGTCCACTTCCTTCCGTGCAAAAAGCGCCTAGATGTTTCACGAATTCAAAACGTACCGGATCCCGGTCATAGATCTCAGGATCCCGAGCTTTCTCCCGTAATAGCGGATATAAATCTTCTCCGTCCCGCTCGAGCTTCACAAACCAGGCCAAATGGTTGATTCCTGCGGCGCTCCAGTCCAAAGATTCATAAGGAATCTCCAGGTAATTAGCCAACGAATGGGATGTGTGCTGGATGGAATGACACAAGCCTACGATAGGCAAATTTGATACCCTTACCCCGGTCAATACGGTCAGCGACATGGGGTTGGTAAAGTTCATGACCAGGCTGCCCGGGGCCAGCCGTTCTACATCGGCTAAGATAGCGATCCAGTCAGGCATCGTGCGCAGTGCCTTGAACAGCCCACCGGGTCCGATGGTGTCGCCAATGCACTGGTCGACGCCATATTTGAGAGGGATGTCGTAATCGTGGCGCACATTTTCCCGCCCCGCCACTTCAATGGTGTTGATGATATAGTCACTGTCCGGCAACATTTTGCTTCGATCGAGACTGGTTTCGACCGTCCAATTTCGGCCGCTACGTGTAATTAGAGCTTCGGCCACCTGGTGGGCCAGCTCCAACCGTCCCGCATCGATATCAACGAGAGCGAAAGTGCCGCTCTCTAATGCAGGTGTTGCCAGCACATCGCGTATGATTTCGGTCGTAAAGACGGCACTTCCAGCCCCGATAATCGTTACTTTTGGCATTAAATCATGCTCCTTTATCAATTTCTACTTCAATTAATGAGTTAATCTGTTGAGTTGTTGGCGCCCCTTCCATAGGACTTTGTTTGCTGACGGCCAGAGCGCCAGCCGCATGATTTCTACGAGCGCTTCGCCAACGGTAATGACCTCAAACATCTCAAAAAGCCTCTGCACCTGCCCTGGCTGGCGCCTGTTATCAGCACGATTTTGTCATCCTGTCGCGTCATCTTCTAGACCTCCAATAGAAATTGGCGCCGGTTCTTTTTTAGGGGCACTGTGACTGACCAGGGCAAAAACCACCAAGCCCAGCAGGGCAAATGCCGCTGCCCAGCGAAACATAGCCACGGCCCCTAATTCATCATATAGAAAGCCACCGATTAAGGCGCCGGCGATTCCGCCCAAGCCCAATAACACGCCCGAAAACACAGCTTGAGCCGTCGTTCCTAACCCTTCAGGAGCCATGCTATCGGCGAAGGAGACGCCCGCAACCCACATGGCTGAGAAGGTGAGCCCGTGTAAGAGTTGCACGACTAGAAACATCCACGGATCGGAAACAACTGTATAGGCCAGCGCTCTCACGGCGTAAGCAAATAGGGCAATGAGCAACAGCCCCCGGGGCCCCCATCGACGGAGTAAACGATTTGAATAAAAGAAAATCGGCAACTCGCTGATGGTGCCGAATGTCAAGGAAAGGCCCATCAGCGTTTTGCTTGCCCCCAGATCGTTCATATAGAGAAACAAAAAATTACTGATAATAGCCATGCACATGCCGCCAAAAAAGACGACGACAAGAAAAATCAACCACTGCCTGTTGCCGGTGAACAAGCGTATTTTTCTCCAGAATGATTGTTGCCCTGACGTTTCACGAATGGGAAGAAACCAGGCCATGACCAGACCACCCAACATCAGGACGATATAACCGTAGAAGGCCCACCGAACACCACTCCGCTCTATTAGCCAACCAATCAAAGGAGCAGATAGTCCCCAGCCAATGGCGCCCCACAGGCGAATCCGGCCGTACAGATTTCGCTTATCGCCCAACCAATCCATGGTCGAAGCGTCAACCAAAGGCATGATTGGCGCAACGAAGAATCCGTAGACAACGACTACAGGGATAAGCCAGGCAAAAGCCGTTGTTCTGGAGAAGACAAAGACCACTGCTAGCGCGCCCGCAATGGCGACCATCAGCAAGCGTTTGTGTTGCTTTGTCGCATCCGCGGCAGCCCCCCATACTGGCGCGCTTAAAAGAAAGACAAAAGGCGGGATGGCAGCTAGAAAGCCGATTTGTCGGCCAGAAAAACCTAACTGCTCATAGTAGATGACCAGAAAAGGAATCAGCGAGGCGGCCGCAGCGTAGTATAGGAAATAAAATGTTTTAGAGAAGGCCATTATGCTGATTCAATCTTATTTTCTTGTCGATTTCTCAGAGGAAGATACGGGATTGATTGCCCCCCTGAGATGGAGTATTTTGCTTGTCTGAGTTAAGTCGATGCAAAAGCCGCCGAATCCAGCGATACAACGGCCTCCAAATTGTTTGGGTTGTCCGGATCCAAACCCTTGCTAATGGCCCGATAGTAGGCCATAAATTGTAAGAGGGGCAGGTAGAGCGCCAGCAAGGCCCAGGGTGGTGCCGCTAGACGGAAGCGAACCAGGTCATGGCAGCTAGAGTGGTCGGTGGTGTTTAGGCCAAAAATCCACGCGCCAAGTCCTTTCATCTGCGAAAGGACCTGTTCTTCATGAGCCCGAGCCTTATCAGAAACGAGGCCGACTACCAGGGCTTGCTCGTTAGCCATGGACATTGGCCCGTGCCGGAACTCCAGGAAGTGAAACGCTTCGCTGTTCGTCAGCGACATCTCTTTCATCTTAAGCATGGCTTCATTGGCGATGCCATACTGAAGCCCCGAGCCCAGAAAGAAGATGCGCTCGAGATCGACTCGACTGCCTAATTGCCGTGCCAAGCTTTCATACTGTTCCATTAATTGGCGAAGCACATTGGGTAATCCGTCCAGTATTGAGACATCCTCCCCGGCGACAGTAGCAGCCAGCGCCTTAGCCAACAGGAGCATGCTGCTGAAGGAGCGGGTTTGAGCAATGCTATGCTCGTGAGCAGACTCGGCGAGCAAAGTCAGATCGCTGGTTTGAGCCAATCCGCTCTCCCGGTAACAACTGATCGCCCACACGGCCAGGCCACCCATGTTTCTGAACCTATTTACGGCCTCCAACGTTTCCGTCGTCGTTCCCGATCGTGAGATCGCAACTAGCAAGGTTTGCCCGGGTTGGGTCAAGGTCATTGATGGAAATAGCAGAAGTTCCGATGAGGGGCAGGCTTTTGCTGGAACACCGGTCAGGCCTTGAAAAAGGCTGGCGGCTGCCTGGGACAGATAAAACGTCGAGCCACAACCGATGAACAAGACATTCGCCGGCCTTAGTTCGTTCCAAGTTCCTAGAATGGTTGCCTGAGTCGGATAAAATGACTCAACCACTTTTGCCCAGATTGCGGGCTGTGACATGATCTCATTGAATGTGTGTTGGCCTTTTGTTTCCATGATATTTCATTCACCCAACCTGAACACGAGTCGCGCATTTAGATAATAAACTTTTTTAAGAACGTTGTCTGGCAAGAAGAGCCCATAAATGGACCAACGGCCCTGAGATGGGATCTCGGCCGGGCCGTAATTAAAAAATTCGTCATCGGTCTCGAGAAAACGGTAATAGATGCGGTAGGTTTCGGCATCAGGCCCCATATCGGTGCCGAATAGGATTTGGTCGGCATAATCAAGGAAAAAACGGCGAGAAGTATAGGGCTGGCGACCGAGTTCGCTTATACGAGCACTGATGTCAACGTAGAAATTTGGGCAACGATCGAGCAGATCGGCCACCCAGGCCAGGTTCTCGGCATAACAACCTACATGGGCGCCAATGAAAGTGGTTTCGGGATGACGGGTGATTAGTTCGGCCAGGTCGTCGACAATGGTCCTGAAAGCCGGAAAGGGGGGACTGGGAAAGCGCCAATCTGGATGGGCTCGTAGCTCTTCCCAGCGCTCATTTTGATTGTCCAGGGGGTCGAAGAAGGCCACCGGATCGGCGACGTGGATCGTGACCGGTAGATTAAGCTCGCCGGCCGTGGCCCAAAGAGGGTCCAGGCGCCCATCGTTCACGCTGACCAGGTTGCCCTCTTGATCCTTCACCTGTAGGCCAAACGGCTTCCAAATCTTCAACCCTTGAGCGCCTCGGGCTGCTTGTTTTCGTAGTCGGCCGGCCGCCCACTCGCCGAAACCATGGCCCTGTTCGACCCAGGCATCCCAATTGACGCCACCGAAAATCAAGAACCGTTCTGGCGCGGCCGCTTTGAAATGGTCCAGATGGTGGTTGAGGATATCTTCTCCCCACCCTCCATCGAGGTCTACGTAAGTCACGATACCGGCACTATCGAGCTGATCGATCAGCTCCAAAACCGGCCGTTGGTCCCAGTTGTCGCCAAAGGCTTCGCCCAGGTGATTGTGAGCATCGATAGCTGGAAAACGGGGCTTCTCTACAGTGGTCAGACTAGTAAATAGCCGGGGACGCGGCCGGTAATCGCGAAGACAGAGTTCTGGTACTTTTGCGTTGTTCATCACTCTAACTACACTAACTGAACTTCCAAACCAAGGTCTTCCATCTCGGACACAATTTCCGGTGGCGCGGCCTGGTCGGTAACGAGAACGTGGGCAGCTGTGATGGGCGCAAGGAAAACAGTGCTCACCCGCCCTAACTTGGAGTGGTCGGCTACTACAATGTTGCGTGGGGCAATGCTCAGGATGGTCCGATCGGTGACCGCTTCTGGTAGGTAGTCGCTGGTGAAGCCATGCTGGGGATCGATGCCACGCATGCCTATGATGACTTTGTGGGCCCGAAACTCGCGGATGTCTTGCTCAGCTATAAATCCCACCATTGAAAGCTCGCTCTGGCGAAACATGCCCCCGATGACGATAAGCTCGATATTGTCACATTCCGCTAACTCGTTGACGACATTGAGCGCGTTGGTTATGACGGTTAGATCGGGCACATTACGGATATTACGAGCAACTTCGAATACGGTAGTTCCGCTCCCTAAAAAGATAGTCTGCCCTTCTTTGACCATAGCGGCAGCTCTTTGACCGATAAGCTGCTTTTCGGTCTGGTATTTGCCCTGGCGCTGCAAGATGGGCTGTTCCTTTCCAGCACGCGTGACTCTGACGGCGCCCCCATGGGTTCGGCGCACCCAACCCGACTGGTCCAGGTCTTCCAGGTCGCGCCGGATGGTCGCTTCACTCACCTCGAGAAGCAGGTTCAATTCGTTGACAGTCACATGTCCGTTAGCTTCAACCAACTGACGGATTTTTGTTTGACGGGCTGATTTCACCATTGCCTCTGTTGGCTAACCAGAATATGCGCGAAGATGCTTGAATTACGAGCAGATAAATGACATTCTAGTCAGTCTATGCGCAAAAGTCAACAAAAATCACCAAATCCCCTCATCTATTTGCGTGTTTTATAGCAGATAAGGACTGCAAGGATGTCAGCCCTGGCATTAAGCCTTTCTGCGCTTTCGTCTTGGTCATCTTTCCCTCCAAACCTTTTTTGTCAGCGCAGCATAAAGGCGACATCAACCGATCGGTTGATACAGACGTGCCCATCCGGCTGATCAGAATATCCATCATTCGATAGGCAAAAATCAATCCGCCGGTTGGTTACTTTTCCTGGGCCGGCCGCTACACTGCACCTATCTTAACGAGCCATCTTAATGGCCAACCACTTTGACTTCGACAGGAGGATGTCATGAAACAGGAAGCATTTGTCAACACAAAGCGGTTCAAAGAGGAAAAAGAACGTGGCAAATTGATGGGTGGGTTCCTCATCATCATGGGCGCCATCTTCTTTCTAGGGCTGACCGAGGTCTCCATTTTAGGATATGACCCCTGGCTGCTGATGGCCCTGCTGCCGGTTTACTGGATTGGTGTGATGGCCTATAAGCGCTATAAGGAAGACGGCCGAGTCTCCCGCAGTGTTTTCTGCATTTTCGTTTTCGGCCTGTTTCCCTTCGCTTACATCGCCGCCGCCATTCTAGACCTTAATGTCGCCGCCATCTGGCCGCTGAGCGTAATCGCCGTTGGCGTTGGTTTCATTTTGTTTGGCAAGGGTAAATGAAAGCCACAAAGGAGGTAACGATGACACACGTTATTGAAGTACAAAATTTGGGCAAGGTATACGGCCAGACTACGGCCGTGGACAACGTCTCCTTCGCCGTACAGAAAGGTGAAATCTTTGGCATCGTCGGGCCAAACGGCGCTGGTAAGACGACGATGATTGAGTCCATTGTCGGGCTGCGCAAACCCGATGCGGGAAGCGTTTCGGTCCTCGGGCTCAATCCACAAACCGATTCGCAGGAGCTGGGCAACCGCATCGGCACTCAGTTACAAGAGGCGGCGCTGCCGGACCGGATAAAGGTGTGGGAGGCGCTCGATTTGTACGCCTCTTTTTATGAGAAAACCGTCCCGTGGGAACCGTTGCTGGAGCAATGGGGTCTGGCCGACAAGCGTAACACCCAGTTTGACAATCTGTCCGGCGGGCAAAAGCAGCGCTTGTTCATTTCGCTGGCGCTGTTGAATGATCCGGAAATCGTCTTCTTGGACGAGCTGACGACGGGGCTGGATCCCCAGGCGCGCCGTGCCACCTGGGATTTGGTACGGGCTATCCGGGAGCAAGAAAAAACAGTGGTACTGATCACGCATTATATGGATGAGATTGAAGCGTTAGCAAACCGCGTGGCCATTATTGATCACGGCCGCCTCATCGCTCTGGACACTCCGGCTAACCTGATTGCCGGTATGAACGCCGAGACAGAGGTGCGTTTCACCACGTCAAACGGCTTTCAGCCAGAACAACTAAAAGAAGTGGCCGGCGTCACGGCTGTGACCCAACAGGAGCAGCAAGTCACCGTTCACGGCCACGGCCCCTTGTTGGCCAGAGTGGCCGCCGCCTTGGCCCAATATAACATCGCTCCGGCCGACCTGAGCGTGCATCAGGCCAATCTGGAGGATGTGTTTCTGGCGCTGACCGGACGAAGGATAAGGGCCTGAACGGCCCTGGATGGGTGCGGGTAATGCCGTTAACAGCGCCTTACCAGTTACGAAATAGGAGTGAATCATGAAACCCTTTCTCAAGCTCACTTACATTGAATTGAAGTTACAATTGCGCGAGCCAATAGCTGTCTTCTTCACGCTGGCCTTCCCCATCATGTTAATGGTGCTGTTTGGCGCTATCTTTGGCAATGAAGCCGAAGATTTCCTCGGGGGCTATGGCCGGGTCGACCTTTCTGTGCCCGGTTACATCGGTATGATCATCGGCACAATCGGCCTGTTGGCCATTCCGCAAACGCTGTCACACTATCGTGATAAAGGTATTCTGCGCCGGCTGCGGGTCACGCCCTTGCAATCTGGCTCGGTGCTGTGGTCGCAGGTAGCGACGCAGGTCGTGATGACGGCCGTCGGTGTGCTATTGCTTCTCATCGTCGGCTTTACCATCTTTGATATGCGCATCCCCGAGGGGGACATTACAATCATTCCGGCCATTTTACTCAGCGCCTTTAGCTTCTTTGCCGTTGGCTTTGTGCTGGCCGGGGTCATGCCCACAGCCCGAACAACCCAGGCCGTAGGGATGGCTATTTTCTATCCAATGCTTTTCTTGTCTGGCGCAGCCATACCCCGGTTTGTTATGCCGGAATTAGTTCAACAGGTTGCCGAACTGCTGCCGCTGACGCATGTCGTTATCCTGATTGAAGATCTGTGGTTAAAGGGAACCTGGAATATGACTTCATTGGCGGTGGTCACAGCCGTGCTCATCCTGGGCCTGATCATATCCCGTTTCACATTCCGTTGGGAGTAAGGGTACACTAAGCGTAGTGCGTGGATTATTTCTACGCACTACGGACAACGAATCATGAACAAAAGCCAGGAAAGACGAGCAGACGTTTGGAAAAAGTGGGATTGGCTGTGGAAAGTGACTTTTTACACGTCCGTCTTCGTTTCTGCCGCTTTGATGCTGTTTGATGACAACCGGGCGGCCCCGGTTTGGGTCGCTCTGCTGCTAACGGGAACCTTGTTGCTGTGGCATTGGGGCGGATTAAGGCTGGCCTACAAAGGTGTGGCTGGGTGGGACGAATGGAACGAACGCCCCATCCTTCGCTTCATCATTATCATTGTTGACATCATCCTCTGGTTTGTGCTGGTTAATATCTCGCCCGCTTATTATTTCGTCCTTTTCGGCTTATTCAGCCAAATTTTCCGCCATCTGCCTACCCGCTATGCCGTGGCCGGTGCTCTCCTCCTGACAACGGCTATCATTTACCAGCAGTTGGCCGCTACCGGCGAGACGTTTTCGTTGACAAATCCTACGATCTGGCTGTCCTTCTTTATCGGGTTGGTGGCTATCATTCTCGGAATATGGATATCGGCCATTATTGAACAGAGTACCCGGCGACGGCATTTGATCGAACAGTTAGAAGCAGCCCAGGCAGAGCTAGCCGCCGCCGAACGGCGGGAAGGGGTGCTGGAAGAACGACAGCGACTGGCGCGGGAAATCCATGATACGCTGGCCCAGGGCTTTACCAGCATCGTCATGCACCTGGAAGCGGCCGAACAAGCGCTGCCCGATGATCTGGACACCCTGCAAAAGCATCTGGACCAGGCCCGCGCTACTGCCCGCACCAGCCTGGATCAGGCGCGGCGGGTGGTACAAGATTTAAGGCCAGACTCGCTGGAGCAGCGATCATTGCCGGATGCGATTGAACGCACGGCCGTGCGCTGGACGGGAGAAACCAGCATCCCCCTGACCACGACCATAACCGGCAACCCGATTGCCTTACATCCCGATATTGAAGTGACACTGCTGCGGGCCACCCAAGAAGCGCTCAACAATATTCGTAAACATGCCCAGGCTACGGCCGTGCAGCTGACCCTCTCTTACATGGAGGATGTGGTCATTCTGGATGTACAGGATAACGGTGTGGGTCTCAATGGGGCAGCGCCGACACCCCTTTCTGGTGGCTACGGTTTGCAAGCGATGCGCGAACGGGCCGAAATTTGCGGCGGCTATGTAACCCTGGAAAGCGATCCCGGCGAGGGCACAACGGTCGTTGTGACTATCCCCATTTCCAGTTGAGGTATCTGGTCACTTAAAAAGCTATGGACACAATTCGAATTCTAATTATCGATGATCACCCGGTTGTCCGGGAAGGACTGGCGGGAATGTTAACCGGCCAGCCTGATTTTGAGGTGGTGGGGATGGCCGCGGATGGTGACACAGCCGTCACCCTGCACCACTCCCTCTCACCCGATGTAACCCTGATGGATTTGCGGATGCCCGGCCTGGATGGCGTGGACGCAATTGAAGCGATTAAGGCACAACAGCCACAAGCCCATATTCTTGTTCTCACCACCTACGATTCTGACGCCGATATCCTCCGCGCCATTGAAGCCGGGGCTACCGGCTATCTGCTCAAAGATACCCCGCGTGAAGAACTGTTCCACGCTATTCGCGCCGCCGCCAGAGGAGACTCTGTGCTGGCCCCTACCATCGCCGCCCGCCTTATGACCCGCATGCGCGCCCCTGCTGAAGAAAATTTGAGCGCCCGTGAAATTGAAGTGCTGCAGCTGGTGGCCAAAGGGGCTAGCAACAAAGAAATCGGCCAAGCGCTACACATTAGCACCGCCACTGTCAAAACACACCTCATCCACATATACAATAAGCTGGGGGTGGATGACCGCACCGCGGCCGTCACTACGGCCCTGGAAAAAGGGATTATTACGCTGGAACGGTAACGGCCGTTTACGGCAGCAGTCAACATGTTTTTATCCAAACAATGGCGTGATATCATTTAGACGCGACATCAATTCGCTGCGAAGTTGAGGGATACAGTTTCGTCTGCAGAAGCGTGGTTGCCACGGTCGACAATGGCCTTCTCCAGGGCATCTGTCGCCACTAACGGTATGCAGTACGTGGTGTAGCGCCGCTTAAAGAGCAGTATCGGGATGGAAACCACTTCACAGCCGCCATAATTAATGCGCCATTGAAGAATGAACGAGATGCCGATGTACAGCCCCATTGCCAGTTGCAAACCCATGGGTAACCTGATTCCAGTCAATGGGCCGATGGTAAGTTCCCACCAGCCTAAGACAAAGGCAGGGCCAACGAGTATGACTGTGTTGATCCACGGGTTGGCAGTTGCAAATAGCCGTTCACCCAGGAACCAATAGACAGTCGTGTAGGCTACAGTGATGACCATGAGATAAAAGACGGTGAAACCAGCGAATTGCAACGATATCCTAGACTCATTGAAGGCTTGAATCAAGGCTATGACAATGGGCGCCAGAAAAAACAGACCCCACACGAGCCTGGACCAGCGGCCGAACCAGCCCACATCAAGGCCGAGTGTACCGTATCTTGACTTAGAATTTTGCGACATGAACCAAATCTCCTTACTAAATGCTCTGCTTAATACCGCCATTTCGTTTACCTCATAGCTAAGCGCTTTTCAGATCTTCTAAAATAGGGTCGTTAGGCATTAGCAAGGACAGTGCACCATAAAGGAGCAAGCCCAGACCACCACAGAAGATCGTCGTCAGCACAAAGAATAACCGGACCAGAGTCGCATCGATATCGAAGAACTCGGCGATGCCGCCGGCTACGCCCATACACATGCGCTCAGAGCTTGAGAGATGCAGCCTTTTTTCGTTCATCAATAGAATCTCCTTTGTGTACTACTTGCGTAGTAATACTAAACAAAATTTTTACAAATAGCGGTTACTTCTAGCCCGACTTAGGTAGAACAGGCCGAAGCCAATGAAGAACAATGGCCACAGCAAGGTCGTAGCGAGGCCAAAGTTGCCCAGAAGCCAGATGCCGCCAATCACGACGAGCAGAACGCCCCAGAACCTCGAGGCGTAGGCGCCGGTGGGCCAACAACTGTAGACGATAGCCCGTTCCTGTCGCCGCTCTGATTCTTTCAGATCCTTATTTTCCTTTTCAACGTCCATTGTCTGTTTTTACTCTCCTTTCTACTACCTGCGTAGTATCTCGATTCAAAAAAGAGAGAGCCTGCAAGCTCTCATCAAGCGATTAAGTAATACTACACTTGTAGTATACTACGAGTGTAGTACATTGTCAAGATGCTCTTACGGTTCTCATACGGTAAAGAGGACAATTGATAACCCAGCCCACAGTATGCAAGTCAGGACATACTGCAAAGACCGATGGACAGGGGCCGGCGATGGATGCAGCAAGCCCTCCACCCTCTCTGTCAACATGGGTTTGTAGCCCAGCAGGCGGGGGAGCAACTGCAGCTTGCCTTCGATCGGCCTGGCGTGATTTAAAGCGTAACGGTAACTTTTCAGGAGCATATCCGTGTACGCTTCTGGTTGACCCATCACCTTGACCGCCATCTCGTCCGCCGCCTTTTCTTCCTCGCGATTGATATTCGTCACTACCAGCCCGGCCACCGGACTCACCACAGCCATGTTACGCAAGAGGCCCACCGAACACCAGCCAGACCAGCGCAGCCCAAAGTGCGTCAGTTCGTGGGCCAGAGCGCCTCGAAGCTCGTGGTCATCAAGCTCGGAAATCAGACCAGTGGGGAAGATGACAGTTGGTTCGCCGCCGGACGTCAAGGCTACCGGTGAGTTAAGATCGTCGGAGATCAACAATCGCGGCCGGGGTACCCGTGTCGTACGGCACTCCAGTCCATTGAAACACGATCCAGATGCTATCTGACGATAGGTCAACAGCACCTCGTCTAGCAAACGGATGAGACGCTCTGGAGGAGGCTGAGCTTTGCGCAGCATCCGTTGCCGGGCATTTCGTATCAACAGTTGATAGATAAAGAAGATGGCGCCTGCCCAAATAAGCAAGAAAGGCAAGACCGTCTCCGCCGGCAGCGCCCGGTCGTGCCAGTCGGCCAATAGGGGCTCCGGCCAGCGGAATATCAGGCCAATTCCCAATAAGATGAGAATTGACTTCACCAATGGAATGGCCAACAGACTGAGGCGCAGCGTGGCTCGCCGGATGGGCAGCAGGGTATAGGCGGCTACGACCACCAGCCACAGAAGGAAGCCGATGATCAAGCTGGGCAGCAGGTTGTAAAGCAGAAACTGGCCTAACAGCGTCACGGAGCACGGCCCTCGCGTTTGGCGCGGAGGAGCTCTTCCAGGCCCTCCAGTTCAGCTTCGTCCACGTCATCTTCCGTTTCCAAAAGATGAGCGATCGCTGAAGCGGTGGCGCCGTTATAGAAGCGCTGGATGAGCGAACGGAGTAGAGAACCAGCCACTTTCTCCTGTGAGTCGGCCGGTGTGTATACGTAGGCCCGCCCCTCTTTACGGCGGTTGAGCACCCTTTTCTCAGCCAGCCGCGTCATCACCGTCATGACTGTCGTATAGGCCAGCTTGCGGTTTGGGGCCAGGGCATCCTTGACGTCCTGAACGGTAGCTTCTCTCTTTTCCCAGACGACGCTCATGACATCGGCCTCTAAATCACCAAGTTGCTTCGGAGCGCTTGCTTCATTTTGTCCTTTCATGCTGATATTATACTACGTGCGTAGTATAATATCAAGTGATCTGGTCGATTTTCGTTCAAGCCCGGTAGCCAGCTTAGCATCCATCAAAGCAGCCGGCCTCCGATCGGAAGGGTGTTAGATTTGCGAACCATGACGCGATTTGAAAGACTAGCATCTGAAGATGAACCCTCCAGCGCCCTCGAACTATAACAGCCAGCTGCAATTGCCGTAGCTAGGCACTTTCTTGAAGCCGCGCACGCTGTGACTGAACCTCAGTGAGTGAATTCCTGACGTCACATTCTTGATAATCGGTTAGTAAAGAAATCGCCCCTCAACTGTATCCCCCAGATTTGATCGAAAACCGCGCCTTTACCTCTGGAGGTGGTGTAAAGAAACCCTTCCTCATAGATGCGTTTCTTGTATGTTGATAAACTTTGAAGAAGGGACCTTATCAGATGATAGAAGGGCGGTGACGTTCATGAGTTTCAGAGCCGTTGAGCTTGTAGTAAAGATTGACGCCCGCCCTTCCACGGTCTGCCAAAGGATGGGCGATATCTTAAGCTCTTCACCATTAACTCTGAAGAGAGCTTCTATTGACAAGAATGTTCTATAGCAGGCCATTGTCACAGCAGAGGGAGGAATTTGGACATGACCCTGTATTCCCTGGGGATTGACGTGAGCAAAGAGAACTTCAATGTGGCGCTGCTGGGTGGACAATAAACGTTCCAGGATCAGTTCAGCAACACGGCTGCTGGATTCGGTTTGACAAGTCAACCAGATGGCATTATCTTTCTAGGATTGAGTCGGCCTTGCACAGCTTACTCCTTAGAATTGGTGAGCTTGACCTACGCTCCTCCAGTTCAGAAAACTGATGCAGTAAGGAAACCAAATAAGCCTGAAGTGATCCATATACTAGGAGGGACATCATGGATGATAATCAATTAACTTATGTCGTCATGGGCGCCAGCGGTGGGATCGGAAACGCCGTCACCCGCCGTCTGGCTGAGCAAGGCAAGGCCATAAGGGCGGTCAACCGCAGCGGTAAAATAGATGTGCCGGAGGGGGTCGAAACCTTCGCGGCCGATGCCATGGATCCGGCCGCGACACGCCTGGCGTGCCAGGGAGCGTCCGTGGTCTTCAATTGTGTCCACCCATTGCCCGGTGAATCCTACGATCGCTTTGTAACCATGTCCGCCAATATCCTGGATGGGGCCGCGGATTCCGGGGCGAAGTTGGTCCTGGCTGCTAGCGTTTACCCCTATGGCAAGGTCGATCGCCCGATGACTGAGGACATGCCCCAACGGCCAGTGGAGCCGACCGGGGTGTTGCACGCCAAAGGGGTGGACATGGCCATGGAAGCCCACGCCGAAGGACGTGTGCGAACTGCTGTGGGCCGTTCCTCCAACTACTACGGTCCAAATGCCGGCCGCTCATACGCAGGAGATCTTATCTTCCAAAATTCCTTAACCGGCGAGTCGGCATTGGTGATCGGCAATATGAAAATGCCCCACACCTATACCTACGTCGATGATTTCGCCAATGGGCTCATCACCCTGGGCGATAATGACCAAGCCCTGGGCGGCATTTGGCATGTGCCGGCCGCTGAGACGATAACTACGGGGCAGTTTATCGATATGGTTTATGGTGAAGCGGGAACGGAAACGAAGATAAGAGCCGGTACGCGGATCCCCTTGACCTTCATGTCCCTCTACAATTCCAAGATGAAGTTCGCCTTGCAGGTGCTCTATCAATTTGACCGACCCTTCATTGTCGACCACAGCAAATTTGAAAACGCTTTTGGGGCAAATCCGACGCCCCACTCGGATGCAACGCGCCTCACTCTGGACTGGTACCGCCAGAAGACCCCCGCCAGCTAACTAGCGGCGCTGTTTTTCCGGCATCGTCTGACCAAAACCAATATTATTGTCAGAATCGTAGATGTCGTATGATTGAAGGTGCCTTACATGTTAAGGCAGTATCCAGTATTAAGGAAGGTTTTCTATGCTCTTTGAAATTCTGATCTATCTTCAAATCGTTCTGATGATTATCGGAGCAGGGGCGAATTCAACTTATGCGATATGGATACAGCGCGGCACCGTCAATCGGGAAACGTTGCCTTTCGCATTACAAGGAATTAAGTTTATAGACGATCGTTTCGCGAGAACTGCTTATGTGCTGTTATTGATAACGGGATTAGGATTGTATCTAAGCGCTGATGATTCTCAGTCTGCATGGACACTGCTTTCTCTAATACTGTGGCTACTTGTGATCCTCTTGGGTCTTTTCGGTTACACACCTACTTTGCGTAAGCAAATCGAATTAGCCGAAAGTGTTGGCGCCGATAGTGATGAATACAAATCGATGGCTTGGAGAGGCACTTTTCTGGGAATTCTTGGCGGTATAATCGTTCTCGTCAATATCTATTTGCTAGTTTTCCAACCCGCTCTGTGGGGGTAAATCAACCGGTTGTCAACTAATCCTGGGCCGGCCAAAGAACCGGGGCAGTCTTGCATCAGCACACATATTCGGGACTAAATGTGTCTTAAGGAATTCGACATGGCGTTGTCGAATTCCGAATTCCTGTTCCTAGGCAAAATGAATCATTCTATAAGCCTTCATCAAGGTGGCTTATGTCCTGGCGGATTAACAAGTATAGGCGTTGAAGTTTCGTACCGGCGATGGGCATTCTGGCGCCGGTTTTTGTGCATTGCCAGGCCCCATCTCTTCTTTGCAGCCACGCAGACTGCATTCCTAACTCCGAATCTGACGCGACCTACCGCCGACAGCGAGAGCCAATAGCAAGAGCGAAACGGCCAAGAAAATAATGGGGCCGCCAGCCTCCAGCGACTCCTCCGGGGACACTCCTATGAAGTCAAACTGCCGGATCTGCTGCATCGGACCGACGTACCATAAAAATAGATAGGTCGCCTCAAATACTTTGCTATTGCCACTCCAGGTGCCCAGGGCCAGAGAGGGAATAAACAATGCCCCAACTGCCCAGGTTAGGACGCCGGGCCAGTTGCCCATCAAGATCAGACGGACAAGCACCCCGCTGCCGATCAAAATAGCGACGATCCATCCTGCCAACCAGGTTGCCGGTAACTGGCGGCGGAGAGGATAGGCTGCCGAAAAGACATAGCCTTCAGTATGATAGCGGGCTTCGCGTACGCCCATGGAAGACCAGACGAATGACCTGCACCGTAAACAATCATTAGCTCGCTGCCAGACCATGCCTGGGAGAGTTCCCATGCTGTGACGAGTGGAGCACCCAAATCCTGCCAACCATGTACCATAATGCCGGGAATATCGGACAGAGAAGCGGCTTTTTGTAGCAAGATGCCGTCTTCCAGCCAAGCTGTGTGGCGAAAATAGTGTGTGACGATGCGTGCCCGCGCCATCTGAAAAGCAGGCTCCAACCACCGTGGGCTAGGCTTGAAGTTTGGGTCTACTGAAAGCGTAGCCAGCTCCCAGCTGATGCTCTGGAGCCCCGCTTTTTTCAGAAAGTTGGACTGAGTTTTGCTGTTTGCTAAATGTAATTTTAAAACGAAGGAGTAGGCGCGATCCGGATTAAAGGGCTACAAAGGTATGGAGAAATGGCTGTGGATTGACCTGATCCACCTGAACACAGTCCCTAAGGGCCAGATGAGCCGGCTGGTTCTCGCGAGGTCATTGATTTTCACTTCAAGGACCAGTCACCTGCAATAATACACTTGATAATTTGAAATAGCTGTATTATTATTTAGACATATATAAATTTTTGTACCAACTTTAAGATTTTCAATCTAAATCCACTTTTTTAAGTGGAGGGAATCATGACCACAAACAGCGCGGATGTAGTCGCTTATCTCCACGTTGTAAGCTACATGCTCGACTGTGAAAATGGCCCACGGCCGGCCCTGGTCCTGCCAGATAGCCGCTCCGACGGAGGGGATGCGCAAGCCGTGAAAGTTCTGCCAGGCCCTTACTTCATTAATCCAGGGGATTTTGGCTTCGTCACCGGCATCACGATAGCGTAATGTTTCTAAAGTCTGCAACAGACCCGTCTCGGAGTCGAAAGTGGCTGTGAACTGGTCTTCCCGGCCGGCGAAGGGAACCACCAGCCGGGCTGTTGTGTCATCTATCGATTCCCAGCGCACCCGGCTGTCGCTGATGAAGATAGAAGGAAGCCAAATAGACTCAGCCCACAAGCCTAGGTTAGCGGCCATATCGATTTTGGAATCGTTTTCGACGACGCCAAAAGGCAGCTCCAGGCGAGCATGGCCATCCAGATAACTCTCGTTGACTTTCATGATAGGCACACCCAGCACGGCCGCTTCGATATAGTGGCGATAAGCGCGGCCGGCCTGATGAGTACAAACGAAAGCGGGCCGGGAAGGTCAGACCTTTGACCCGCATACGAGCCCGGCCGGTTATGACGGCCGAATCGATAACTGGGACTTGGATTGGTGTTCGGTTGCCAAATACGATCTGAAAGAAACGGGTTACGGGCTGCGGCAAGTCTTCCGGTAGAGGAATGGTTGTCAGAGTAGGTGTTTCCTCGGGGTAGGGAGGAAAGGATTTCAATTCAAACATGGTATGCTATTTTAAGTGCGTCATACTTAGATCTGCAACCTATGCCGGAAACCGATCATTTCCAAGCAGGGAATTATAAATAAGGTTAGAAGTAGAGGCGAGGCAACCAGGGGCGAGGTAACTAGGGTCGAGGCAATTGGGGCAATAGTTATGGTTTCACTAGATATCCTCATTCCCAATTGCCTCGCCCATACCTAAAAAAGGTGAAACCGGGGAAAAATATGAAAGAAAACTTGTATGAAGAACTAACCGAAAGTATTGCCGCGGCCGCTGATCATCGTCAGCCAAGGCCAGAAACGCGCTACCATCGTCACCAGGAGTATCTATCCTATGGGTTGAAAGCGGCCGAATTGTGGCGCATCCTGAAGGCTGCCCGGCCGCGTATCCGCGAACTACCGTTAGACGAATGCCTGGAATTGGCCGCCCGGCTGTTGGCTCAGCACATCGGCGAACTGGGCCATGCCGGAATATATGTCCAGGTTTTGAGCGTGAAAGAGCTGGAGCCCGACCATTTTCCTTACCTGGACGAGACGGCCGGGGATTGGCGCAGCTGGTCTCAAGTGGATTATTTTTGCGGTGACCTGATGCAGCCGTTATTGAAGCGTCTGCCGGAAGATACACTGGCTCAGATCGATAAATGGGTCGAGTCGCCTAATCGCTGGAAGCGGCGGGCTAGCGTGGTGCCCTTCACCCGGAGCGTGGGTAAGTCAGGACAGTACACCGATACGGTCCTGGCGCTATGTGACAGGTTAAAGTGGGATCCGGAAGACATTGTACAAAAGGGGGTGGGCTGGACGCTGAAAGATAACATGCGTTCGGCGCCGAAAAAGATTACAGCCTATGTCAAAGAGCTTCGCCGGGAAGGCGTGCCTGCGACCATTACCCTTTATGCTATCCGGGACCTAAAGGGGGAAGCCCGGCAAGAGGTGTTGGCGGTGAAGAAATTGTAGGGACGAGGTAGGCGGGGCGATGGGCAGGGGCCATATGGGGGGCAGTGGTGCGGCGATGGGAGTCAGGCGACAGGGGCGAGGCAATTGAGATAAATGTCTATGGTTTCACAAGATG